>WNEZ01000257.1_pt1 | contig 76803 bp, 84 predicted proteins | sample 5400521 | NCBI WGS metagenome assembly WNEZ01 (sample SAMN13153339, study PRJNA577476) | soil metagenome | isolation source: 120 cm saprolite under Douglas fir tree site 2 hole 1 replicate 1 | place: USA:California | collected 2015-04-18
CACGAACGCCTATCCGATTCTCCAGGCGTACAAGTTCAAGGCGGTCGCCTACATCGTGACCAACTTCGTCGGACAGTCGAGCTATGTAACCGCGGGGCAGGTCGTCGAGATGGATCACAACGGGATCCAGATCGCATCGCACACGATGAACCACGCGAACCTTGCCCGAACATCGCCGTACTTGGTGACGTATCAGCTGTCCTCGTCGAAGGCCTGGCTGGAGCAACTGCTCGGACACCCCGTGGTCGACTTCGCTTACCCGTCAGGGAAATTCAGTGCGCATGTGATCAGCGCTCTTCAGGCCACCGGGTACGACACCGCCGTTACCGAGCTGCCTGGCACGTTCCACAGCCGCGACGATCGCTACACATGGTCTCGCGTGCGAGTTGGCGGTGGCGAGTCCATGGAAGAATTCGTCAGCAACCTGGGCCCCGTTGAGGCCCCCATGGTGCTAACGACGGTCAACACCCGGCCTCGACCATAGCCTCACCCGAGGCCGAGCGGCTCCGCTCGTGCGAGCCGGATCTTGATAATCAGCCCGTGGAGCAGACACGCGTGCTCGGCGTGCGGGTGGATTGCGTCGACATGAAAACCGCGCTTGCGCGCATCGAATCCTTCGTCGACGCGGGCGGCCGCCACCTCGTCGCCACCGTGAATCCCGAGTTCGTGATGCGGGCCGGCGACGACAGGGAGTTCGCGCGCGTGCTCGAGTCTGCGGACCTTTGCCTCGCCGATGGAAGCGGCGTGGTGTGGGCCGCGCGGAGGCAGGGCTGCGCGCTCGCGGGCCCGGTTACCGGCGTCGATCTGGTCCCCCGGCTCGCCGCTCTATGCGCGAAGCGCAAGTTCCGGCTCTTCCTGCTGGGCGCCGCGCCGGGCGTGGCGGACGAGCTGGCCCGCCGGCTGGAGGACGAACACCCTGGGCTGCTGGTTGCTGCGCACTCGGGCTCGCCCGACCCGGCAGCGGACGAGGAGACACTGGGCAGAATCGAATCCGAGCGTCCGCAGGTGCTGCTCGTCGCTTACGGCGCGCCGAGGCAGGAGCTGTGGGTCGACCGGATTGGCGAGCGCCTGACGGGCGTCGCGGTCGCGATCGGCGTCGGCGGAGCCTTCGACTACCTCACCGGACGCGTTCCAAGGGCGCCGCTGTGGATGCGGAGGGTAGGGATGGAGTGGTTGTTCCGCCTCGCCCGGCAACCCTGGCGCATCCGCCGCATGGCGGTGCTGCCCGCGTACGCGCTGAGGGTTTTCCGCACGAGTTAGTGATCGCTCCCCCTTACGATGGGGCGCCGTGGCCGCCCAACCGCTAAGCCTCAGCGTGGTCGTCCCCTGCTACAACGAGGAGCAGAGACTGCCGCGCACCATCGAGCAGATCGACCGGTATCTCGACGCTCGCGGTGACTCCTATGAGCTGATCCTGGTCGACGATGGCAGCGCCGACGGCACCCGCAGGGTGATGGACGAGGCTGCGGCGCGGCACAAGTCGGTGCGCATCGTGGCCCTGCCCGGAAACCGCGGCAAAGGGCGCGCCCTGGCGGAGGGCGTGAGGGTCTCGCGAGGCGAGACGGTGCTGGTCACCGATGCGGATCTCTCGACGCCGATCGAGGAGCTGGCCCACCTGGAGGCCGCCCTCGCGGGCGGCGCCGGGGTTGCGATCGCCTCCCGCGCGATCAAAGGCTCGCGCGTCGAGCTCTCGCAGCCGGTCTATCGGGTCCTGATGGGCAAGGCCTTCAACATCATCGTCCAGCTCGTCCTGCTGCCCGGCATCTGGGACACACAGTGCGGTTTCAAGCTGTTTCGCGGCGACATCGCGCGCGAGGTGTTCGAAGGACTGACCACGGATGGCTTCGGTTACGACCCAGAGGTGCTGTACCTCGCCAAGAAAAAGGGAGTGCGCATCACCGAGGTGCCGGTCGTGTGGCGGAACTCGGCACCCACAAAGGTAATGGCCATTCGCAGCTCGGCCGACATGTTCAGGCATGTGGTGAGGGTCAGGTTCGGCCGCCGCCGGTCGGCCAGCCAGGTCACATCCAGCCGGTGACGGATGGGGTGCTGGTGGTGCTGCCCACCTTCAACGAGGTGCAGAACCTCGAACGGGTGGTGGACGGCGTGCGCCGGCTGGGCCACCACGTTCTGATCGTCGACGATGCCTCGCCGGATGGCACTGGCGAGCTGGCGGATCGCCTGGCGACCGCCGATAAGGGGGTCCGGGTCCTGCACCGCGCGCGCAAGCTTGGGCTAGGCAGTGCGTACGTGGACTCGTTCCGGATCGGATTGGCGGATGGTGCCGAGCTCGTGGTCGAGATGGATGCTGACGGCTCGCATCTCGCCAAGGATCTCGATGGCATTGTGGACGCCGCCCGGCGTTCCGCTGGGCTCGCGATCGGCTCCCGCTACATCCCCGGCGGCTCGATCGAGGGTTGGCCGTTCTACCGGTGGCTACTGTCCTGGGGCGCAAACGTCTACTGTCGCTTGCTCCTTGGCCTACCGACACACGACTGCACGTCTGGCTATCGGTGCTACACGAAAGACCTGCTCAAGCGCATCGGGCTCGACGAAGTGGTCTCGCAGGGATATTCCTTTCAGATCGAGATGGTCTGGCGCGCACGCCGGCTGGGTTACTCGGTGGTCGAAGTGCCAATCCGCTTCGAAGACCGCGTCGCCGGCGCCTCCAAGGTTTCCCGCGGCGAGGTGCGCCGCGCGCTGTGGACCGTGCTGCGGCTGAGCCTCGGAAGATGGAAGAAGGTATGAGAGGAAACCTGCCGGTTTCCTCTCATCGCGGGGCGTCGCCTCGGCGCCGCGCCGCTGCTCTCTTTCCCGCCGGTCGCATTTTCGAAGTAATCGCGCCTGGCCACGGTGGGAGGCAAAGACGCAGCGCTGAGTTGCGGCCGGGATGAACCCGGCCTCCAATGCCAGGCAAACCCCAGCGTCCGCTGTGCGGACGGAAGGCGCGAGGCGAGGTTTAGGTGAGTGGCGGCTGCCACTTTTCACCGGGCTTGCGCTCGCGATCGTCACGGCCGTGCCGTACCTCTACGCGTACGCGGTCCAGCAGCACGGCCAGGTGTTCATGGGCTTCTTCTTCCTGGGCGACGACGCCAATACCTACCTCGCCAAGATGCGCCAGGGCTGGGAGGGCGCATGGGCGTGGCAGAACCGCTACACGACCGAAGTCAGCCCGCCCGCATACCTCTTCATGTTCTGGATCCTGCTCGGACATCTGGCCGCGGTCTTGCATGTGTCGCTGATTGCGGCCTTCCACATGGCAAGGGTCGCGGCCGCTTTCGCCCTTATGGGCTCGGCCTGGCTCTTCATCTCACATTTCATCGAAGATCGGCCGGCTCGCCGCTTCGCCTTCTTCTTCGTCGCGATCGGGTTGGGGCTGGGCTTTGTGATCCAGCTGCTGCACCACCCGATCGTGTTTGGAAACCAGACCGACACCCTCGACTGGCGCATGCCAGAGCTCACGGCTTTCTACTCGATACTCGCCCTGCCACATTTCGCATGGTCCGGTGTTTTCGCCGGCATCGGCGTCGCGCTCACGCTGAAGGCGATCCAGCGCGGCAGCCTCGGCCTGGCGGCGCTGGCCGGGGTCGCGTGGCTTGGGCAGGCTTCCATCCACCCGCAGATGCCGATCCTCATGGGCGGTGCCACGGCGGTGGCGCTGCTACTGCGTCCGGCGCCGCCACGCGGCTGGATGGCAGCGGCGCTGGCCTTCGCGATCCCCGCGCCTTACATCCTCTATTCGTACCTGGCCTTCGTAGGCAACCCCGAGGTTCAGCGCTGGACGTTTCACTCCAAGAACGCGCTCCCGCCCGAGACCATCAGCCTCGTTTTCGCGCTCGCGCCGCAGCTCCTGCTGGCGCTGACCGGTATCCCTGGAGCCCTGCGCCGGCGGAGCCGGGAGGACCTCTTCCTCATCGCCTGGCTGGTCCTGCTCGCCGCCATCCTCTATTTACCCAACCCGGCCGGCGATCTCCGGCGCCGATTCCTCGATGCGATTTACCTGCCGCTCGTCGTGCTGGGTGCGCGAGGCATGTACGAGGTGATCCTGCCGAGGTTGCGGAGCGTGCGGGCACGCGCGCTCGTGCCGTTTTCCTACGTCGCGTTCTCCTCGGTCGGCAGCGCATTCCTGGTCCTCGCCCCGTTGGCGTTCGCCACGTATCCCCAGTACTCGGTCAGCAAGGCGGAGTACGACGGACTTGCGTGGCTGGGGAACCAGTCCGCGGGTACGGTCCTGTGCATGCCCGGGGTCGGACTCTACGTTCCGGCTTACAGTCCCGACACCGTGTACGTCGGCCACTACGACGAGACGTTCGGTTACTTCGACAAGACCCAGCAGGCCTTCGACCTGCTTACTGGCAAGGCCGACCTCGTCGATTTCGTCCACGTCGACCACATCCGTTACGTGATCTGGACCGCTGACCTCCCGTCACCGCCCCCAGCCTCGCTGGGCCCCCCCGCTTACGAGACGGATACCTTCAAGATCTACCGGATCTACTAGATGGTTCCGGTCGCCCGGACGTAGATCACCGCCACAGAGTCCTGGTAGACGATCTTCCAGCCGGGGTCGGTGACCAGCACGTTGGCGAGCGCCTCGCCGCGGTTGTAGACGACGTAGTCCACGCCGTACTTGTCCAGAAGCGTGCGCCAGTTCGAGCGCAGGGTCTGGATGTCCTCGTAGTCATTGAGGAGATCATCGCCCATGAGCGCCGCCTCTCCGAAGATGAATACCCTGCGGTTTGGCTGCGGATAGAGCCGGTAGTCGAGATAGCCGCCCCAGCCGTACTGGTTGTACATCTTGGTTCCGACCTCCGGGTGGGCGGCGAGCCAGTCGGCGGCGCCCTCCGGGTAGTTGGAGGCAGTGAGGCTCTTCTGGTGGCTTGGGCTGATTTCGTTGACGATGTGGACCGTGGTCGCGAGCGTGACCACGAGCAAGGCCAGCGCCGTGATCAGAGCGAAGATCCGGCGGGTCGGCAGCCTGAGCTTCCAGCCTCGAGCCGCCGAGATTTCCTTCCAGTATTCCGAGTAGCTCCGGATTAGGACTGGCGTCGTGGCGGCGACGAACAGGGCGACATTGCGCACCGACTGCAGCGCCAGAGCCAGGGCGACCAGCGAGAGAAGCACGTCGTACAAGCTCGGGCGGCGCAGTGCGAACCCCACGATCAAAAGGAAGACCATGAGCTCGAACGGGCGCAGGAAGGGTTGGTGAAAATCGGGTGAGAACCACTCGACGATCAGCTTCTCCTGGGCCGCGCTGGCCACTGTCTGGAAGGGATAGAGGTAGAGGCTGAAGCCGTGGGGTGTGGCCAGCACGGCGACGGCCGACGCCGCCGTGATGAGCGCCAGGAACCGCACGTGTGCCCGGTGGGCGGGGTTGGACGGGTTCCACGCCCAGCCGATAAGCTCGGCCATGAAGGCGACGCCGAGCCAGACGAAACCGATGACCCAGCCGCCGTGCAGGTTCGCCCACAGCGCCATGAGGAGCGGAATGAGCTGAAGCGCGCGGCTGCGGCCGCTGAGGTACCCCTGGAGCCAGTACAGCTCGAGGCAGGTGAGGGCAAACGTGATCATCTGTGCGCGCGGACCCCAGATTGGAGCTCCGGCAACGGCCCCGAGCGCGAGACCCACGCCGACCATCACAAACGGCTCCCGGCGCACCTGCCGGTACATGAGGTAGAAGCCGGCGTACGTGATCAGGCCGAAGAAGATGCCGATCCCGATGGCGCCCGTCGACGAGTAGATGAGCCACATGAGGATCTCCGTGAAGTACTCGTGGTCGGTCCAGACGTGGTTCGGAACCGTGTACGTGAAGATGTCGGTCGACGGCAGGCGGCCGTTCTCCACCATCCACCGTCCGATGCGGATGTGCCACCAGAAGTCCGGATCCTGAACCGCCCCCACAAACAGTGCGGCGATGACGATCAACACGCCGCCCAGTAGCAGCGTGCGGGCGCTCAGGCGATCGGCCAATCGCGTCAGGTGCGGGCCCGAAGCGGGTTGGGCGCGTAACGCGGGACCCTGCGGGCGTAGACGGGGTATTCAGCGGGGAACGTGCGCGAGAGCACGCCCTCCTCCCAGCGGATGCGCAGAAGCTCGCAAATGATGAAGAAGACGACGGCGAGTGCACCCAGCCAGCCGGCGGTGGCGAGGTTGATCCCAACCGCCGCGACCACCTCACCGAGGTACACGGGGTGCCGGCTGAGGGCATACGGCCCGCCGGTGACCAGGCGGCGGGCTTCGGGGATGATCGAGAACGACCGCCGAAGGTAAGCCAGGCCCCACACCGAGTAGGCGAGCCCGATCGTGCCGATGATGTCGGCCGGCAGGACCAGCCAGTCGCGGCGTCCACCACCAGGCAGGAAGCCCGCCAGGATCACGCTGAAGGTCCCTGTGAAGGCGATGAAGACGACCCCGAGCCGCTGGTCGGTTCCGCGCTTCGGCAGGCGGACGCTGTACAGGACGACGAGCATGGTGAAGTAGGCGAGCGCTAGGACCTGCCGAACCAGAAACAGGTAGTCGTCAACCGTCCGGAGCGATTGCAAGCCGTCCCACACGAACAGCAACTGGCGGACGAGGAAGATGCTGAAGAAAACGGCGGGGAGGAAGCGGCTGAAAAGGAGGTCCCGCCAGTACGCTGGGGAACCCTTGCTCACGTCGTCTTCGACGCCGGCGGTGACCATTCCCGGCGCAACGGTATCAATTGGTACCTCCCAATACCGCCTGTAGCGTCATTCGCCGGCGTTTTGCTTAAGGAATTGACCTGCCCGGGCCTCCTGTGTAGGATCACCGTCCGCGGCGGCGACTGGGTCGCAAGAATCCAGCAACCGCCCCGTCAGATCGGAGTGACAGCCTGTAGTTCAGGAAAAAGGAGGTGAATCGCAGATGTTGAGCCTTTACTGGAAACTTCGCAGCCTTACGTCGCGTCAGGAAGGGCAGGGTATGGTTGAGTACGCCCTGATCCTCGTGCTCGTTTCAATCGTGGTCATCGTCATCCTTCTTACGATGGGCAACCAGATCAAGAACGTGTTCTCGAACGTCGTAGCCGCTCTCGGCTAACGAGCCACGTTCTTGAAGATCAGATTCCGGAGGTGACTTAGTTTTGGCCGTCGCACCAGCTCCAGCAAGACCGCGCGCAGGCGGTGGGCGCTTTCTGATCCTTCTCGGCTTCGTGCTCGCCATCGTCGCCGCAGGTGGAACGTTCCTGTATGGGACCCTCTTCGGTTCGAACGGCGTTGTCGGCGGCCCCAGCGACGTCGTCGTTGTTGCCGCGCAGTCCATCCCGATTCGCCACCAGCTCACAGATGCGGACCTGACGACCACGAAAATCTCGGGTGGGCTGCTCAACACGTACGCCAAGGTCAGCGACGCCAAGGGCTTGATCACCGAGGTCCAGATCAGCAAGGGTGTGCTCATCACGTCCGACATGCTGGCGAGGGACATCGGCCTGATCCCCGCCGGTTCAGCGCCTGCATATCTCCCGCTCGCGAGCGGCTACGTCGCCATGACCATTCCCACTGGCGAACAGCAGGGAGTCGCGGGCCACATCACCGTCGGTGACTACATCACCGTGATCGCTTCGGCCAGCATTTCAACCTTGACGCCCACCGCCAGTCAGACCGGCGTGCCCAAGGTGATCAGCAAGACCATATTCACCAACGTCCACATAATTGGACTGGGTCCGGCCGCCGCCAATGTGCAGCCGGCCACCGGTGCAGGCGGAGGCGGCAGCACGGGAGCCACCAGCGGCATCACGTCCAGCCTGACCATCGAGCTGACGCAATGTGACGCCGAGTTCTTCACGTGGTTCCTCAACAACACCACGGTGCGCTACACGCTGCAGTCGTTCAACGACTATCTGAAGCAGCCGCCCACCGCGCCGGATCCGACGTGCCCGACCGTGCTGTCGGCTCAGGGCGTGAGCCAGAAAGAGGTCGAAGCCAGGTACCATTTCTCGAACTTGTGATAGTCGCCTGGAACCGATTGCCCTCGGCCTGAGCAAGCTCGGGCCGAGTTCGCTTGTGGGCAGCTGAAGATGGGCCTCCTCGACAGGGTCAAGCAAAACCAGACGGGTGTGCCGGCGCCGGTCGCCCCGGCGACCAACGGTCCCCCGCCGTCGGCGTCCTATGCGGCGGCGACCGCGATTCCTATGGAGCGCCGACCGGCCGCTCCGGTAGAGACGGCGGCCGCGCCAAGCCTGTCGTCGCGCGCCGCCACCGCGGCCGTCGGCGGGGATATGACCCCGGCCTTCACGGCCGCGAAGGTGCAGATCCACTCGAAGCTGATCGAGAAGTACGCGGACCAGATCGACTCGAGTAACAAGGCCGGCGTCCGCGAAAAGATCCTCGAGCTCGCGGAGGAGTACTTCCGCACGACGGCGATGACGATGACCAAGGCCGACAAGGAGCGGCTCATCGACTCGGTACTCGACGACGTCCTCGGGCTCGGTCCTCTCGAGGCCCTGCTCGCCGACCCGAGCATCACTGAAATCATGGCCAACCACCCAAAGCAGATCTACGTCGAGAAGAGCGGCGAGCCGACTCTCTCGGCGGTGACATTTGAAAGCGAACGTCAGATGCGCCAGGTCATCGACCGCATCGTGAGCCTGGTCGGGCGCCGCGTCGACGAGTCGACGCCGATCTGTGACGCGCGCTTGAAGGATGGCTCCCGTGTCAACGTGGTCATTCCTCCGATCGCCCTCAAGGGTCCGTGCCTCACGATCCGAAAGTTCGCCAAAGAGAAATGGGGCCCCGCGGATGTTGTAAACCGATTCCGCTCCTCGAGCCCTGAGGTGATGACCTTCCTGCGCTCCTGCGTGCGCGCGCGCTTCAACATCCTGGTCTCCGGCGGCACCGGTTCCGGAAAGACGACCCTGCTCAACATCCTGTCGTCGTTCATCCCGGAGACCGAGCGCCTTATCACGTGCGAGGACGCCGCCGAGCTGCAGCTGCAGCAGCCCCACTGGATTCAGCTCGAGTCGCGCCCACCCAACGTCGAGGGCAAGGGCGCCGTACCGATCCGCGAGCTGGTCAAGAGCTGTCTGCGTATGCGCCCCGACCGCATCATCGTCGGTGAGTGCCGTGGCGGCGAGGCGCTTGACATGCTGCAGGCGATGAACACCGGCCACGATGGCTCGATGTCGACGCTGCACGCGAACAACCCCAAGGAGTGCCTGGTCCGTTTGGAAACGCTGGTGCTGCAGGCCGGCCAGGACCTTCCATCACGCGCCATCCGCGAGACGATCGGGTCCGCCATTCACCTGATCGTTCAGCAGTCTCGCTTGCGAGGCGGTGTCCGCAGAATCGTGAGCGTTGCCGAGATCACCGGCGTGAAGGATGGCGACGTCCAGTTCCAGGAGCTCTTCGTGTTCAGGCAGATCGGGGTCAACGCCGAAGGCAAAGCGGTCGGATATCACACCGCTACCGGCCTCCGGCCTTTCCGCATGGAGCACTTGAAGTCCGAGGGCGAGGACGTCCCGGAAGCGCTATTTACACCCACCCCTCAGCCCCCGCCGGATAAGCTGTACTAACCCTAGGAGGTCTCAGATGCCGTTAGGCGTGATCTTCGCCCTTGTCGCCTTCGCCGGCGTTTTCCTGCTCTTCATCGGACTCAGCCAGATGCGGCGCGCTGCAGGTGGCACCGAGGATTTTCAGGCGCGCCTGGCTGCGTATGGAGTCACGACAGCCGGCGCGACGACTCTTCCCCCGGCAACGGGTTTCCGGGACACGCTGAACCGTTTGTTCCAGCCGGCCGCCGATCGCGTCGGCCGCGGCAACGCCAAGAAGGGCAAGCCGTCGGTGGCCGAGCAGTTGAACCGGGCGGATCTGAAGCTCCGCACGTCCGAGTACTTCATGATCCAGCTCGGCAGCACGGCATTTTTCATGCTGGTCGGACTGATCCGGTTCGGCTTCCCTGGCGGGATCATCCAGATTGTCGGACTCGGCATCCTCGGTTACCTGCTGCCGGGCGTCTACGTGAAGTACCGAGTGGGCCGGCGCCTGAGGGCGTTCAACGGCCAGCTCGGCGATACGTTGACCCTGCTGTCGAACGCTCTCAAGGCCGGCTATTCGTTCGCGCAGGCGATCGACACGGTCGCCAAGAACGCCGTTCCGCCGATTTCAGAGGAGTTCTCGCGAGCAGTCCGCGAGATGAACCTCGGTGGGTCACCTGACGAGGCTTTGTCGAACATCACCAAGCGCATCGCCAGCGCTGACTTCGACCTGGTGGCAACGGCCTACTCGATCCACCGCACCGTCGGTGGCAACCTGGCCGAGATCCTCGACAACATCGCCTACACAATCCGAGAGCGAGTCCGCATCAAGGGCGAGATCGCAACCCTCACGGCACAGGCCCGCGCTTCGGGCACCCTGATCACGTTCCTGCCTATCGTGCTCGCGGTCTTCATGTACTTCGTCACGCCGTCCTACTTTCGGCCCATGTTCGAAAGCTTCTACGGCTGGGCGCTGATCGCGATCGGCGTCTTCATGATTTTCATCGGCAACCTGATCATTCGTCGCGTGGTCGCGATCGAGGTATGAGCTGATGATTGTCCTTTTTGCGTTATTGGTCGGCCTTGGAATCTTCATCGCCTTCCTTGGCCTTGCGCGTACCCCGAATGTCAATACTGCCGCGATGGTCCAGCAGCGCCTCCAGGTGTATGGGGCGGGTGGCGAGGCAAGGCCGATGACGATAGAGGAGGTCGAGCTCCAGAGACCGTTCACCGAGCGGTTCCTGCGACCGGCTCTTTTGCGACTCGGCAGCATCCTGTCCCGCTCGACGCCGCAGAAGCAGCGACAGGACCTGCAGAACAAACTCGACCTTGCCGGTCGGCCGGGCAACCTGACGCCCGAGGACTTTGGCGCAATCAGGATCGTCGCCGCGGCCGTGCTGGCAGCAGTCGGTTTGCTGCTCGGCTACTTGCTTCAAAACACTCTGTACCTGGTGGTCGCGCTCTTGGCGGGCGCCGTCCTGGGTTACTTCTTGCCACAGATGTGGCTTCAGCAGAAGGTGAATGCGAGGCGGCAGGAAATCCAGAAAGGTCTTCCCGACGCCATGGACCTCCTGGTTATTGCAGTCGACGCTGGGCTTGGCTTTGATGCCTCACTGGCGCGGGTGACTGACAAGTACAAGAACGCGCTGTCCGAAGAGTTCGCCAAGGTGCTGCGTGAGGTCAACCTCGGCCGTCCGCGCCTCGAGGCGATGGACGAGATGGGGCGCAGCAGCGGCGTCGAGGACCTCCATAACTTCATCCAGGCTGTGATCCAGTCGGAGCAGTTCGGCACCGGCATCGGCAAGATCCTTCGCATCCAGGCCGACGAGATGCGGCGCAAGCGGCGCCAGCGGGCTCAGGAGAAGGCTGCGCAGGCGACCTTGAAGATGATGCTGCCGATGGTCGGCTGCATCTTCCCGACGCTCTGGATCGTCCTGCTCGGACCCGCGGCGCTGATCCTGCTTCGCCCGAGGTAACGCACGCCCTCTTTTCTGCACTTGAGCATCCCGTGGTGGGAGCTCGTCGTTCGCGCGGTGCTGATCTATGCCGGGCTGCTGCTCGCGCTCCGGTTATTTGGCAAGCGCGAGGTGGGTCAGTTCACGCTGTACGACCTCGTTTTCATCCTGCTGGTCGCCAACGCGCTGCAGCCCGCCATCACCGGGCCGGACACCTCCTTGTTGGGCGGCTTCATCCTGATCGTGACCCTCGTCGGATTGAACTACATGGTCGGCATGCTTGACAACCTGCCGCGCTTCCATCGGCTCTTCACTCCGGCGCCGGCGGTCATCGTGCGAGAGGGCAAGTACCTGCCCGATGGGATGAAGCGCGAAGGCGTCGACCAGGAAGAGGTTGAGATGTCGATGCGCGAGCACGGCATCACCGACTTGAAGGAAGTGCAGCTCGCGGTCCTCGAGCCGGATGGGACGATCTCGATTGTGCCGACCGGTGTGGCGATGATTCGGACCAAGCACCGGATCCGCTACCACCATCGGGCCTAGCGTCCGGTCTTAACACCCAGGGTTTGCATCCCCTCGAGCCCGTGGTTGAATTCGAGCGCTAGGTCGGTTGGGCTCTGGGGGAGGGGAGGGCCCCGCCAAAGTCAGTTTCGGCCAGGAACTCCAGAGCCGCCTCCTTGAATTGGCCGGCGGGCACGGTGCCCATGTGGTCGCGGCCGGGAACGATGACCAGCTGCGCAGAAGGAATCTGGCTAGCGAGCGCGGCCGCGTCGCGCGCGATCTCGTCACGCTCTCCCGCCACCAGCAGGATCGGCGTGCGGATCGCAGCGAGCCTCTCGGGGTCGAGCTGGGAACTTCGCCCCAAGCCTTCGATGCACGCGGCCAGAGCCTCCAGGTCGTTGATCCGAGCACCGACTGCAGCCCGATTCGAGCTCCCATCGAGTAGCCGGTGTAGTGGGCGGAAGGAACACCCAGCTCGTCGAGCAGGCGGCGCACGTCGGCGGCCATGACATCGATCGCGTACGCGGCTGGATCGTGCGGCTTGTCGCTGCGGCCATGGCCGCGGCAATCGAGGCCGATGACGCGATAACCCGCGCCGGTCAGGCTCTCTTGCCACCGCGTCCCGAGCCAGTTGAGCTTGTAGTCCGAGGCGAAGCCGTGCACCAACACCACGGGCGGTCCCGCCTCGGGACCATGGAGTTCGTAATTAAGGCGCACTCCGTCGCTGTCGAACTCCATCCTCACGCTACGCTACGCCATCCATATGGCACGTCCTCGAGCTGTGCACGAGCGCACAGGCAAAGTGCTCGCGGAAGAGTTGGATGTTCCTCGCACCGTTTTCGGCCGAGGCATCGGCCTCATGTTCCGCCGCACGCTGGAACCGGGACGCGGGATGTGGATCAACCCGTGCGAGGGCGGCAGCGTCACCATGATCTTCATGAGATTTGCTATTGACGCGGTATTCCTCGACAACAAGGAACGTGTGAAGAAGGTCTACTCGAGGCTGCCTCCTTGGTGGGGCGTGGTGTGGTTTGTATGGGGCGCACAAAGCGTCCTCGAGCTGCCCGCCGGCTCGACGGCGGAAATGGGCCTGCAGCCCGGCGATCAGATTCTTATCAGCTGATATTTGCATCCGCCCTGTAAAGGCAGGCTTGACGTCGGCCGGTAGCCTCGGAGGGCGTGCTTTCGGGCCTAATCGACTTCGTGCTGCCGCCTCGGTGTGGCGGCTGCCTCGCGATCGGTACGTGGCTTTGCGATCGATGCCGTGGATGCATCAGACGCCTGCAGGAGCCGCTCTGCCGTCGATGCGGGGCTGAGGTCGAGTCCGCGCGCCCAGACTGTGGCTGCCGGCGGCGCCTCCGCTCGCTGGCGCGCCTGCGCTCCGCTGTGGCCTATGAGGGCCCGATCGAGCACGCGATTCACAGATTCAAATACAAAGGCTGGCGACGCCTGGCCGCACCGCTGGCGCTGTTGCTCGCCGAACGGCTGGTGGTCGAAGGTCTTGCCGCGTCCTGGGCGCTGGCGGTTCCGCTTCACCCGGAGCGGGCGCGGGCCCGGGGATTCAACCAATCGGAGCTGCTCACATGCCAGCTGAGGGCCCGTATGGCCCTGGAAGGACCGCCCGGGCAGCTCGTCCGCACGCGCGCCACACCGCCGCAGGTGGGCCACGATCGCCTGTGGCGCCAGAACAACGTCCGGGGCGCCTTCGCCTGGCATGGACCCGATCTGGCCGGCAGATCGATCCTGATCATCGACGACGTGTTGACTACGGGGGCCACCCTGGAGGCGTGCGCGGAGGCTCTTAGAGCCGGTGGATCGGGCCCGGTGATCGGGGCGGCGGTGGCCCGTGTAGCGGGATGAAGGTCAGGGCCCGGGCTTTATAGTTGGTCGGCGGCGGTATCACAGCGGGAGGCTGACGAATGGCAGTTCGGATCCCCGGGATCAATATCGATGAGTACTACCAGCAGCTAGGGCCGATCGAACCTCTGATTCGTGACGATCGTGTCACCGAGATCATGGTCAACGGCAGCGACCACGTATACGTTGAAATGTCCGGCAAGGTCGTCCTCACGAACATCAAGTTCGTTGACGAGGACCAGCTGCTCAACGTCATCCAGTTCATCGTCCGCACGGTCGGCCGGCGCATCGACGAACGCACGCCGCTCTGCGACGCCCGTCTTGCCGATGGCTCCCGTGTCAATGCGGTCATCCGGCCGCTGGCACTGAACGGGCCTCTGCTCACGGTCCGCAAGTTCTCGCGCGACCCGTACCAGGTCGACGACCTGATCCGGTTCGGCAGTTGCAACGAGGCGGGGTTTGGCTTCATGAAGGCCGCTGTGCTCGCCAAGGCCAACATCGTCATCTCGGGTGGTACCGGCACCGGCAAGACGACGTTCCTCAACGTTCTCTCGGGATTCATTCCTGTCGAGGACCGCATCGTCACCATCGAAGACGCAGCCGAGCTGCAGCTCCACCAGGAGCACGTGTGTCGCATGGAAACGCGTCCCAAAGACATCAACGGCGAAGGCGAGATCTCGATTCAGCGCCTCGTGATCAACGCCCTGCGCATGCGCCCGGAGCGAATCGTCGTCGGCGAGTGCCGTGGCGGTGAGGCGCTGGACATGCTCCAGGCCATGAACACCGGTCATGACGGTTCGATGACCACGCTGCACGCCAACACCCCGCGTGACGCGCTCGCCCGGCTCGAGACGCTGGTGCTGATGGCCGGCGTCGACCTGCCCGTTCGTGCGATCCGGCAGCAGATCGCCGGCGCCATCAACCTCTTTGTCCAGCTGAGCCGGCTTCGCGACGGCTCGCGCAAGGTGACTAACATCACCGAGGTCGTGGGCATGGAGCAGGAAATCATCACGATGCAGGACCTCTTCATCCTCGAGCAGAAGGGCGCGACGCCCGATGGCAAGGTCATCGCCGAGTTCAAGCCCACCGGCCTGCGGCCCAAGATCCTGGAGCGCATCTTCATGCAGGGCATCCCGCTGCCGAAAGAGATCACATCGCTCTTCCCGCCGCCCGTGGGTTACAAGCCCTCGAAGCGCTAGAGCTCCCGCTGGTCGGGAGCCGGGCGCGCGCAGGGCGCATTTTCAGTCATATACTCAGGCTGTGAAGGTCGTCCTGAACGACCGCACGGGCGGGCTCAAGCCCGAGCTCAAGGCCTATGCCGAGCGCAAGCTGAGTCGCCTCGAGCGCCATTTCGGCAAGGTGGCCGACGCGGACGTGGATTTTTCCGAAGAGCGCAAGCGCTTCGGGCTCGCGACCATCGTGTGCCGTATCAATGTCCACGTGAACGGGCGCCGTACGCCCTTGCTGAGGGCCACCGAGCGCGGAGTCGATGCGCAGTCAGCACTCGATCTCGCCCTCGACAAGATCGATCGACAGGTGGTCAAGCTCAAGGAGATCAGGACCCATCGGCACCTGGAGGTCTCGCCCCTCCGAGTTCCGCCGCCGCCGAAGTCTTCAAAGCCGCGCTCCACCGAACCCGAGAGGATTCGCATCAAGCTGCTCCCCGAATCGCTCGAGCAAGCGATCACCGAGCTCGATCAGGACGGCCAGGCTTTTCATGTGTTCCTCGACGAATTCTCAGGTGGCATCCAGATCGCGTTCAGGCGCCCCGACGGGTCGGTCGCGATCATCGAGCCGGTCGTTCCCTAGGTTCCCGCCTCCCCCTGGCCGATTAACCCAACCCGGCCTAGGGAAAGAATCTGAGCAGGTACCCTAGATCTAGACCTGATGCTGAACCTCACCAAACTCCTGGACCCGAACGAGCGGGAAGTCAAACGACACCTGGCGGTGGCGGCCGCCGTGAACGAGCTCGAGCCTGAGCTCAAGGCGCTCGACGACGCCGGCTTGCGCGCGCGGTCCGACGAGGTGCGCCAGCGCGCTCGCGACGGCCATGACCTCGACGAGCTTCTGATCGAGGCTTTCGCCGTCTGTCGCGAGGCCGGCCGCCGGGCCATCGGCCTCAGGCACTTCGACGTCCAGCTGGTGGGAGGCATCGTGCTGCACCAGGGCAAGATCGCCGAGATGAAGACCGGAGAAGGGAAGACGCTGGTGGCCAGCCTGGCCCTGTACCTGAACGCCCTCGCCGGTGAGGGCGTGCACCTGGTCACCGTCAACGATTACCTCGCTCGCCGTGACGCCGGATGGATGGGACCGATCTACCACCTGCTGGGATTGACCGTCGGCGTCAATGTCGGCACCTCAGGCACCTTCATCTACGATCCCGAGTTCCTCGACGAGACCCACCCTGACAGCCGGCTGCAGCACCTCCGTCCCGCAACCAAGAAAGAGGCGTACCTCGCGGACATCACTTATGCGACCAACTCCGAGCTGGCGTTCGACTACCTGCGCGACAACATGGCGCTCGATCTCAACCAGTGCAGCCAGCGCAAGCTCCACTACGCGATCGTGGACGAGGTCGACTCGATCCTGATCGACGAGGCGCGCACCCCGCACATCATCTCGGGGCAGTCCGAAGAGTCGACCGAGAAGTACTACGAGTACGCGAGGTGGGCTGGGCGGCTGGTCGAGATCGAGGACTACGAGGTCGACCTCAAGCACAAGTCCGCGTCGCTCACCGAAGCGGGCATCGCAAAGATGGAGCGCTGGACAAGCATCCGCAACATCTACGACCTCGAAAACGTGATCGAGGCGCACCAGATCAACCAGGCCTTGAAGGCCAAGTCACTTTTCCTTCGCGACCGCGACTACCTGGTCAAGGACGGCGAGGTGGTCATCGTCGACGAGTTCACGGGCCGCACGATGCCCGGACGGCGGTGGTCTGACGGGCTGCACCAGGCGGTCGAGGCCAAGGAGGGCGTCAAGGTCCAGCAGGAGCAGAAGACGATCGCCACGATCACGGTCCAGAACTACTTCCGCCAGTACGAAAAGCTGGCAGGCATGACGGGCACGGCTCTGACCGAGGCCGAGGAGTTCCACAAGATCTACGGGCTGGACGTGGTCGCCATCCCAACTAATCAGAAGATGGTCCGCACGGACAGCCCGGACGTCATCTACAAGACCGAGAAGTCGAAGTTCGAGGCTGTCATCGAAGAGATCCTCGAGATGAACAGTCTGAAGAGACCGGTGCTGGTCGGCACGGTCTCGGTGGAGAAGTCGGAGCGCCTCGCGAAGATGCTCGAACGCCGTGGCGTGAAGCACAACGTCCTCAACGCGAAGCAGCACGAGCGCGAGGCTGCGATCGTGGCGGAAGCGGGTCAGCCGGCTGCCGTCACCATCGCCACGAACATGGCCGGCCGCGGGACCGACATCGTGCTGGGAGCAGGGGTAGCGGACGTCGGCGGGCTGCACATTATCGGCACCGAGCGCCACGAGAGCCGGCGCATCGACAACCAGCTTCGCGGACGCGCCGGCCGGCAAGGCGATGCCGGCTCGAGCAAGTTCTTCATCTCGCTCGAAGACGACCTCATGAAGATCTTCGGGCCTGCTGCGGACCGCATCGGCCGGCTGATGGACAGCCTCGAGGTGGAACCCATCGAGCATCCGTGGGTGGCGCGGTCGATCGCCAGCGCCCAAAAGAAAGTCGAGGGAATGCATTTCGACGCCCGCAAGCACGTGGTCGAGTACGACGACGTGATGAACAAGCAGCGCCAGATCGTGTACGAGGAGCGGCGGAAGGTGCTCGAGGGCGCCGACGCTCGCGGCAACATCCTGGAGTACGTGCGTGAGATCGTCACCAAGGGCATCGAAGTCCATTGCGAGAGCCGCCATCCCGAGAACTGGGACATGGAGGGACTCGTCAAATATCTGGCGGCCTACCTTCCGATCGCGCCCGGCTCGCAGATTCCCAACGAGGTCGTGGAGAAGGGCCGCGAGGCTCTAGCTGAGCATTTGAACGCGTCGGCGGCCGACGCCTACGACCAGCAGGTCGAACAGATCGGCGCCGACCTGATGCCGCTGGTCGAGAAGGACGTGATGCTCCGCACGATCGACTGGCAGTGGATGGAGTACCTGACGCAGATGGAGCATTTCCGCGAAGGCGTGGGCTTGCGCGCCTACGGCCAGCGCGACCCGCTGGTCGAATACAAGAACGAGGCCCTGGAGATGTTCAACGAGCTGCGCGAGCGCATCCAGGGCTCGATCGTGGCGCGGATCTTCCGCGTGCAGGTACAGCGGAACGCACCGCCGCCCCCGCCCACACCGCTTGTCCGCGAGGTGCTGGAAAGCGGACCCGGCGATCCGGATGGCGCAGGCAGGCCAGGCCGCAACGGCGCTCCGAAGCCGAGACGTGCCGCGCCGGTCGGGTCGGCTGCTGGCGCCGGAGGCGAGGCGGCGGCCACTAAGCTGGGGCGCAACGATCCCTGCTGGTGCGGGTCGGGCAAGAAATTCAAGAGGTGCCACGGAAGGTAGATGGACGCGCAACTGAGCCCCAGGTCGGTGTCGATGGTGACGTGCAGTGTCTTGGCCCGGCGGAGCCGGGCCAACCCGGCGACGAGGTATGAAGAGTAGATGGATGTTCAACTGAGCCCCAAGGAGCTGTTGGAGCGGATTCTTCAGCTGAAGGAGCACCTTTGACCTGCCCGGCAAGCTCAAGCGCGCTGAGGAGCTCGACCAGCTCCTAGCGCAACCCGGTGTCTGGGACGATCCCCGTCGCGCGAGCGCACTCGCGCGCGAAGCGGCCGAGAATCGCGATCTGATCAAGTCGTGGGATCAGCTCGAGAAACGCGCTCGCGACCTGATCGAGCTCGACCAGCTGGCTTCGGGCGACCCCGAGCTGGCGAAGCAGGTCGCCGATGAAGAGGCGAAGCTGGCGGCCGAGCTGCGTCAGCGAGAGCTCGACCTGCTCTTCACAGACCCATACGCGAACCACAACGCCGTGGTCACGATCTCGGTCGGCCAGGGTGGGGTGGAGGCGCAGGACTGGGTCGAGATGTTGATGCGGATGTACTTGAAGTGGGCGGAGCGTCACCGATTCGAGGTCGAAGTCGTCGATCAGTCACCAGGCGAAGAGGCCGGCCTCAAAAGCGTCACCTTCATCGTTCGCGGCCCGCGCGCTTATGGGCTGCTGCGATCGGAGCATGGCGTGCATCGTTTGGTGCGCATCTCGCCGTTCGACCAGAACCACCGCCGGCACACGTCGTTTGCACTGGTCGAGGTGATGCCGGAGCTGGAGAGCACCGACGAGGATGCGGTGGCCATCAACCCGGGGGACCTCCGCGTCGACACGTATCGCTCGACCGGCGCGGGCGGCCAGCACGTCAACAAGACCGACTCCGCGATCCGCATCACCCACCTGCCCACCGGCATTGTGGTCACCTGCCAGAACGAACGCTCGCAGATGAAGAACCGCGAGATGGCGATGAAGGTCCTCAAGGCTCGCCTCTTCCAGCGCCAGCAGCAAGAGGCGGCCGCGCAGCTCGACCAGATCCGCGGCCAGCTGCTGCCGGCCGAGTTCGGCTCTCAGATTCGAAACTATGTTCTTCAGCCGTACACGTTGGTCAAGGACGTCCGCACCGGCCTCGAGGTCGGCAACGCACAGGCAGTGCTCGATGGGGACATCGATCCGCTCATCGAGGCCTGGTTGCGATGGCGGCTGAGCCAGGGTCAGAACGAGGGCCAGAACCAGGGGCAGAGCCGCTCTCGAAGCCAGGTTCGAGGCTAGCTTCCGAGCTCGGGCCGGCCTCGGCGCAAGCAACGTTTCGCCTGTCCGTTAGGTAAATGTTTGAACATATCGGCCGGCATTTGGAGCATCCGGGGGCATGAGGTATACTGCCCGCGACCTAGCCAGGTGCGCTCTCCGGCGGAAAACGTCACAGCAAGAGATCCAGCTTATGGTTTTAACACCGGACTTCGACAGCCGGCCCGTAATCAGCTTCCAGCACGTCTGGAAGACATACCCGACCGGCACCGAGGCTCTTCGCGACATCAATCTCGTCGTGCCCGAGGGCGACTTCCTGTTCCTGGTCGGGCCCTCCGGCGCCGGCAAGTCGACGTTGGTACGGCTGCTGATCCGAGAGGAGAAGCCCAGCAAGGGCAAGATCTTCGTCGACGGCGCCGAGCTCGGCCGTATGAAGCGGCGCAAGCTGCCGTACTACCGACGCAAGATCGGCCTTGTCTTCCAGGACTTCAAGCTGCTGCCGAACCTCACCGTGTACGAGAACGTGGCGTTCGCGCTGCGCGTGCTGGGCGAGCCCGACCGATTGGTGCAATCGCGAGCCGCAGAGGCGCTGGACACAGTCGGTCTGGCCGGCAAGGAGCAGACCTATCCCGCGAATCTTTCCGGTGGCGAGCAGCAGCGCGTGGCCATCGCGCGGGCACTGGTGCATGCGCCGCGGATGATCATCGCGGACGAGCCCACCGGCAACCTCGACCCCGCAACTGCATGGGAGATCATGCAGCTGTTTCTGCGCATCAATGCGCGAGGGGCCACGGTCGTGATGGCGACGCACAACCGTGAGATCGTCGATCTACTCCGCCGCCGCGTGGTTGCGATCGATGCTGGGCAGATTGCCCGAGATGACCGTTCTGGCCGATATCATGACGATGTTTCGAAACCTCAGATTCGCGCTCAATAGCGCCTGGCAGAGCTTCTGGCGGAACCTTGCGGTCAGCATGGCCGCGGTTCTGTCGATCACGCTCATCATGATTCTCGGCGGCGTCAACCTGCTGGTCGGACACGCCCTCTCGCAGGTGCTCGACGGGTTTCGCGAGAAGGTCAGCGTGATCTCGATCAACGTCGCCGACGGCACGCCGTTGCCAAGCGTGTACGAATTTCAGCAACAGCTCACCACCGATCCGCGCGTCGCGGGTGTGCGTTTCATCACCAAAGACCAGGCTCTGGCCAACTTCACGGCCGACCCGAACAACGCGGTCCTTGCGCAGCAGCTGTCCGGCAACCCGCTCGACGCGAAGCTGGAGGTTCGAGTCAAGGCCCTGAGTGATGTGGTCGCGATCGATACACTCGCGCGTCAATGGTCCGGGGTCGATCCGGCGAACCCAACCAACTACCAGGGAGATTTTGTCAACCGCATGCTCCAACTGTCACAATGGCTCGGCCTGGCGGGAATCGGCCTGCTGGTGATCCTTGTGATCGTCTCGGTTGTCATCGTGATGAACACAATTCGTACCGCCGTATATCACCGCCGCAAGGAGATCGAAGTGATGAAGCTGGTCGGCGCGACCGAATGGTTCGTGCGAGGACCCTTTGTGATCGAAGGTGTGATGACCGGCCTCATCGCCGCGTCGATCGCGCTCTCGTTGCTTGTCATCGCGTACCCGCCGGCTGTGGCGCAGTTCAAGTCGGACATCGCCTTCATCCCGCTCTCGTACGACCCGAGCTTCATCTCGAGCCTCGCCCGCGATCTGCTGCTGGGCGGCGCCCTTCTCGGCGCTCTCGGCAGCTACATCGGCGTGCGCCGGTACGTGAGGATCTAAGGGCATGACCCGACGAAGGTTCGTTGTTGCTTTCCTGACGGCACTTGCAGTCTGGACGCCGCTCTCCGTGCAAACGGCGTCAGCGATCTACTGCTACCCCGGCGACCCCCCTGCCGTCTATCAGGCCTGCCTTGCTTACAACTCAGGCATCGGCCAGCAGGTGAACAACGAGCAGCAGCTCGAGTACATTCGATGGAAGATCTCGTCGATCCAGGATCAGATCGATGCGATCTACAGCATGATCAAGAGCCTCGACACGCAGATCGCGGCGCAGAAAGACCTCATCGCGAAGACGCAGGCTGCGATCGACGAGCTCGACCGCAAGATTCGCTTCACCGAGGCAAGCCTTACGAGACTGCATGCAAACATGAGCGTGCGCGACGAGCTGCTCAACCAACGCCTGCGTTATGTAGACGACCACGGCTCGGTGAACTACGTCGAGCTGGTACTGACAGCAAACACGTTCAACGACCTGATGAACCGCATGATCGGCGCCCAGCAGGTGGCCGCATCCGATCGCAAGCTGCTCGGCGAGCTCGGGGTGGAGCGCGCGCAGTTCGATCAGACCAACGCTGAGCTCACCATCGAGAAAACCCAGCAAAATGCCTTGCTCCAGCAGCAGCTCGCGACCGAAGCCGACCTGGAGAAGAACGTAGCCGCCCAGAAACAGGCGATGGCTTACGCGAAGCAGCTCGAGGTACAGCTGGCGGTGCGATACCAGGAAGTTACGGCCCAGCGTGCAGCTATCGACGCCCAGGTTGCCGCGTTGCAGCAGAAATACGATGCGGCCGCCAAAGCGGCGGGGGGCGGAAACGGAGTATTCGCATGGCCCGTACCCGCCTGTGGGTACGGCTGCATCAGCCAGGGATTCGGCTGTTCAACCTTCTACCTGGAACCGTACGACGCCAGCTGTCCATACCCGCATCGAATCCACACCGGGATCGACATTGCGGCGCCGAATAGATCAGCGATCGTGGCCGCGGACACCGGAGTCATCTACCTGTACCCGTGGAGCACAGGCTACGGCAACTACATCATCATGTTCCACGGCAACGGTTACTCGACGCACTACGGGCACCTGGCAGCATTCGCAAGCGGGATTCAGAGCGGCCAGATCGTCGCCCGCGGCGACCTGATCGGATACGAAGGGTCGACCGGTTGGTCGACCGGCCCGCACCTCCATTTCGAGGTGCGCGTCAACAACAACTACAAGAACCCCTGCATCTGGCTCGGCTGCTAGTAAATCCGCCCGATACGACTTCGCTAGTCTGCTGACATGAAGTCGCGCGACGCCCTTTGGGGCGTTGCCGTCCTCGCCGTTGGCTTGCTCGGTGTCGGCGTTGGCGCTTACACGGACCAGGCGTTCCCCGACGTGGTGCCGTATTTCGCTCACCACTCGACGGGACGTGTCGACACCACCGCGCTGCAGCAGGCCATTCGCCTGATTGAGGCGGACTACGTCGACGGCAACATCGACCCGAAGAAGCTTTCGCACGGGACGGTCCAGGGGCTGATCGCGAGCCTGGGCGACCCGTTCTCGGCTTACTACGACCCGGACCAGTACAAGCGCCTCCAGGACGTCTACAGCGGCCACTACTCGGGGATCGGGATCTATCTGACCTTCAGCACGGCGTACCCGACGATCACGGGCACGGTGCCAGGCTCACCGGCCGCCGCTGCGGGTTTGCAGCCCGGCGACCAGATCGTGAAGGTGGGCGACAAGGACATGAAGGGCATCACCGCGGACCAGGCGTCAACGCTGATCCAGGGTCCCGACGGGACGAAGGTGACGCTCACCATCGCGAGGGGCAGCCAGACGTTCCCCGTCACGATCACGCGTGCGGAGATCCAGGTGCCTTCTGTGCGATCGACCGTGATCGCAGATCGCATTCTGTATGTGCGCGTCTACCAGTTCAGCTCGACGACGACGAGCGAGCTCCATTCGGCGTTGAGCTCGGGTTTGAGTGGCGCGAAGGGCGTGGTGCTGGACCTTCGGGACGACCCGGGTGGGTTCATCTCTGAAGCCGACCACGTGATCAGCGAGTTCGTTGCGAGTGGGGAGACGTTCGAGCTGCGTGATCGCAGCGGTACGGTCGACCGTCATCAAGTGAGCGGTGAGCATCTCGCGGCTACTGTGCCGCTCGTGGCGCTGGTGAACGCGAACAGCGCGTCCGCGTCCGAGATCGTGGCTGGTTCGCTCCAGGTCCACCAGCGGGCGAAGCTGGTTGGCACGGTGACCTTCGGCAAGGGGTCGGTGCAGCAGGACTTCCCGTTGACTGACGGGGCCGACATCCACCTGACGGTCAAGCGGTGGTACCTGCCCAACGGCGTGACCATCGACAAGAAGGGCTTGCAGCCCGACATTCCGGTCACGCTTGCCGATGCAAAGGACGAGTTCGACGTCTTGCACGCGGACCAGGGGTATGCGAAGGACAGCCAGCTCAAAGCGGCGCTGAGCGTGCTTGCCGCTGGGTAGACTTGGACTCCGCAAAACGGGCGGTTAGCTCAGTTGGCTAGAGCGCCTCGCTTACACCGAGGAGGCCGTTGGTTCGAGTCCATCACCGCCCACAAAACATGAGTCAATACGCAGCGGCTAGTCCCCGTTGGCTGAGGTCTGCTCGACTTGAGTGGTACCGGTGGCCTGAGCTAGGACACGGTCCATCGGCCGAGGCACCTGGCTGAGATCTAGCGCGTTGACGAGTGAGGCCGCTGATCCAATCTTCCGGCCCCCTTTGGTGCCGAAGAAGCGCCGCAGCTGCTCATGATTGGTCCGTGCTCGCCAAGCAGGCTGCCTCTGGAAGCTTCTGAACGAATCCAGCTCCCCCTGAGCGTCGATCACCTCTAGCACCGCGGCGACACCGAGAGAGCGAATCAGCTCGTCCTCCAGGTCTGCCACGCACACATAGAAACCAAGTCGCTCCATATCGCCACGAGTGAGGTTAGAGCCAAGACCGGCCCGCTCGAGACCACGCCGGAAGTCGCCCTCCTCAGCTGCGTCACAGAGGCCGGCCAGTCTGACGTCGAACCCCCGAGGGCCGAACAGATCCAGATACGTTGCGATGTTTTTCGAACCCCCAATTGGCACGATGTAGACGCCCTCAGCATCGAGATTCCGGCCACGGCGAATAGCCAGCGCTTCGAGCGCGAGTTGGTCGCTGACCCCTTCGACGAGCGCGACCGCGCGTGCGAACGTGGCCTCAGTCATTTGCGGCGATTGGCCTCGCTCGGCTTCAGATGAGCGGGCCTGCCGGCAGCGTCTCTATTTAAGGTTGCCGACGGCGATTGTCGCGAGCTGCCTGGCAGGGCTGTCAGTGGCTGAGGGTGTGACGGCGATCATGATGATCACGTTCGACTTGAACACGAAGATCACGTATCCGGTCGCCGCACCGGTCAGGGTGTATTCGACGGCTTTGGCTCCGTTTACCGTAACCGCCGTGGCGTTCGTCACCCCGTAGCCGCTGTTTATCGCGGCAGCAATCTGATCTGGCTTCACCGCGTCGGCGGTCGTCGAGTCGGGGTAGACCTGCGCAAATACCAAGACCGTCGTCTTGCCATCGGTGCTGCTGTAGAAGCAGGCACCGGGAACGCTCGTGGCACTCATAAAGGTCCCTCCGAGCACGCTCCCGGCGTCGGTAGCAGCGACCAGCGTGCAGGCGTCGACGCTCGTGATGAGGTTTGCTTTGGGAGTTGGCGTCGGCGTCGGGCTTGGAGAAGAAGTCGACGAGGTGCTGGTCGATCCGCATGCGGTGATCAAGAGGCCGGCTGCCAAAGCAGCCGTCACCGCCGATCGGATGCGTCCAACGCCTGCGAGACTCACGTTCGGAGTCTCGCAACTGACCGATGGACTGTCAAGCGGATCAAGTCGAATGGCCCTCCGCCGATAGAATTACCCGCCGTGCCGAGGTAGCTCAGCTTGGTAGAGCACTTGACTGAAAATCAAGGTGTCGCCGGTTCAAATCCGGCCCTCGGCACCAGCCCCGACTGTCGTATTTGGGCGGCGCAACGCTCGAAACGGGGCGTCCAGGATCACAAACAAAGCGATTCCTACCAGGGTTGCCCATCCGATGTACCAAGGCCAAGGGCCCATCAAGTCGAGTGGGGTGGCGCTGGCAGGCTTGGCGCGAAGGTACAGGTAGTCGGCGCCGGTGACGGCGTCCAGCAGCCCAACGAACACGGCATAAGCGACCGTCAGCGCCGTGACCCATAGGTAGGCGTGGCGACGGGGCCACTGGCCGAGGCCGACGACAAGCAGGAGCGCCGCAGCCACGACGCCGCCGTGGGCCACGTAGTACTGGATGAACGGGAAGCTTGGGAAATGTTGCGGGAGATCAGGCGTGAAGATGGCCTGGATCGTGCCGGCCAACCCCCAGAAGTACGTCACCTCGACCAGCAGTTGGCGCCTGAACCACAGTGCGAATGACGACACGAAGATTGCGGCGTCGCACAGCTGAAACGGGAAACCGTACGTGAGGTCGGCTCGATTGGCGTGGCTGGCGACGAGGTAGATCCACCAGCAGACTTCAGCGCCGACCAACACCACGGCGAGGACTCGCGCAGACGTCTTCGTCCAGGGTCCTGGGCGCAGTTTGGCTCCAGCCACGAGCAAGGCGGTAACGACCGCGATGACCACGACCGCGACCACGTGCTCGGCCGCGAGCAGTTCAGCCATGGCGGCGAAGGTACGCGAATTGCCGAAATAGGTACGCTTCGGAGCGGGTTGGCACAAACAGGAAGATGAAGGTAGAGATCTGGTCTGACGTAGTTTGACCCTGGTGCTACATCGGCAAACGACGGTTTGAGACCGCCCTCGAGCGGTTCGATCATCGGGCCGATGTCGCTGTGGAGTTCCGCAGCTTCGAGCTCAACCCCAATGCCAGTCCGCAGGAGCAAGGCAACCTGGAGGAGGCTCTAGCCAGTAAGTACCGCATCAGCCTCGAGCAAGCCCACACGATGAACGCTAGGGTCGTTGACGCGGCGGCCGGCGAGGGACTTCAGTATCGCCTCGACATCGCCAGGCGGGGCAACACGTTCGATGCCCACCGTCTGATCCACCTGGCCGCAACCGAAGGCTCGCAGAGGGAGATGAAGGAGCGCCTGATGGCCGCGTACTTTCTGGAAGGGCGCGCCATTGGAGACCGTGACACGCTGATCGAGCTGGCCGCGGAGGTCGGCGTCGACGCTGGGCGCGCACGAGCCGCGCTCGACGCTGGTGAGTTCGCCGACGATGTGCGCGCGGACGAGCGCGAGGCCACCGAGCTGGGCATCACCGGCGTGCCGTTCTTCGTGATCAACCGGCGCTATGGAGTCTCGGGCGCACAGCCGCCGGAGATTCTGCTCAAAGCGCTCGCGACCGGCTGGGAGGACGCCCCGACCTAGCGGGCGTAATCCATCGCCAGGGCCGCGGCGAAGAGCGCCACGCCCAGCCAGCCGAGCATGAATGCCCGCCACGCGGTGGCGTCGATGCGGAGTCGCGACCAGTTGTTGATCGCAGTGGCCATGACGAGGTAGAGATAGCTCATCTCCGCCCACAACACTAGGAAGTGGAACTGCCCGACCGGACTCCAGCGAAACGAGCTCGGCATCGACCAGTTCGCCAGATCCAGACCCGCCTGCACCAGAAACGCTGCCACAGCGGTCGCGAAGCCCAACAGGGCATACAAGGCCAGGCGTCTCCAGGCGATCCACGGACTCAGCCGCCGCAGCACCGCGACGCCGGCGACGTTGACCGCCGGGATGAACAGACCGTCACCCAGCACCCCCGAGAAGTACGAGAACACTGTGTGCAGGTGGCCATGATAGGAAAGGTAGAAGGCCCACTGATAGCCGAACAACAGCATCCAGCTCACCGCTGCCGGCAACAGAGGCCACCGGGTGCGGTCGCGGGCTAACCGAACGACGGCGGCCATGGCCGCGCATGCTAGCCGATGGAACCCCCGATTCGGTCACACAGGCGCCGCATACTGACGCGCCATGAGTGGCCGGGCGAGGCCGTTCCGTTTCGGGCTGCAGGAGCATTCGGCACCCAATGCCAGGGCCTGGACCGACAAGGCCCGGCTCGTGGAATCGCTCGGTTACAAGACGATGTACCTACCCGACCACTTCGGCGATCAGCTCGCGCCGATCGCGGCGCTGATGGCAGCCGCCGATGCCACCAAAACCCTCCGGGTGGGCTCGCTCGTCTTCGACAACGATTACCGCCACCCGGTTGTGTTGGCGAAAGAGGTGGCAACGCTGGACCTCCTCTCGGACGGGCGTTTCGATCTTGGCCTCGGGGCAGGTTGGATGGCATCCGACTACGAGCAGGCGGGGATCCCATTCGATTCGCCGGGAGTGCGCATCGAGCGAATGGAGGAGGGGCTCGCGATCATCAAGGGCTTGCTGGCCGGCGGATCGTTTTCGTTTACCGGCAAGCACTACCGAATCACTTCCTTGGAGGGCAACCCCCTGCCGGTGCAGAAGCCGCATCCGCCGATCCTGTTAGGGGGCGGCGGCCGCCGGATGCTCCGCTTGGCGGCGCGCCAGGCGGAGATCGTGAATGTGAACTTCGACCTGCGCGAGGGCCGGGTAACCCCCGCCTTAGTCCAGACGGGAATGGCCGCCGCCACCGATGAGAAAGTGGCGTGGATAAAGGAGGCGGCGGGCGACCGGATCGATCAGATCGAGCTGAGCGCCACGATCTTCTTCGCGAGCATCACCGACGATCGTGGCTCGCTTGCGGCGGCCGTGGCGCGCGGTCTGGGCGCCGACCCCGCAGACGTGCTCGAAACGCCGCATTTCCTCATCGGCACAGTCGACGAGATCGTCGAGTCGCTAAAGGGGCGCCGCGAGCGATATGGGATCTCGTATGTGATCCTCCCGGGCGACGTCGCAGAGGCCTTTGCGCCCGTGGTGGAGCGCTTGACCGGGACCTAGCAAGCGTCGTGTACATTGCTGCGGGTGGCTACAACTGAGCAGGTAGAGGTCAAGGGCCCAGTCGTGGGGCGGACGGGCGAAGTCCTCACCCGTGAGGCCCTCGATTTCGTGGGCCGTCTTCAGCGGGAGTTCGGTGCGCGTCGCACGCAGCTGCTGCAGGCACGCGACGAGCGCCAGGCGCGTCTAGATGCGGGCGAGATGCCGGATTTCCAGACCACGACGAAGTCGGTGCGAGATTCGGAGTGGCGAGTTGCGCCGGCGCCGAAGGACCTGCAGGACCGGCGCGTCGAGATCACCGGGCCGACCGATCGCAAGATGCTGATCAATGCACTCAACTCTGGGGCGCGGGTTTTCATGGCGGACTTTGAGGACGCCAACTCACCCACCTGGTCAAACCTCGTCGAAGGCCAGGTCAACTTGATCGACGCCATCGAGAGAACCCTCACGTTCACAAGCCCTGAGGGCAAGGAATATCGCCTCAACGAAAAGGTGGCGACGCTGCTCGTTCGTCCGCGCGGATGGCATCTCGAGGAACGCCACGTGGTGATCGGCGGACGGCCGGTTTCAGGCAGCCTGTTCGATTTCGGCCTCTACTTCTTTCACAACGCGAAACGTCTGCTCGGAAAGGGGAGCGGACCGTACTTCTACCTGCCCAAGCTGGAGAGCCACCTCGAGGCGCGGCTCTGGAACGATGTCTTCAACTATGCGCAGGATTCGTTGGGAATTCCGCGGGGGACAATCCGGGCCACGGTTCTCATCGAGACCATCCTCGCCGCCTTCGAGATGGAGGAGATCCTGTACGAGCTGCGCGACCATTCGAGTGGGCTGAACGCAGGGCGATGGGACTACATCTTCAGCATCATCAAGAAATTTCGAAACCGACCCGACTTTGTCCTCCCCGACCGCGCACAGGTGACGATGACCGTCCCGTTCATGCGCGCGTACACGCTGCTGCTTGTGAAGACGTGTCACAAGCGAGGCGCCCACGCGATGGGGGGGATGGCGGCATTCATTCCGTCGCGGCGCGACCCGGAGGTCAACCGCGTGGCGCTGGCCAAGGTCAAGGAAGACAAGGACCGCGAGGCCGGCGACGGGTTCGACGGTACATGGGTGGCACATCCCGACCTTGTGCCCACGGCGACCGAAGCGTTCGACCGCGCGCTGGGCGATCGACCCAACCAGCTGGATAAGCAGCGGCCCGATGTTCACGTGACGTCTCAGCAGCTGATCGACGTGCGCGTGCCCGGCGGCACGATCACGGAGGGAGGGCTCAGGGTCGACGTCAGCGTCGGCATTCAGTACATCGAGTCGTGGATGCGAGGCGTGGGTGCGGCGGCCATCAACAATTTGATGGAGGACGTCGCCACGGCCGAGATATCGCGGTCGCAGGTGTGGCAGTGGTGCCGGCACGCGGCGCGTCTTGTCGAAGGACCGACCGTAACGTCGGACCTTGTGCGCGAGATCGCCGACGACGAGATGGCGAGCCTGCGGGCCCGACACGGGGAGGAGCTGTGGAAGAAGGGGCGCTTCGAAGAGGCGCGCGAGGTGTTCGAGGAGGTTGCGCTGGCCGAGAGCTTCCCGGCTTTCCTGACCCTGGTGGCGCAGCGCTACATCGACTGAGGGGCGCGCCTTAACAGGCTGGGTTGACCGACCTGTTGGCCGTCTCTAGGCTTCGGGCCAGGATCGGCAGGCGGGGGAGGGGCCTGAAAACGGTAGGGAGGGCCCCCTAGAGGTGTGGCCGCTAGGCGGCGAGATGGCGCTCGATGCGCCTAACTGGGGACGGTTACCAGGTCAGGGAATCGCCCTTGGCGTCGCAGGCGGCTTGCCCGGCAGCCGGCGCCACTGCCGCGGCCCAACGCCGTTGTTGGGGTTGCCCGGCACGAACGCCACGGCCGACGGCTTGACCATGCAGTTGTCCTTGCGGACCACGCTGCGCTCGCCGCCCTCCTGATGCTCGATCACGACCGTCCGTTCGAGTACCGCGCGCACCCGTACCTGCTTGCCGTCAACGATCGCGTTGAAGCCACCGCTGACCTCGTGGTTGGGAGGGGGGACGATGCTGGCGAGCGAGACGAGATCGACGACTTTGCTCATGTGTTGGCTTCCCTCGGGCTAGGCGGCGGTTCGATAGCCGCGGAAAAATGAAGAACGCCGAGCGCGTCGTTCGGCAGCAGCGAAGTTTACCAGAACGTCACCAGCCGTCCGCCGGCCTGGCACAAGTGCCAGGCTGACGGGCAGCTATGCGGCCGGGCTGTGCTCTTGGAGTCGCAGCTGCCGTGCCGCCTCCCGGCCCCGTCGCGCCGCTTCCTTGCTGGCGAGGTGGCGGACGCGGAGGTGGGCCGGGTCGACCAGCAGTCGCCGGCGGTTCACCAGCACTTTTGGTTCGCCCGGGGCGGGTTCGATGACCGCGGTGCGCTCCAGCACGGCCGTCACCCAGACGCGCCGGCCGTCGACCTCGGCTTCGAAGTCGGGAAGTATCTCGTCGTCCTCGTCCATCGAGACGCTGTCGAGCCTGACCAGCTCAGCGCGGCTCGACTGCTCCTCTGCTGCGGGTTTTCGGTAGGAAGCCATGTTCATATGCCAAATACCCGATCACGAGCACGACCAAACCCAATCCGAGCCACGGAAGTAGATACGCGGGGAAGATACCGAACAGGTCCCGAACTCGCGGTCCCAGACGTCTCCCCAGCTCGAGGAAAATCGCTGCCCAGATCGTCGCTGACACTAATACGCACGGTATGAAAACCCTGTAAGGGACGTTCAATATTCCCGAGAGGGCCGAGATCACGATCCTCATGCCGGGGATGTGCCGGCCGATTATGATCGCCCAAGGACCCCATCGCTGGAACGCCCTTTCGGCGCGATTTAGCTTCGCTTGAGTCAACCCGATGTAACGGCCATAACGTCGGATGAATGGCCGCCCGTAATTCCGCGTGATGGTGAGGTTGCAGAAGCTGCCGAGCACCGCACCCGCGATCACCGCCATGTAAGCCAGCGGGTACGGGATCGCCCCGGTCGTGGTGAGGTAGCCGCCGTACATGATGGCCGCGTCGCCGGGCGCGGGCAGTGGCACGCCGAGCTCTTCCAGGAAGATGACCAGGAAGAGGCCGCCCGACTGGTGATGCAGGATGAAAATGCGGATCGCACGCGTGAACGGCCTCAGCCAGGATGGTTCCTGCAGCCACCCGGGGAGGGAACTCGCTAGATGGGCGGCTGCTAAAAGCATTTGTTCATGGGCCAACTCCCTAGGCCCTGCCCGGGATTATATGTGTGGGCTTAGCGCCGCCCCGCAGCTTGAGGCGAATTCAGCGAATCGGCCGGTTCCCACTTCAGGCCCGTCGCGAAAACCCTCGCGAAATGACGCGCATACGAGCGGGCCGCGGTCTCGGTGTCGATCCGCTGCCCTGTGAGGGCCGCCACAGACGTGGGCCGTTTCTCCGCATGTCCACAAGGGATGATGCCGTCGAAGTAGGCGAGGTCGGTGGTGAGGTTCAACGCGAATCCGTGGCTCACGACCGAGCGGTTGAGCTTGATACCGATCGCTGCCAGCTTCTCGCCATTTGACCAGACGCCAGTGAGGCCATGGCCACCGGGCTCGGATACGATGGCGAGCTCGCTGAGGTAGTCGATCAGCGACTGTTCGAGCTTCTCCAGGTAATCGGGAATCGTCATTCCAAAATGCGTCAGGTCGAGGATCGGGTAGCCGACGAGCTGGCCGGGACCGTGATACGTCGCCTCGCCGCCTCGATCTGACCAGATGACATCGACCTCGCGCCGTGCGCGTTCGTCAGCGTCCCAAAGCAAATCATCCGCGCCCCCGGCCTTGCCCAACGTGAAGACGTGCGGATGCTCGAGCAGCAGCAACGTGTTTGGCGCCTTGGCGTCTCGCACGGCGCCCACCAGCTCGGCCTGGAGGTCCCAGACCGCGCGGTAGGGTGCGCTACCCAGCCAGCAGGCTCTTACGATCGGGGACTTGCTCATCAGCGTGGTAAGACGAACGAACGAGCGGACCGGCCTCGACGTGCCCAAAGCCCATGCTCACGGCCTTCTTCTTCAGCTCCGCAAACTCCTCCGGCCGGTAGTAGCGGACGACCTCGGCGTGCTTCTTGCTCGGCCGCAGGTACTGGCCGACCGTGAGCACATCGATGTTGTGCGCGCGCATGTTGCGAAACACCTCGAGCAGCTCGTCCTCGGTTTCGCCGAGGCCGACCATCAATCCAGACTTGGTGACCATGTGCGGCGCCAGCGTCTTGACGTGGCGGAGCAGCGCCAGGCTGTTCGCATAGACCGCTTTTGGTCGTATCCGCGCGTAGAGACGGGGCACTGTCTCCGTGTTGTGGTTGAAGATGTCGGGCCCGGCCTCGACGACAGTGCGCACGGATTCGAAGTCACCCTGGAAGTCCGGGGTCAGCACCTCGATCGTGGTGTCTGGGCTGCGCCGGCGGATGGCCCGAATCGTGCGGGCGAAGATGCCCGCGCCGCCGTCGCGCAGATCATCGCGATCGACTGAAGTGATGACGGCGTGGCGAAGTCCGAGCTCGGCCACCGATTCCGCCACACGCAACGGCTCGCCGAGGTCCAGCTCGGTCGGCCGCCCTGATGTCACTGCGCAGAAACGGCAGGCCCGCGTGCAGACGTCCCCGAGGATCATGAAGGTCGCGGTGCGGCGGTTCCAGCAATCGAAGATGTTCGGGCAGCGAGCTTCTTCACAAACCGTGTGCAGCCGGCTTCCGCGCACGATCTGCTTGAGGTCCTTGAAGTTCTCGCCCTCGGTCACGCGCACGCGGATCCACGACGGGATCTGCTGAGGTGTCAGTGGCGACGCGTCGCTCATAGCTGGATGCTCGCCGCCGTCCATTCCTCGAGACGCTTCTTGATCAGGGCGAGGAACTGGCCCGCCATCATTCCGTCGATGATGCGGTGGTCGAAGCTCAGGCACATGTTCATCATGTGCCGCACCGCAATGCCATCGCCGATGACGACCGGGCGGCGAACGATCGACTCGGTGGTGAGGATCGCTGCCTGGGGCTGATTGATGATGGGCTGGCTCGCAACCGATCCCGTCGCTCCCGTGTTGTTGAGCGTGAACGTGCCGCCTTGCACGTCATCTGGCTTGAGCTGTTTGTTGCGGGCGCGCTCGATGAGGTCGTTGAGCGAGCGCACGAGTTCGGTGAAGCCGCGCTGGTCTGCATCCTTGAGCACCGGGACGATGAGCCCGTCCGGAATCGAGACCGCGATGCCTATGTTGATGTAGCGCTTCAGGATGATCCCCTCGTCACTCCAGGTGGAGTTGAGCCAGGGGAACTGCTTGATCGCTTCGCACACGATCTGCACCACGAAAGGGATGTAGGTGAGCGCGACGCCATGGCGGGCCCGAAATCCCTCTTTCTCGGACTCGCGGTAGCGAACGAGGTTGGTGACGTCGATCTCCTGCAGCGTCCACGCGTGAGGCGACGTCGCGAGGCTTCGCACCATGTGCTCGGCGATCGATCGCCGCATCACGCTGAGCTTCACCAGCTCCTCCCGAGCGCCGTCCCTGGGCGCCTGCGGAGCGCGCTGAGGAGCCGTCGGTGCACCCGCGGGACGCGAGGCAACCGGCGCCTGAGCCGCGCCGCCGACCGCCGCGAGCACGTCGTCGCGCGTCACCCGGCCGCCCATGCCGCTGCCGCGCAGAGTCGTAGGGTCCAGGCCGTGCTCCGCCGCTAGCTTCCTGACCGCCGGGGAAAGGCGCGCATTCCCGTCGCCTCCTCTCGACTGGGCCGTCTGGGTTGCGAGCGCGGGACCGGCGGAGGCAGCTGGGCTTGCAGCGGCCGGCTGCTCCTGCCTCGCGCTCGAGGACGATGTGGGGGAGGGGGCGGCTCCGGCGACCTCGATCTGAGCAATAACCGAGCCGACTCGCACCGTCTCCCCCTGCGCGGCGGTGATCTTGACCAGCTTGCCCTCGAATGGCGATGGGATCTCGGCGTTGACCTTGTCAGTGATAACTTCGACCAGCGGCTCGTCGCGCTTGACGAAGTCGCCTTCGTTCTTGAGCCACTTGTCAACCGTGCCTTCGGTGACCGACTCACCGAGCTGGGGCATCTTGATCTGGGCCAGGCCCATGCGGATCTACTCCTCGCGGTGTGGGGCGAATTCAGGAAGCGCCTGTAAACCTAGTGTAGCGAGGGGGCTATTTGTCCAGGTCAGACCATTGAACGACGGCCAGGGCGCCGTCGAGGCGGTCGTGGGGCTTACCCAAAGCCTCGTGGCCCTCCTCATCTCTCGCGAGCACCCGATACCGGACGTCGGGCTTCAGAGGACCCGCATCCCAGACTGTGATCGTCATCCTCTTGGTCTGGCGCCGGTTGTTTTCGCGATATCCGACGAATGTCGTGACGTGGTACAGCTCGGTTGCGCGGCTCAGAAGCTTGACTGTCTCTATCGCCTCTGCGGGGGATTCCAAAGTCACCTCCACTAAAGGCGCCCGGTCGGAATTGGAGGCGACGCCCAGAATCGAACTGGGGATCGAGGTTTTGCAGTTCCTAGCGCGCCTGTCAATCTAGTGCAACTGCGGCAACCTGAATACGAATCTAGCCGACTAGTGGCAGCTTGGTACAACGGAATGCAACCCGTTTGGCGAGCTGTCTACGCCGGCCTTCGAGGCGAGGGGAGTGGCTCACCGTCCAGTACGTGGACAAAGCGTCGGAACGAGGGTCGGACGCCCCCTTCCCAGTCTCGTTGCCGTCACGGACGCGGCCCCGACGCCCGACCCTGTGGCGAGCATAAGACCGCGTGGTAGTCAAGTGAACGAAATAGAACAAGAAAGTGACTTAACGCCGCTCTGAAATGAATCCGACGTGGCCGATCTGCCACCGAACCAGCAAGCCGGCTGGCACGGGACCGCTAAACCAATCGGTGGATTGATCTAGCGGCCAGCCACACGTTTGCCCTAGCCGAGCGCGGCCACGACGTTCGAGAAGACGTTCTGAATTTGGTTACCCATGGTTAGAAGAATCACGATGACCACGATCGAAACGAGAACCAAGATCAGCGCGTACTCGACCATTCCCTGGCCGCGTTGGCGCTGATCAGACTGGCGACGCATGACAGATCACCTCCTTTCTCGCTAGGCGAGCGCACTAAACCGTATCTCGCTCAACGCTGAGGCGACCCCTTCTTGCTGGGTCTTACAAAAGCCTGACCCCCGGTGATCGGCCGAGGGCCAGGTGGGGTGATCTGAGGCGTGGCGGGCACCGAGACCGCTTATCCCCCTAAACGGAGGTCAGAAGGGCTACCCCTCCAGCGTCTCAGACTCCCGATGAACCCCAGTTCCCGCGGCCAGCATAGACCCACGTCACCGGGTTGTCAGGGCCGCCAGCTTGTGCGCGTCCTACCCCCGCCGGCCTACCACCTACGACGGAGGGAGCATGGCTGGCGGCGGGTGTGGTTTGCACCCCGTGTTGGTAGCACCTGAGGCGATTCGTATTCGAAAATGATGGAGGCGACGCCCAGAATCGAACTGGGGATCGAGGTTTTGCAGACCTCTGCCTTGCCACTTGGCTACGTCGCCGCGCCCTACGTCACCCGATTCTAGCGTCGCCAGCACCTGGCTCAAGTTGGGCCGTTAGGCTAAGGCGCGCATTGGAGCCAGAAGACTTCCGTGACGTAATGGCCCGGCTCGCCGCGAGCGTGGTAGTGATCAGCGCCCGAGTTGGCACCGGGTTTCGTGGTTTGACCGCGACCAGCCTCGTCTCAATCTCAGCGGAGCCCCCGATGGTGCTGGTGAGCCTCGAGCGCCCAACGGTAACGCGCAATGCTGTGGTCGAAACCAAGGCGTTCAACGTGAGCGTCCTGACGCGCTCGCAGGAGTTCGTCGCGGAGCGCTTCGCGGGCCGCGCCCCCGCGGTCGCGGCGTCTTGGAATGATGTGCCCCATCACCTGGGCACGAATGGCATCCCGCTCATCGACGGCTGCGTGGCTTGGCTCGAGTGCAAGCTCACGCAGGTGCACGAGGCCGGCGACCACGACATCTGCGTCGGTGAGGTGGAGAACGCAGTCAAGGGCGCAGGGGAGCCGCTCATCCTGTGGGATCGCTCGTTCTGGAGCTTGCGATGAGGTGGCGATCAGTACGGAAGCTCCTCCTCTTCCATGCCGAAGTGGTGTCCGACCTCGTGCAGGATCGTCCGCCGGACCTCCTCGATGAGCGCGTCCATCGAGTCCGCAGCACGCTCGTGCGAGCGCTTGTACAGCGTCACCCGTTCGGGCATGCCCTCGCCGGCAGCAAATGCCGTCGCGCCTTCGTAAAGGCCCATCAGGCCTTCGGTCGAGCCCTCCTCGATGACGAAGATCGTGTTCTCCAGGTACGGCTTGAACTCGTCCGGGATCGAGTCCACCGCGGCCTGCGCCGCGGCCTCGAACTGCGCCATGCTCACCTGCATATTTAGATGATCGAGGATGCAAGCAATGCATGAGATCAAGAGCGTGACCGTCGTCGGCGCGGGAACGATGGGCTCGCAGATTGCCCTGCAAACAGCGCTGGCGGGTCCGTATCAAGTCACTCTCATGGACGCGGTGCCCGGGCAGCTGGAGCGCGCACGCGCCCAGAACCGCAAGCTGCTCGACCGAGCTGTCGAGAAGGGAAGGCTGACCATGGAGCGCGCGGCTGAGGCGAACAGCAGAATCACCGACAGCGACAACCTGGACCAGGCCGCCGCCGGCGCTGACCTCGTCATCGAGGCCGTCATCGAAGCCTTCGACAGCAAGAAGAGCGTCTTTGTGGCGCTCGGCAAGGCGGCAAAGAAGGACGCGATCCTGGCCAGCAACTCCAGCACGATCGCCATCAGCCGGCTCGCCGACCTCTCCGGCAATCCTGAGAGGTGCTGCAACATGCACTTCTTCCACCCGGTGACCGTGATGCAGCTATGCGAGGTCGTGAGAGGGCCGAAGACGTCCGACGCGACCGTCGAGGCCGCGATGGCTTTCGTGCGCGGCATCGATCGAACACCCGTCCTGCTCAACAAGGAGATCTGGGGTTTCATCGTCAACCGGATCCTCTTCGCGGCGTCGGAGGAGGCGATGCACCTCCTCGAGGGCGGATACGCAAGTGCCGAGGACATCGACACCGCGGTACAGAAGGGGCTCAACTGGCCGATGGGGCCGTTCCACCTGCTCGACTTCAGCGGCCTCGACATCTTCTATGGGGCGATGAAGGACCGGCACCGCCAGGGTGAAGGGGCAGATGCTCCCGAGGTGCTGCGCAAGCTGGTCGAAGACGGCAATCTCGGACGCAAAACGGGCAAGGGGTTCTTCGAATACCAGAAATGAACAGCGGGGGCACAATTGGAGTGCCCCCGTAGCCCAATGGCAGAGGCAGCCGGCTTAAACCCGGTCCAGCGCGGGTTCGACCCCCGCCGGGGGTACTCAATCCCCTTGCGAAACTAATATCGTTGTAACGTGCCACTCCACCTCGAAGAGGACCCCGACGAGCCCGATGAACCAGACCAGCCTGCGCCTGGCGATGGCGCCGCAGCGGCGACCCACATTCCATCAGTCGGTATGCCCACCCGCGAATGGGAGTACGCGACCCGCGTCCTGACTGTGGCCCAGGTCGTCGACGGCAACAGCCTCGTGAAGATTCTCAAGGAAGCCGGAGCGGATGGCTGGGAGCTGGCTGAGGTTGTCGATGGGGGGGAGAAGCGAGTGCTCCTGTTGAGGAGACCGAAGCGTTCGTCGCGAGAGACGCGACGCGTCGGATTCGCACCTCCCACACCCAACTGACCGCCACCGGGCCGCGTAGGAAGCGGCGCATTCTGATCGTCGAGGACGACGCGCCGATCCGGAACCTCATCGCGGAGGTTTGCCGGCTGCAGGGGCATGAGGTGCTTGAGGCGGCCAATGGGTCACAGGCCATTGAGCTCGCCGCCAGCGGCCAGCCAGACCTTGTCCTGGTCGACTGGGTCCTGCCCGACATCAGCGGCACCGAGGTGATCCTCGAGCTGCGGAGGCAAGGCGTGGCCGGTCCGGTCGTGATGCTCACGGCGCGTTCCGCAAAGATGGACGAGGTGGTCGGGCTCGAGGTCGGCGCCGACGATTACATCACCAAGCCGTTTGACTCGCGGATCCTCGCCGCTCGGATCAACGCCCACCTCCGGCGCGCGGCGCTGGCCGAATCAGGTGGCGGGCGCGAAGGCCTGCTTTCGATCGGAGCGCTGCAGATCGACAACGCCGCACGGCGCTTGAAGCTCGGCGAAGACGAGATCCCTCTGACCATGACGGAGTTCAATCTCCTCGCCGTGCTGGCGGCCAATCCCGAGCGGGTGCTGACGCGGGCGCAGCTGAGAGACAAGGTGTGGGGCTATCCGCACGACCTCGACGACCACTCGGTCGACCCTCACGTCCAGCGTTTGCGCCGCAAGCTCGCCGAGTACACCAATACCGGCGTGAACCTGGAGGCCGTGCCGGGCCTTGGTTACCGACTGTCGGTCAGGCCCGTTCAAGATTAAGTGTCCCGCTCCCGAAGTTCCTTGGATCTTCGCGCCCTAGGCGGGCGGGCGCCTACGGCGCCGAAGCCGGCGTCAAGGGGCCCGGCGCCGCGTCGTCACGCATCTAGAGATGCGTTCCTAGCTGCGCCACCCTTTCCTTGGCTCCGCCCGCCGATGTCGCGAAATATCCGGCGGACCTCGGGATCTGGACACTAGGTGGAGCGAAAAAAGGCGGCGGGCGACCCGCGCCCGATCGGCATCTTCGACTCCGGCGTGGGGGGTCTCACGGTGCTGCGGGCGATTCGTGAGCGGCTACCGGATGAGCCCACGATCTACGTCGCGGACCTCCTGCATTTCCCTTATGGGCCTCGCTTCCAGGACGAGGTGCGCGGGTTCGCCGTCGACATCATTCGCTACCTCGAGAGTCGGGACGTCAAGCTCGTCGTGATCGCGTGCAACACCGCCACGGCCGCGGCGCTCAACCACGCCCGAGAGCTGTTCGAAGTGCCGATCGTGGGCGTGATCAGCCCAGGCGCTCAGGCCGCGGTCGAGACGACCAAGAACAATCGTGTCGGGGTCATCTCGACAGAAGGCACGATGCGCAGCCAGGAATATCTCCACGCCATCAAGGAGATCGACCCCATGGTCGGCGTGTATCAGAAGGCTTGTCCGGAGCTCGTCGACATCGTGGAGGCGGGTGAGGCCGATTCGCTGAGGGCGGATCAGGTCCTGCGGCGCGACCTCGAAGACATCGTGCGGCTGGGCGCCGACACGCTGGTGCTTGGCTGCACGCACTACCCGTTGCTGAAGCCCGCGATCGGCCGCGTGTACCCGGGCCGTTTTGAGCTGGTCGACTCGGCCACTACAACCGCGGCCAAGGTGGAGCGTCACCTCGATCACTCGCGCCTGCGCGCGGACGGCGCCACGCCGAAGCACGAGATCCTCGTGACCGCGGTTCCCCAGCATTTCGATCGAATCGCGGCCCACCTCTTCGGTGACCGCGTCCGCGCCCAGGAGGTGCAGCTCTGGGAGAAGCAGACGACGTAGAGGTCGCCGCCATCTTCGGACCGGTCGCCACTGACCTGGCCGAGATTGAGTCGAGCCTGCGTCGCACGATCGCGGCCGACCCGGACGTCGTGTCTGCCCCCATGGCCGATCTGTTCGCCGCTGGTGGCAAGCGCATCCGGCCCGCGCTCGTGCTGCTGGCCGCGAAGGTCGGAACGTACGACCTGGAGCGCCTGGTCCCAGCGGCGATGGCGGTGGAGCTTACCCATGCCGCGACTCTCGTCCACGACGACGTCATCGATCGCGCGACCGTCAGGCGCGGCCGCCCAACCGTCGCGGCTCGCCTCGGCGACGAGCCGGCCATCGTGGTCGGCGACTTCTACTTTGCCAAGGCCTATGAGCAGGCCGCGAACACCCAGTCACCAGAGGTCGTGACCATCCTCGCGGACGCCGTCATGAAGATCTGCGCGGGCGAGGTACTGCAACAAGCGATCCGCCACCACTACAACGCCACGCTCGATGAGTACATGCCTCGCATCGAGGCCAAGACGGCGACGCTGCTCGCCGCGTGTTGTGACATTGGCGCGCTGCTGGGTGGCCTCAACGCGGACACGCGCGCGCATCTACGCGACTATGGCCGGCTCCTCGGTCTGGCCTTTCAGATTGCCGACGACGTGCTCGATTACACGGGTACGGAGGACGAGGTCGGCAAGCCGATCGGCCACGACGTCGCCGAAGGATTCGCGACGCTCCCACTGATGCTGGCGATGGAGGAGGCTCCGATAGCCGGCCGCTTGTCGTCTTTGCTGCGCTCAGGACACGCGGTGAGCGCGGCGCAAGCCGCGCAGGTCGTCGCGCTCGTGCGTTCGAGCCGGGGACCTCAGCGTGCAATCGAACGAGCACAATCATTGGCGACCAATGCCCGGCGTGAGCTCGAAGCGATCGATGGTGGGGATGCCGTGCAAACGCTATCGTCGTTGACCGGCTACGTGGTATCGCGAAAGCTCTAACCTCTTCCTCGTGGTTCCGGGGAGCAGGGTCAGGCTCGTGGGTGTCGGTCCCGGGCACCCAGGTCTGGCGACCATACAAGCAGTCGAGGCGATCAAAGAAGCCGACATCATCCGCCACAGCGATGGTTGTGGCGTAGGGCTGCTGCACTTCGCTCGGCCCGGAGCCGACATCGGGCCACTCGATTCGGCTGACGAGGTCGTTCGCCTCGCGAAAACGGGCCGCAAAGTCACTGTCCTTTTCCCAGGCAATCCATATGCGTTCTCGAATGGCAGCGAGATGGCGGAACGTCTCGAGCGCTCGGGAGTTGATTTCGACGCAGTGCCCGGGCTCATCCTCGAGCTTGCCGCGCCGGTCATGAGCGGGATCCCGCTCACGATCGAGGGCCGGTCGGCATCGATCGGCTTCGGCTTGGTCAAGGGAGCGGAGACTGTGGTGCTCCGGCTGGCGTCCGGATGGTGGGAGTCAGGAATCACCGCGCTGCTGGCGGACGGCAGGAATCCGAAGACTCCCGCGGCCCTGATCCTCAACCCGGGACAGCCCGGCCAGCATCGCGTCGGCGCGCCGCTTGGTGAGCTGGCGCGCAAGGCAGCAACGTACGGATTGCGCGGAGATGCGCTGCTCGTTCTGGGACCTGGCGTTGAGATGGCCGAGCAGCTCGACACCCTCGCGAAGCGGCCGCTGCACGGCCGGCGCATCCTGATCACGCGGGCGCGCCACCAGGTCGATCCCTTCCGCCGGGAGCTCGTCGACATGGGCGCCTCGGTGATCGAGATTCCGACGCTCGAGATCCGATCGATGCCTACCGACGAGCGCGTGCGCACGGCGATCGCCAACCTCGGTCGTACAGCTCTGGTCATCTTCGCCTCGGCCAACGCAGTTGCCATCTTCTTCAAGATGCTGGTGGAGACCGGCGCCGATGCCCGTGCGCTGCACGCATCGAAGCTGTGCGCGATCGGACAGGAAACGGCGGAAATGATGGAGAACCATGGTCTCCGACCGGAGCTCGTGACCTCGGAGTACACGGCCGAGGGGCTCGCGAAAGCCCTTGAGGGTTGGGAGATGGAGGGCATGCGTGTACTCGTTCCGCGGGCGGAGGTCGCACGTGACGCTTTACCATCGCTGCTCGCGATGCGAGGTGCCGAGGTCGAGATCCTTCCGGTCTACCAGGCCGTTTGCCCTGCCGAGGCAGGGCCGGCGTTGATGAAGCTGTTCGGCTTCGAAGGCGCGGACGTGATCACGTTCACGAGCTCGTCCACGGTCGCAAATTTCGTCCGCGCGTTTCCCGACGACAGGTTGCCCGCCGTGCTCGGCGATGCGGAGATTGCCTGCATGGGACCGGTGACGGCCGACACCGCGCGCAAGCTCGGCCTGCGCGTCGACATCGTCGCGCGTGAGTACACGACGCATGGGCTGGTGCAGGCCATCGTCGAAGCGGCCGCCAGGCGATGAGCAAGTCGAAGCGTCGCGTCGATGTCGTGCCGAACCCCGAAGTCGAGTCGGTCGAGGTTCCGCCGGCGTGGAAGAAGCGGCCCTGGGTGCCTTACCTGATCATGGGCATCGTGGTCGCAGCGGTGCTGGGTTCAGGCCTCGCCCTGCAGCAGGCAGTAACGCAACCGCGGCCCGCGGCGCTGGCCAGCTGCGAGACATCGACGGCGATCGGGGTGCACGCGTTCATCGCCGCGCAGCCGATCTGCATCCTGCCCAATCACAAGTACCAGGCGATCTTGAACACAACGCAAGGCCAGGTCGTGATCGAGCTGCTGCCGGATTCGGCTCCAGTCACGGTCAATAACTTCGTCGTCCTGGCGTTGAACGGCTACTACAACGGCAGCCCGTTCTGGAAGGCCGAAGACTGGGTCGTGCAGACCGGAGATCCGAAAGGCGACGGCACTGGAGGCCCGGGCTACAACCTGCCAGAGGAGCCGAATTCCTTCCTTAATTGGGACGCGGGGTCGGTCGGCATGGCACGTGTTCCGGCCGGGCCAGTCAACGGCAGCCAGTTTTTCATCGTCAAGGCTGCGTGGCCAGGGGCCGGGCCCACTGCCACCTACAACCGGTTCGGGACGGTTGTGAGCGGCATGGACAAGATTCAGGGCGTCTCGCCGACCGACAAGATCAACTCGATCTCGATTGAAGTGACCTGAGACAAGCCTGACCTTCTGTTTACAGACGGCGGACTATAATCCGGCTGATGCCCATACACCCGCTCTGGATCATCGCAATCCTCGTCGTCGTTCTGATCATCTTCGGTCCGGGCCGGCTCCCTGAGCTCGGAGCGGGGGTCGGCAAGGCCTTGCGCGAGTTCAAGAAGGCGACCTCGGAGCTGACCAGTGAGGTCACGCACTCGACCCAGGCTGTGACGGCGCCTCCGCCTGCTGCACCTGCCGCGCCGGCGCCAACCGAGAGCACCCCCGCGACGGGCTCGGAGTCAGCCTCTCCGTCCAACCGCTGAGGCTCGTCCCGTGGCGATCCTAGACAGGGTTCTTCGGCGCGCGCCCCGTCCCGAAGTTCCGGTCGAGGAGCAGCGCATGTCGGTAATCGAGCACCTCGAGGCGCTGCGCCGGATGCTCATCGTGATCATCGTCGCCTGGGCAATCACGACCATTGCGGCGTTTTTCTTTTCCGGCCAGGTGGTCGAATGGCTTGTCAGCAGAGCCGGCCTCGGGCATGCGATCTATTTGGGTCCGGGCAGCTTTGTGCTCACGCGCCTTCAAGTTGCTCTCTACATTGGTTTGATTGTTGCGGCGCCGGTTGTGATCCAGCAGATCTGGTGGTTCGTGAGCCCGGGCCTTCACCGGCACGAACGCAGATTGACGCTGCCTCTCATCGTCGCCACCATCTTCTTCTTCGGTCTCGGTGTCGCCGCGGCTATGTACGCGCTGCCGCTTTACATCCGCGTGCTCAACTCGTTTGCCCCACCTAATGTCACCTACCTGGCCGACGTCTCCGAGCTCGTCGGATTCATCCTTATCATGGTCATCGGCTTCGGGGTGGTGTTCGAGCTGCCGGTCGTGCTGGTCGTCCTCGGGATGCTGCGGGTCATCAGCTCACGGTGGTTGTACAAGAACCGCGTTTGGTGGTTCCTCGGACTGGGCGTTGCTTCCAACTTCTTGACTCCAGGCGTCGATCCACTCACGCCTCTGCTCATGTTCGTCCCGCTCTACTTCTTCTATGAGGCGAGCGCCCTGATCCTCAAAATTAGCGGTCGATGACAGCGAGCTCGCGACCAGATGGACGCCAGCCCGATCAGCTCCGTCCGCTGAAGATCGAGCTGGGTGTCAACGTGCACGCCGAAGGCTCCTGCCTGATCGAGATGGGGCGCACCCGTGTATGGATCACCGCGAGCGTCGAAGACCGCGTGCCCTCGCACCGGCGCGGCAGCGGGCAGGGCTGGATCACTGCTGAGTATTCGATGCTGCCTCGGTCGACCCACGACCGCGGCATGCGCGAAGCGATCCAGGGTCGCCTGGGCGGCCGCACGCATGAGATCCAGCGACTGATCGGGCGCTCACTGCGCGCCGCGGTGGACATGAGCAAGATCGGCGAGCGGACGATCACCCTGGACTGCGACGTGCTGCAGGCCGACGGTGGCACGCGCACGGCTTCGATCACCGGCGCCTTCTGTGCGCTGTATATGGCGATCAAGCGCATGAAGGATGCGCGGATGATCAGCGAGATCGCGGTCCGCCAGTACCTGGCTGCGGTCAGCTGCGGCATCGTCGAGGGCACGCCGATGCTGGACCTCGACTACACCGAGGACTTTCACGCCTCGACCGACCTGAACTGCGTGATGGTCGAAGACGGACGACTTGTCGAGCTGCAGGCGACCGCGGAGGGTGAGCCATACGATCGCTCGCAGCTGGACGCGATGCTCGCGCTTGCGAGCAAGGGCATCAAAGAGCTGATCTTCGCGCAAAAGCGGGCCATCGCTACTCTTGGCTGACCGGCGGCTGGTCATTGCCACCGGCAATGCGGGCAAGCTGGGTGAATATCGACATCTGCTTGCCGGTATCGGGCTAGGGCTGATCGCTGTCGATCCGGGCGTTGCTGAGGTGGGGTCGACCTACGCGGAGAATGCCCAGGTGAAGGCCGAGGCTGCGCGGGAAGCGCTCGGCTTGCCTGCGATCGGCGACGACTCCGGCGTTGAGGTCGACGTGCTGAAGGGCTTCCCGGGCATTCACTCGGCCCGCATAGGGCCGACGCAGAAGGAGCGCACGCAAGCGCTGCTGGATCGGCTGAAGGGTCATCCGCGGCCGTGGCTCGCGCGTTTCGTGTGCACGATCGCTTTGGCCGTGCCGCGCGAGCCGACGGATTTCTTCGAGGGTGAGTGCCGAGGCGAGATCGTCCCGGAGTGGAGGGGGGAGGCGGGTTTCGGCTACGACCCGATCTTTCTGGTTCCCGAGGCGGGCAAGACGTTTGGCGAGATGAGCCCGGAGGAGAAGGCTCGATACAGCCATCGGGCTCGGGCGGTCAGGGCGATGATCGCTTCAGGCGCGCTCGAGCGCCTGTCTGTTTGAATACTTCCCTCTCCCCATGGGGGAGAGGGTCAGGGAGAGGGGCGCGAGTCGCCAATGGCGCGGGCGGTAGCTTAGCTCGGTAAAGCGCCTGGTTTGGGACCAGGAGACCGCGAGTTCGAATCTCGCCCGCCCGACCATCGCTTCCTGTCAGTGCTTGTAAGCGACGTGCCAGACCCTGCAGAAGCGGCTCGACGTATACCTGCCTGGGCGCCCGCTCATCAGTAAACCTCCCCTCGTTTGCTGGTTGATGACCGCCACGCTATGAGGGCAACTGCGATCGCGACGACGATCAAGGTCGCCACACCTGCTTCCGCGCCCGCCGCCCCTCCGCTCAACAGCTCGCCGCCTGAAAGGCGCGCGTCAAGGAGCCGATGGTGCGCGCTCGGGATTGCTCCGAGGACCTCAGCGAACGTGAAGTTGATTCCCCACAAAATCCCCATCGGGAGCCACAGCGCTATGGTGGCCAGGTAGCTGACCGCGAGAAGTATCCCGCCAGATATGCCGACCACCACTGCGCTGAACACCGTTGCGTTTGGCCCAGTGAGATGTATAGCGCCGAACAGGACTACGGCCACCGCGATGGCCGGCCGGCGCCCAAGCCAGTCCGCAAGGACCCGGAAGACGATTCCATAGAAGAGGATGGCCTGCAACGCCGCCGAACCAAGCTCGAAAACCAGGAGCAGAAGAAGGTTGCTCATGGAATCCGCGAGACCCCATTGCCGCTTACGGAGTACGAGCCGGCGGCGGCCAGAATGCCGACCGCGGCGCCGGCAACCGCCGCACCGATTGCAAATCCGACGCCGACCATCGCGGTGCGCCGATCAACCGGTAGACCCATCTCGGCAAGCGAGTGTCTCTCGATGAAGTGCCCGACCAGCCAGAGGGCGACGCCGGCAGCAACGCCTGTGTAGACCTCGGTCAGCACACCTCGCACGCTGACGGCACTCGCCCCGCCGGCCAAGAATTGCGCCGGCGCGAGCAGCGCCACGGCCGCAACGAGGCCGGCGGCAATTCGCATCAGAGGGAATTCGAGAACGCGCCGTACGCCTGATTTCACTGGTGTCGTGGTTGAGTCGGCCGTTGACAACCTGCGCTCATGGATTTGCTTCCTCAGCCGGCGAGTAGCCGAGACGGCCGCGGGTCGCAAGGACAATCACGAGCGCCGCCAGTGCAAAAACCGCAACCGGTCCGACTTCGTTGTTCTTTGCGCCGGGAAGGATAGTGGTCGTCAGCCCCTGCGAAAAGTTGATGCACTGGTGGATGAGGACCGCGATCACCAGGCTGCCCCGTGTGTGATTGAAGGCCCACGTGATGATCACCGAGAAGCTGACCGCTGCAACCACGAAGACTGCAACGCCCGATACCGTGAGTCCACCATTCGTCGCTGAGAAGACAGGTGTGAAGTACTGCGGCACATGCCAGCCGGCCCAGAGAACGCCAAGGATCACAGTCCCGACCAGCGGACCCCAACGCAGCTGCAGGCGAGGCAGTGCGAACCCGCGCCATCCGGGCTCTTCGAGTCTCTACAAATCGCCGGATGCCGGCCAGACGTGGACCCAGGTGACAAACCAGCAGGCTGACGCCCAATTCGCCGTCGTTATGCGAGTGCTCGATCCGAAAACTGCGTGGGAACGGATCCAGTTCGTGGACCGCACCGGGCTAGCCATCACAAACGATGGCGGCCTTCATTGGACTCGAGTTCTGGTGCCCAAGCCGGGCGAGTGATGGCAGCAGGACGGCCGGCACCGATGATCCCGCGCTTCAAGAACCGCGGCGAGAACGTTTCGAGGCTCGAGGGGTTCAGCGACGCCGTTTTCGGTTTTGCGATCACCCTCCTGGTCGTCTCGCTAACCGTGCCCACCCACTTCGACGACTTGCTCGTTCAGCTTCACAGCTTGCCTGTGTTCGCCGTCACCTTCGCCACGGTGGCGACCATCTGGTACTCGCAGTACGTCTTCTTCCGCCGTTATGGGCTCAGCGACACCATCACGATCGTGCTCAACCTGATCTTGCTGTTTGTCGTGCTCTTCTACGTATATCCCCTGAAGTTTCTGTTCGGACTGGCGCTGCAGGTAAACGAAGTAACCATCCGCCCTGACGAGATACCACTCCTCTTCCTTATCTATGGGGTCGGTTTCGCCGCGGTGAGCCTCCTTCTTGCAGTGCTCGATTTGCACGCGTACCGCCTGAGAGGTGAACTTGGTCTTTCGCAATGGGAGCGATACGTGACTCGACTCTCGATCATCGACCATACGTCGGTCATGGCCATCGGCTTGCTTTCGATCACTCTGGCCCAGGTCGTGCCGGAGCCTTACACGTCACCGGTCGCCGGATTCATCTATTTACTGATCGGCGTAGAGAAGTTCGTGGTCGGCTCGATCCGTGGAAGGCGAGCCCGATCCTGGAGCGCTAGCGCGAACCAACCACCGGAAACTCATCGATGACCTTTCCGAGCTCATCGAGGTTCGCTGCCAGAAGCTCCTGGTCGAGCTCCAGCACGAAATAGAAGACGTTGTGGCTGTCGAAGAACGGCTCGGTCTGAGCCCGACCGGTGACGCGCACGTGACCGTGTCGATCTGGTGATCGATGGATCGAGAATCGCAGCCACGGCTCCATGGATTCGAACTCGGCCGGGGGTGCCTCCTGATCTTCGATCAGCCTCTCCAGCTGGTCGCGAAAATGGGCAAACTCCTCAGCGCGCAGCGCCGCGCGGTACTTGCCGTGCCACGGCCCGGATGTCACCTCGACCCAGGCGGTCAGCCAGTTGCCATCCCAGTAGTCGGATTTGTCCGGATGCTCGCGCGCCACAACTTCGACAGCGACATGCTCTGCCTCATTGCCGATGTGGAAGGAAAGGCTCACAGCTCCGCAAAAGGCTAACGGCTGAGCGCCGCCAAACGCGAACCAGCGAGGGGCGCTCGTCCTAAACTGCAGTTCGCTGGTGGTAAGGGCTTGAACGCGGCCGACCTCGTATTCGGCGCCTGCCTCCTGTTGGGAGGAGGGCTGCTCCTGCTCACCCTGATCGTCGACGACATTTTCGGGGGCTTACTGGGCGCAATCCACCTGGGTTTTGACGTCGCCGGCGTCTCGCCGACCCCGATGCTGCTCGGCTTCATCGCCATGTTCGGCGTGGGCGGCCTGTTCGGGCTGCACGGCCTGAACGCCGGCCCGGGCGTCGCAACCCTGACCGGGGTGATCGCCGGTCTCCTTGGCGCGGGAGTCGTTTTCGGGTCCTTCAAGGTCCTCCGTTCGGCCGAGTCGACGGAAAGCTTCAGCCTCCAGGACATGGTCGGCTCGACGGGCCGGGTCTCAGTCGGGATCCCAGCCAATCATTTCGGCTCGGTTTTGATCAGTTTCGCCGGCTCTTCTCACAACATGACCGCCACCGCAGACACCGAGATCCCGGCGGGGCGTGAGGTGAAGGTGATAGCCGTCGCCGGCACCAACCTCGTGGTTGCGGCAAGCCCCCTGGCCACCAAAGAAGGAGCAAGGTCCGATGCCTAGTTTTGCGACGTCCATACCATTCCTGGCGGTGACGGGGGTCATCATCCTCGTCCTACTGATCGCCTTCGTCGCCAGCCGGTACAAGGTCGCGGGAGCGAACGAGGCCCTCATCATCGCCGGCTCGCGCGGCGCCAAGGTGCGCGACGAGCGCGGTCAGGTGATGGCGATCTCGGGCGACAAGGGCGTGAAGGTGGTGGTCGGAGGCGGAACTTTCGTGCGCCCCCTGCTCGACCGAGTTGGCAAGCTGAAGCTGACCGCACGCCAGATCAACGTGCAGCTGAGCGATGCCGTCACAAGCCAGGGCATCAAGGTGCAGGTTCAGGGCGTGGCCACGTTCAAGATCGGCCGCGACGTCGAGTCGCTGCGCAATGCGGCAGAGCGATTCCTCGACGCCAAACCGGAGCAGGTGGACTCGATCGTCAAGAACGTGCTCGAGGGATCGCTGCGATCGATTGTCGGCACGCTGACCATCGAAGAGCTGATCCGCGACCGCCAGAAGCTCCTGCAGCAGGTGCAGGACGCTGCCAAGGGCGACCTCGCGACGAGCGGTCTTCAGATCGACGCGTTCACCATCCAGAGCTTTTCAGACGAGTCGAACTACATCGAACTCCTTGGCCAGCAGAGCGTCTCGACGGTCACGCGCGACGCCCGCATCATGAAGGCCTCAACCGACCAGGAGGCCGCTGTTCGAGAGGCGGCGGCGCAGCAGATCAAGATCAACGCCGGACGAGACGTCTCGCTGCGAGAGGCCGAAACCAAGATGCAGGTCGCCGCCGCTCAGGCGCGCGCCGACCAGGCTGGACCATTGGCGCAGGCGGAAGCGCAGCAAGAAGTGGTTCGCAAGCAGACCGAGCTTGCGCAGCTCGAGGCCGATCGCAAAGAGAAGGAGTTGCTCTCGACCACAGTCAAGCCGGCCGCCGCCGAGGCCCAGGCCGTCATCGCGCGCGCGGAAGGCGACAAGCGCGCGCGGATCGCTTCGGCCGAGGCGGATGCCGAGACCACGCGGCTCGAAGGTGGAGCAGAAGCGCAGATCGTGCTCACCAAAGGCGAAGCGGAGGCCAAGGCTCTGGCGATGCGCGCTGACGCCTACAAGCAGTTCAACGAGGCGGCCATCATCCAGACGGTGCTGGCGGCGCTGCCCGACATCGTGCGGGCCGCCGCCGAACCGATGAGCCACATCGATTCCCTGACGGTGATGAGCGCAGACGGCGCATCGGACATCGTGCGCAACGCTACGCGCGCGATGGTGGAGTCGACGACCGCCATCAAGGGACTGACCGGCCTGGACGTGCCCAACCTGATCGGGGGCGCGCTTGGGCGAGGATTCGGCGAGCGCCTGCGCACCGGCGACGGCGACGCCGGCAGCGATGTAGGGAGCGCCGCCGACCGCATCAGCGAGATCGCGGGCGAAGGACTGTCCACGCTCAAGGCGGCGAGGGCGGAGGCGGCTGCGAAGGCAGAGGCGGCGGCACACGAGGCGCGGGCCCAAGCCGCCGCTGACGTTGAGAAAGTAGCTGAAGAAGCGGCGAAGGCCAAGGCCGTCGCAGGGGCGCTGAAGACCGCCGGCATTCAGAAAGCGGCTGGTCCCGCCGAGAAGGTGGCTGGCGCAGCCCAGCAGTGGAGCGAGGTCGCCCAAACCAAGCCAGGGGCCGGCGCCGCTCCGAGTGAGGGCAACACCACGCAGTGGACCAGATGGCTGGCCCAGCAGCTGAAGCAGATCCCTCAGATCCAGCTGTTTGGCACCGTCACGCTAGACGCCCTGGCCGATCGCGGCCCGGCGCAGGCCCAGGTAATCTGGCACACCGCCGAAAACGTCCTCGGCAAGGAGTACGGCAAGATGACGGTCGCCGAGCTCATCTCGCGGTTTGGCTCGTAAGGTCCGAATTAAGGGGTCCCCGCGAACTCACGGCGCAGCCTCTGAGTTCGTGGGGCTCAAAAGCGGGAAGCCCGCTTGCGCGAGCTTCCCAAGGCTGGGGTGGGGGCGTGGAGTCGAAATCAGTGAGCCGGCTTTACCGACCGGCGATATGGTAGCACAGGGTTTAGTCATCCACAAGATATAGACAAACTGGGGATAAGTGCCTGTTTTGAAGCTTCCGATACCGCAGAGCATGGAGCCGATGCTGTCAGCGCCGGGCGACCGCATCCCCCAGGGCGACAGCTGGGAGTACGAGCCGAAGTGGGACGGATTCCGCACGCTGGTCTTCCGCGACGGGGACAACGTGGAGCTCATCAGCCGCGGGGCGCGCCCGATGACCCGGTACTTCCCTGAGGTTCTGCCCGCCTTCCGGAAGCTGCGTGCTGACAAGGTCGTGCTCGACGGCGAGCTGATCGTCGTGGGGGCCAATGGCCTCGATTTCGGCGCCCTCCAGCAGCGCATCCACCCGGCCGACTCGCGGGTGCGCATGCTCAGCGAAGCGACCCCTGCCTGGTACGTGGCTTTCGACATCCTCGCGGAAGGCGATGAGGACCTGCGGTCCGAGCCGCTAGGGAAACGACGCAAGCGACTCGAGAGCCTGCTCAAAGGCGTCAAGCAGCCGATATTCCTCACCCCATACACGCGAGACTCAGCGACTGCCGAGGAGTGGTTCGAACGCTTCGAGGGCGCGGGCCTCGATGGCGTCATGGCGAAGTCCTGGACCGGCTCCTACGTGGCGGGTAAGCGGTTGTGGGTGAAGGTCAAGCACCAGCGGACTGCGGACTGCGTCGTCATCGGCTGGAGGAAGACGGCCGACGGCAAGACTCTCGGCTCACTTCTGCTTGGCCTGTACGACCGCAAGAAGACTTTGCACTATGTCGGTCACACATCCTCATTCGATGCGGCTGAGCGCAAAGAGCTGATCGCAAAGCTGAAACCGCTGCAGGTTGATGTACCGCCAAGCGAGTGGGACTCGTACAGCTCCGGACGAATGCCAGGCGGGCTCAGCCGGTGGTCGCGCGGAAAAGACACGGAGTGGGTGACCGTGCGGCCGGAGCTGGTGTGCGAGGTCGCGTATGACAAGCTCGAGGCCGGCGAACGTTTTCGTCACGCCACCCGATTCCTGCGCTGGCGCACGGACAAACCGCCTAAGAAGTGCGGCTTCGATCAGATCGAGTCAGCGGCCGAGTTCGACGTACGCGGGATCTTCGCGCGTAAGTAGCAGAGGTCGGGCGCCTGGCCCACCCGGTCCGTAGTACTTGATCGCGGCGCGTCCGAGGCCCGTAACCGCGAGCCAGTCGAAACCCGCGCCGGCCGCGACGCCGACGCCGATCGGGACCAGCCGGGCGGCCGCCTTGGCCGCGCCGGTGCTCGCGAAGCGGGTGAGGGTGCGGGTCAGGATCCTGCTGCCGCCGTGCGCCATCAGCGTCGCGGGCAGGCAGCGAAACGCGGCGACCGCAAGGCCCTCACCGCCGGCGACCAGGACGTCTTCGCGCAGCTTCACCGCGCCGCTCGTGATGCCAACCACGACCAACGCCTCCACGAGTCGCTCATCCGAGGTGCCGAGCTCGTGGCCGTAGATCATGGCAATCGCGAGCACGAGCTCGATCTCCTGCTCCAGCGCGTAGAGCGTCTGGCTGGTGATGGTGCCGATCGCGAGCAGCGAGCCGAAGCCTGGGACGATGGCAGTTGCTCCGCTGAGGGCTCCGGTCGCGGCCACTCGCCTGCGTGTGGAACGGATGAGCTCCAACGCCAGTTGGTCATTGGTGAAATGCGGATGACGGACCCGCAGCTCCTCGACCTTGCCGACGATGGCCGGCTCGCGACTATGGACAGCGTGGGCGAGCGAGCGGAGCACGGTCTGCAGCTGTGGCGGGAGCCGGTCGAAGTCCACGGCCGAAGCGTACCGCGGAGCCGCCCGGATGGCGAAGGTGAGAGAGATTCGCATGTGCAGGGGGTCGGGTTGAATACGAAGTTGCGACTCAGTCGCGATAGCGGTTAGGCTGCACGGGTGGCCTCTCCCTGGACGCTGATCGGGCGCTCCTTCGACAGGGGTGAGCGCACCCGGCTGGGCGGGTTCTATGGCGCGGTTGGCCTGCTGCACGTCGCCGGCTGGGGCTTGCTGCTTGCTTATGGCGCCCAGCACCCGGGCTTTCTGGCGCTAGGCGGCCTCGCCTACACGTTCGGCCTCCGGCATGCGTTCGACGCCGATCACATCTCGGCCATCGACAACACCACGCGCAAGCTTCTGCAGCAGGACCAAAAGCCTGTCGGCGTCGGCTTCTTCTTTTCACTGGGCCACTCGACAGTCGTCTTGCTGATCGCGGTCGCGCTGGGATTGGCGGTCAAGTCGATCGTGCAGGGGGTTGTGGGTGGCAACGGCGAGCTAAAGAGCATCGGCGGATCCGTGGGCACGATCGTATCGGGAGGATTCCTGGTCCTGATCGGGATCATGAACCTGCTGATCCTCCTGGACATCATTCGCGTCTATCGAAAGATGCGTCTGGGCGAGTACGACCGCCAGGGTCTCGAGACGGAGCTGGTCGCCGGCGGATTGATGACGAAGCTCTTCGGCCGCATGTTCCGTGTCGTCGACCGCAGCTGGCACATGTATCCGATCGGCTTTCTGTTCGGGCTCGGTTTCGACACCGCATCAGAGGTGGCGCTGCTGGCGATCTCGGCTGGTGCGGCGGCGCAAGGCCTGCCTTTCACGGCCGTCATCTCCCTGCCCCTGATCTTCGCCGCAGGCATGTCGCTCATGGACACGACCGACGGCGCATTCATGTCCAAGGCTTACTCGTGGGCCTTCGCGAGCCCGATCCGTAAGGTCTTCTACAACCTGACCGTCACCTCCCTATCGGTCTTCGTTGCCTTGTTCGTCGGTGTGGTCGAGCTCGCGCAGATCCTCATTCACATCCTTGGGCTGCATGGCGGCGCATACGACGCCATTGCCAACTTCGACTTCATCGGCAAGGCCGGCTATGTGATCGTGGGCGCGTTCGTGATCGCCTGGGCGGGAGCGTTCGCGATTTACAAGGTCAGGCGCATCGACGAGCGATGGGCTGCGTTGATCGACGATGTCGCTTAGGGACTAGCGACTTAGGCGATACACGCGGGCGGCGTTCACGCCGAGCACAGCATCTTTGGCGTCCGAATCCAGGTCATTGATCGCCAGCTTCAGCGCGCGGATGACGCGCCCGTAGTCCGCCGCCAGCAGGCAGACCGGCCAGTCGGAACCGAACATGCATCGGTCAGCGCCGAACCAATCGAGGGCGCGGCTGATGTAAGGCTGCAGGTCATCGGGCGTCCAGTCAGACCACCTGGCTTCGGTGACCATCCCGGACAGCTTGCAGTAGACGTTCGCGCAATCGGCGAGGGGTGCCATGTCGCGCTCCCACTCCGAGTCGCGCGGCCCGGCGGCGATTCTCGGCTTGCCGATGTGGTCGAGCACGAAGCGCATGTCCGGAAACCGGCGGGCCACCTCGACGGCCGCGGGCAGCTCGCGCGTCCTGACCAGCAGGTCGTAGACAAGGCCCAGGTCACCGACCGCATGAACCCCGCGCTGTACGTCGCTACGCAGAAGCCAACGCGGATCCGGTTCGTCATGGACCTGGTGGCGAATGCCGACGAGGTAACTACCTCCGCCGCCACTCCGCAGCCCGGCGAGGGTGTCGCCCACCGACGGGTCCGCGAGGTCGACCCAACCGACCACTCCCGCAACGAAATCGGTGCTCTCGGCGGTGGCGAGGAACTCGCGGGTCTCGTCAAGGCTCGAGACCGTCTGGACCAGGACGGTCCGATCTACACCTTCGGTCGCCAGCAGCGGCGCCAGCTCTTCGGGACCGAAACGGTGGCGGATCGCCGCCAGGTCGTCACCCATCCACGGGTAGTCGCGACGCGAGGGATCCCAAAAGTGATGGTGGGCGTCGACTATCAATTCGGTTAGGGAGTCGGCGCTTCAGCCGGCAGCAGGCGGGCGGCCTTTAGGTCTTGCCACAGCGCAGGGGGGATGTCGAACTCGAACATGTTCAGGCTGTCGTCCAGCTGCTCCGCCGAACGGCAGCCGACGACGACGCACGTCACAGCGGGATGGCCGAGAGGGAACTGCATGGCGGCCGCTTTTAGCGGGACGCCGTGACGGACGCAGACGTCGCGGATCCTCTGCGCGCGCTCGATCAGCTCATCAGGCGCGGTCTGGTAGTTGTAGTGCGCGCCTGGTTTGGGGTCGTAGCGGCCCGCAAGCAGGAAGCAATCGAAATCGGCTTCCCGGGCAAAGCGGGTTAGCATCTCGGCCTGGTTCATGCCGGCGCTGACAGCCCCGATGACGCCATCTGCACGCAGTTGATCGAGGGCGCGGTAAGCGCCAGAGATGGCTTCCTCGTAGTGATCGTCGGGGTCGTGGATGTGGAGGATGTCGATGCGATCGAGACCTAGCCGCTCCAGGCTCTCCTCGAAGGAGCGCATGGCGCCGTCATAGCTGAAGTCGAACATCGGGTTGACTGGAGGTGTGCCGCGAAATGACTGGCCTGGTTCGGGCGGCACGTCGGCGCGGAGGAGGCGGCCGACTTTGCTCGCGAGCGTGAATTCCTCGCGCGGTTTCCCCTTCAGCACCTTGCCGAGCCTCAGCTCCCCGAGCCCGTGGCCGTACAGCGGGGCGGTGTCGAAGAAGCGGATCCCTGCCTCCCAGGCGCGCTCGATCACGCGCATGGCGTTGGCCTCGTCCACCGCTTCGAAGAGGCCGGCGAGCGGGGCCGTCCCAAGCCCGAATCGCGTGACCGTGAGGGCGGTGCGTCCGAGAGGAACGCGCTCGCGCGGATTCATTTCGGGGTCAAGCGCTAGAGGTCGAAGATGAGCGACATGCGGTCGCTTCCCTCGCCGCTGAAGTCATGCGCGACGGTGGTCATCGGGGCCATCTCAGCCTCCCAGCGCTGGTTCAGCGGGCTGCGGGCAAGCTCAGCGATTGCTTTCTCGTAATCGTCGCACTCGATGTAGTGGAACAGGTCCGGTCCATGGCGAAAGATCACGTACTTGCTGATGCCGACGTGGCGGATGCCTTCGAGAACCTCGGGCCACACCGCGCGGTGGTACTCCTCGTAGCGCTGCTCGACGCCTGGCTTGAGCCGGGTGTGCAGGCCAATTTTCATCGTCTTAACAACCTGGGTTGGAGGTCGCGATTTGAAGTCGTAACGTCGGCTCCGGTGAGCAGGCGGGGGAGGGGCCGCACCGGGGAGGGGAGGGCCCCGAAAGGGGTGTGATTTTTCGTCAACCGCGCGCCTCGGCCGCAGTCTTCGACGGCTCGCCGCCGGCTGTAGCGAGCTGCGCGCGAAGCCATCGCTCGCCGCTGGCGATGTGAGCCATCGCGGCGGCGCGCGCAAGCTCCGGGTCGCCGCCCACGATCGCTTCGTAAATGCGACGGTGCTCGTCGCGGGTCACGTCGAGCGCATTGTCGACCTCGCGGCCGCGCCACATGCGTGCGCGCATGGTGCGTGACGAAAGGCTTGCGAGAAGCGACGTGAGAAACGTGTTGCCTGTTGCTCGCGCGATCACGGCGTGAAAATCGACATCGGCTTCAACCAGCTCCTCCACGGTCTCGGACTCGATCATTCGCTCGAGCTTGCTCCTGAGCGCTTCCTTGGCTGCAGAGTCGATGCGGGCAGCTGCGAGGGCAGCCGCCGCGCCCTCGAGCAGCCTGCGCACCTCGAACAGCTCCAGCGCGGACTCGCCGACCAGAAGATGGCTCACGAAGCTCGTGCTTTCAAGCAGCAGCTCCGGCTCGAGGCTCGTGACGTATGTGCCGTCGCCCTGCCGAACCTCCAGCACCCGCAGCTGCGACAGTGCGCGCACTGCCTCACGCAGCGAGTTGCGCGACAGGCCAAGCTGTGCCGCCAGCTCGCTCTCCTTCGGCAGGCGGCTGCCCGGTCCCCAGCTCCCGGAGATGATCAGCTTCTGGATCTTGTCGATCGCCTCATCGGTCACGCTGGGGTTGCGCCCCGGACGGCGCGGCGATCGGGAGGCGGTCATTGCCAGTGGATTGTGGGGCATGCCGAGAAGCCTGCCAAGAGATCGGACGTTAATGGCAGACCGGAGACGACCCACTGCGGACGTTGGCTCCACTGTTGCCCAAACATCGGAGCTTTAGCATAACCTCGAATCCGGATGGGTGGCTTGCGACCTAGCGGCGATGATTTGCCGGGCCACCTGGCCCGCAACAGATGAGACTCACGCGTCGCGATCGGCTCTTCCTTTTTGCCCCGCTGGCAGCGCTGCTGAGCGGCTGGCTGGGCCTGCCAGCCCTCCTCGGCCTGTTCGCGACATTCAGCACGTACTCGCCGTTTGCTACCAGCATTCACTTCGCCGGCCTCAGCAACTATCTGGCTGTCATCGAAGATCCGCAGTTCGGTGCTGCAGTTCGGAACATTGCAGTCTTCACGGTCGTCGCCGTCCCGTTGGAGCTCGTCATCGGTTTCGGTCTCGCGTACCTGTTGCGTCGCCCGGTCCGTGGGCGAGGGCTGTGGCGCCTGCTCCTGCTGTTGCCCTGGCTGGTCAGCCCAATCGCAAACGGGGTCATGTGGCACTTCTTGCTTGTGGGTGCCACGAGCATCCTCGACTTTGCGTCTGGATGGCTCGGGCAATCTAGCGTTGTGTCGCCGATCGGAGATGCGCGCCTTGTTCTACCGACGATCATCGCGATCGAGGTCTGGCGCGAGGCGCCGTTCGTTGCGTTCCTGCTTCTGCCGGCGCTGCTCGCGGTTCCCACAGATCTATGGGAGCACGCGACCCTCGACGGAGCGTCGTGGATTCGGCAGGTAATTGTTGTTGCGCTGCCGTCGCTCCGACCGCTTCTTCTCGCTATAACGATGCTGTTGGTCGGTCTCTCGCTTGGGACGTTCGACAGTGTCCTGATTTTGACCGGAGGCGGGCCCGGGAGCGCTTCGATCACGCCAGCCCTCTACAGCTACCACCAGGCGTTCGCTGTCAACAACTGGCCGGCCGGAGCCGCATCCGCGTGGCTGATCGCGGTGACCGTGCTTGGCGTCGGGCTCGTTTACATGAATCTCGCAAGGCGACCCTCTACCGGATGAGCAGCCGTCGCGCGCGGCGGCGGCGCGACGCCGTAGTTCGAATTCTCTTGCTGATCGGAGCGCTCGTCGCCTTCCTCGCCCCGCTCGCATGGACAGCGCTGGCTTCAATCGGGGTGCTACCAGACAACGTCACAAGTCCTCCGTCCTTGAAGGGGCCGATCACCCTCGACCACTTCCGCGAGGTCGGTGTCGCCGAGCCGACCTTCTGGCAGGAGCTCATGACCAGCACGGCTGCGGCCGCCTGCGCCACTGCGCTGGCCATCCTGTGCTCCTTCCTGGCAGCGTTTGGTCTCGCCCGCTCGCGCTTTATCGGCAAACCGCTGCTGACCGAGGGCTTCCTCGTCCTTGCCAGCCTGCCGGCGATGGCTTATGTAATCCCGTTGAGCGATCTCATGCGCCGAGTTCACCTCGCAGACACCTTCGCCGGCGTTGTGCTTACCGAGGCGGCGGTGATGACGCCGCTTGCCGTCTATGTCCTCCACGGTGCCCTTCGGCAGCTGTCGCCCGAGTGGGAGGAAGCAGCTGTGCTCGATGGGGCTGGGCTGTTCCGGATGCTCCGCGAGGTCGTGCTGCCACTGTCTGCACCGACTGTCGCCGCGACCGCAATCGTACTTTTCGTGCTGGCCTGGAATCTGCTGCTCGTACCGCTGGTGCTGACGTCCGGCGAGATCAAGACGATCCCAGTGGCGATGATGGATTTCTTCACATTCGAGCGTGAGCTCGACTGGCCCACCGCTGCCGCCGCGCTGGTCATCTCACTCATCCCAGTGGCGATCCTTGGCGGGGTCTTCCATCGAGTCCTCGAGCGGTTCAGCCTCGACGCAAGGCCGCAAGACATCGGATGACTAGGGGGCTAGAAGGCCGATTTGAGCCATTGGGAGCTTGACAAATCGCCAATCACAGGTTAAACATCCGAATAATCGGTGGCAGTGGGCCCTTGGCTCGGGCGTCTGGCGCGACCGGACCTACGGGTTTTTGGAGGAGAACTGAAGGACATGAGGCGATACCTGGCGAGAGCCCTGGTCCTGGTCGTGGGCGTGGGCCTGCTTGCGGCCTGCCAGTCGGGCACTTCGACGACGAGCGGCAGTTTCAGTGGCACCACGATCCGTGTCGTCACTTTCACCGGGCCGCAGATTGCGGAGCCCCTGCAGCGCCGCGCGCCCGATTTCGAGAAGCTCACGGGCGCCAAAGTCCAGGTCATCACCGTTCCGTTCTCCGACCTCTATCAGAAAGTCCTGACGGACTTCGCGACCAAGACCAACTCGTACGACGCCACGGTCTTCGACCCCCAATGGCTGGGTGACTACGTGCCGGCCGGCTACCTCGAGGACCTCACTGACCGCGTCAAGAATGATTCGGCGCTTCAGTGGAACGATATCGCGCCCTTCTTCCGCGACTTCAGCGCGACGTTCAAGGGCCGTGTCTACACGGTCCCGCTCGACGGCGACTTCCAGATGGTGTATTACCGCACGGACCTTCTTCAGAAAGACGGCCTCCAGCCGCCCGCAACCTGGGACGACTACATCAGCATCGCCAAGCACTTCCAGGGCAAGGACCTCAACGGCGACGGCAAGCCCGACTACGGATCCTGCTGGGCGATGAAGCGCAGCGCGCAGTCGTACTGGATGTACATCTCGGTGGCGGCTGCGTTTCTGCAGAGCCAGGGGACCAAGCAAGGCGCGTTCTTCAACACCGACAACATGCAGCCGCTCATGAACAACGCGGGAGCTGCGGCTGCGCTCGATATTTACAAGCAGCTGTCGAGGCTCGGCCCGCCAGATCAGCTGAACAATGACGTCGGCGACTCGCGCGGACTCTTCGTAACAGGTCGCTGTGCGCTGTCTCTGGACTGGGGAGACATCGGGCCGCTGGCGGTGGACAAGACGCAATCACAAGTCCAGGACAAAGTCGGAGCGGTGATCCTGCCAGGCTCAAAGCGGGTACTGGATCGGAGCACCGGCCAGCTGGTGGACTGCAACGCGACGATCTGCCCTTACGCGACCAATGGCGTCAACCACTCCCCGTTCGCCGCCTTCGGCGGCTGGTCGGGCGCGATCAACAAGGCGGCGCCGGCCAAGACCAAGGACGCCGCCTACGCATTCCTGTCGTACATGTCGCAGTCGGCGCAGTCCAGCGTCGACGTCACCATTGGGAAGACCGGCTTCAACCCCTACCGCACATCGCACTTCACCAACCTCGGACCGTGGGAGAGCTCCGGCATGAGCGAGAAGGCGGCAAAGGATTACCTGGGCGCCATCCAGGCCAGCCTCCAGAGCCCGAACATGGTGCTCGACATGCGCATCCCGCAAACGGCCTTCTACCAGCAGACGGCGCTCGACACGGCGCTGGCGCAGTTCCTGGCGGGCGAGCTTTCGGCCAACCAAACCATGGCTCAGATCACCAACCAGTGGAACAGCAAGACTGATGAGATCGGCCGTCAGGCGCAGCTCGACGCCTACAAGTCGAGTCTCAGCGTAACGAAGTAGAAACTAGGGCGGCGAGGTGGTGCGCACCTCGCCGCCCAACCCACCGGTCAATCCCAGGAGCCGATGAAGAGGTCTCTTTTTCCATGAGCGGCCAAGCCTCCGCGCGCCAGGTCCCGGTTGCCGCTTCCAGGCGGAGCCCGCTTGTCGCGCAGCTGGATCGCTCTGCCGGGGCGGTGTTCATCCTGCCTGCCGTGCTCGTCATCCTCGCGTTTTCGATCTTCCCGTTGCTGGCATCGCTTTACGTCTCCCTGACCCGGCTCAGCTTCTCGGAAGGCGGAATCCATCTCACCTTCGTCGGCCTCGGCAACTACGCGAAACTGGTTGTCGGCATCGACCACAACCATTTCATCGGGGTGACGGTGCCGCTCACTCCACTCACCGCTGGGGTCCTGCTCGTCATCTACGGCGGTTTCGCTTTTCTACTCGTCCGCTACCTCCGCGACCCGCGTCGCACGGCGCTGGGGTTCGTGGGACGGCTGATCACCGCTGTCATCGCCGGCGCGCTCGTGTGGCTTGTCGTCGACACGGTCATGACGAGTGGGCGACCGGGGACGCTTGTGGTCACCCTCATCTACGTCACCGTCGACGTCTCGGCGCAGTACCTTCTTGCTCTGGGTCTCGCGCTCCTGGTCGTGCAGCGCCTGCCCGGGCGCCGCTTCTTCCGGGTTGTCTTCCTGCTTCCGATGATGATCACCCCGGTCGGTGTCGCGTACCTGTTCCGCATGCTCACCGACACCAGCAAAGGACCGCTCTACCCCCTATGGGCACACTTCGGGTTAACAGACGTGTCATGGGTCACCAACCCCTGGGGGGCACGCCTGGCTGTGATGATCGGGGACGTCTGGCAGTGGACGCCTTTCATATTCATCGTCCTCCTCGCTTCGATCGAGAGCCTGCCTGTCGAACTCAACGAAGCCGCCGTCGTAGATGGAGCCAACCCCTGGCAGATGTTCTGGGCGGTCACATTTCCGCAGATACTGCCAGCGACTTCAACGGTCGTGCTTATCCGGCTCATCGAGGCATTCAAGATCGTTGACTTGCCGAACGTCCTCACGAACGGGGGTCCGGGAACCGCCACGGAGTCGCTCACTCTCCATGCTTACACGATCTGGCGGGCCCTCGACATCGGGGGATCCGCCGCCGTCGCCTACATGCTCCTCATAGTGGTGACCTTCGTCGGGATCACCTACGTCAACCTCTTCCGCCGTCGCGTGACGGCGATGGCGTAAGTCATGGCGGTCACACGAGCGCGGCGCCGATCCTTCTCGATTAACAGGCCGTCGCCTGCGGTCACGGTCATCTCGTATGTGCTGCTGGTCGCGTGGGGCATCGTCGTCCTCTTCCCTCTCTACTGGCTCGCTGTCACGTCGCTCAAGACCCCCCTCGAGGTCAATGGCGGCCCGTTCTACCTCCCTTTCCGGGACTTCAAACCGACGCTTGAGTCCTGGCGCTACATCTTTGTCGACCTTGGCGAGGACACCTTCCGCCCGTACCTCAACACCGTGGTGGTCGGGCTCACGAGCACCGCGATCACGCTGCTCTTGGGCTCGATGGCCGCTTATGGCCTCGTGCGAATGCGCTACCAGGTGCGTGTCGGCGCGATTGCTTCATTTGTGATCGCGCTGGCGGCGGACGTCGCCGTCGTGGCCGCCGGCGTGCCATGGCAGCTCGCGGCGGTTGGCGGCCTTGCATTCTTCCTGCTGCTCTTGCAGACGGTCGCCCGGCGTTTCAAGAAGGCGCTCGGCAACGACGACATCGCGTTCTGGATGATCTCCCAGCGGATGCTGCCGCCGGTGGCGGTGGTCATCCCGATCTACATCTTCTTTCAGCAGCTCGCCCTGCTCGACACGTGGGCTGCGCTGATCATCGCCTACGTCGCTTCACACCTGCCGATCGTCGTCTGGCTAATGCGCGATTACTTCCAAAGCGTCCCGCTCGAGCTCGAGGAGAGCGCGGCCATCGATGGCGCCTCGCGGTACCGCATCTTTCGATCGATCGTTCTCCCGCTGTCCGTGCCCGGGCTCGTCGCCACCTTCTTGTTCGTTCTGGTCTTCGCCTGGAACGAGTATCTGATCGCGCTGTTCCTCACGAGCGCGAACGCCCAAACGCTGCCGCTGACCGTGGCCGCCCAGAACGCCACCAGGGGGCCGCAGTGGTGGTACATGTCCGTGCTCATCCTGATCATGATCGGGCCCGTCATTGCGATGGCCATTGCGCTCGAGCGGTTCATCGCCCGGGGCCTGCTTGTCGGCGCGGTCAAGGGCTGATGGCACGCATCGTCAGCGTCACCGCTCGCGATGTGCGGTTCCCGACCTCACGGACGCTGGACGGTTCCGACGCCATGCACACAGCCCCGGACTATTCAGCCGCATACGCGGTGCTCAGGACCGATGCCGGCGACCACCTCGAAGGCCACGGACTCACCTTCACTCTCGGCCGCGGTACCGAGATTTGCGTCGCGGCGATAAACGCACTCGCGCCGATTGTGGTCGGGCGCACGCTCGATTCCATCGTCTCCGATATGCGCGGCTTCTGGCGAGCGATCACAGGCGAGCAGCAGCTGCGCTGGATCGGCCCGGAAAAGGGCGCCATCCATCTCGCGTCGGCCGCCCTAGTGAACGCTGTCTGGGATCTCTATGCGAAAGTGGAACGCAAGCCCTTGTGGAAGCTTCTGGTGGACATGAGCCCCGAGCAGCTGGTCTCCTGCATCGACTTCCGCTACATCAACGACGCAATCACGCCCGATGAAGCGCTAGCCATTTTCGAGCGCATGGCCCCAACCCGTGCCGAGCGTGAGGTCGAGATGCTGCGTTCAGGCTTTCCCGCGTACACAACGTCGGCAGGTTGGCTTGGCTACTCCGACGAGAAGCTGAGGGCGCTGTGCCGGCAGGCGGTTGCCGACGGCTGGTCGCATGTGAAGATGAAGGTGGGTCAAAACATCGAAGACGACGTCCGGCGCGCGCGCATAGTGCGCGAGGAGATCGGGCCTGAACGGCGCCTGATGATGGACGCGAATCAGGTCTGGGACGTGGGCCAGGCCATCGCCAACCTCAAGCACCTCGTCGAATTCAATCCTTACTGGATCGAGGAGCCGACGAGCCCCGACGATGTGCTAGGCCACGCAACTATCGCGCGCGCCATCTCTCCGATCAAGGTAGCCACCGGCGAGCACTGCCAGAATCGTGTCATCTTCAAGCAGCTTTTCCAGGCGAACGCAATCGGCTTCTGCCAGCTGGACGCCTGCCGGCTCGGAGGGCTAAATGAGGTGCTCGCGGTTCTCCTGATGGCAGCCAAGTTCGGGGTCCCGGTCTGCCCGCACGCGGGTGGGGTCGGACTCTGCGAGTACGTGCAGCACATTTCGCTATTCGACTACATCGCTGTCAGCGGTTCGCTCGACAACCGGGTGCTGGAGTACGTCGAGCATCTACACGAGCACTTCCTTGACCCCGTGAGAATCCAACAAGGACGTTACGTTGCGCCGCAGGCTCCCGGGTACAGCATCACGATGCGTCCCGAGTCATTGCGAGAGTTCGAATACCCGAACGGCCCGGCGTGGAGGAACGCGTGACAAGTGAGGTCACCGATGGGTCGGGCATCCTGTCGGTGGTGCCGTCAGCAGGGCAGCATCTGATTCGACTCGATGGTGCGATATACGTGAAGCGCGACCGGGTTTTGACCCGCCTGCCCGACGGTACCTCGCTTGATGATTTGCTCAGGCTGTCGCTCGATGAGCTTCGTCAGCTTCTGGGGCAGGATCGGCCAACGGCGTCGTTGCCTGCCGGCGCGGTGATCGAAGCGCCGATTCAAAGCCAGGAGGTCTGGGCTGCCGGGGTGACATATCAACGAAGCCTCGAAGCACGAACTGATGAGGCTGTCAGCGCGGATCCGTATGACCGGGTCTATGCGGCCCAGAGGCCCGAGATCTTCTTCAAGGCCACCGCTGGTCGAACGAGAGGACCAGGCCAGGCGGTGTTCATACGATCCGATTCCACCTGGGATGTTCCCGAGCCAGAGCTGGCCGTCGTCTGCAACAGCCGGTTCGAGGTGGTCGGCTACACGATCGGCAATGACATGAGCTCACGGAGCATCGAGGGCGAGAATCCGTTGTATTTACCCCAGGCGAAGGTATACGAGGGATGCTGCGCACTCGGACCCGCGCTTGCGCTGGCGTGGGACTTTTCTCCGTCGGATCGGAAAATCGAGCTGGAGATTCGTAGAAACGCCGCGCTCGTCTTCCGATCCGACACCACAACATCCGCGATGCGGCGGTCGATTCCTGAACTTGTCGCCTACCTGGGCCTCGACCAGCGCTTCAATGTTGGATTCATTCTTCTCACCGGTACGGGCATAGTCCCACCTGCGGACTTCAGCCTGCAGGAGCACGACGAGGTCACCATCCGGATCGACGGCATCGGGGCGCTTAAGAATCCAGTTCGACGGCATGTGTCCTCGGGCCAGGTCTCTTGATCGGGACCGAGCGCGCGTGAGCCGAGCGCGACTGCAGGACAAGGTCTGCGTCATCACTGGTGCCGGCTCGGGCATCGGCCAGGCGACCGCCCGTCTCTTTGCCGAAGAAGGAGCGCGCGTCGTCGTGGCCGACGTCGACGACAAGGGTGCCAGATCGACGGTCGCTGCCATTCGTAAGAGCGGCGGCGAAGCGGTCGCCGAGCATGTGGACGTTACGGATGAGCACGAGACCGTCGCCATGGCGAACAAAGTCGTCAAGCGATTCAAACGCATCGACGTGCTCTTCAACAACGCCGGGATCAGTGGAGTCGGTGATGTTCTGGAGACCGATCCCGATCTGTTCGACCGCGTGATGAAGGTGAACGTCCGCGGCGTCTACCTGATGAGCCGCGCGGTGGTACCGCACATGATCAAGCAGCGATCGGGATCGATCATCAACATGTCGTCCTGCATCGCCGAGATCGGCCTAGCGCGTCGCGTCTCCTACGCCGCGTCGAAGGGCGCGGTCCTGTCGATGACCAAGTCGATGCAGGTCGACCTCGCGCAGCACGGCATCCGCGTGAACGCGCTCCTGCCCGGAACAATCCTGACGCCATTCGTGGAGCGTTACATCAAGGAGTCGTACAACGATCCCGAGGAGGGGTATGCCTCGATCCGCAAGCGCCAGCTGACGAGCGAGCTGGGCCGGCCGGAGGACGTGGCGCCGGCAGCCCTCTACCTGGCGTCCGACGAATCGCGGTTCGTCATGGCTTCAGGCCTGGTCGTCGACGGCGGGGTGACAGGGGCCAAGTAGCGGAACTGATCGCTACTCGGCTTTCGGGTTCGGCTCAAGCCCTTCTTTCAGCAAGCCTTCCAGGTCCAGCCTCTTTCCGCTGAAGCTGAGGTGACCATCGCTGTCCTTCGGCCACTGATCCTCCGGGCGGTCCCAGGCGAGCTCGAGGCCGTTGCCATCGGGGTCGCGCAGGTAAAGCGCCTCGTGGGTGCCGTGGTCGTTGACCCCGTCCAGCGGCCAGCCGGCCTCGGCCAGGCGGCGCAGCGCGTCGCCCAGAGCGGCTCGGGTCGGGTAGAGGATCGCCACGTGATACAGCCCTGTCGTGCCGGGGGGTGGGGGAGAACCGCCCTTCGACTCCCATGTGTTGAAGCCCAGGTGATGGTGATAGCCACCTGCGGAAAGGAACAAGGCGTCCGGCATGCGGAAGATCACGTCAAATCCGAGGATCTCGACGTAGAAGTGGTGCACCCGGTCGATGTCCGCCGTCTTGAGGTGCACATGGCCGATCCTCGTCCCCGGAGCGACCGGGCGCGGTGCCGGCTCGCGAGGAACGACTACGGTCTCGTGTTGAGTCTGGGTCGGTGATTTGGTACTCATACCTTCTACCTCAAGACCTTACGCCGGTTGGCCCACCAGCTTCCCACCGTCCGAGCTGATCGTCACCGAGTGGCCGGCGCGGACGCTGGAGGATGCCAGCGCCTTGCCCACGTTCCCCGAGCCTATGATTGCGATCTTCATTTCGACCTCCCTCTAGCCTCTGATTTCCCGAAGCCCAAGGACGAGAACAGCCCCTCATGCCTACTTATTCGAGAGCGTGCGCGCGTTGAGCCTGGACTGGACGCCGGCCAAGCGACCGGATAGAACGCAGCTTCCGGGCTCGACTGTCCGGCTCGAACCGCTCGATCCGGACAAGCACGGCCGCCTGCTGTTTGCGGCGTCTCACGTCGATGGCGCCGGCGAGCTGCTGTTCCGCTACCTGCCGTATGGACCGTTCGCGGGCTTCGATGATTTCAAGACCTGGCTCGACCAGCGCGCTGCCTCGAACGATCCACTCTTCTTCTGCGTGGTAGATGGCGAAACCGGCTCACCGCAGGGCATGGCGAGCTTCATGCGGATGGCCCCCGAACATGGCGTGATCGAGATCGGCCACATCTGGTTCTCTCCTGCAATTCAGCGCACGCGGAAATCGACCGAGGCTATCTATCTGATGGCGCGGCATGCGTTCGACGAGCTTGGGTATCGCCGTCTCGAATGGAAATGCGATGCCCAGAACACGCCCTCTCGTCGCGCGGCCGAGCGGTTCGGCTTCACCTTCGAGGGCGTCTTCCGCCAGCACCTGGTGGTCAAGGGACGCAATCGCGACACGGCCTGGTTCTCGATCCTCGACGGCGAGTGGCCGCCCGTCCGGGCCGCCTTCGAGGCCTGGCTTGCGCCAGAGAACTTCGACTCCGAGGGCCGGCAGCGCAAGTCACTCAGCGACATGCGAGCCGAGGCTGCCAGCTAGCGCGTTTGGCCGCCGGGGTAGAGGTCAGCTACAGCCGGTTGTCGCTCCGCAGTTCAGGCACTTGTAGCAGGACCCCGAGCGCACGGTGATCGCTCCACAGTCCGGGCACGCCGGCGCGTCGGTGTTGATGAACGCGATCTTCTGGACTCCGCTCGCCGGGGCGGCGATCACCTTCAGCTCGCCCGATGGCGCTACTCCCGCGGTTGCGGAGGCGGCATGTGCGGTCGTCGCAGGCGCGTCGCGCCGAACGACACCCGCCTCGTCCTGCTCCTCGACGGGCAGGAAGTGGCTCGCCATCCACCGGAAGATGTAGTCCACGATCGACTTGGCGATCGGGATCTCCTTGTTCTTCGTGAACCCGGAGGGCTCGAACCGCATGTGGCTGAACTTGTCGACCATGAACTTCAGCGGCACGCCGAACTGCAAGGAGTACGACGTCTGCGTCGCGAACGCGTCCATAAGGCCTGAGATGGTCGAGCCTTCCTTGGCCATGGTCACGAACAGCTCGCCCGGCTGGCCGTCCTCGAACATGCCGACAGTCACGTAGCCCTCGTGGCCCTGGATGTCGAACTTGTGGGTGATCGACTTGCGTTCGTCCGGCAGACGGCGCCGCACGGCGCGGTATTCGGGTCCCGCGGGCTCGATGGCCTTCTTCTCTTTCTCGAGCGAGGTCGAGAGCGGCTGTGAGCGCTTGCAGCCATCGCGGTAGATGGCGATGCACTTGAGGCCGAGCTTCCACGACTCCATGTAGGTCTGCTGGATGTCCTCGACGGTGGCATCGGTGGGGAGGTTGACGGTCTTGGACATGGAGCCCGAGATGAACGGCTGGACCGCGGCCATCATCCGCACATGGCCCATCGGCGCGATCGACCGCATGCCCTTGACGGGCTTGAACGCGCAGTCGAACACCTTGAGGTGATCCTCGAGCAGCTGCGGTGCTCCTTCGATGGTGTCGTTATCGTCGATGTACTCGACGATTTCCTTGACCTCTTTGCCGTCGTAACCAAGCTTGCGCAGGGCCGCAGGCACGGTGTTGTTGACGATCTTGAGCAGGCCGCCGCCGACCAGCTTCTTGTACTTGACGAGGGCCAGGTCCGGCTCGATGCCAGTGGTGTCGCAGTCCATCATCAAACCGATCGTGCCTGTAGGAGCCAGGACCGTGGCCTGCGCGTTGCGGTAGCCATGCAGCCGCCCGAGCTTGACCGCGTCGTCCCACGTTTCGCGGGCGGCATCGACCACCTCGGCCGACTCCGGCGACGTGGGCAGCTGGTGCGCCGCCTGGCGGTGCTTCTCCATCACGCGCAGCATCGGCTCGCGGTTCTTGGAGTACTCGGAAAACGGGCCCTTGACCTGGGCCATCCGCGCCGACTGCGCGAAGGCACGGCCGGTCATGATCGCGGTGATGGCGCCGGCGAAGCGGCGGCCCTCGTCTGAGTCGTACGCCAGGCCCATCGACATGAGCAGCGCGCCGAGGTTGGCGTAGCCGAGTCCCAGCGGGCGCAGCGCATCCGAGTTCTTCGCGATGGCGGGAGTCGGGTAGGAGGCGTTGGAGACGATGATCTCCTGGCCGGTGAAGCAGATGTCAACCGCGCGGCGGAAACGGTCGACGTCGAACGTCCCGGCCTCGGACTGGAACTTCATGAGGTTCAGCGACAGCAGGTTGCAGGCCGTGTCGTCGAGGAAGACGAACTCCGAGCAGGGGTTGGTGGCGTTGATGCGCCCCGAGTTCGGGACGACGTTCCAGTCCTGGATCGTGGTGTCGAACTGCAGGCCGGGATCCCCGCACACCCACGCCGCCTCGGCGATATCCTTCCAGAGGTCGCGCGCTTTGTACGTGTCGATGACCCTGCCGTCGACGACGGCCTTGGTCGTCCATGGCTTGTCGTCGACGACGTCCTGCATGAACTCGTCGGTGACGCGGACCGAGTGGTTGGCGTTCTGGAACTGGACCGAGTCGTAGGCGCCGCCAGGGACGTTGAACCCGACGTTGTAGCCGGCCTCTATGAGCGCCCAGGCCTTCTTCTCTTCATCTGCCTTGGAGTGGATGAAGTCGAGGATGTCGGGGTGGTCGGCGTTGAGGATGACCATCTTCGCCGCCCGCCGAGTCGTGCCACCGGACTTGATCGACCCCGCGAAGGAGTCGTAGCCCTTCATGAAGGAGACGGGGCCCGATGCCGTACCGCCGCCTGAGAGCTGCTCCTTCGAAGACCGAAGCACCGAGAGGTTGGTGCCGGTGCCGCTGCCGAACTTGAAAAGCATGCCTTCGGTCTTGACCAGCTCGAGGATGGATTCCATCGAATCCTGGATCGAGTTGATAAAGCACGCGGAGCCCTGCTGGGCGCGATTGGGAACGCCGATGTTGAACCAGACCGGGCTGTTGAAGGACGCGTGCTGGGTGACAAGCAGGTAGCGGAGCTCCTGGCCCCAGTTCTCGGCGTCCTCGTCGGTCGCGAAGTACGCGCCTTCGAGACCCCACTTCTTCAACGTATCGACCACCCGGTCGATGATCTGCCGGACGCTGGTCTCGCGCTCTGGGCTGCCCGGGCTGCCCCGGAAGTACTTCTGGGCGACGACGTTGATCGCCAGCTGCGACCACGAGCGGGGGACCTCGACGTCCTTCTGTTCGAAGATGAGCTGACCCTTCTCGCCGGTGATCGCCGCGGTGCGGCGCTCCCACTCGATCAGGTCGTACGCGTGGCTGCCCTCGGGCGTGAAATAGCGGCCAAACCGAAGTCCTGGTTTGGTGGTCCCGTTTTTGTGGTTACCGTTCTTGCGGGCTCCGGTGGCGAGGTCAGCTGCGTTCTTGGCCATTTTTGAAGACGCCTCCTTCAATCATCCCCGTTGCGGGTGTTTCTTGTCTGCCGGTGCGCCTGCGCGCGCCCGGCGGCGCTGTTTTGGTAGGTCGTTGGGTGGGTCGTTGAACTTGTTCGTCTGGGGATGCAAGAGGCCCCGGAGCATGCCCGCCACTTATGCCCCAGGGCCTCGATGTAACGCCGCGAATGATACGAAGCGATTTTGGGCTTGTCAAGACCTAAACACAAGATGTTTGGTGTTGATGCCCCTCCAGGCACCACATGTTGGTGGATTACCTGTGGATATCCCTGGTGAGGGATTGGGCACAGGGTGGGTATTTGCTGTGCGTAACCGGGCAAAAGTCGCCTACTGAACTGGTTCTACGAGGGCCAGGCTGAGGGGCTCTGTGGAAACCTCGGCTGCCCCGTTTTCAGCCGTCTGGACGCTCTCCGCCGCGGACCGGATCTTGGACGACACCTGTTTGCCCTCGGTGTAGGTGTTCTGGAGCATGGTCAGCGCCCTCTGGAGCTTGTTGTCGAGGATTGCCTCCAGGGTGTCGAGGTGCCGCTCCACGTCGATGAGGGCCGACTGGAGCTTCTCCATGTCCACGGTGCGGGCGAACTGCAGGTGGAGCTGGTAGAGCGTGAGCAGGTAGGGCAGCGCCATCGCGTACCCGACGACCATCACGTGCCGGCGATGGGCGCCGACAATGGCCCCCCGGCACACGTCGTAGGCGGCGTCGGGGATGACCGCCAGGGCGAAGGAAGACGTCATGGCCGGGTCGATGTACTGGCTCACCTCGCGGACCCGCCGCTCCACCTCGCGTTCCACCTGGGCGGTCAGTTGCGCGCGCCGCGGTGCGTCCACCCCGGGCTCGGCCAGCTGTTCCAGGGCGCCGCTCGACACCCATTTGGAGTCGATGGGAAGCAGCTTGCCGCCCGGCAGCTGGAGGGCCAGCTCGACCACCTTGCCCGCGACCCAGACGTTCCGCTGGAGCATCTCGGGCGGCAGGTGCTTCAAGACTTCCTCGAGGATGTTCTCGCCCGCGGCGCCCCGCGTGGAGCTCCCGGCGATCACGCTCTCCAGCCGCTTGAGGCTCGAGCGGGCTTCGTCCTCGATCGACTGCCGGGCGACCAGGGCCGATCCCAGCCGCTCGACGACCGTCTGGGTCTGGGTCAGCCGCTCGCGGATCTCGGCAGCCTGGGATTCCTGGGTGAGACCTCCGGTGTCCAGGCGCCGGCGCATCTCATCGACCGCGATTGCCTGCCCATCGGCGCGCCGCACGAGGCTCCAGACCAGGATCGTCACAGCCCCCGTTCCGGCCAGTACACATACTAGAAGGAGCGCGAACAACAGTTCGAGCAGCGACATGTGGGGCATTGTAGTCTTGGAGATGGGTATAGACAAGCCTGTTAACTTGCTCAAAATGTCATCCATAGAACCTATATCCCTGTCCGACCAGGCTCCCGACCGCATCCCTCTGGAAGAGGTCTATATGCGCATGGCCGAGGAGCTCGCCAAGCGCTCGACTTGCGCCCGGCTCCAGGTCGGCAGCGTAATCACGACCGGCGACCTGACCCAGGTTCTCGGCATCGGCTACAACGGCAATGCGCGGGGCCTCCCAAACCGGTGCGATTCCTCACAGCCGGGAAACTGTGGCTGCATCCACTCGGAGCAGAACGCGCTCATCAAGGCGGGTGCCCAGCTGCCGGGCAAGGTGATGTTCGTGAGCGCCTCGCCATGCGTCATGTGCGCCAAGATGATCATCAACACCAACGTCGCGCGCGTCTATTACCGCGAGGCGTATCGCGAGCCGGCCGGGCTTGACGTCCTCCGCCAGGGTGGCGTGGAGGTCATCCACTACGACCGCTGGCGCGACCTCTGGCGCTGACGCGCCAACGTCTTCTCAGCTGGATGTCGAGAAATAGGTGCCTGCTCCGACCCAGGATGTAAGCGCACCGATCTGAGGTGCCGAAAGCTGAGCAAAGGAGGCGGACATGAATGAGCTCCTCGATGGCAAGACGGCAATCATCTACGGCGGCGGCGGCGGAATCGGTGGCGGCGTCGCTCGGACCTTCGCTCGCGAGGGGGCGAGCGTCTATCTGGTCGGACGTACGCGTGCGCCACTCGACGCGGTTGCAAAGGACATCAAGTCTGCCGGCGGATCGGCCGAGGTGGCCGAGCTCGATGCCCTCGACGAGCGCGCGGTGGAAAGTCACGTCAAGAGCGTGGTCTCGAAGACTGGCCACGTCGACATCTCGTTCAACCTCATCACTCGAGGGGACGTACAGGGCACTCCGCTGATCGATATGGAAACGGACGATCTCCTGCGCGCAGTGGTCAACGGGCTGCGCGCGAACTTCATCACCGCACGCGCCGCGGCGCGGCGAATGATCGAGCAGCGGTCCGGAGTGATCCTCCACCTGAACAGCGCGTCGGGCGACGGGGCGATGCCCGGCATGGGCAGCACTGGACCCGCCGACGCGGCGACGGAGTCGTTCATGCGCTACCTGGCGGCTGAGCTCGGACCGCGAGGCGTCCGGGTCTGCGGCATCTGGACGGCCGGCGTCGCCGACACCCTGACCCAAGAAAAGCTTGGAGCGGTCAATGAGAATGTGCCCGACGTCGAGCGCGTGAAGGAGATGCTCGCGGGTATGACCGCATTGCGGCGCAACGTCACGCTGGCGAACGTCGCAGAGGCGGCAGTGTTTCTCGCGTCCGACCGAGCGGCAGGCATAACAGGCACGATGACGAACGTGACCGCCGGGCTCGTGCTCAGGTGACCGAAGCTGGGCTAGTGCACGATCTGCCAGCCTGACTCCGTCTGCACCATCCGCGGCTCCACGATCGGCACGTCCTTTAGCCGGCGAACGCGAGTGAACAGGCTGTTCGCGTCAGCGTCGGCGGCCACGGACTCGAGCACCTTCCGGGTCGCGTAGACAAGCGTGATCTCCGGCTCGCTCAGCGCGCGTTCGGGCGTGATCCACAGCCAGTCCGTCACCTCGTCCGCTTGCGAATGCACCACCTGGGCGGCCGGCAATCGCGCGATGAAGAACCGCGCATCGTAGCGGCGGCTCATCAGCGCAGGCGTCACCCATCGCGTCAGCAGGACAAGCCGGTCGATGGCCGGCTGCAATCCAATCGACCGGAGAGCGTCGCCGAACGAGCTGCCGCCGGCGACCAGGGCGCGGACGAGATCGCAATCTCGGTCACGCGCGAAGCGCCGGCCGTCCCGCGCGATCAAGATGCCAACCTCCTCGAAGAGCTCGCGCACTGCCGCTGCGGCAATCGAGTCTTCCCACCGGGAGTCTTCGGCATGGACGACGCCTCCGGGGAACACGTACGCGCCGGGCGCAAAATCCGCGCCGCCTGGGCGCCTCATGAGCAGGAGCTCCCACGGTTTTTTGCCGCGCACGAGCAGCACGGTCGCGGAGGGTCGTGGTGCGACGGGCGGGCCTTCGAGGTTGAGCGCGCCCGACGGCAGTGGCGGGATGGCGATGACCCAAGTCTAAAACCCCACGAACTCGAAGGCTAAAGCCGTGAGTTCGTGGGGACCCCTTACTAGTCCGGCGAGCAAAATACGATCCTCAATGGACCTCGACATCGCGGGCAAGGTTGCGATTGTCACTGCGGGCACGAAAGGCATCGGGCTCGGCATCGCGCACGCGCTGGCCGCGGAAGGCGTGCGCGTGTCCGTCGCGGCTCGCACCGAGGCCGACGTCAAGCGCACCGCGCAGTCCGTGGGCGGCCTGGGCGTCGTCGCGGACCTGCTGACCGAGTCCGGGTGCCGCCTAGCAGTCAGCGAAACCGAGAAGGTGCTCGGCCCTGTAGACATTCTCATCAACAATCTCGGCGTTCGCGCGGGCAGCTCATGGGCAGACACGGGTCCATCCGAGTTCGAATCGGCTTTCGCCGGCAATGTCGGCGTCAGCGCGCGCATGACCCAGCTCGTGCTGCCCGGCATGGTCGATCGCGGTTGGGGCCGCATCGTGGTCATCTCGTCCGTCTGGGGTCGCGAGTCAGGAGGAGCACCCGCGTACAACGCCGCCAAGGCGGCCGAGATCAGCTTCACCACATCGCTGGCGCGCGAGGTGGCCTCGCAGGGAGTGACCGTCAACTGCGTCGCGCCGGGTTCGATCCTGTGGGAGGGCGGCGGCTGGTCACGACGGCAAAACGCGGACCGGGACGGCATCGCGGAGTTCGTGCGCGCGGAGATGCCCCTGGGACGATTCGGCGCCGTCGAGGAAGTGGCCAGCGTGGTTGCGTTCGTCTGCTCCCAGCAGGCAAGCCTCCTGAATGGTGCGTGTATCGCCGTGGACGGGGGCCAGTCCCGGTCCAATATCTGAATCTAAGCCCCGCGGCCGAGGTTTCACTTCCGTGAAGCGCGCATTAGTCGCCACAACCGTGGCGCTGCTCGTGGCCTGCACGTCGTCGGCCGGCGCTGCTCGCACGCCGAGCCCAAGCCTCAGCCCATCTCCGACCACGACATCGGTTACCGGGAGCATCGGCGGCGCCCAATACCGCATCGAGGTCCCCGCGGCATGGAACGGGACGCTCTTCCTCTTCAGCCACGGATACGTAGCGCCAGGACGAATCAACGTGGCGACCGATTCCCCGGCGCCCATGATCTCGACCTGGCTGTTGGGCCACGGCAACGCGATCGCCGGCTCGTCATACAGCTCGACCGGTTGGGCGCTCGAGGACGCGTTCAAGGACCAGGTCGCGCTCCTCGACCTTTTCAACCAGCGTTTTTCCAAACCCATGCGGGTGATCGCGTGGGGCGGATCGCTCGGCGGAATCATCACCGCCGGATTGGTCCAGCTGTACCCAGACCGTTTCGCCGGCGCGATTCCGTTGTGTGGTGTGCTCGCCGGCGGCGTCGCCACCTGGAACACCGGGCTCGACGGTGCCTATGCGTTCAAGACTCTCCTGGCGCCCACCTCGCAGCTGCAAATCGTCGGCATCACCGATCCGCAGGCCAACGCCCAGCTCGCGTCGCAGATCTTCGGCGCAGCGGAGGCTACGCCCGCGGGTCAAGCGCGGATCGCGCTGATTGCGGCGCTCGGGGACCTGCCCGGATGGTTCGATCCTGCCGGCGCGCAGCCGGCGCCCACCGACTACGCGGCGCAGGAGGCGGCGCAAGCGCGCTGGGAGTCGCAGGTCGACTTTCCATTCGAGTTCGCTTACCGCGCGGAGCTCGAGCAGCGAGCCGGCGGCAATCCGTCGTGGAACACGGGCGTCGATTACGTCCACCAGCTGGCGATCTCGTCCAACAACGCAGAGGTGAGCGCCCTTTACACGACCGCTGGGCTCGACATCGCCGCGGATCTTCGGACCCTTAACGCCGGCACGCGGATCAAAGCCGACCCCAAGGCTGTGGCCTACCTCGATCGATTCATCAGCTTCGACGGCAACCTGAGCGTGCCGGTGCTCACGATGCACACCGTCGGCGATGGGTTGGTTATCCCGCAGGACGAGACCGCCTACGGCGACGTGGTCCGCGCTGCGGGCAAGCAGGACCTGCTGCGGCAGCTGTTCGTGCACCGTGCCGGGCACTGCGCCTTTACGGCTGCCGAGACGATCATCGCCATCGAGGCCATGATCGCGCGACTGGATACGGGCAACTGGGGTGGCCCCGCGCTCGCGCCCGGGCCGCTCAATGACGGTGCTTTGTCTCTGGGCGATTCGTATCAGACCGTCGGCGGGTTCCTCATCTCCCCACCGGCGTTCGAGAACTTCACGCCCGGGCCGTACCCACGGCCCTTCCCGAAAGGGTCGCCGGTCCCAACCTAGAAACTGTCACACTCGGTTTTTCGGGGTTAGGGGGTCGGTCGTATGACAGAAGAGCGGACCGTAGTGGCCTTGTTCGCGGGCCGTGAGGATGCACACCGGGCCATCACCAGGCTAATCGAGAGCGGCATCCGTCCCGAACGCATCGGCTATCTCGAACCCATGGATGAGCAGGACGTGAACAATCCTGCGAAAGCCGCCGCAAAGGGAATCGGGGCGGGCGCCACCTCAGGCGCGATCCTCGGCGGAGTGCTCGCAGCTGCGGCTGTGGGGCTGATTCCGGGCGTAGGTCCGGCCCTGGTCGCGGGCTCCCTGGTGCCGGTTGTGCTGGGGCTGGGGGTGGCGGGAGGAGCCGCCACAGGAGCCGTGGCAGGGGGTCTTTTAGCCGTGGACATGAGCAGCGAGGACGAACCCTATTTCATGCAGGAGGTACAAGCGGGTCGCTTCCTGGTCTCGGTAGAGGTTGAACGAGACGAAGACGGAGTAGCGACGCTCCTCTCCAGCAGCAAGGCGCTCGAAGTTGACCGGCTAGGAACGGCGAGCCTGCATGCCAGGCTTCGCCATCCGTCCACGAACGGCGCAAAGGATCCCGCCTAAGACACTCCTAAGGGCCCGGCGTGAATGCGTCCGTCGAATCAGGTCCGGCCGGGCTCGAAATCGATCGGCGTCCGTTCGAATACGCACGCGGTCGGGAGACGTGTCAACAAGCTCGATGCGCGAATACCTGTAGATTTCCCGTCCGTGGTGAAAACCCCCACGAACTCAGAGGCTGCGCCGTGAGTTCGCGGGGACCCCTGAAGTTCGAAGGGGTGCTGACGTCGACGCCGCGTGGCGGTGGCGGCACGCTCGTCCCCGTCCTGAAAGAAGTCACGGCCAAGCTCGGGCTCAGGGGGATGCCGAAGATCCAGGCCGTGATCGCCGGCACGCCGTATCGGGGCTCGCTGATGCCGATGGGCGACGGGACCTACTGCCTCGGCGTTTTGAAGTCGATCCAGGAGGCAGCAGGGGTAGGAGTGGGGGATCGGATCACGATTCTCCTGGCTCTCGACACCGAGCCGCGAACCGTCGAGCTGCCGGCGGATCTCGCCACCGTGCTCGCCCGAGACAAGAAGGCGGCGGCCGCGTGGGAGAAGCTCTCCTTCACCAACAAGAATGAGATCGCGCGGTCTCTCGTGGAAGCGAAGAAGCCGGAGACGCGCGAGCGAAGGCTCGCCGCCGCAATCGCGAAGCTGCGCGC
>WNEZ01000098.1_pt1 | contig 76701 bp, 75 predicted proteins | sample 5400521 | NCBI WGS metagenome assembly WNEZ01 (sample SAMN13153339, study PRJNA577476) | soil metagenome | isolation source: 120 cm saprolite under Douglas fir tree site 2 hole 1 replicate 1 | place: USA:California | collected 2015-04-18
GCGACTCGGCATGGGTGCAATGATCGGCCCGCGCGCCGGGCGCGTCAACTTGACCGCCGTTTCCACGGCGAATAACGTTGGTGCCACCATGCCCATCTACGAGTATCATTGCACCAAGTGCGACGCCCAGTTCACCCGGCAAGAGGGGATTGAAGAGCACGGCCGCACGCGGCCAGCCTGCCCCAAGTGCCGATCGCGCGCCGTGGAGCAGCTGCCGTCGCCGTTCTTCGCGAAAACGGTCCGGAAAAGCTAGCAACCCGTGTTCGAACGGCTGCGGGATGCGTTGCGCGTCGCGCTCGAGGCGGCGACGCCTCCCGGGGACTTGCGCGACTTGGCGCGGCAGATGCGGGAGGCGGTGGTCGAGGCTAAGCTGGCGGTCGCCGACACGCGCGACGCGGTGGCGCGGACCGAGCGGGAGCTCGCCGCGGAGCGGCAGCGGCTGGCCGACGCGGAGCGCCGCGGGAGACTCGCCGCCGAGATCCAGGACCAGGAGACGATGGAGGTGGCCCAGCGGTTTGCGGCCAAGCACGGCGCGCGCGCGGGTGTGCTCGACAAGAAGCTCGCCGCGCTCCGGGACGAGCTGACGCTGTCCGAGCGCGAACTCGGCGAGATGCAGGCGCAACTCGCGCGTGCCGAGCGCGACCGCCCGCGCAGCGAAGCCGAGCGCTCTGCCGAGCGCGCGTGGCGCGACTTGCAGGCGGCGGGCGGCAAGCGTCCGGGCGTGGACCGGGAGGACGAGGCACTCAAGTCCCAGCTCGATCGGGCCGCCCGGGAAGCCATCGCCGAGCGCCAGCTCCAGGAGCTCAAGAAGCGCATGAAAAAGGATTGAGGGATGCTGCTCCTGCTCGCGCTTGCCCTGCAGCACCCTGTCCCCCGCCCATTGGACCTCGTGAAGCGCGCCCACACCTACTCGATCGTCGCCTACGACTCGGCCACGGGTGACCTCGGCATCGCGGTGCAATCGAAGTTCCCCAACGTGGGCGGCATCGTGCCGTGGGCGAAGGCCGGCGTGGGTGCCGTGGCGACGCAGTCCCTCGGCAACACGGACTACGGTGAGAAGGGCCTCGAGCTGATGGCCATGGGGGCGAGCGCTGGCGAAGCGCTGCGCATCGTGATGCGCCGCGACCCCCGGCCCGCGCAGCGGCAGGTGGGCATGGTCGACGCGCGCGGGAACAGCGCGAGCTGGACGGGAGACTCATGCTTCGACTGGGCCGGGGGCCGGGTGGGCGGCCTGCCCGACCCGCGGCTCGGTGGCAAGGGGGAGCTGGTGGTCGGCCGGGGGTTCGCGGCCCAGGCGAACATCATGGTCTCCGACCAGACGGTGAAGAACCTGGCCGCCGCGTTCGCCCGCACCCCTGGAGCGCTGGCGGACCGGTTGGTGGCAGCGTTGGTCGCAGGCCAGGCTGGCGGCGGCGACAAGCGGGGGATGGAGTCCGCTGCGTTGCTCGTCGTCCGGAAGAACGGCGGCTACCTGGGGTTGAACGACCGCTACATCGACATTCGCGTGTACGACGACACCAACCCGATCCGCGAGCTGAAGCGGCTGTACGGCCTGCACCAGCTGTACTTCTTCACGACCCGCCCCGAAGACCTGCTCCCGATCACGCCTGACATCGTGAGACAGCTCGAGCCGATCCTGACGCGCGAGCCCGCGGGCCAGCCGGACAAATGGCTCGCCCTGCCGCAGGGCGTCGCCAATCGGACGTTCCTCGAGGCGCTCGCGAATTTCATGTATTGGGAGAACTACGACGTCCGCGTGCGGATGGACGGGAAGATCGACCGGGTAGTGCTGGATGACATTCTCAAGCGGCGCAAGCCATGAGCGTGATCCGCAGCGTGTTGGACTGGTTCCGTGACGCCTTCGGGCCCGGGCCGCGGACCGCGGACGGGCGGCGCTCCGGAGGCAGCATGGACATCAAGCGCGACCGCATGGTGTTTCTCGGCTACGGTAAGTACTGGCGTTCGGACGACATCGTCGGGTTGATGCCGATCGAGGAGGAGCGCGGCCCCAAGCGGCGCACCAACGTCTTTGTCGAGGGCCGCGTCGACCCGATCATCGCCTCCCGCACCGAGCAGAGCATCCTCGAGGACATGGGCGCGACCGAGGGCGGGTTCCAGGCGCAGGCGGTGCGGGAAGCGCTCACGGAGCTGCTCGCGGCGTTCCACGAGCTTTCGCCCGCGCTGCGACGCACGCTGGAACACGAGCACCGGTTCGACCTCGAGCAATGGGAGCAGCGGCTGGGCGAGCTCCTGCGCGCCCCGCAGGCCCCCGAGCCCGTCGAGCAAAACGAGCTGTTCGAGTGATGGCTGCGCCGGACGCCGTCTCGAGGGCCGCGCCGGAGGCCGGCTGGTTCGGGCACCCGCGCGGCCTGTCGACGCTCTTCTTCACCGAGATGTGGGAGCGGTTCAGCTATTACGGGATGCGGGGGTTCCTCATCCTGTACATGGTGAAGGCGCTGGGCTTCACCGATCCGCACGCCGGGTCGGTGTACGGCAACTACGTCGGCAGCGTATGGCTGGCCGCGATCTTCGGCGGCTTCATCGCCGACCGGTGGCTGGGACACTACAAGAGCGTGCTGATCGGCGGCACGATCATCGCGCTCGGCCATTTCACGCTCGCCTTGCGTGCGTTGCCGTTCTTCTACGCGGGACTGTCGCTGATCGTGATCGGCACGGGCCTGCTCAAGCCCAACGTCAGCACGCTGGTCGGCTCGCTCTACGCGGAGGGGGACGAGCGCCGCGACGCTGGGTTCTCGATCTTTTACATGGGGATCAACCTTGGCGCGCTGATCGGTCCGCTCATTGCCGGGAAGCTCGCAGAGGGCGTGGACTGGCACCTCGGGTTCGCGTGCGCAGGGGTGGGCATGACGCTGGGGCTGGTGCAATACGTGCTCGGTCGCAACCGCCTCCAGCCGGCGATTGCCCGGCTCGCGGCCCGGCCGCAGCCCGCCACCGCCGCCGCAGCCGGAAGCGATGGGTTCACCGCCGCGGACTGGAAACGCATAGCGGCGGTCGTGGTGTTCTTCCTGTTCGCGTCGTTCTTCTGGGGAGCCTACGAACAGGCCGGGTCCACGCTCAATCTGTTCGCCGACCGCTACGTCCGTCTCGAGCTGCTCGGCATCAAGCTGTACGCGTCGTGGTTCGTGTCCATCCAGGCGGCGTTCGTGATCCTGTTGTCGCCCATCTTCGCCTGGTTGTGGGTGCGGCTCGGACCGCGGCAGCCGTCCTCTCCCGCGAAGTTCGCGCTCGCGCTCCTGTTTGTCGGACTCGCCTTCGTGTTGCTCATGCCGGCCGGGGCGATCGCGCAAGGCGGGGTGAAGATCAGCCCGCTGTGGCTGGTTGGCGCCTACTTCATCGAAGAACTCGGCGAGCTGTGCCTCAGCCCCGTGGGACTCTCCGTCGTGACCAAGCTCGCGCCGCGGCGCGTGGTCGGGCTGCTGATGGGCGTGTTCTTTCTTTCGAACGCGCTGGGCAACAAGCTGGCCGGCTGGTCAGCCGGGTTCATCAGCACGACGCCGCTCCCAACGCTCTTTGGGGTGACCGCTGCCGTGACGCTGGGCGCCGCCGTGGTGATGTTCGTGCTCATCAAGCCCGTCCAGCGGCTCATGGGCGGAGTGCGCTAGCGCCCCAGTCGCTGCTGGAAGAACGCCGCCGCCGCTTCGTACGCCGCGACCCAGTGCGCGTGCGTCAGAAAATCGTGGATCTCGTCGGGGAAGATCAACTGCCCGACCTCCACCCCCTGCCCCCGCAGCGCCGCCGCCAGCTGTACCGTCTGGCTGAACTGCACGTTGCGGTCGTCATCGCCATGGATGAGCAGCACCGGTGAGCGCCAATCCTTCACATATGCGATCGGCGAGGACTCGTAGGCCAGCTTCGCGGCCTCGGCCTGCTTCGCCGGGTCGTAGGTCGGGACCCAGTTCCGGATCTCGATGTTCCAATCATGCACCCCATGCAGGTCCACGCCCGCAGCGAAGAGGTCCGAGGCACGGGCAAGGCCCATGGCCGTGAGAAAGCCGCCGTATGACCCGCCCCACAAGCCGATTCGCTTCGGATCCACGTCTGGGCGGCCGCGCAAGTAGTGGCCCGCGCCGAGCACGTCGTTGAACTCGCTCGCGCCTTGGGCGCCGTAGTGCAGCGCCTCGCGGAACTCGAGGCCGTACCCGATCCCGCTGCGGTAGTTCGCTGACAGCACCACGTAGCCGCGGCTCGTCAGGTACTGATTCAGGGCGTAGGCGTTGCGGTAGTAGTACATGTAGTGCCAGCCGAGGAGCATCTGGCGGCGCGAGCCACCGTGGAAGAAGATGACGGCCGGTCGCCGTTCCCCGGGCTTGAGTCCGCGCGGGAGGAACAGCTGGCCGTGAATCGCCGGACCGTCGGCCGCGGGGAAAAGCACGGGCAGGGGATCGACGAGTGCACTCTCGGGGAAGTCGGTGGGGATCGCGCCGGGCGCGAGCTCGCGCGGCGGGCCCGCGGCCAGCAGGATCTCGGGGCGGGGCGGCGTATGCGTGCCGGCCCGGATGAACGCGATCCCGCCCGCACTAGTGGTGACCGGCATCCACTCGAGGTCGGTTCCGGGGGTCAGCGCGACCGGTGAACCCCCGCTCACCGCCACCTTCCACACATGCCGCCGCTCGCTGTCATCCTGGTTCGAGCTGTAGACGATCGTCGTCCGGTCGGGGGTCGCCGCCACATGCTCCACTTCAAATGCGCCCGGGGTGAGCAGCGTCGGGCGGCCTCCCTCGACGGCGATCGCGTAGAGATGCGTCCAGCCATCGCGTTCCCAAGGAAACACGAGCCGGTCGCCGGCCGTCCACACGATCTGATTGTCGGCGACGATTTCCCGAAACACGCTGCCGCGCCCGGTGTCGGCGACCCACACCGGACGGGCCGCGCCGCTCGTGACGTCGACGACGCGGATGCTCCAGGGTTGCCCCGCGCGCCGCGGCGTGAACGGCAGGTCGGTCCCGCCCGCGGGCAGGCGGAGGAAGGCAAGCCGCCGGCCCTCGGGCGACCAGGCGGGCTCCGCGTCCGAGTCCACACTCGGGTCGACAAAGCGCAGCGTCTTCGCGCCGGCGTCGTACACGCCAATGAGCGCGTGATCGCCCCGCTCGCTCACGAAGGCGAGCTTCGTGCCGTCGGGCGACCAGCGCAGCGAGCTGGCGGACCCACGTGGATGGATCAACCGCCCGGCCGCCCCGGTTGCCCCCGTGTCGGTGAGTGACGCCCACCACACCTCGCCGTGCTTCAAGAACGCGACACGGTCGCCCTTCGGAGATACGCTGGGTGAGTGTCCCTCGCCGATGCGCCGCGGCGCGCCGCCCGCGACCGCCGCGACCCACACTGTCTGCTCGACGCCCGCCACGAGGCTCTGCGGGTTGGGGTACTCACCCTTCTCGTTCGGTCCACCGCCTCGCACGTACACGATGGCGCGCCCGTCCGGCGTGAAGCCCAGACTCGCGAGCTCCTGGCCATCGTCGTCTGGATAGCTCGTGACCGCCTTACCGCGGTAGTCGGGAGGGGCGGCCACCCAGATGTTACGAGCGCCCCGGGCGTTGAAGACCCACGCGACCAGGCCGCCCGCGGGGGCGGCGACGAGCTCCTCGGGGTACGGCGCGCTCAGGAGCTGCGCGAGCGAGGCGGCCGATTGTTGGGCGCTGAGCGCTGCGGGGACGAAGCCGAGGAGGGTGAGTCGGCGGAGCAATCCGATCATGGGGAATCTCCTCAGTTGAACCGCGTGGTGCGCCACAACAGCACGCCGGCGCCGCCGAGCAGGGCGAGCATCGCCGCCGTGAGGCCCGCCACCCAACCCCACGCGAGCGCCAGGCTCGGGACCCGCGCCATCGCCCCGAGGCCGACGAAGACGGCGCTCGTGCCGCCCACGAGGGCCCAGTCGAGCCACGTCCGGCGGCGGCTGGGAGCGCTGACACTCTCGCCGGCGAGCGCGGCCTGCACGTAGGCCGGGTCGGTACCGTAGCGCGCCGCGTCACGCGCCGCGGCCTCCTGCCAACGCCGGTGCTCGGCGCCCGTGGCCGACGCGAGCGCGATGGCCGCCGCCCCGAGCGCCATGAGCAGCGACCCGCCGATCACCTGGCCGTACGTGGCCGCGGCGCCGCCGTGCAGCTCCCCGAACACGAGCAGGCCCCAGAGGAGACCCCACAGCTGGTTCGTATTCGACAGCGGGATGCCGCGGCTGATGCCCACGTACTTCGCCGCGTATTGCTGGAACAGATCACCCACGACCCACACGAAGCCACCGAGCAAGAGCCAAAACAGCACGTCGCGCGCGCGGACGAGCTCCGCCAGCAGCCCGGATACACCCCCCCGCTCGCCCAGCGCGAGCGCCGCCATCATGCCGAGTTCCCCGATCGTGAAGAAGGTGACGAACACGAGCGGGTTCATCCCGGTGAGATACGCCTTGCGGTAGGGGATGTACATCGTGCCCCAGAGTGCACCCGCCGCGAGCGCCGCGGCGATACCGCGCCCGGGGTGGCCCCCGGGCGCCTGGGTCGACGACGCGACCGCGAGCAGCGTCCCGCCTGCGAACATCACGGCGGCGCCGCCCAGCACGCCCAGGAGCCGCGGCCAGCCGGCGCCGCGGAGCTCGTTGAAGAACACGGCGCCCCAGACGATGCCGAGCAGACTGTTCGCGTTCCACAACGGGAACGCTATGCTGAGTCCGATGTCCTTGATCGCGAAAATCGTGAGGGTGTTGGCAACCGCCCACAGGCACCCGGCGAGAATCGCCCAGACGACGAGGTGGGGCGCCTGGCGCACGTCGGCGCCGATCGCGGACGTGCCGCGCAGCAGGGCCGGCAGGCTCCAACGGGCGAGAAACACGCCCACCACCATCGCCAGGGAGATCACCACCGGCGAGAGGCCGAGGGCGACCATCTTGGTGGGCGCCTCGGCGGCGCCGAGCCAGGCCCCGGCGGCGAAGCCGCTCACCACGCCGGCGAGCTGCAGGCGACGCAGGCGCGCCGCGTCGAGCGCGACGGGTGCGACTAGCGGATCCACGCGAGCACGACCAGGCCGGCGCAGAGCACGGCAACGGGGACCCACAGCTGCGGGTCCCGCAGCATGGCGGCGAGGCGGCTACGGGCGGAGAGCGTCACATTGGCTCCAGAGCGAAGTGGCACGCGGCGAGCTGCCCGGGCACGACCTCGCGCAGGGCCGGGGGCTCGGTGCGACAGCGCGCGTCCTTCTTGGGGTGCGGGCAGCGCGGGTGAAACGGGCAGCCGGGCGGCGGGTGCGCGGGCGACGGCACGTCGCCGGCGAGCACGATGCGCTGCCGCTGGACCCGGGGATCGGGCACCGGCACGGCGGAGAGGAGCGACGTCGTGTAGGGGTGGCGCGGGGCGGCGTACAGGGTCGCCGCGGGGGCCCGCTCGACGATCTTGCCGAGATACATCACCGCGACATGATCGGCGACGTGCTTCACGACCGCGAGGTCATGGGCGATGAAGAGGTAAGTGAGCTTCCGCCGCTGCTGCAAGTCGGCCAGCAGGTTCAGCACTTGCGCCTGGACGGAGACGTCGAGCGCGCTCACCGGCTCGTCGAGCACGAGGAACTGCGGCTCGACCGACAGGGCGCGGGCGATACCCACCCGCTGGCGCTGGCCGCCCGACAGCTCGTGCGCGTAGCTCTTGGCGAAGCCCGGGTCGAGGCCCACCTCCTCGAGCAGCGCCAGGATGCGACGTTCGGCCTGGGCCCGGCTGACGAGACGATGGATCGCGAGCGGCTCGGCGAGGGTTTGCCGCACGGTCATGCGGGGATTGAGGGAGCCGTAGGGGTCCTGAAACACGATCTGCATCCGCCGCCGCAGGGCGCGGAGCTCGCGTGGCCGAAGCGCCAGCACGTCCTGGCCGTCGAGCGCGACGCGGCCGGCGTCGGGCTCGATCAGGCGGAGGATCACGCGCCCCACCGTGGACTTGCCGCAGCCCGATTCACCCACGAGCCCGAGGGTCTGGCCCGACCCGATGGCGAACGATACGCCGTCCACGGCCCGGACCGCCGCCCGCGGCCGCCCCAACCCCAAGAACGCGCGCGGTCCGGGAAAGTGCTTGACGAGCCCCTGCACGTCGACCAGCGGCGCGGCGGCGGCAGGCGTCACGGGCGCGGCATACGGCGTCGCGGCTCCGTCAGGAGCCAACAACGGACGGTGTGGGCTCCGGGCTCGCCCGTCCCGGCGTCGAGCAGCGGCGGCTCCTCCTCGCGGCAGCGGTCCCAGGCATACCCGCAGCGTGGGTGGAACCGACACCCCCCGGGCCACGCGCTCGCGGCGGGTACTTGTCCGGGGATGCTGTGGAGCCGGCCGCGGGCCCGTGCCGGCGGCGCATCGAGCCGCGGCACCGAGGCCAGGAGCCCTTCCGTGTACGGGTGGAGCGGACGCGCGAACAGCTCGGTGGTCTTGGCCTGCTCGACCACTTGCCCGGCGTACATCACGACCACGCGGTCGGCCCGGCCCGCCACGAGCCCGAGGTCGTGGGTGATGAGCATGACGGCCATGCCGAGCTCCGCCTGCAGGCGCTCGAGCAGCTCGAGGATCTGGGCCTGGATCGTGACGTCCAGCGCCGTGGTGGGCTCGTCGGCGATCAGCAGCTTGGGGTGGCACACCAGCGCCATCGCGATCATCACCCGCTGCCGCATACCCCCGCTCATTTGATGCGGATAGTGATCCACGCGCTGCTCGGGATCGGGGATGCCGACGAGCTGGAGCATCTCGATCGCGCGCGCCCGGGCGGCGCGGCGCGATAGCCGCTGGTGCACGATGCCGGCCTCGGCGATCTGGTCGCCCACCGTGAACACGGGATTGAGCGAGGTCATCGGCTCTTGGAAGATCATCGCGATCTGGTTGCCGCGGACGGCGCGCAGGTCGCGCGGCTCGAGGGTCAAGAGGTTGCGCCCTTCGAACTCGATCAGGCTCCCCGGCAGGATGTGGCCCGGCGGCTCGGGGATGAGGCGGAGCACGGACAGTGAGGTGACGGTCTTGCCGCAGCCGGATTCACCCACGACGCCCAGGGTTTCGCCGGGGTAGACGTCGAGCGAGACGCCGTCCACCGCCCGCGCCGTCCCGCTGCCGTGCTCGGTGACGAAATAGGTCTTGAGATCCCGTACCCGGAGCAGGGCCTCCATCACCGGACCTCCTTGCGGGGGTCGAGTGCGTCCCGCAACGCATCGCCCACCGCGTTTAGCGCCATAACGACGAGCGAGATCGCCAACCCCGGGAACGTGGCGGACCAGGGGGCCACACTCATCTTGAGCCAGCCGTCGGCGATCATGTTGCCCCAGCTCGGATTGGGCGAGGCGACGCCCATTCCCAGGAAGGACAGTCCCGCCTCGAGCAGCATCACGTTCCCGATCCCAAGGGCCGCGGAGACGATGATCGGGGCCGCGACGTTGGGCAGAACGTGGCGAAAGATAATGCGCGTCGGTCCGGCCCCGAGCGCGCCCGCGGCCGCCACGAACTCGCGCTCGCGCAGGCTCAGCACCTCGGCGCGCACCAAGCGGCTGGTGCCGAACCACCCCGTGACTCCGATCAGCAGCACGAGCTCCCAGAGCGCGACGCGGTCCCAGAGCGCGACCACCATCAGAAACACGAAGATCCGCGGCATCGCGAGCGCGACGTCCACCAGCCGCATGAGCGTCGTGTCCACCCAGCCGCGGAAGTAGCCCGCGATGCTGCCCACGAGCGCACCTAGCGTCACCGCGACGAGCATCGCGAGCGCGCCGATGCCGAGCGAGACGCGCGCGCCGTACACGAGCCGGCTCCACACGTCGCGGCTGTAGGGGTCGGTTCCGAGGAGGAAGCGCGCCGACGGTGGGCGGTTGGCGAGGCCCACGATGTCGATTTGGCTGTACGGGTTATACGGCGCGACGAGCCGCGCGCCGAGGGCGATCGTCACGAAGAACAGAAGCACGAACAGCGCCGGCGCCGCCGTCGGGTGGCGCAAGAACCGCCGGCCCTCAGCACTGCGCATCGCATGGCGCCGGCTCTCCTCTACGCCGAGGAGCGCCACAACGACCGCGGCGCTCAACGCGAGCCACGTGGAGAGGTTCACGCGCCGCGGACCCGGATCCGGGGATCGGCCCCGGCGTACAGGACGTCCGCGAGCAGGTTCCCGAGCACGACCATGCCGCTCGCCACCAGCGCCGCCGCGGTCACGACCGGGTAGTCCCGCTGGAAGATCGCCTTCACCGCCAGCCGGCCCATGCCGGGCCACGAGAACACCGTCTCGATCAAGACCGCGCCTGTGAGGAGAAAGGGGAAGGCGAGCCCGAACAGCGTGATGAAGGGGAGGAGGGCGTTGCGCAGCGTGTGCGCCAACACCACGCGGCGCTCGCCCAACCCCTTGGCACGTGCCGTGCGCACGTAGTCCTGCCGGATGACCTCGAGCATCGCCGACGAGCCCGAGCGTGAGCGCGGGTAGCGCGAGGTGCCAGAGAAAGTTCAGCAGGCAGTGGGGCGAGTCGAGCCGGGGACAGAGGACCGGGTCGCTCGGGCCGCCGGGGGGGAACCAGTGGAGCCGCTGCGCGAACACCAGCAGCAACACGAGCCCCAGCCAGAACGTCGGCATCGAGTTGACGAACAGGGCGACATTCCCGAGGGCGATGTCGGCGAACCGGCGTTCACGTACCGCTTGATAGATCCCGAGCGCGAGTCCGAGCGAGAAGTCGATCAGTAGGGCAGCGAGCGCGAGCACGAAGGTGTGGGGGAGCGCGTCGGCGAGTGCATCCGCCACGGGCCGGTGCAGCGCGAACGATTCACCCAGGTCACGATGCGCGAGCCGCTCGAGGTACTTCACGTACTGCACCCACAGGGGTTTGTCCAGTCCGAAGCGCCGGATCAGGCTGTCGCACACCTCCGGCGGGAACGGCTGCTCCTGGTCCGGCCCGCATGGGGAACCGCGGGCCAGGTGCACGATGAAGAAGGTAAGCGTGAGGACCGTGAAGACGATGGCGATCGACGCGGCAAGCCGCCGCACCAGCCACACCGCCACCTAGCGCTCCACGCGGTCTCGATCCGTCAGCCGGTCGGCGGGAATGCGCCAGGTGTAGAGCAGCGCCACCCAGGAGTCCGGCCGGATGGTCACATCCGTCACCCGCCGGTCCACGGCGGCAACGTTGCCCGGCGCAAACAGGAAGACGGCCGGGGCGTCCTGGTTCAGCAGCTCGATCGCCGCGCGCCACGTGCGCTTCGCGTCGGCGCGGTTCGCGGCCGCCGCGACCGCGTGATCGACCAACCGCTCGAACGCGGCGTTCTCGTAGCGGCCGTAGTTGAACCCCCCGAACCCCGCCCGCGTCCACACTTCGGGGATTCCCGACGTCGGCGTCGGGTCGGTGTTCCAAACCCAGAGGAGGGCATCGAACCGGCCGGTACGGGCTCGTTCGGTGAACAGGCTGAAATCAACCTCGTCGAGCTGCACGTCGACGCCAATGGTGCGATACTGCTCTTGCAACAGCCGAGCGTAGTGGCGACGCACCGCGCTGGTCGTAGGCACGAGCAGCCGGAACGCGAGCGGGTGGCCATCGTGGTCGCGGATCCCGTCGCCGTCCGAGTCGGTCCAACCGAGCCGCGCGAGCCGCCGCGCTGCCTGCGCGGTGTCGTAGGGCAACTCCCGCGTCTCCGGATCCCAGATCCAAGAGAGCTGCGACATCGGGCCGGGCGGCACCTTGGCCAAGTCCTCCCAGACATTGCGCAGCAGCCCCTGCCGATCGACCGCCATGAGAAGCGCCCGCCGCAGCTCGCGATCGCCGAACAACGGGTGCGGCTTGGTCGAGTCGCCCGGTGCGGCCAAGTTGAACCCCAGGTAGCCGTACGCGTTGCCCTTGTACCGGTACAGCGTGAGGAGTGTATCGGCCTTGGCGAGCGTCACGTTGTCGGGGGTGACCAGGACCTCCACCGCGTCGGCGTCCCCCGCGGTCAGCAGCCGCACGGCTGCTGTTTGATCGGCGGCGAACCGCCAGATGACGCGCCGGATATGGGGGCGCCCGAGGAAGAAGGTCGAGTCAGCCGTGAGCTCGAGCCTCTCGCCTGCCTTCCACGCGACGAAGCGATACGGACCGTCGCCGACCGGGGCGCGCCCGAATGCGGCGGTGTGCCACTGGTCGCGCGGCAGCTCGCGCAAGAGGTGGGACGGCAGGACGCGCATGTGATACACCGCGTCGTAGAACATCTCGGGATAGCGCTGCCGGAACCGGAACACCACCGTGAGCGAATCGCGCGTGGTCACGGCGGCGATCTGGCGCAGGGAGGGCCGGGACGGGGACGCCACCGTCGGGTCGGTATATGCGTCGTACGTAAAGGCGACGTCCGCCGCCGTCACCGGTCGGCCGTCTTGCCAGTGGGCCCGCGGGTCCAGATGAAACACCAGCGTCGTGGGCGCATCCCACTCCCAGCGCTCGGCAAGCCGCGGCTGGAAGTCCTCGTCGCCGACCGTGTTACCCGACATGCCGAGGTCGGCGAGCTTGAGGAACAGTTGATCGGTCACGTCGCGCGTGATCGAAAACCCGCTGACCGCCGGCAGCAGGATGTCGGGCTCGCCGGCCGTGGCGATCACCAGCGTGCCGCAGTATTCGCCAACGCAGCCGCCTTTGCGCGCGCAGCCGGCGAAGAGCAACAAGCCGGCGAGCGCCGCACCGGCGCTCAGACGGTTGGGCGTTCGGATGCTCAGCATGGGGCGTAACATTTCACGCCCGCGCTAGCGGCGCCAGGTCCAGGCGGAGTCGCGAAAGCCGGCCGGGGACCAGCGCGGGAGCGCGGAGCGCGGGGGGATCAGTGGGGCATGCCACGCCGCGACGAGCGCCGCGGCCGTCTCCGCGAAGGAGACCGGGCGGCCGCAGGCGGCGGCGAGCGTGGTGTCGCCGGCGGGCGCGCCTTGGTCCCGGCTCACGAGGCGCGCGGGCTCTTGCGAGCCCGCCAAGAGCACCGACCCGTGCTGCAGGAGGGCGGTTCCCCGGCGGGCCTGCGCCGAGCCGACCAGCTTGCGCCCACCCACCAGCACCTCGCCGCCGACCGGCGCCGCGAAGCAGGCGCCGCTCCGCGTCGGCGCCGCGGGCGTTTGACCCACGGGCGCGAGCGTGGCCTCCACCCCGAGGGCGCGCAGCGCCGCCGCGAGCCACCCCTGAATCGCCCAGTACCCCAGGCGCAGCCCGCCGAACGCCGCAATCGGCGCCGCCACGGCATAGGTGACCTCATGCTCGTGCCACACCGCCCGCCCGCCCGTGGGTCGGCGCACGACGTCCACGCCGAGCCGCGCGATCGCGGCGCGGTCGTAGCCCGTCACGGGCTCATTTCGCCCGAACGACAGGCACGGCGGGTCGAAGCGGTACAGCCGCAGAAACGCGCGCCCCGTGCGCTGGGCCAGCGTGAGAAGCCCTGCGTCGATGGCCATGTTGCCGGCGCCGCTCGCACCCATCGAATCGAGCAGCAGCTCCCAGCGCCGCACCGCCAGGCGGCGGGCCGGTGGGAGCGGGGAGGCGCGGCCGCCCGGCGCCGGGCGCTCAGTCAGCAGCGAGCGCATACGCTTCCACCGGCGGACACACGCACACCAGGTTCCGGTCCCCGTAGGCGCCGTCCACCCGGCCCACCGACGGCCAGACTTTGTGCTGTCGCGTCCACAGTGCCGGGAAGGCGGCGCGCTCGCGGGTGTAGGGGCGCTCCCAGCCGTCCGCGACCACATCCTCCAGCGTGTGCGGCGCGTGCGTGAGGAGATTGTTGCCGCGCCGCTGCCGACCCTGCTCCACGTCCCGGATCTCGTCGCGGATCGCGATCAACGCGTCACAGAACCGGTCCAGCTCCTCCTTCGACTCGCTCTCGGTCGGCTCGATCATCAGGGTGCCCGCCACCGGGAAGGAGACCGTCGGCGGATGGAAGCCGTAGTCGATGATCCGCTTCGCGATGTCCTCTACCTCGATCCCCGCCGATGCCCGGAACGGCCGGCAGTCGATGATGCACTCGTGGGCGATCAGCCCGTGCTGGCCGCTGTAGAGCAGGGGATAATGCGGCGCCAGCCGGCGGGCGACGTAGTTGGCGTTCAGGATCGCCACCTTCGTCGCCTCGACCAACCCCTCGCGCCCCATCAGGGCGATGTACGCCCAGGAGATGGGCAGGATCCACGCGCTGCCCCACGGTGCCGCGGACACCGTGCCGCAGGGCTGTTGCTGGCGCAGCGGCACCACCGGGTGGTCGGGCAGGAACGGCGCGAGGTGCGCAGCGACGCAGATCGGGCCCATGCCCGGTCCGCCGCCACCGTGCGGGATGCAGAAGGTCTTGTGCAGGTTCAGGTGGCACACGTCGGCGCCGATATCGCCCGGCCGCACGAGCCCGACCTGGGCGTTCATGTTCGCGCCGTCCATGTACACCTGCCCCCCGTGCGCGTGTACGATCTCGCACAGCTGGCGGATCGAGGCCTCGAACACGCCGTGCGTGGATGGGTAGGTCACCATCAGGGCGGCGAGCGTGTCCTTGTACTCCGTGGCCTTGGCGCGCAAGTCTTCCACGTCGATGTTGCCACGGTCGTCGGACTGGATTGGCACCACGCGGAGGCCCGCCATCACGGCGCTGGCGGGATTGGTGCCGTGCGCGGAGGTGGGGATGAGGCACGTCGTGCGATGCCCCTCGCCCCGCGACCGGTGATACGCGCGGATCACCAACAGCCCCGTGAATTCGCCCTGCGCCCCGGAGTTGGGTTGCAGCGAGATCTTGGGGAAGCCCGTGATCTCGGCAAGCATGTCCTCGAGTTGGCGGAACAGGGTGCGATAGCCCGTGGCCTGCTCGCGGGGGGCGAACGGATGCAGGCGATTGAACTCGCGCCACGAGAGCGGGACCATCTCGGTGGTGCCGTTGAGCTTCATGGTGCAGGAACCGAGCGGGATCATCGCCGTTGTGAGCGAGAGATCACGCGCCTCGAGCCGCTTGATGTAGCGCAGCATCTCCGTTTCCGAGCGGTACCGATGGAAGACGGGGTGCGTGAGATAGGGCGAGGTGCGACGGAGCGCGTCGGGGATCGCGGTATCCGCCTTGGCGCCGAGATCCTCGACCATGAACGGCAGGACCTCGTTGAGGGAGAACGCGGTGACCAGGTCGGCGAGGTCGCCGAGCGTGGTGGCCTCGTCGAGCGAGATGCCGATCTGCGTGGGGGATGTCAGCCGCACGTTGATGCGGCGCGCGCGCGCGGCGTCGCTCAGGCGCGGCATCGCCCACGACTCGACCTCGATCGCGAGCGTGTCGAAGAAGGACGTATGCACCAGGCGGTAGCCGAGGCGCGTGAGCGCTTGGGCCAAGAGCACCGCCAGGGTGTGGACCCGCTCGGCGATGCGGCGCAGCCCCTCCGGTCCGTGGTACACGGCGTACATGCTCGCCATGACCGCGAGGAGCACCTGAGCGGTGCAGACGTTGCTCGTGGCTTTCTCGCGGCGAATGTGCTGCTCGCGCGTCTGCAGCGCCATGCGCAGGGCCGGGCGCCCGGCGGCGTCTTTCGAGACCCCGATGATGCGGCCGGGCACGTGCCGCTTGTACGCCTCGCGGGTCGCAAAGAAGGCGGCGTGCGGGCCGCCGTAGCCCATCGGCACCCCGAACCGCTGGGAGTTGCCGACGGCGATATCGGCACCCCACTCGCCTGGCGGCGTGAGCAGCGTGAGCGCGAGCAAATCCGTGGCCGCCGTGACGAGCGCGCCGGCGGCGTGCGCCCTGTCGCAGAAGGCGCGATAGTCCTCGATCTTGCCGTCCGTCGTCGGATACTGGAGCAGCGCGCCGATCACCCCCGGCCGGAACTCGAAGCCCAGCGGGTCGGCGACCACCGTCTGCACGCCGCGCGCTTCGGCCCGCGTGCGCACCACGGCGATGGTCTGTGGGTGGCAGCCCTCGGTGATCAGGAACATCGGGGTCGTGCCGGCCGGCACGGCGGCGACTGCTTCGGTGAGGTGCATCGCCTCGGCGGCGGCCGTGGCTTCGTCGAGGAGCGAAGCGTTCGCGATCGGCAGGGCGGTCAGGTCGGCCACCATCGTCTGGAAGTTGAGCAGCGCCTCGAGTCGGCCCTGGGCGATCTCTGGTTGATAGGGCGTGTACGCGGTGTACCAGCCCGGATTCTCGACGATGTTGCGCTGGATCACCTGTGGGGTGAAGGTGTGGTAGTACCCCATTCCGATGTAGGAGCGGTACAGCTGGTTCTGCGCCGCGAGCCCTCGCAGCGCCTGCAGGACCTCGCGTTCGGTGCGCCCGGGCGGGAGCGCCAGCGGGCGCCGCAAGCGGATGTCGTCGGGCACGACGGCGTCGATGAAGGCATCGAGCGAGTCGTATCCCAGCGTCGCTAGCATGTCGCGTGTCTCATCGGGACTGGGACCGATATGGCGCGTCACGAAGCGATCGGCGGGGGTGAGGGAAGCGCGTACCGTCGACATAGGCGGAAGGCCCGGATCTCTCCTCAGGAAAGGGTGTGGGACTGCCCCGGCTGCAGCACGACGACCTGGGCACGGCGACCGACTTGGCGCTTGAAGTCCTCGGGATCCGCCTGGATCACCGCGAACGTGTTGTAGTGCATCGGAATCACGGTGCGGGGCTGCACGAACTCGACGGCGCGCACCGCGTCCGTGATCCCCATGGTGTAGTTGTCGCCGATCGGGACGAGCATGGCGTCCACCTGGCCCGCGAGCAGCTGCATCTCGAGGGTGAGCCCGGTATCCCCGCAATGGTACACCGTCTTCCCGCCCAAGGTGACGACGACGCCGCACGGATTGGTCGTGAACCGGCCGGTCTCGTCGCCGTCGACATGGCCGCCGTGAAACGCGGGTACGAGTTTCACCCGGCCGAACGGGAACTGGTGCGCCCCGCCGATGTGCATGGCGTGCACCGGGGCGCCGCGCTGCTCGCAGAACTGGGCGAGCTCGAACGTCGCGACGATCGGCGCCCGGTCCCGCTTGGCGATGGGGATCGCGTCCCCGAGGTGGTCCCCGTGACCGTGGGAGAGCAGCACCGCGTCGATCTGGGGAAGACGGTCGGGCGAGACGGCCGCCGCGGGATTGCCCGTCAGGAAGGGGTCGATGATGACACGGCGGCCATCGGCTTCGAGCGCGAAGCAGGCGTGGCCGAGGAAGGTGATGGTGACCATGACCGACGCGTCATCCGCCGATGTGTTTCTTGTACGCCTCGCTGTCGAGCAGTTGCGCGAGCTCCGCCGGATCTTTCACCCGCAGCTTCATCATCCAGCCCGCACCGTAGGGATCGCGGTTCACAAGCGCGGGGTCGGCCTCGAGCGCCGCGTTCACCTCGGTCACCGTGCCCGCGACCGGAGCGTACAGCTCCGAGACGGCTTTCACCGCTTCGATCGTGCCGAACACGGCCTTGCGCGCGAAGCTTGCCCCCGCCTTGGGCAGCTCCACGTACACAACGTCGCCCAACTCCCCCTGCGCGTAATCCGTGATGCCCACCTGCACGATCGCGCCGTCGCCGCTGCGCCCGACGTACTCATGCTCTACGGTATAGCGCAGATCGGCCGGAATGTTCGCCATGCGGGTCGCTCGCTCGCGGGGGCGTGGAACGTCGCGGCGAAGGTTACCGGCGCGTGAAACCCCTGTCAAGCCAATGGGTTGGACGACGGAAAAAGATCGGGCCGCGGCGCCAGACCGGCGCCACCCGCCTCTACCAAGCGCAGCCGCTCGTGACCCCACGGCCGCAGGTCGAGGCGCACCGCGACGGGATCCGGGTCATCCGAGAGCCACACGAGCACGCCCCGCCGCCCGGCGCGCTCCCACGCGTCCGCGGTGGCGCCGGCTGCCGCTCGCGTCGCGACGATGGCGTCGGGGGCCGCGTCCGGCCGGCTGAGCGTGTGCTCGATCGCTGCCTCCGCGCCCGCCATGCGACGCACCGTCAGGCCCGCATCCACGTAGCGCGCGCCAATCGCCTCGAGCGCGGGGTCTGCGCTCGCATCGCGGCCGACCACCAGCAGGCTGTGCGCCGGCCGGCCGAGCGCCGCCACCGCCGCGCGGCGGCGGAGCTCCTCGAATACCGCGCGGGCTTGGCGCTCGAGCGCCTTGAGCGAGCCGTCGTTGTCGATCGTGAAGTGGCTCCTCGCCCGCTTGCGCTCCGCCGGCATCTGCGCCGCGATCATCCGGTCGGCGTCTCCGATCGAGAGGCCGCGCATGCCACGCAGCCGCGTGCGCCGCAACGCCACACTCGCGTCCACGAGCACCACCACGTCGAATTGCGTGGGGTCGAGCACCTCGAAGAGCAGCGGGATGTCGTGGACGACCAGGACATCGCCGCCCTCCCAGGCGGCGCGCGATAGCTCCTCGCGGCGCTGACGCACGGCGGGATGAACGATGCTGTTCAGCGCGTCGAGCGCCGCCTGATCGCCCATCACCTTGCCGCGCAGCGCCGCGCGGTCCAGCGTTCCATCCGGGGCGAGGACGTCGGCGCCGAAGCGACGCACGATGGCGGCGAGCACTTCCCCGCCAGGCGCCTGTGCCTCCCGCGCGAGCGCGTCGGCGTCGATGATCGTCGCACCCCAGCGCCGAAAATGATCGACCACCGTGGACTTGCCCGCGGCGATATTGCCCGTGAGGGCGACGCTCAGCATCGCAGTCCGGGCGCGGGACACGGGAAGCAGGGGGTCGGGTGGCACCGAGCACGCGCGCCTCGAGGCCCCCTGGCGTCACAGCAACGCCGTCTGGTCCTCATCCGCCCTCGGGACCTTGTGGCAGTGCCGGCACCGCGCTTCATACGATTCCCGACCTCCCACCATGATCGTGGGGCTGTCCCACAGCGCGGGCTGGCCGTTCACGAGGCGCTGGTTGCGGGTCGCAGGCCCACCGCACACCACGCAGATCGCCTGGAGTTTATCGACGATGTCGGCGACTGCGAGTAGCGTCGGCATCGGCCCGAACGGCAGGCCGCGAAAATCCATGTCGATCCCGGCAAGCATGATCCGCACCCCGCGGTCCGCCAGGCCGTTCGCGGTCAGTACGATCGCGTCGTCGAGGAATTGCACCTCGTCCACGGCGACCACCTCGGTCTCCGGCCGGAGCGCCCGCACGATCGCCTCCGCCGAATCCACGGGCGCCGCGTCGACGATCCCGCCGTCGTGGGTGCTGACCGTGTACAGCCCGGCGTAGCGGGCATCAAGGTGGGACTTGAAAACCTGGACCCGCTTTTTCGCGATGACGGCGCGCCGCACCCGGCGCACCAGCTCCTCGCTCTTGCCGGAGAACATCACGCCGGCGATGACCTCGACCCACCCGGGACGGGTGCCGTGAAACATGGGGGCCTCAGCGTGCAAGACGGGTGAGTCGCCAACGCCCACGGGCCGCCGGCGGGTGACGCCCGGGCGTTTGGCAACGGGGTGGAAGGGTAGTTTCTCGTGGAGGACGGGTCAAGCAATTGCCCGCCCGCTTACGAACCGCGTGGCGCCTGGATCGTCTCGGAGGATTCCGCATGCCTGATCGCGCGGCGACACAGGCGCGATCAGTCTCGCACCCGCGATCGGGGCGATCGCCTGCGACCAGGACTTGCGGCAGGCAGGACGTAGAGTCCTACCCGCGTGGCGCTGGCTCCGCGCGATCGTGCCAACTCGCCCACGAGACGGATCCCGATCTGCTAGTGCCCGCGTTGCGGGGAGCATCGTTGAACGCCTCGGGCGACAGCGCAGCAGCTGCAACCACGGGCGGCCATGCCTGACGCATCCGCTGGGCATAGTCCTGGGCCTCGGGCCTTGAGCTGCGGCAGGGCCTCAGGCCGCCAGCGCACTGCCAACGCCCAGCACGCGGCCGCCAGCGTCGTCACCGGGTTACCCACGACTGCGATCTTCACCGAGAGCTCGGATTGGGCCGGCTGTAGGCCGACCCGCCAATGGCGAGCGCCGCCCCCAGGGGCCTGAAAGTGCCCGAATCTTGCGGATTTCCGGGGGATACCACCATATTGTGGCGGTTTCATGCGGGTTTTCGGGTACCCCCCCGCAAAAGGGGCGGAATTCCAAGGGTTTTGCGCAGCCCTAGACCCTCACAAGGAGACACCCGTGAACAAAGCCGAGCTGACTTCGGCGCTGGCCATGCGGACCAAGATGTCGAAGGCCGACGCAGGCCGGACGATCGAGGCCCTGTTCGACGACAAGGGCATCATCGCCGGTGAGCTCAAGAAGGGCGCCAAGGTACAGATCACCGGGTTCGGCAATTTCGAGGCCCGCAAACGCGCGGCCCGCATGGGACGGAATCCCAAGACGGGCAGCGTGATCCAGATCAAGGCATCGATCGCGCCCGCGTTCCGCGCGGGCAAGCAGTTGAAGATGGTGGTGAACAAGAAGTAGCCGAGCGCGCAGCGGCGTTCGCGGTTTCACGGGCCGTCCCGCTGGGCGGCCCGTTGCCGTTGCGGGAAGGAGCGGCGAGCCGCCGCGCCCTCGGACCGGCGCACGGAACGGATCGCCTGGTGAGCGGCAGCCGGTCCGGGGGACAACCGCTGGGCTCGTACCGACTGCACTGACCCGACGCCGCACGTCCATGACGCGCAGGCGCGGGCCTATCGCTCGCGGTCGAGCCGCGCGAGCACGCGCCGCCCGCGGATCGTGGTTCCCGTGAGTCCGCGCGCCGCCCGCGCGGCCTGCTCCGTGGCCACCTCTACGAGACTGAACGTCTCGCGCACTTCCACTCTGCCAATGTCGCCTTTTGCGACTCCAGCCTCGCGGATCAACGCGCCCACCAGATCCTTGGGGGCGACCCGGTCCTTCTTCCCGATGTTGACGAATAGCTGCACCCGCGCCAGCGGCGGTGGGGCCGCCACGGTCGCATCCCGTGGGCTGCTGCTTGGGTCCCGCGAGAGGGCGAGCAGCGCGGCCGCGACCTCCGCCGGATCGAAGCGCACGAACAACGGATCGAGCAGCGCAAGCTCCGCGTCGACACCGGCCACGAGCACCTGCGCCACGCGCTCCTGCAGCTCCTCGACCCGGTCGCGGGCGCGGTCCGCCCCGCTGGGCAGCGCCAGCGGCATCAGGGTCGCGAGCGAGCGGACGTAGGGGAGCTGGGCGGCTGTGGGGAAGAGGACGGGCTCGGCGAGTCGCGTCAGGGCGACGAGCTCGTCGCGCGTCGGGAGCGCGGCGCACAGCACGACATCGGGGGGCGTGTCCGGCACCATGGCTCCGCCGTCCCAGATGAAGGCGCTCCGGGCCTCGAGGGCATCGAGCGCATCGCGCACAACGACGGCGCGACGCCAGGGTGGCACGACGCAGAATCGCGCGCGGCCGACGGGCGGGAGGGGAGCGCCGCTGCCGTCCACTGGCAGCGTCCCGACCACCAGGGCACGGCGCGCGTGCCGCTCCAGAAAATCGGTGAGCCGTGTGGGGTTCCAGCTCAGCACGAGCCGCCGAGCCTCACGCGCCTCCCCGAGCACCCCGTCCAACGTGGTAGCATGCTCGCCGGCGACGAGCGCTTCGGGCCACGCGACGACAACGGCGGAGACCTGCCCGAGCTTGAGCGCGGAGCGCTCGAGCAATGCCGCCAGATCTTTCGCCGCGCCCACGAGGACCTGCACGGCGCCCGCCTGGAGCAGCCGCGCGCTGCGGGTGAGCCCGGTGACGGCATGGACCGGGGCGCCGGAAGGCGCGGCCGCTAGCCACTCGGTCGCCGCCCAGGCGTCGGCGCAGACGACGAGCACAGATGGGCCCATCCCGGCGCCCGGGCCGGGGGGCAGTGGCCCGAGCAACTCCCACAGCGTCCCGGCCCGCTCCGGCGCAGGCGGACACACCAGCACCACCGGCCGGCCGCGCTCGAGCGCGGCTTTGGCATCTGCTTCCGTCACACGCGATCCTCGGTTGTCAAAGGGCGATACGTCGGGTCAGATGCTACCTACCGGTTGGCCGAAAGGCAACGGCCTTCCATAACTCGTACGGCTGCGCCACCAGGCCACAGGGCGGGGGCCGGCAGCCGCGGTTGCGTCCCCTGAGGGTGGGTGGCTATCGTCTCGCCCATGGCTCTCAGCGCCGGCCTCTCGCCCAACCTGCAGCACCTCGAGACCTCCGCCACGATCGCCATTTCGCAGGAGGCGAAGCGGCGCAAGGCGGCGGGGGAGGACGTGATCGATCTGGGGGCGGGCGAACCCGACTTCCCCACGCCTCCGATTCCGTCGGACGCGGGGGTGCGGGCGATTCGGGAGGGCAAGACCCACTACGCCGCGAACGAAGGGATCCTCGAGCTCCGCGCCGCCGCGGCGAAACAGTTGTCGCTCCTCTCGGGCGGCCGGCCGGTGAACGCGGATCACATCGTCGTGTCGAACGGTTCGAAGCAGTCGCTCTTCAACGTCTGCTTCACGCTGTTCGGTCCAGGGGACGTGGTGGCGATCCCCGCGCCCGCCTGGGTGTCGTATCCGCAGATCGTGTACCTGTCGCGCGCGCGGCCGGTGCTCGTCCCCGGCGACCCCGAGTGGAGCCTGAAGGTGAGCGTGCGGGATCTCGATCGGGTGGTCCCCGGCGCGCGCGGCCTGCTCCTGTGCTCGCCCTGCAATCCCACGGGCGCGGTGTACACCCTCGCCGAGATCAAGGCCATCGCGCTGTGGGCGCGCGACCGAAAGGTCTGGGTGATCGCCGACGAGATCTATCGCCGGATCCACTACGGCACGGGACCTTCCCCCTCGTTCCTCGATCTCCCCGACGAGCTGCTGGAGCGCGTCGTCGTGATCTACGGGGTGAGCAAGGCCTACGCGATGACGGGCTGGCGGATCGGGGTCGCGTTGGCCCCCGGGCCCGTGGCGAAAGCGATGGCGGCGTTACAGTCGCACACGACCACGGGAGCGAACCATCCCGCCCAGATCGCCGCGGCGGCGGCACTCGGGGACGACCGCGTCGAAGCCGACGTGGCGCGGATGGTGGCGGAGTTCCGCAAGCGGCGGGACGTCGTGGTCAGCCGGTTCCGGCAGGACCTGCCGGGCGTCGAGTTTGTGGAGCCGCTCGGCGCCTTTTACTTCTTTTTCCGGGTGGACTCCTTCGGGGGGATCGGCGGGACGGAGTTCTGCACGCGACTCGTGACAACGACCGGCGTCGCGCTCGTGCCGGGTGCGGCGTTCGGGGATGATCGCTACGTGCGGCTCTCGTATGCGGCGTCCACCGAACACATCGAGAAGGCGCTCGATCGTCTCGTCGGGTTCGCGAAAAAGCTCACGGACTGACGCGGGCCCGCCCGCTCAAGGCTGAGCGGCCAACGCGCTGAGCAGCCCGCCGCCGCTTTCCCGCATCACCGCCGTCTTCGATCCGGATGCGCTGCGCATCGCCAGCTCGCAAATCCTGGCTCATCCATGAGGACCATCCCGGGCTCGCGGCGGCGCGCGCCGGCGTCCTGTGAGAAACGCGCACCGCTCCATTCGCCTAGCCCCTCCCCTGAGCGCGGCCTATATTAGGCCCCTTCCACCCACCCTGGAAGGCGCGGTTTTCCATGCACTTCGAGGCACGCATCGAGCCGCTCGATGGCAAGCTCCCCAAGATCACCTATCACTGGGACCCGGAGACCGACATCCTCTCCGTCGCCTGCAAGGGGACGGGGAAGGCGACCGGGTTCAATGGGACCGTGGATCTCGAAGGTGGCGACGGCTCGTTCGTTGTGATCGACGTTGTCAACGGTTGCTTGCGCGGCGTGGACATCGTCACCTGGCCTGACGACATCCGCACCCGGGACTCGCTCGCGATCCCGGAGGCGGCGAAGGACGCGCGGGTCGTCTTCCCCGGCGGCAAATCCCACCCGGCCGTGGCCGCCGTGGAGGTGGACACGGCGCTCACCGTGGAAAAGAACCAGACGGAATCGGTGCTGCACGTCCGCGTGGGGCGCCAGCGCCCCGCCACCGTCGTGCGCGTGGCGGACCGGCTGCTCATCGAAGTGGATAAGAGCTCCCGGCTCGCCGGCCTCTGGTTCCTCGACGTCCCGCCGTTTCCGAACGTGGAGGCGACCGCCTGAGCCGCGGGGCCACCCGCGCCGTAGATTTCCCAGCATGAGCGACCAGTTGCCCCGCCTCGGTGGGCTGCCGGAGCCCGAGAAGTACGAGCGGCTGGTGGAGCGGGTCCCGGGCCTGTGGTGGAACGCCGCCGGGCCGTTCGCGGGGCTGCACCAGCTGAACGCGCTGCGCGTCGAGTACTTCCGCGAGGTGTTCGGGGGATTCGGAAACAAGCGCGTCCTCGATGTGGGGTGCGGTGGCGGCATCCTGGCCGAGGCGCTCGCCGCCGAGGGCGCGACGGTCACCGGCATCGATCCCTCCGAGAAGTCGCTCGCCGCGGCGCGGGACCACGCGCGCCGCTCCGGGCTCGCAATCGACTATCGGCGCGGGACCGCCGAGGATCTCGCCGGCTCGGGCCTCGAGGGGACCTACGACCTCGTCTTCGCCGTGGACGTGTTGGAGCACGTCGACGACCTCGATCGCACGCTTGCCGCCGTGGCGACCGTGCTCGGGCCGGGGGGCGGGTTCGGGTTCCTCACCCACAACCGCACGATCGCCGCGTTCCTGCAGCTCGTCTGGACCGAGGAGTACGTCCAGCACACGATGCCGGAAGGGTTCCACGAGTTCCGGCGCTTCATCACCCCGGCCGAGCTTTCCGAGAAGCTCGCCCGGTGCGATATGGTGGTCCAGGACGTCAAGGGGGTGGCCCGCGCGGCGGACGGCAGCGACCAGCGTGTGCTCACCGACGATCTGAGCATCACGTACCTGGGGTGGGCGCTGCGCACGCGATGACGCCACCGCGCTCGTGGGTCCAGGCAATCGTCGCCGCCGGGGTGGTCCCCGCGTCGCACGTGCCCGAGGCGAGCCTCGGCCGCACCGATCTCGAGGAGTTCACGGGCGCCGATCCCGTGGAAGATCGGGAGCTGCGCGTGCACCCGCTGGCCGGTGCTCGGCCCCTGACGCCGGGCGCGGTCGACTTCTTGGACGGCATCGAGCAGTGGCGGGTCGTGGGGTACGCGGGTGTGACGCCCATCGTGCGGGCGTACGTGGCGGCCGCGATCCGACGGCGCGGGCCGGACCGGCGGCTCCGCACCATCGCCGAAGCGGCGGAAGAGGTTGCCGTGACACGGCTGGACCACCTCCCGGAGGCGGTGCGCGCGGCACTCGCCGCGGCAGGCGTGCGCGTGTGCGAGCTGAGCGCGGCGGACGCCGGCCAGCCGGCGCGGGCCCTCCCCGCCGCCCGGATGGAAGTGCAGAAGGTGCGGGCCGGCCTCGAGCGTCGGCTCGGGGAACAGCGGCTCGCGCGCCTTGGCGCCGACGAATGGCTCGTGGTGGATGGCGTGCTCTCCGATTCGGCCCTCTTGTCGGCGCACCCGCGCGTCGTGGGGGTCGTCAAGAGTCACGGAGCGGCGTATTTCGAAGGGGCAGACCTGGAACGGGCGCTCACGCTGCCGGACGACCATCGCACCGGCGTGTTCCGCCCGCAGCGTCGCGGCGCCCGGCGGGAGATTCATTCCTGGTACCTGCGACTCTGGCCATGGGAGGGCAACGATCTGTTGTACGGCCTGGTGCGGGTGGAAGCGCGTGCGCATCCCGAGACGGTGGCGCGCGCCTCTGCGATCTCGGTCTGGCTCCGCCGCGAGCGCGCCCCGGTCTCCTCCTCCGACCGGCGCTGGGATCGGTTACTTTACCCTATCCACGACGTGGAGACGTACTTGAGGGCGCGCGCCCCCCGCGACTTGCTTGCTGCTTCCAGCTCCCGCCTCCCGAGAACCGGGACGTGATCGACACCGCGGTCCCGCAGCGCCTTCCCGTCGGCCGCGTCGTCGCCACCGAATTGAAGCCCGCGACCCCGCACCAGTTCCACTTCTGGACCGCTAACGAGACGAGCATCGGGATCGGTGCGATCGTGCGGGTCGAGGACGATGCCACCGCGACGGGGGCGGCAGGACGGGTCGTGTACGGTGTGGTGACGGATGGGTTCGCCTACTCTGACCTCGCCACGCCGTTGCAGGACGTGGTCGGCGCCGAGGGCGATCCGGTGAAAGCGGTCGCGAGTCCCACCGTGCGCCAGGAGATTCGGCTGTGGACCGCGGCGGTGTTGCGCCAGAGCCCGGAGGAGCCGCTGCAGCCCGTCCCGCTCGGCCGCGTCCACGTGGCCAGCGATACGGACGTGGCCCAGGCGCTGCGCATGGACGCCTATCTGGGCGGCCCCGAGCCCACGGCCATCCCGATCGGGCTGTACACGTCCGGTGGCCTCGAGGCTCCCGTATACGTGGACGCCGACTTTCTGCTCGGCCCCGAGGCCGCGCACCTCAACATCTCGGGCGTGTCGGGGCTGGCCACCAAGACGAGTGCGGTCGAATTCCTGCTCGCGTCCGTCTTCCAGCACTTCCCGCCGCACAAGGGGCGGATCGCCGCCGTCTGCTTCAACGTGAAGGGGCCCGACCTCTGCTTCCTCGACCGCCCTGGCGTGCTGGACGACGACGACCGCCGGCGCTATGCGCGACTGAGTGTCACGGCGCGGCCGTTCGAACGCGTGCGCTACTACGCGCCGTTCAAGGCCGACGGCGTGAACCTGAACACGCTGCGCACCCATCCGGAACTGGTCGGCGACGTGGAACCACTCGTGTGGGGCCTCCGCGAGGTGCTCGACTACGCCGAGGTGCTCTTGAACCGCGACGACGTCGACGCCAAGGCGGACGCGTTCATCGACTTCCTCGCCGACCGCGTCGTGGACAAGGAGTTCGAGGACGGGTTCGGCGGCGTGCATCGGGTGGTCAGCTTCGCCGATCTGGAGCGGCTGTTCCGGTCGATCTTCGACGGCCTCGAGCTCGCGGGACGGGGTGACAGCTGGCGCACGCACCACATCGCCACCATGCGCAAGGTGCGCAACCGCTTGTCGAACATCTCGACCCGCTGTAAGGGTCTCGTCACGGACGACGGACCGTCGAACGACCTGCCGTGGGGCCGCTTCGAAGACCGTGCGGTCTACGTGATCGACGTGGCCAACGTCGACCCGCTCGGCCAGGACCTCGTGTTCGCCCGCGCGGTGTCGCAGCTGCGCGAGCATCTGGAACGCCGCGATCTAGGGGTCGAGGCGGTCGTCGTCTTCGTGGACGAGCTGAACAAGTACGCCCCCGCTGATGGCCCCGAGACCTACGTGCGCAAGATGCTGCTCGACATCTCCGAGCGCGGGCGCTACCTCGGGCTCGTGCTGTTCGGCGCCGAGCAGTTCCGCTCGCAGATGCACCGGCGCGTGGTCGGCAATGCCGGGACCGTGGTGTTCGGTCGCATGGACGCCGACGAGCTGGCCACGCCCGGCTACCACGTCCTCTCACCCGCCACCAAGATCAAGCTTGCGACGCTCCCGATCGGCGAGCTGATGGTCAGGCACCCGCACTTCACGCAGCCCATCTTCGTGCGCTTCCCGCGACCGGCCGTGCTCCGGGGCCGCGACGGGGTCGAGCGCTATCCCCCGGCAGCGGACCTGCCGTTCGAGGATGCGGTGGCCCGCCAGCTCGTGCGGCTCGACCGCCGCGTGCGACCGAACCAAGTGAAAGACCTGATCGCGGACCGGCGGGAGGAAGACGTGCGGCGCGCGCTCGCGCACACGCGCCAGGCGCGGCCGCACGACGCGCTCGCGCATTTCCAGAAGCAGCTCGGCGGCCGCGTGCCGGCCGCGCCCGCGCGGACGCGCGAGGGCGTGCCACCGCTCAGCCCGATCTCCGACGAACCCTACTGACGGATTGGAACGTCGCGATGGCCGCTGTCCCTTCGTTGCCCCTCGCTGCGACCACGCTCGTCGCGATCGCCGGCTGTCGCGGCGCTGGGGGCCCGAAGGTCACGCTGCGCTACCACCCGCCGGCGGGCGCGACGTATCACTACGCGCTCAACCAGCAGAACGCGATGCGCCTCCCGAGCGGACCGATCGGGGGAATGCCGTATGAGCAGAAGTTGGTGCTGCGTCTGTACTACACCCAACTGGTGCACGGACCGGTGCCGGGCGGCGTCGCCGTGACCGTGACGTTCGACTCGACCCGGCTGGAGGCGCCGGGCCTGACCGCCTCCGGCCTGCAGCTGACGCTCGACGGGTTGCGCGGCAGTAAGAGCGAGGTCGTCTACGACGATCGCATGCACGTCCTGAGCGCCGCTTTCTCGGGACTCGAAGGCGCGCCGTCCCCGGTGAGCGACCAGATCGCGGGGAGCGTAAAGGCCATGGCGCTCCTCCTCCCCGACGGGCCGGTCGGCGTGGGCGACTCGTGGGTCACGGAGCAAGAGCTGCCCTTGGCGCAGCAGGTGGGCACGAATACCCCCATCAAGTCGCGCACCAAGCTTACGATGAAAGAGATCGTCGTGGCGGGCGCGGACACATCCGTGCGGCTCGCTGTCGAGACAACCTTTCCCGGTGACCCGGTCGCGCTCAACCTGCAGGGGCGGGCAGCCACGATGCGCCTCTCGGGCGGCCTGAGCGGAGAGCGGGTGTACTCGTTGACCCGCGGCACACAGGTTCGAACCAACATGGGGGGCACCATGACGATCGCCGTCCGCGGGGGCCAGGCGGGTGAGACGACGATCGTGATGACCCAGCAGATGGCGCTCGCCCTGACCGGAGCCAACTGAGCCAGTGAAACTCGCCCATCTCGCCGATCTCCACCTCGGCTTCCGCCAGTACGAGCGGCAGACGGCGCGGGGTGCGAACCAGCGCGAGGCGGACGTCGCCGAGGCGTTCCGCCGCGCCGTGGACGACCTGCTCGCCGAGCGCCCCGACTTGATCGCCCTGGCCGGTGACATCTTCCACTCCGTTCGCCCCACCAATTCGGCGATTCTGTTCTGCTTCCAGCAATTGCAACGGCTGCGGGCCGGCCTGCCGGACACGCCGATCGTGCTCGTCGCCGGCAACCACGACACCCCGCGCTCGAGCGAAACGAGCACGATCTTGAAGCTGTATGACGCGCTCGGCGTCGAAATCGCGACGGACCGTCCGCGGCGGATCGTGTTCTCCCGCCTCGACTGCTCGGTGCTCGCCGTGCCGCACCAGGCAATCGCCGGGGACGAGCGGCCGGCGCTGCGCCCCGAGCGCGGGACGCGCTTCAACATCCTGGTGTTGCATGGGGAGCTCCCGGGCTTGGGAGAAGCCCGCGGCACAATGGAGTACGGCGGCGCTCTCGTGACCCGCGAGGCCCTCGCCCCGGCGCAGTGGGACTACGTCGCACTAGGCCACTATAATACGGCGCACCAAATCGACCCCAACGTCTGGTACGCCGGCAGCCTTGAGTACCTCCCCCCGAACCCATGGGGTCAGTTGCAGGATGAGGCGGACGGGGGGCGGCGCGGCAAAGGCTACCTGCTGGTCGAGCTCCCCGGCTCACGCGTCACCTTCCGCCCAATCGCTGGCGTGCGCCGCCACATCGACCTTCCCCCGATCGAGGGCAAGGGTCTCACCCCGAAGCAGCTCGACGAGCGCATCGCTGCCCAGGTGGCGGGTGCCGAGCCGGCGATCGACGATCAGATCGTGCGGCAGCTCGTGTTCGACGTGTTGCGCGCCACGGCGCGGGACTTGGATCACGCCGCGATCCGGAGCTACAAGGCCCGCGCGCTCCATTTCCAGCTCGATCTGCGGCGGCCGGAGCTGCGAGTCGACGGACCGCGCGCTCCGCTGCGGCGCCAGACACTCCGCGAGACGGTGCGCGAGTTCCTCGAGCGCCGGCCGCTCGACGCCGACCTCGACCGCGCGGAGTTCGTGCGGCTCGGCAGCGAGTATGTGGGGCGCGCCGGCGGCGAGCGCGACGGCTGATGCAACTGCACCGGCTCCGCCTCGTGAACTTCCGCCAGCACGCGGACACCGAGCTCGAGTTCGGGTCCGGGCTCACGGGGATCTTCGGGTCCAACGGGTCGGGGAAAACGACCCTCCTGGAGGCGATCGCGTGGGCCATCTACGGCGCGCCAGCCGTGCGCGGCGACAAGGACTCGATCCGGCGCCTCGGCGCGAAGGGCCGCGCGGGCGTCGAGGTAGAGCTCGACTTCCGACTGGGCGCGCACGAGTATCGCGTGACACGCGGCCTCTCCACGGCCACCCTGCTGCAGGACGGGCAGCTGGTGGCGAACTCGATCAAGGCAGTCACCGAGAAGCTCGAACGCGCGCTCGGCATGACGCACGAGGAGTTCTTTAATACGTACTTCACGGGCCAGAAAGAGCTGGCGGTGATGGCAGCGCTCGGGAAGACGGAACGGGCCGCGTTCCTGTCGCGGGTGCTGGGCTACGAGCGGCTGCGGGACGCGCAGGAACGTGTGCGCGAGGTGCGGAATGCCGTGGCGGCGGAGGTGCGCGGGCTGGAGGCCGGGCTCGCCGACGGCGCGGCGCTCGCGGCCGGGCGCGAGGCGGCTGCCGCGGCGCTGGCGACGGCACGCGGGGCGGCCCAGGCCGCCGACGCCGCGCGGCGGGCGGCCGAGGAAGCGCTCGCCAAGGAAGAGCCGCGCTGGACCGAGTGGGTGGCGCGCCGGGAGCGCACTCTGTCGCTCGATGGGGAGCGGCGCATGGCGGAGCAGGCCGTGGTCGCCGCCCGGCAAGAGTTCCAACGCCTCGACCGGGAGCTCGCGGACGCGCTGGCGGCACGCGAGCAGCTGCGCCGCCTGGAGGTGGAGCTCGCGCCCGCGACGCGCCTCAAGCACGAGATCGCGGCGCTCGAGCGGCTGCAGCGCGCGGCCGCGGCGCGCCAGGCAGATGAGGCGCAGCTGGCCGAGCTCCGCCGCTCCGCGGAGACCCTCGAGCGCCGGCTCGCCGAGCTCGGGGGCGTGGCGGGCGAGCTCGAGCGCGCCGACGCGGCCGCCCGCGAGCTCGCGCAGCGCCTCCAGGCGGTGGAGCGCGTGGCGGAGGACGAGCGGACGGCGTGGGTCCGGGACCGCCAGTACGCCGACACCAAGCGCGCTGAGCTCCTGAAACTGTACGAAGAAGTGAAGGAGCAGCGCGATCAGATCGTGAAGCTCGGACCCGACGGTACCTGTCCCACCTGCAAGCGCCCGCTCGGGGCGGAGTATGCCGCGGTGCTGGGATTGCTCGACGCGCAGCTCGAAGTCATCAAGGGCGACGGCAAGTATTTCCGGCAACGGCTGGAGCAGCTCGCACAACTGCCCGCGAAGCTCGGGGACGCCGAGGCTGCGCGAGACCGCGTGCTGGAGGAAAGCCGTCGCGCGAGCGCGCGGGCGGGAGAGCTCCGCGCCCAGGCGGAGGAGCGGGAACGCGCCGGGGCGCAGGCGACCGCGCTGCGCGGGCGGGCGGCCGCGCTCGAGCGCCAACTCGCGGCTCGCCCCGCAGGCTACGACGCGCGCCGCCATGATGCCGTCCGGGCGGAGCTCGCGACGCTGGAGCCGATCGCGCTCGCAGCGGCGGCACTCGAGGAGCGCGCGCGCCGCGCCGAGGCGTTGGTGCCGGAGGCAGAGCAGGCGGAACAGCGGCTCTCCACCGGCGAGCACCGCGTACGGACCCTCACGGATGCGGTCCGCACCGAAGGCTTCTCGGAAGCCGGGTACCGGCAGGCGAAGGACCGCTACGATCGCGCCGTGGGCGCCTTGCGGGAGGCCGAGCTCGCCGTGGTGGAGGCCCGCGGCGACCTGAGCCGGGCGGAGGACGACGTCCGCGAAGTGCAACGGCGCGAAGGAGAGCGTGCCGCGCGGGAGCGCCAGCTCGCCGAGCTCAAGGGACGCCAGCGCCTCCACAACGAGCTGGACCGCGCGTTCTCGGACCTGCGCGGCGAGCTGAACGCCCGGATGCGGCCCGAGATCGCCGAGCTCGCGTCCGGCTTTCTCTCCGACCTGACGGACGGTCGCTACGACGAACTCGACCTCACCGAAGACTATGCCGTCACGGTCCTCGAGGGCGGGGTGCCGAAGCCGGTCATCTCGGGCGGGGAAGAGGATATTGCCAACCTCGTCTTGCGCCTCGCGATCTCGCAGATGATCGCCGAGCGGGCCGGCCAGCCGCTGTCCCTGCTCGTGCTCGACGAGATCTTCGGCTCGCTGGACGAGGCGCGACGGCTGCACGTCGTCGGCTTGCTGCGGCGGTTGGCGGATCGCTTTCCCCAGGTCATCTTGATCACGCACATCGAGCAGGTGCGCGAGGGCCTCGATCGAGTGATCCGGGTCGAGTTCGACCCCGCGCGCGGGACGAGCAGCGTGCGGGACGACACCGCAACCTTAGGAGCGGCCGATGCGGGCGTGGCTGCCTGAGCGCGTGGTCTACGGGCCGGAGCCCGCGGGCGAGCGCGACATCGACGAGTTGAATCGCGTGTTCGCCGATGCCTTCACCGACCGCTACCGCCGCGACGGGCTGGTCGGGGTGCGGGTGCCGCACCTGAACCCGCAAGTGTGGCACTACGCCCTGCTCGATGCCGGCGCCGGCGCGATGCTATGGCGCGATGAGGCCGAGCACGTGGTCGCCTTCAACATCGCCCACCAGTCCGGAGCTGAAGGGTGGATGGGTCCGCTCGCCGTGCGCCCCGACCGCCAGGGAACGGGTGTCGGCAAGACGGTCGTACGGACGGCGCTCGACTGGCTGATCGAGCAGGGGGTCGCGACGCTCGGTCTCGAGACGATGCCGCGGACCGTCGAGAACATCGGCTTCTATGCGCGGCTCGGGTTCACGCCGGGCCACCTGACCGTGACGATGACGAACGACATCGCGACCCGCGGCCATTCGACTCCGGTGCTGCTGTCGCAGCGCAAGGGCACGGCGCAGGGCCAGGCGCTCGAGGCGGCTCGCCGCCTGGTCGGGGCGCTCCGGCCCGGCTATGACTTCACGCGCGAGATCCTCCTCACCGCGGAGCTCGGGCTCGGCGACACGTCGCTGGTCGACGGGGACGGCGACCTCGCCGGGCTCGTGCTGTGGCACTCGGCGCCCCTGGCCGAGGGTCGGCCCAAGGACGAGGTGCGCGTGCTGAAACTGGCGGCCCGGGACGAGGACACCTTCGATGCCGCGATCGCCGCGACCGAGGGCGCCGCCGCGCGTGCCGGGATCCGCCGCGTTGCGGTCCGCTGCCAGACCCGCTTCCATGACGCCTTCCGCCGGCTCGTCGCTCGCGGCTACCGGGTGCGTTGGACCGATCTCCGCATGAGCTATCAGGGGTACGCCGAGCCCCACCCCGCGGACGGCGTGCTGTTCTCGAACTGGGAGATATGAGCCGGGGTGGCACGTAGCGCTCGGGCCTCGCGCGGGGGCGCCTGGCCACCCGGCCGGAGACCGCTTGCGCCGGGCGCGGGAACGGCCAATCATGAATCGCGCCCCCGAACCCACCAGGACGGCACTGTCACAGGGAGGCGGCTACATGCACGGCGTGCGACTGGCACCGCTCGTACTCACCTGGACCGCACTCGTCGTCGCCCGCTCCGCGGCGGCGCAGTCCGTTCGCGTCGGCATCGGTGCCGGTGTGATCGCGCCGGCCGGCAATGCCGCGATCAGCGACAACGCCGGATGGCACGTCCTCGGCAAGGTGGCGGTAGACGTGCCGCTGACTCCGGTCAGCGTGCGCGTGGACGGCCTGTACGGCCAGACGAGTCACCCGGGAGGCGTCGCGGGCCATACGGCGATCGGTGGCGGCCTCGCCAGCTTGGTCTGGCACATTCCCACCGAGGCCCCGGAAGTGAAACCCTACCTCCTCGCCGGCGTCGGGATCTACCGCGTGAAACCCGACACCGTGGCGATCACCAAGTTCGCCTTCGGTGTCGGGGGCGGCGTGGCGTTCGGGCACGCGCCCCTGCATTTCTCAATCGAGGGCCGCTACCTGAGCGTGCGGGCGAGCGGCGGCGGGCGCGACTTCAACTTCATCCCCGTCACGGGGACGGTGACGTTCGGCGGGCCGTGAGCCGGTCGACCGCCGCGCGCGGTCAAGAGCGGAAGCGCGGCGCTCCACCGATGATGCGGCGGGCGAACAGGATCACGGCGGCCGCGTAGAGCAAGTGCACGGGGCCGCCGCCTTGGTGCGCGACGAAGACGAGCATGCCCCACGCCACGAGCAATACGATCGCGCTGAGCAGAGTCAGGTTCACGGGGTCTCCTCGACGGTGTTCGGGCACGGGGCTTCCTTGACGTTTCCCGGCCGCCGCGTATTGTACTGTCAGGGACGGAGAGAGGAATTATTGAGCCAACAGGCTCGATCGTGGACCCAGATACTGTGACCGATGTCATGCCCCCGCGCGGGGAAGGCAGACGCCATGGTGAGGGACCAGTCATTACTTTCGGGCTTCAATAATCCTCTCCGTTCCTGTCGCACCGGTCGGCCGGTCCGCGTTACAGCGGCGCCGGCCGATCGTTTTTCGGGCGGACCTTCAGCGCCTGCCAGAAGTAGCGCGGCGCGCGCAGCGACCGGCGGCCGAGCACGAACTGGAACGCGAGGATCGCGATCCAGAGGCCGTAGACGATTGCCACGGCGTCACGGAGGCTGGGGCGCAGGAATTGCGCCAGCCACAGGACGAACAGCGTCGCGGCATCGCGCCAGCCGAACTCCATTGTCGCGAGCACCAGCAGCGCCACCCCCGATTGGAGCAGCGTGAGTAGGATCTCGAGCCGCTGCGCCGCATCGAAGCGAAAATCTAGCCAGACGCCGTGGTGGTGCAGACTGGAGTAGCCGTAGACCAGCGGGATCATCGCGGCCAGCACCGTCCACTGGTTGATGTTGCTCGACACCAGATTCATGAGTGCGAGGGGCACGTGGCTGGCGCGCCGGGCCCAGTAGAACGCCGACACCTTCTCGGGGAACTCCGATAGGAACGGCGCCACCCACTGCACCAGCACGAACTGGCTGACGCCGACCAGCGCCGCGAGGGCGAGCAACGATTCGAGGAAGGGATGCGCCGTCACGTAGAGCAGCAGGCCGCCGCCAAGGAACAGCGCCGCGATCGCCGTCGGCCGGCGCCACCCGGGCTGGCGATACGCCCAGCGAGACACGGCTGAGGCGCCGGCGAGGCTCTCGCTCGCCGGGGCCCGGTGCCGAACCAGCACCCACAGATAAGCGAGGTAGCAGACGATGAGCACCAGGGCGTCGACCCAGCTGAACCGGGCCTTCCAGAGAATGACGGCGAAGTACAGGAGCGGGGGGATGAGCCCGACGATCTCCGCGGCGTGCTCGCGCCCGAGGCGGATCGTCGGGAGCCGTTCCGGAGCCGACGGGCGGCCTGCGACGAAGACGAAATAAACCATCGGCCAGCCAAGGCCGATCAGGAGCCGGATCGCGCCGGTGAGGTTCGCGATGGCGAGGCGCGCGCGCTCCGGGTCGCGCCCCGCGTCCCAGGCAATCACCGCTTCCACCGCGAACTCCGGCAAGGTCTGCAGCCACGCGAGAATCGCGAGCGCGAGGCCTTGAGAGATCAGGAACTGCGCCGCCTCGGCGCCCCACGCCACCAAGAAGGCCGAGGCAAGAATGCTGGGAAAGGTCCACAGCGCCCCCGCCGCCGAGGCTCCCGCCGTGGACACCAGCGCGAATAGCTTTAGTTTCACGTGCGCCGAAGATAGTCCTGGCCCGGAGGGCCAACAAGCATGCGACGCGACAAGATGAAATCGGCCGGCCTGCACGGCGCCCCCGACGCGCACACCGCGCCGCCGACGCCGGTGCCCACGTCCGGGATGCGCCCGCCTTTCGACACGCTGGTGCGGGAGATGCTCGTCCAGTTGGGCGAGGATCCGATGCGCGAAGGCCTCCGACACACTCCCGCCCGCGTCGAAGCCTCGCTCAAGTGGCTGACCCGCGGCTATCACATGGAGGTCGCCGACGTGATCGGCGACGCGCTCTACAGTGAGCGTCACGAAAACCTCGTGTGCGTGCGCGACATCGAGATCTACTCGCTGTGCGAGCACCACCTGCTGCCGTTCTTCGGCAAGGCGCACGTGGCGTATCTCCCGAACGGTCGGCTCGTGGGCCTTTCCAAGATCCCGCGCGTGATCGAGGTGTTCGCGCGCCGGCTGCAGGTACAGGAGCGCCTCACCGACCAGGTGGCCGATGCGCTCATGGAGGTGCTGGACCCCCGCGGCGTCGGCGTGGTGATCGAAGCGTCCCACCTCTGCATGATGATGCGCGGGGTCGAGAAGCAAAACTCGAAGACCGTAACGAGCGCCCTGCGCGGCGCACTGCTCCAGGACGCGAAGACGCGCGACGAATTCCTGCGACTGGTGTACAGCGGTCGGGGCATGGAGTGAGCGACGCTCTCCTCTCCGGGACGGTCGCACTCGTCACCGGCGCGTCGCGCGGCATCGGGCTCGCGGTGGCGGAGCGGCTGCACGCCGTCGGTGCGCATGTGGTCCGCGTGGCGCGCAGCCTCAAGGACCAGTCGAGCGAGCGGCGCACCGACTTGCGGTGCGACCTGGCCGACCCGGCAGGGGTCGAACGGATCGTGGCCCGGATCCTCGTGGAGCCGGGCGTGCCCGACATCGTGGTCAACAACGCGGGCGTGTTCTTCATCAAGCCGGTCGCGGACACGACGCCGGACGAGTTCGCCCGCACGCTCGCCGTCAATCTCATCGCCCCATTCCTCATCACGCGCGCCGTGATCCAGCACCTCGTGCAGCGCGGGACCGGCCACCTCGTGACCATCGGGTCCGTCTCCGACCACGTGGCCTACACCGGCTCGACCGCCTATGCGGCGAGCAAGTACGGGCTCCGCGGCATGCACGAAGTCCTCCGGGCTGAGCTTCAGAGCACCGGCGTTCGCACGACCCTCGTGTCGCCCGGGCCGGTCGACACACCGATCTGGGACCCCGTCGATCCCGATGGGCGCCCCGGCTTCACGAAGCGCCGGGATATGCTGCACGCCGCCGATGTCGCGGGCGCGGTGCTGTACGCGGTCACGCAGCCGCCGCGCGTGGACGTCACCGAAATCCGTCTGATGCCGACGGTCTACCACGCACGAGGCTGAGGCGGATGCGGCCGGTAGGGGTCGGTCCCGGTGCATATTGAGCTGACGGAGATGCTGCGCTGCCCCGAGCCGCACCCGGCGGCCTTCCTCGTGATGTCGACGGGTGAGATGCTGGGGCGGATGGTGCGTTCGGGCGTGATGGGATGCCCGGTGTGCCGGCGCGAGTATCCGATTCGCAACGGTGTGGTGGAATTCTCGGGCTTCCCCGCGCCCGCGCGGGGCGGGGGTGCCCCACGGCCCGCCGCTGGCGGAACGCGTGGTCCTGCCGTCGACCCCCAGACGCTCCAGGCGCTCCTCGACCTCGGTGGCCCGGGCGGCTACGTCGTACTCGTTGGGGCCGCTACGCGCCACGCCGTCGGGCTCGCAGGCCTAATGGCCGGTATCCACTTCGTGGGGATCAACCCGCCCGGCGACATCGATGAACTCCCCATGCTCAGCCTGCTCGTGTGCGACGCGATGATTCCGCTGCGCGACGCGATGGCGCGCGCCGCGGTGGTGGGGCCGGACCGGCTCGAGTCCCCTTGGCTCGCCGAAGCGCAACGCGTCGTCCTGCGGGGCCGGCGCGTGGTGGTCGAGCAAGCCTCCGTGACATGGCCCGCGGGGCTCACCCCGCTGGCGGCGGGCGAGGGGCTGTCCGTCGGCGAGCGGCGCTGATCAGCCCTCGATCGCCGCGGCGGCGGGATCCGCCTCCGCGTACACCCGGTCGATCAGGGGCTTGTAGTTCTTCTCCACCTGGCGGCGCTTGACCTTGAGGGACGGTGTCAGCTCGCCGGACTCGATCGTGAAGTCGTGTTCGAGCAGCACCACCTTCTTCGGCAGCTCGAACTTGGCCAGGTCACGGAGGCCGCCGATCACCTCGCGCTCCATCTTGGCCTTGACGTCGGCGAGCGCGATAAGCTCGGCGCGGGACGTGTAGGCGAGGTTCCGCTCCGTCGCCCACCCCTCGAGGGCGGCGAAGTTCGGCACGATCAGAATGATCGGGAACTTGCGCTGATCCCCGAGCACCACGGCGCTGGCCACGAACTTGTTGAGGAGCACCGTGTTCTCGATCGGCTGCGGCGCGATGTACTTGCCTCCCGCCGTCTTCAGGAGGTCCTTTTTGCGGTCGGTGATCTTCAAGTACCCGTCGGCGTCGAGTTCCCCGATGTCGCCGGTGTGGAACCAGCCGGCCGCGTCGATCGCCTCCTGGGTGGCGTCCGGCAGGTTGTAGTACCCGCGCATGATGTTCGGGCCCTGGGCGAGGATCTCGCCGTCGGCGGCGATCCGGATTTGCACGCCGGGGATTGGCATGCCGACGGTCCCGAACTTGAGTCGGTCGAGCGGATTCAAGGTTAGCACCGGCGAGGTCTCGGTCAGCCCGTATCCCTCCATCACGGGCAGGCCGGCGCTGTAGAAGAACCGCCCGATCTCGGCCGACAACGGCGCCCCCCCCGACACGAAGAGCTTGATGCGCCCGCCGGTGCGCGCGCGCAGTTTCGCGAACACCAGTCGGTCCGCGACGGCACGCCGCAGCGCCAGACCCAGCGGCACGGCCAGCCCCGCGAGGCGGTGCGTCGCCCACTGCTCGCCCGTGCGCTTGGCCCAGAGGAAAATGCGGCGTTTCGCGGCCCCGCCGCTCAGCGCGTTCTCGAGCACGCGCCCATACACCTTTTCGTACAATCGCGGCACGCCGACCACCAGGGTCGGCCGCACCTCCTGTAGGTTTTGGGCGAAGGCTTCCACGGACTCAGCGTAGTTGATCGTCACGCCGCTGGCGAAGAAGTAGTAGTCGACCATGCGCTCGAGGATGTGCGACAGGGGCAGCACCGCGAGGCAGCTATCGGTCTCGCTCACGCGCAGCACGTCGAGGCAGGCCCGCACGTTCGAGCAGATGTTACCGTGGGTGAGCATCACCCCTTTCGGCTGTCCCGTCGTCCCCGACGTGTAGATCAGCGTCGCGAGGTCGTCGGGCCGCCGCGCCAGGGCCTCGTCCTGGAAGCGGGCATGCCGTGCGGCTGCGGCGCGCCCGCGCGCCTCGACGTCCGCGAGGCTGATGACGTCGCTACCGTGCAGACTCGCGTCGAACGCGATCACCTGCCGCAGCGCCGGGAGCCGAGCGCGCACCGCGCGGAGCTTCTCGAGCTGCGCGGCCGTCGAACAGAAGGCCAGGACCGCCCCCGCATCGCGCAGGATGTACTCCGCCTGATTTGCGGGGAGCGTGGGGTAGATCGGGACGTCGATGGCGCCGGCGCTGAGGCAGGCGTAGTCGGCCAGCGCCCATTCGGGGCGGGTCTCGGCAAGGATCGCCACCAGGTCGCCCGGCCGCAGCCCGAGTTCGAGGAGGCCAATGCCGATGGCCCGCACGCGCTCCGCCGCCTCACCGTGGGTGATCGACCGCCACCCCCCCCCGGCCTTGTACCGCAACGCCGCGGCGTGCCCGCCGTAGCGCGCCACGGCGCCGAAAAACAGCTCCGTCAACGTCGCGGCGTTCATGGCACGAACCTCACGGTGAAGGTCACGGGGGAGCCGCGAACGATCGTGCCGACGGCCCGACGCGCGCCGGCGGTCACGACGACGCTGTCGGGCGCGGCCGGACCGAGTAGCCGCACTTTGACGAAGGCGATGCCCGAGCTCCCGGTGACGACGCTGGCCGCCGCGACGAGGCTGTGGCTCGCGTCCCGCACGACCAACGTAACGGGCCCAGCCGTCGCGGGATAGACGATCGTGTAGGTGATGGGGCGGCCGGCGAGGGGGACCGTCGGCGAGCCGCCGCCGGAGGCCGCGACCGTGTCGGCGAGCTCGACTTTCAACGAGTCGGACAGCGAGTCTGCCCGGCGGGGGGTGAGCGCGGTGGGCCCGGCCGTGAACAACGAGTCCGCGGCCGCGAGTGGCTGGATCGAGATCACGTTGCTGCTCACGCCCTCGGTCCGCGCCAACAGCCGGCCCGGGGTCGCACCCACGCTGCGCACGATCGTTTTGCCCGTCGTGCTGTCGACCAGGCTGAGGACGGCGGTGTCGAGCGTGGACCAGAGAATCGTGGCGCGGACCGAATCGCCGTGGCCGTTGAGGGCCCGCGCCCGCGGGCGGAGCGTGTCGTACTCCTCAAGACTGTCAGGTGCGGCGACCTCGAGCGCGAGCACGGCGCCGAGGTCTCCGAGGTTGCCGCATGCCACGGCCGCCGCGAGCACCAGGATGCCGACGCCGGCTCGGCCGACGGGCCGAAGCGTCAGGGCGCCTCCGCCGCGGCGGCCTGGGTGGGCCCCGAGGCGCCCAGGTCGCGCAGCGCTTGAGTGGCGTGCTCGATCCACTTCTGCGCGTCGGGTCCCCTGGGGGGGTGGGCCAGGAACTCGCGCAGATGCTGGGTCGCTCCGTCGGGGTCGCCCCGCTTGAGCAGAAGGAAGGCGAGCCCGTAGTGCGCGCCGGCCAGGTCGCGGTCCAGCTCGAGCGCGCGGCGGTAGTGGCGGATGGCTTCGTCGATGCGTCGCGTCTTGGTGAACGCGATCGCCATGTTCTGGAGGATGCGGGCGTCGGTGGGGTGATCGCGCAACGCCAGACGGTACGACGTGAGCGCTGCGTCGTAATCGCCCTGACGCTCGAGGGCGAGCGCCTCGTTCAAGTAGTCGAGGCGCTGGGGTTTGATCTCGTCGGCGCCCGAGCCGCCGAGCAGGCGGCGCCAGAAACCCATGGGCCGAAAATAGCTTGCGGCCGCGGGACTTTGCAATGTAGCTTCTCACCCCATGCCCGCCGCGCCCCGAACCCCACCGCCCCGCAACGCCCGCACCGCCCGGAAGGCGCCACACGGCGTCCTCGAAGTCGACTGGCCGTTTTTCGGCGAGATGTGCCGGGCGCTGGCCTTGAAGATCTTCCGGGAATACGACCCGGACGTGGTGATCGGCATCGCCCGGGCGGGTGTGATCCCGGGCGCCGTGGTCGCGAGCATCCTGCAGTGCGACTTCGCGTCGATGGCGATCACCCGCACCGAGAGCGGCGGGCGCCCCGTGGTGATCGCCGCCCCACCCCGCGTCGTCACGGGCCGCCGCGTGCTCATCGTGGACGAAACCTGCGATACCGGGGCCACGATGAAGCTGGGTCTCAACGCCGTGCGGGAGCTCAAGCCCGCCGCCGTCAAGACGGCCGTCTCCTTCCGCACCGGAGACTACCGGCCCGACTTCTATGGGCTCGAATCCGACACCTTCATCATCCTCCCCTGGGACCGCGAAGTCATCATCGACGGGGAGATCATGATGCGCCCCGACTACGCCGCGAAGCTCAAGGAACTCGGGGGTTGATCGACCGCCTCACCACGGCGCTGGGGCGATCCCGCGCCGACTACATCGAAATCCGCGTCGAACGCAGCTGGAGCACCGCCGTGACCTTCCGCGGCCGGCGACTCGAGTCCGCCACCGCGAGCGAGGACCAGGGCGGCTTCGTCCGGGTCCTCGAGGCGGGCGGTGGCTGGGGCGTCGCCTCCTTCACGTCGCTCGATCGGCTGGAGGCGATGGTGGCGCGCGCCGCCGAGTTGTCGCGGGCGGTCCGCGTGGACCCGCCGATCCGCCTCGCCGGCGTCTCACCGCATGAGGCGGACGCGGTCCTCGATCTCGATGGGGACGTGCGCGGTGTGCCGATCGCCGAGAAGAAGCGACTGATCGAAGGGTACAACGCGGAGATGCTCGCGGTGAGCGACGAGGTGGTGGACACGCTCGCCGTCTATCGGGACGAGGTGAGCGAGTACTGGTACGTGAACTCCGAGGGCACCCGGTTACACGAGCTTCGGCCCGACGTGACGCTCTCGGGGACGGCGGTGGCTCGCCGCGACGGCACGATCGAAAAGGGGCTCGAGTCGATCGGGCTGCGCCGCGGGTGGCACTCGGTGCAGGACAAGGCGGCGGGATTCCGCACCGTCGCCGAGCGCGCCGTCCAGCTGCTCGACGCGCCCCGGGTGCGGGGCGGCGCTTACCCCGTGATCCTCGACCCCGAGCTCGCCGGTGTCTTCATCCACGAGGCGTTCGGGCACCTGTCGGAGGCGGACTTCGTATACGAGAGCCCGCAGGCGCGCGAGATGATGACGCTGGGCCGGCGCTTTGGGAAGCCCGCGTTGAACGTCGGAGACAACGGCGCGGCCCCGGGTTTGCGGGGCACGTTGCCGTACGATGACGAAGGCACGCCCACCCAGGATACCGTGCTCATTCGGGACGGGATCCTCGTCGGGCGGCTGCACTCGCGCGAGACTGCGGCGGCGATGGGCGAGCGGCCGACCGGCAACGCCCGCGCCCTCTCGTTCCGCCATGCCCCCATCGTCCGCATGACGAACACGTACATCGCGAGCGGATCGGGCAGCTTCGCCGATCTCATACGGGACGTGCCGCTCGGCGTGTACGCCTGCGGTGCGTTCGGCGGCCAGACGATGCTCGAGAACTTCTCATTCACGGCTGCCTACGGGCGCATGATCCGCAACGGGCAGTTGGCGGAGTTGGTGAAGGATGTGGTGCTCGCCGGTAACCTGTTTCAGACTCTCGACCGGATCGACCACATCGCGGGCGATTTTCGCTGGAATCAAATGGGCGGCGGCTGCGGCAAGGGCGGTCAGGCGCCGCTCCCGGTCACGGAAGGCGCGCCGCACGTGCGCATCGAGGAGGCCCTGGTCGGGGGCGACGTGCCGACGACCCCGTGATCGATCGGCTGCTGACGCTGGCGCGCCGCCGCGCCGACGGAGGGGCGGACGCGCTGTGGCGGCGCGTGGAGCGCACGTCGATCGCCTTCGAGTCGGGGCGCCTGAAGGCAGCGGGCACGGCCGAAGAGGCCGGGGCCAACCTCCGCGTCCGTCACCGGGGTCGGGTGGGCGTGGCGGGCAGCACGGCGGCCGCGGATGCCCCCGACGAGCTCGTCGGTCGCGCGCTCGCGTCGGCCGAGTTGGGGGGAGAGCTGGAGATCGCCTTTCCGTCCGCCGCCCCAATCCCCCGCGTCTCCACGTTCTTCGCCGCCGCGGCGGACGCGCCACTCGACCGCCTGACGGCCATCGGCCGCTCCCTGCTCGATCGGCTCGCGCGTGACGGCTGCCAGATCAACGTCACGGTCGAGCGCGAGACGGTCGAGACGCGCGTGGCGAACACGGCCGGGGCGGCCGGGGAATACCGCTCGACCGGCATCGGGGTGAGTGCCGAGGTCTGGCGCATCGCGGGCGACGACGTGCTCGCGATCGGGGATGCCTACGAGGGCGCCGACCTACCGTCCGACGAGGCGCTGGCCGCCCTGGTCCGCTCAATCGTCGCTCGGCTCGAGCATGCGCTCCACGTCGTCGCACCGCCCGAGGGTGCCCTTCCCGTTGTGTTCACGCCCCCCGGGCTCGCAGCGCTCTTGCTCCCCCTCACCCAGGCGCTCTCCGGGAAGGCCGTGCTCCAAGGGATCTCGCCGCTGGCCGGGAAGGTGGGCGAGCGCGTGTTCGACGCGCGGGTATCCCTCGGCGACAATCCCCTGCGCGCCGGGCGCACCGCGTCCCGCCCCATTGATGACGAGTGCGTGCCCTCGCGCGAGGTGTCGCTCGTGCACCAGGGCGTCGTCGAGCGGTTCATCTACGACTTGGAGACCGCCGCGCGGGCGCACACCGAGAGCACCGGGCACGGACAGCGCGGCATCTTCGGCAAGCCGGTGCCGGGCTATACCAACATCGTGCTCGACGGCGGGGCTGGGGGAAGCGGGAGGGTGAGGCCGGACGGGAGCGCCGAGCTCGGTGGAGGTCTGCTCGGCGAGGTGCGCGACGGTCTCTTGGTCGACGAGCTGATCGGCGTAGGACAGGGGAACGTGATCGGCGGGGCATTCAGCCATCCGGTTGCGCTCGCCTACCGCGTCGAGCGAGGCGTCATCGCGGGGCGGGTGAAGGACGCGGCGATTGCGGGGAACGCCTACGAGCTGTGGAAGCGCGTCGGCGGGTTCGGAGGCGACGGGCGCTGGACGGGCTCGCGCTATGCGCCGTCCGTGCTCATGGAGGGGGTCAGCGTCGCGCGTCGCTGAACCGCGAATGCCGTCGCGGGATCACCGGGGGCCACGCGGGCCCCGGCGGACTCAGCGGTCGTAGGCGAGCACTCCCGTTTGCGCGATCATCTTCCACTGGGTCCCGACCTGGGTGTAGATCTTGCAGGTCCTGCCCTTCCACTGCTGCTCCGCGCCGGTCCGGCGATGCCGCCACAGCGTGTCGATGTCCACCACCGCGAGCCCGCCATCGCCCTCCGTCGACACGACGATGCGCTTGAGCTCGCGCCGATTGTGCACGAGGGCATGCGTGTCGAACAGGTCCTGCCACCCGCGCATCCAGCGGGCGGCGTCGAAGCGGCCGAGCACCAACACCCACGTCATCGGGTCGTGCGAGTGCGGAGTGGGCGGCCACGGCCAGACCATGGCGGGATGGAAACAGGAGATCAGGAGTTCAGCGTCCTGCGTGTCCCAGGCGCGGGTTTCACGCGCCACGATCTCTCGGATCTGCTCGGCGGGCGGGGGCAAGCTGGTTACGCCCCCCCGAGCACCTGTTCGTAGCTCGTACCCTTGGTCATCCCGTCGTACACGGTATTGAGCGTGTCGGGCGAGGCCGACAGGAAGCGACACCGGACGTCATTCTTCGAGCGGCATTCGACTTCCATCACCGCGACGGGCTCGCCCGAGAGGCGACCGAAGAAATCCGCCAGCAGGCCGGAGGAGAAGAAACACATCGGGGTCTCGGCGCTGCCCGGCTCGGCCTCAACCCAGTCCGCGGAATCCACCACCAGGGCCGCGCCGCCGAGCGGCGCAACACTCACCGTGCCCCAGCCCGTGGCCTGGAAGAACGCCGACAGTACGTCGTTCAGTCGAGCGGCATCGAGGTCGTCGGGACGGGCGACGCCGGTCTCGCCTTGGAGCCAGACGCAAAACGCCTGGTACAGACCCTCGCCAGCGGCGAAGCCGACCTCCTGGAGGATTGGGATGGCAGCGTCGGGGGCGTCGCGGAGCAAACTGAGATGGAGCTGTCGCAAGACACCGCGACCGACGGTGAGCCCCTCCGTCGCGGTCGGCGCATGGACCAGGTCGGGCATATGGGACGCCAACTTAGGGTTTGGCGCGGGCGCGGCGCAAGAGTTCCGCCTCGTCGATCACGGGGACGCGCAGCTGCTTCGCTTTGTCGAGCTTCGAGCCGGCGTCGGCCCCGACGACCAACGCCGTCGTCTTCTTGGAGACGCTGTCGGAGACGTGCCCGCCCGCGGCCTCGATCAAGTCGCTCGCCTTGGACCGCGACAGCGAGGGCAAGGTGCCCGTCACGACGTACACCTGGCCGGCGAGCGGTCCCTGGCCCTCGGCGGCCGTCGGCTCCTTGAGGTTGAGCCCCAGCTTCTCCAGCCGCTCCAGCAGCCGGCGGTTCTTGGCTTCGTCGAAGAAGCCGGCGACGGCCTCGGCGATGGCTTCACCGACGCCGCGGATCCGGTTGATGTCCTCGGGCGAGGCGTTGCGGAGTGCTTTCAGCGTGCCGAGGTGTCGGGCCAAGAGCTTCGCCCCCTGGGCACCCACGTGGCGGATCCCGAGTGCGTATAACAGCGTCGACAGCGGCCGCGCCTTCGACGCGGTGATGGCGTGCACGAGCTGCTGCGCCGACTTCTCCGCGAATCCCTCGAGGGTGAGGAGCTTCATCGGCGTGAGTTCGTACAGATCGGCCACGTCCTTGATCAGCTTGGCGTCGAGCAGCGCGCGCACGCGCTCGTAGCCCAAGCCGCGGATGTCCATGGCGCCTCGGGACGCGAAGTGCACGATGCTTTCAAACACGCGCCCCGGACACGAGACGTTGGAGCAGTACGCCATGACCTCCTCGGACGGATACTCGACCTTCGAGTGGCACACGGGACAGCGCTCGGGGCGCTTGAATTTTCGCTCCTTCCCGCTGCGCCGCTCCCGCACTGGGCCGAGCACCTGGGGGATCACCTCGCCGGCGCGCGTCACCTCCACCCAATCGCCTTCGCGGATATCCTTCGCCTCGATCAAGTCGAAGTTGTGGAGCGTGGCGGTCGACACGGTGACCCCGCCGATCTCCACTGGCTCGAGCACGGCGTACGGGTTGAGGGCGCCGGTGCGCCCCACGTTGATCCGGATTTCCTTGAGTTTTGTGAGCTGGACCTCGGGAGCGAACTTGCGCGCGACGGCCCAGCGCGGCTCGCGGTCCCCGACCGTGCCGAGCTCGGCGTGCAGCCGCAGCGGGTTCACCTTGAGCACCACGCCGTCGGCGCCGTAGTCGAGTGTGGGGAGCAGGGCCTCGAGTTTGGTCACGACCGCATGCGCGTGGGCGAGGTCGGGGGCGAGCGCGTGGTGCGGCTCCACCGGGAAGCCCCAGGCGGCGAGCCGCTGCAAGAGCTCGTGTTGCGTGGCGATCGCGAGACTCTGGCCGGGAGCCTCGACGTGAAAGCAGAAGATCTGCGGGCGGCGACTGCGCGTGATCCGCGGGTCGAGCTGGCGCAGCGAGCCGGCGGCGGCGTTCCGCGGATTGGCGAAGGTGGGCTCGTCGGCTCGCTCGCGCTCCCGGTTCAGCTGGGCGAAACGCGACTTGGAGAGATACACCTCGCCGCGCACCTCCAGGCGCTTGGGCCATCCCTTGCCGTGCAGTCGCAGCGGCACGTCGAGCACGGTGCGCAGGTTTGCCGTGACGTCTTCCCCTTCGACCCCGCTGCCGCGGGTTGCGCCCGTGACGAAGATGCCGTTCTCGTACGTGAGGCTCACGGCGGCCCCGTCGATCTTCACTTCCAGGGTATAGCCGGCGCTCGTCACCTCGGGCACGAGGCGCGCATTGCGCGCCTCCCACTCGGCGAGCTCGGCCTCGTTGAACGCGTTGGCGAGCGAGAGCATCGGCACGAGGTGGCGGTGCTTGCGGAAGCTTGCCGCCGGCTCGGCACCGATGCGAAGGGTGGGGCTGTCCGCGCTACGGAGCTCGGGATGCTTGGCCTCGAGCTCCTGCAGCTCGCGGAACAGGCGGTCGTACTCAGCATCCGAGATCTCCGGCTCGTCGCGTGCGTAGTAGGCCTGATTCGCGCGCTCGACGAGCCGCCGCAGCTCGGCTGCCCGTGCGGCGGCGCCCTTCACCGTCCTTTAGCTTCTTCTTGGATCACGGCCATCGCGACGCCCACCAGCCGGTCGAGTTCCTCCGCGCTGGCGCGCGGCAGCAACCCCTCGGCCCACGCCCCTTCCCGCTCGCCGAACGCCCCGAGCAATCGTCGGAGGAACGACAGGAGCGCGACCCGCTCGAGCTCCATGCGGCGCGTTGTCTCGCCGGTTTCCTGCTGGCGCTGCGCGAGCCGCTCGTAGCGGTGCGCGTTGCGCAGCGCTTGCGCGGTGAGCGCGGCGACGACTTGCACGAAGCGGACGTCGTCGTCGGAGAACGTCGGCCCGTCGCGGAACGTGCGGAGGAAGATCGCGCCGATGGAGACGCCACGCCACGTGATCGGGACCACCGTGATCGACTTCACGCGGCGGTTGATCAGCTCGCTCTTCACGTGCTTGAGGCTCGGGTCACTCGCCGCGTCCGGGATGAAGACCGTCTCGCCGCTCTGCATCGACCGCTTCAGCTCGGGATAGCGCTCGAGGTCGACCACGTAGTTGCGGATCGTCGGATCCTCGTAGGACGCCACCAGGCGCACCGACTTGCCACCCCGCTCGGCGAGGAAAATGGAGCAGCGGTCGAGCCCGAATGTCTCGCCGAGTTTGCGCGCGATGGTCTGGAGAATGTCGATGAAGTGGAGCGAGGTGGAGACTTCCTTGAGGATCTCGATGACGGCAAGCAGATGTTTGCGCTCGCGCTCGAGCTCGGCCACCCGTGCCGCGAGCCGTTCCGCGTCAGCGGCCGTGGGAGCGGCGGACGGAGTCATGGCATAGTTTGCGTCCGTGGCGGAGGCGGCGTCAAGTTGCCGCGTCGCATGGCGCGCGATAGCTTCCGAGCCCATGCGACTACTCGCCCTCATCGCGCGTCCGCTCGCGCTCACCGTCATCGCCGCCGTCGCTCTCGCCGCGCAGAGTCGCCCCCCGTCATCAGCCGCGCCGCTCGGCGTCTGGACACCCGTGCCCGAGTTGCCAGGGATGGGCCGCCCCGTGGACACCGCCGCGGTCGCCGCCCGGCGCCGCACCCTCGTCGCCCGCGTCGGCCGAGGCGTGGTGCTCATCCCCGCGGCGCACGAGCGGAACATTGAGCGCGACTATGTCCAGGACAATGATTTCCGGCAGAACAATACCTTCTTCTACTTTACCGAGCTCGAGACGCAGGATGCGTGGCTGTTGATCGTCGCGGGAGGCGAGGCGGCCGGAACCACGCTGTTCCTCCCGGCCCGCAACCCCGCTCAGGAACGCTGGACCGGCCGACGCCTCGGGCCCGACACGACCGCGGCTCGCCTCTCGGGGATCGCGCGGGTCGTGCCCACGGACTCCCTCGATCGGATGCTCTCCGCCATCCTGATCCACGCCCCGGGCCCCGTCTATGCTCCGCTCGACCCGACCACCCGCGACGAGCCGCGTCTCAAAGAGCTGGTCTTCGCGGGGCGCGACGTGCGCAACGTCCGCCCGATCGTCGATTCGCTCCGCCTCGTCAAGGACGCGGACGAGCTCGCTCGGCTGCGGCGCGCCGTGGATATCTCCGCCCTCGGTCATGTCGCCGCTATCGAGGCGACCCGCCCCGGCATGTGGGAGTACGAGATCGAGGCGGTGGTCGAGGCCGGCTTCCGCCGCAACGGCGCGGACCGGCTCGGCTACCCGTCCATCGTCGGGAGCGGTCCCAACAGCACCACGCTGCACTACGACGTCAGCCGACGCCAAGCGCGCGATGGCGACCTGGTCGTCCTGGACGCGGGCGCCGAGTGGGGACAGTACACCGCCGACGTGACGCGCACCTTCCCCGTGAATGGGAAGTTCACCGCGCGCCAGAAGGCGATCTACGACCTGGTGCTCGCCACCCAGCAGGCGGCGTTCGACTCCACCCGTCCGGGCGCGACGATGGCCCAGCTCAACCGCATCGCGCGGGAATACATGCGCGGCCACTCGGGCACGCTGTGCGGCGACCAGACCTGCGACGCCTACTTCATTCACGGGCTGGGGCATTGGCTCGGCATGGACGTGCACGATGCGGGCGATTACAGCACGCCGCTCAAGCCGGGCATCGTGCTCACGCTCGAGCCCGGGATCTATCTCCCGGAGGAAGCCCTGGGAGTGCGGATCGAGGATGACGTGCTGGTGACGCCGACGGGCGCGGAATGGCTGTCGGCGAAGGCGCCCAAGACCACGGCCGAGATCGAGCGCCTGATGGGCCGGCGCTAGGTCTCGTCCTTCTCGCCCCGGATGTCTTCGAGCAGCTGCTTCGCTTCCTGCTTGTATTCGTGGTCGAGCACGTCGGCGACGGGGAGGGTGTCGATCGCCGTGAACAGCGCCCGTGCCTTGGCGTACTTGCCGAGGTCCACGTATACCTCACCGAGCTCCAGTCGATGGAAGATGTTGGCGGGCTTGAGCGCGATGGCCCGGGCCAAGTACCGCTCGGCGTCGGCCCAGTTGCCCTTGTCGAGGAACCCGCCGCCGAACAGCGCCTTGGCGAAGAACTTCTGGAACCCGGACAGCCGTTGGACCTCGGCGTGCCACGCCCCGATCAGATGGTAGGCGCCATCGTGGGTCGAGTCGAGTTCGATCGCCTTCATGCCCTCGTCGTAGATGATCTTGGCGAAGCGCACCCGCTCCTTGCCACCCTTGGTGCGGGACAGCCGGCCGAGGGCCTGGCCGACGGTGAAATGCCCGTCGGCTCCGTTGGGGTTGGCGCGCTCGGCGGCTTCGCCAAAGGCCCGCGCCGCGGTATAGAGACTGTCCCGCAGGCGCTTGGACGCGTCGTCGGTGCCGCTGATCTGCTTGGCGATGTCCACGAGCTCGCGACCGGCCTTCCACAGCGCCGCGTAGTTGAGCGAGTCGAGCGCGAGCGCGGCGCGGTAGTGCCCGAGCGCCTGCTGCGAGGCCAGCGCCACGTACGCGCTGTCGCCGAGCGCCAGATGCTCGGCCAGCGTCGGATGCGCTTGCGCTGGGAGCGGGGCGGGTGCCCCGACGCAGGCGAGCAGCAAGTACGCGAGACGGCGCATCGGGGATTCCACCAGGGAGGGGGTCGATAATGTTGGTCGTGCCGCTCATCGAACGCAAGCGCGACGGCGGTGCGCTCACACCGGAGGAGTGGTCCGCGCTGGTCGCCGCGTACACCGACGGGCGCGTCCCGGACTACCAGATGTCGGCGCTGCTGATGGCGGTGCTGTTGCGCGGGCTCGAGCGTCCCGAGCTCGCCGCGCTCACCGATGCGATGCTCGCATCGGGTCAGCGGCTCGCGTTCGACACGTGGGCGACGCCGCGGGTCGACAAGCACTCGACTGGAGGCGTGGGCGACAAGGTGTCCTTGGTGCTCGCGCCGCTCGTCGCGGCGTGCGGAGTCGCCGTGCCGATGATGTCGGGTCGCGGCCTCGGGCACACGGGTGGCACCCTCGACAAGCTCGAAGCGATCCCGGGTTTCCGGACCACGCTGTCGCTCGCCGACACACGGGCCCAGGTGATGCGCATCGGCTGCGCGATGATCGGGCAGACACCGGAGATCGCGCCGGCCGACCGCCGCATCTACGCGCTGCGCGACGTGACGGGCACCGTCGAGGCGATCCCGCTCATCGCCGCGAGCATCATGTCAAAGAAGCTTGCGGAGGGACTGACCGCGCTGGTGCTCGATGTGAAGCGCGGGAGCGGCGCCTTCCTCCCCACCCTTGAGCAGAGCCTCGAGTTGGCCCAGACCATGATCGCCCTCGGAGAGGACCGCGGTTGCCCCACCGTGGCGCTGCTCACCGCGATGGATCGCCCGCTCGGCCGCGCCTGCGGCAACGCGCTCGAGACCGAGGAGGCGATCCTCGCGCTGCGGGGAGAGGGCCCCGAGGATCTGATGGAAGTGACCTACGCGCTCGGCGTCGAGATGCTGCTCGCGGCGGGCGTCGAGAAGACGTCGAAGAAGGCACGGCAGCGTCTCGAGAACGCCCTCGGCTCGGGGCTCGCGGCGGAGAAGTTCGAACAGATCATCGAGGCGCAAGGCGGCAATCCCAAGACAGTGGAGGACCCCTCGGTGTTGCCGCAGGCGCAGGAGGTCGAGGTCTACGCGGCGCCGCGTACGGGCGTCGTCACTCGCGTGGTGCCGAAGCTCATCGGCCGGGCCGTGGTCGCGATGGGCGGCGGTCGGGTGAAGGTCGAGGACCCCGTCGATCCCACCGTCGGGTTCGTGATCACCGTGAACCCCGGCGACAAAGTGCTGGCCGGGGAGCCGATCGCGTCGGTGTTCGCCCGGGACGCCGCCGGCATGAAGCTAGGCCTCGAGACCCTCGGCCATGCGATCGCGATCGAAGACAAGCTCTCGGAGAAGCCGTTGCCCCTCGTCTCGCATCGGGTCACGCGCGCCGGCGTGGAGGAACTAGCCCGGCAGGGGGCGCGCGGCAAACGGGACGGCTGAGAGCCGGGGCCTCCGCGGCAGCGCGGCGCCGTCCGGCCGCTGCCTAGATGTCGAGGTTGCGCACGAACTTGGCGTTTTCTTCGATGAACTTGCGCCGCGGCTCCACCTCGTCGCCCATCAAGGTCTCGAACAACTGCGATGCCTCGAACGCGTCTTCCATGGTCACCTTGAGGAGCGTGCGCCGCGCCGGATCCATGGTCGTATTGCGCAGCTGGTCGGGATTCATCTCCCCCAGCCCCTTGTAGCGCTGGATCATCATGGTGCCGTGCGGCACCTCGCCGTTCGAAAGGCGCTTCACGTAGGCGTCCCGCTCTTTCTCGTCGTAGGCGTAGAACTCCTCCTTCCCCTTGGCCACGCGGTACAGGGGCGGCTGAGCGATGTAGATGTACCCGGCGTCGATCAGGAACTTCATCTCCTTGTAGAAGAACGTGAGGAGCAGGGTGCGGATGTGCGCGCCGTCGACGTCCGCGTCGGTCATGATGATGATCTTGTGGTAGCGCGCCTCGTCGACCTTGAAGTCCTCCCCCACGCCCGTCCCGATCGCGGTGATGATCGTGCGGATCTCTTCGTTCGAGAGGATCTTGTCGATGCGGGCCTTCTGCACGTTGAGGATCTTGCCGCGCAGCGGCAGGATCGCCTGGAAGCTGCGGTCCCGCCCCTGCTTGGCGGAGCCGCCCGCGGAATCGCCTTCGACCAGGTACAGCTCCGTCAGCTCTGGATCGCTGACGCTGCAGTCGGCGAGCTTGCCGGGCAGGAGCCCGCCCTCGAGCCCGCTCTTCTTGCGCACCAGTTCGCGCGCCTTGCGCGCCGCCTCGCGCGCCCGGGCGGCGCTCAGCGCCTTGGCGATGATGGTGCGGGCCACGCTCGGGCTTTTGTCGAAGAATTCGCCCAGGGCGTCGTTCACGACCGTCTTGACGATGCCCTCGACCTCGGAATTGCCGAGCTTGGTTTTGGTCTGTCCCTCGAACTGCGGGTCCTTCACCTTCACGTGCAGCACGGCGGTGAGGCCCTCGCGGATGTCGTCACCCGTGAGGGTGAAGTCTTCCCTCTTCAGGAGCCCGTCCTTCTTCGCCCACTCGTTGATGGTGCGCGTGAGCGCCGCCCGGAAGCCCGTGAGATGGGTCCCGCCCTCGTGCGTGTTGATGTTGTTGACGAACGAGAACGTGTTGTCGTTGTAACCCTCGTCGTACTGGATTGCGCCTTCCACTTCGACGCCCTCGCGGGTCGCCTCGAAGGTGATCGGCTTGGGGTGCAGCGGCCGGCGGTTGCCGAGCAGATACTTGACGAACTCGGCGAGCCCACCCTTGTAGAAGAACGTCTCGGCCTTCTGCTGCCCCTTGCGCTCGTCCTTCAGCGTGATCGTGAGCGCCTTGTTCAGGAAGGCGAGCTCGCGCAGCCGATTGGCGAGCGTGGCGTAGTCGAAACGGATGTCGGTGAAGATCTGCGTGTCGGGTTTGAACCAGACTGTCGTGCCCGTGGCTTTCGCCTTGCCCGTGACCTCGAGCTTCTGCTTCGTCTCGCCGCGCTCGAACGCCATGTGGTGCCGCTTGCCGTCGCGGTCGACCCACACCTCGAGCTTCTCCGACAGCGCGTTGACGACCGAGACGCCGACGCCGTGCAGGCCGCCCGACACCTTGTAGGTGCTCTTGTCGAACTTGCCGCCGGCGTGGAGCATGGTGAGCGCCACCTCGACCCCTGGCTTCTTCTCCGTCTTGTGGATGTCGACCGGGATGCCCCGGCCGTTGTCGACCACGGTGATGGCGTTGTCAGGGTGGATGGTGACGTCGATCTGCGTGCTGTAGCCCGCGAGGGCCTCGTCCACGGAATTGTCGACCACTTCGTACACGAGGTGGTGGAGCCCGCGGCTCGACACCGCCCCGATGTACATCGCCGGCCGACGCCGCACGGCCTCCAGACCCTTGAGGACCTGGATGGAGTCAGCCTGGTAGCCGCTGTTCCCCTTGTCCTTTGCGCCCGAGGGTTTCGCCTTCGCCATAGTGCTCTAGTGTGAGAGAAGCCAGCGTATCGTCTTGATTCGGCCGGGCGCGCGACCACCGTTGATCGCCGCCATGACCTGCGGCGCCATCAGCTGCAACTCCGTCATCCACCCGCTCGTCGACACCCGCACGAACAGGGTGCCGTCGGGCGTCACGCTTTCGGGCGTGGTCACGGCCGCGATCTGGGGACCCACGAGCACTGGCCAGTCGGGAATCACTTGCGCCTGCGCGAGGCGCTTCGTAAGCCCCGCCTTGGCGAGATAGCTCTGCAAGGCCTCTCCGACCGCGGTCGGCCGGCCCCGCCTGCGCTCGGCCATACGCCCCCCTACGAAGACGCGCCACGGGGGCATCCCGTGGCGCAGCGCGGCGCCGCCGCGTATGTGCCCCAGAACAACCCTTTAAGAATACTCAGAAGTTATTGTCGTGGCAAGACTTACTCATTTTCCCCGGAATTTGGCGGGGCGCTTCTCGAGGAACGCTTGGAGCCCCTCTTGCATGTCCGCGGTCGCGGCGAGGAGGCCGAAGTGGTTGGCCTCAAGCAGCAGTCCCTCGTCGAGCGTCATCTCCAGCCCCTGGTCCACCGCTTCCAGGGCGAGCCGCACCGCAAGCGGACCCATGGCGAGGATCCCGCGCAGGGTCCGCTCGGCCGCCGCCATCAGCTCCGCCGCCGGGACCACTTGGTTCACGAGCCCGATGCGGTGCGCTTCCCGGGCGTCGATCATCTCTCCCGTCAAGATCAACTGCAGGGCGTTGCCCTTGCCCACGAGCCGCGGCAGCCGTTGCGTGCCGCCGTAGCCGGGGGCGATGCCGAGCTTCACCTCGGGCTGGCCAAAGCGCGCGGTGTCGCTCGCGATCCGCAAGTGACACGCCATCGCGAGTTCGCAGCCACCCCCCAGCGCGTAGCCGTTCACGGCGGCGATGACTGGCTTGCCACAGGTCTCGAAGCGCCGCAGCATCGCCTGCCCGCGCAGCGCGCGCGCCTTGCCGTCGAACGGACCCTGCTGCACCAGGTCCGCGATGTCGGCGCCGGCGACGAACGCCTTTTGGCCCGCGCCGGTCAGGATCGCGCCCGCGATGGCCGCGTCGGTCGCCACTCGCTCGGCCGCGTCGGCCAGCTCGCGCACCACCTCGTCGTTGAGGGCGTTCAGTTTGTCGGGACGGTTGACCGTGATGAGGGCGACGCCGTCGCGGACCTCGAAGAGCAGGGCGTGATAGCTCATGGCGCCGAATCCTACACCCGGACCCCGGGGGAGGGGAGAGGGGCGCGGGGCACGCCGCGCCTCACCGCGTCGCCCCACTCCCCGGGCGCTCGGAGGGGGGATAGGTTGGGACCATGTCGGTCCAAGCGATCGCCTGGAGCCCGAGTGGAGCCGTGCGGATCGTCGATCAGCGGGCGCTGCCCGAAGCGCGGATCGAGCGCGACCTCGAAGGTGCGGAGGCCGTGGCCGACGCGATCCGGACGTTGCAGGTGCGCGGGGCCCCACTGATCGGGATCGCTGCGGCGATGGGGCTCGTGGCCGAGTTGCGCCGCGAGCGGGGAGCGCCCCGTGCGGAATTTCTCGCCCGGGTGGCGGAGCTCGTGCCGGTGCTCGCGGCCACGCGTCCCACCGCGGCGAACCTGCGCTGGGCCCTCAACCGCATGGCCCGGGTCGCGACCGAGGCCGCTGGGGACGGCGCGGGCCTCTGGGAGCGGCTGCACGCCGAGGCGACGGCGATCTGGGAAGAAGACCGGGCGATGTGCCGCCGGATCGGCGAGGCGGGGTTGCCCCTCGTGCCCGACGGGACGAAGGTGCTCACCCATTGCAACGCCGGGGCGCTCGCCACGGGCGGCATCGGCACGGCGCTCGCGCCGATCTATCTCGCGCACGAGGCGGGGCGCCGCGTCCAGGTGTTCGTCGACGAGACGCGGCCGGTGCTGCAAGGCGCGCGGCTCACCGCGTGGGAACTGACCCACGCCGGGATCCCGTGCACCGTGATCGCGGATGCCGTGGCGGGCTCGCTGATGCGCGCGGCCCGCGTGGACCTCGTGATCGTCGGGGCGGACCGCATCGCCGCCAATGGCGACTTCGCCAACAAGATCGGCACCTACCCCCTCGCCGTACTCGCCCGCCACCACGGCGTGCCGTTCTACTGCGCGGCACCCTCGTCCACGATCGACTGCGCGCTTGCCGACGGCGACGGCATTCCGATCGAGCAGCGACCGGCGGAGGAGGTGAAGACCCTGGCGGGGCGGCGTATCGCACCAGCCGCGGCCGCGGCCTTCAACCCCGCGTTCGACGTGACCCCGGCGCGCTACGTGACCGGCTTCCTGACCGACCGCGGACTCGCCCAGCCGCCGTTCCGGGACGCGGGGCGCGCGTGAGTGCGATCCTCGCGATCGACGCGGGCACGACCGGCGTCACGGCGCTGGTCGTGGACGCGGATGGGCGGCTCCTCGGGTGCGGCTACCGGGAGCTGACCTCGTACGTCCCGAACCCTGACGAAGGGGAGCACGACCCCGACGAAATCTTCCAGGTCGCGCTCGGGGCGGCGCGTGAGGGCGCCGTGCGCGCGCGCCAGGCGGAGTGGCGGCGCGCGATCGGCACCGTGCTCGCCTGGGCAGCGGGGAGCGAGCTCGACCGCGCGCACCGGACCGCCCGCCGCCGCCCCCGCCGATGAGGGCGCCGCTCATCGCTGTGGTGGGAGGCGGGACCTGCACGCCGGAGGAAGTGGCCTGGGCGGTCGCGGTCGGGCGCCTCGTGGCAGAGCGCGGCGCCGTGCTCGTGTGTGGGGGGCTCGGCGGCGTCATGGAAGCCGCCGCTCGAGGCGCGAAGCAAGCGGGCGGGCTGACGATCGGCATCCTCCCGGGCAGCGACCCCGCGGCGGCGAACCCGCACATCGACGTCGCGATCGCAACCGGATTGGGCGAGATGCGCAATGCGCTGATCGTGCGCGCGGCGGGCGCCGTGATCGCCATCGGAGGGGGGTGGGGCACGCTGGCGGAGATCGCCCTGGCCCGCCGCAGCGAGACCCCGGTGGTCGGGCTGCATGATGCCTTCACGGTGGGGGTCGATATTCCCCGCGTGGAGCGGCCGGACGAGGCGGTGCGCTGGGCGCTGGAGCACGCGGGGCGCCGGGAGGTATAATGGAGTCATGAACGCCGGAACGAAGTTCGCGATCGGGGCCGCGTTGATCGTCGGATCGGTAGGCTACCTCATGGCCTCGGGCGTGCGCCAAACCGGCCAGTACTTCTTCACGCCCACCGAGCTCACCGACAAGGTCACCGTGGACCCCTCCTTCTATAACGTGGGGATGAAGGTCGGGGCCCGCGTCGTGCCGGGAACGGTCGCCAGGGATGCGGCCACCCAGACTTTGCGCTTCCAGGTGACCGACGGCCGGGTGCGCTATCCCGTCGTGTTTCACGGGCTGCCGCCCGATACCTTCAACGACAGCGTTGAGGTGGTGGTCGAAGGGCGCCTCAAGCGCGACGGCGTGATCTATGCGACCAACGTGCTGGCGAAGTGCGGGTCGCGCTACGAAGCCGTCCCCAAAGCCTAAGTGACCCTGCTCGGCAATCTGGCGCTCTGGATCGCCCTCCTCGTCGGCGTGTGGGGAGCGTTGGCGGGCTTCGCGGGCGGCCTCAAGGGCCGGCCCGATCTTGGACAGAGCGCCCGCCACGCCGTCTTCGCGATGTTCGGCACGCTGCTCGTGGCCGTGTTCGCGCTCGAGTGGGCCCTGTTCCAGCACGACTTCAACGTCGAGTACGTTGCCGCCTACACCAGCCGCAACCTGCCGATCTTCTATACGTGGTCCGCGCTGTACGCCGGGCAAAAGGGCAGTCTCCTCTTCTGGGCCACCGTGCTGTCGCTGTTCGGATCGCTGGCGCTGTGGCTCACACCCCGGCGCCAGCGCGCCCTCCTTCCCTATGTGGCGGGCGTGGTCGCACTCGTGGCGAGCTTCTTCGTTTCCGTCATGCTGTTCGGGGGGGCGAATCCGTTTCACCGGCTGGCCTACACGCCCGTCGACGGGAGCGGCTTGAACCCGCAGCTCCAAAACCCCGGGATGGTGTTCCATCCGCCGATGCTGTACCTCGGCTACATCTCGATCACCATCCCGTTTGCATTCGCCATCGCGGCACTCTTGTCGAAGCGGCTCGATACCGACTGGCTCGTCGCCATCCGCAAGTGGACGCTGCTCTCGTGGCTGTTCCTCTCGATCGGCATCTGCCTGGGCATGTGGTGGGCGTACGTCGAGCTCGGCTGGGGGGGCTACTGGGCCTGGGATCCGGTGGAGAACGCATCGTTGCTCCCCTGGCTCACGATGACCGCGTTCCTGCACTCGGTCATGGTCCAGGAGAAACGCGGCATGCTCAAGAAGTGGAACCTGGCGCTGATCATCGGGTCGTGGCTGTTGTCGATCTTCGGCACCTTCATCACCCGCTCGGGCGTGATCTCGAGCGTGCATTCGTTTACCCAATCGAACGTCGGTTACTTCTTCCTGTTCTTCCTGATCGCGGCCGCAATCGCGAGTTTCACGCTGTACGCGAGTCGACTGCCGTTGCTCGGGGCGGAGACGCGGCTCGAGTCGATGGTCAGCCGGGAGGCGAGCTTCCTGTTCAACAACCTGCTCCTGATCGGGATCGCGTTCTCGGTGCTGTGGGGGACGTTGTTCCCGATCCTCTCGGAGCTGGTGCAAGGAACCAAGGTCACGGTCGGGCCACCGTTCTTCAATCTCGTGAACATCCCCCTCGGTCTGGCCTTGCTCGCCCTCACCGGGATCGGCCCGCTGATTGCCTGGCGCCGCGCCTCGCTCCCCAATCTCCGCCGCCAGTTCGCGGTGCCGGCGACCGCCGGCGGCCTGACGCTGCTCGTGTTGCTCGTGGCGGGCATGCGGGACGGCTACGCGCTGATGGCGATCGCCCTCGCGGGTTTCGTCGCTGCCACGATTGTTCAGGAGTTCGCTCGGGGCGTGCGCGCCCGCCACCGCCAGTACGCCGAGCCGTACGTCCTCGCCTTCGGTCGTCTCATCGCGCGCAACCGGCGTCGCTACGGCGGCTACATCGTGCACACCGGCTTGGTCGTCCTGTTCGTCGCCTTCGCGGGGATGGCGTTCAAGACCGAGACCGAAGCGACGCTGAAGCCCGGCGAGTCGGTGTCGCTGCGCAGCCCGTACGGCTACACCTATTCGTTCACGCACCTCGGCATTTCACAGTACGACGCCCTGAACCGCCAGATCACCGCCGCCACGGTCGAAGTGCGCCGCAACGGCAAGCCGATCGGCATCCTGACGCCAGAAAAGCGTCAGCATGTAGACGGGCTCGGCCGGCCCACCTTCCAGCCCTCCACTGAGCCGAGCATTATCAGCCTCTTACGCGAAGACCTGTATAGCGTGCTCGGGGGCACCGTGGACGGGACAGAGCAAGGCGTGTTCCGCTTCACCATCAACCCGCTCGTCTGGTGGGTGTGGTATGGGGGGCTGATCGTGGCGCTCGGGGGGCTGATCGTGATGTGGCCCGGTGGCGGCCCGGCCGCGATCAAGCGCATCGAGGCGGGGTACGCCGTCCGCTTGGTCGGGAAGGGCGCATGAGTGGCGCGCAGCCGACCCGCGCGGCGCACGTCACCCGGCGCGAGTTCTGTGCGGTCGGCGCCGGCGCCCTGTTCGCCCTGTCCGGGCACCCCTGGCCGGGGCGCACGGCAGCGCGGCAGGGTCAGGGCCCCGATTCGCTTCCGGGGACCGGCCCGGCCGGCCGGCTGTGGGACCCGGTGCGCGCCGGTCGCCCGCTACCGCCGGTCACCGCCGCCGACAACGACGCGGCGATTCAGGTGATCGAAAAGCAGCTGCACTGTACCTGCGGCTGCAATCTCGATGTGTACACCTGTCGCACCACGGACTTCACCTGCACCGTGAGCCCCGCGATGCACCAGCGCGTGCTCGCGCTCGCCCAGCAGAGACGGACCGGACCCGAGATCCTCGCCCAGTTCGTGCGGGAGAATGGCGTCACCATCCTGATGGCGCCGCCGAGGCGCGGGTTCAACCTCGCCGGCTACTTCGTTCCCTCCTTCCTGATCCTTGTCGCGGGCACCGTCCTGACCCTGGTGCTGCGTCGCTGGACGCGCGCCGCAGCGCCCGCCCCGAACGCGGCACTCCGGGATGCCGGCACCGCCGCCACGCCCGAGGAGCTCGAGCGCCTGCGGCGGGAACTCGACCGCTTGCCCGCTTGAGCGCGGTGCTCGAGCTCGCGATCGGCATCCTCCTCGCCACGGGAGCGGTGTACTTCGTCCTGCGCCCCGTTCTGCGCCCGGAACGCGAGAGCGGCGGGTGGGAGGAAGCGGGCAGCGCCGACGAAGGCGAGGACCCCGAGGACGATCTCTCCCCCCGAGCCGTCGCGCTGCGCGCCCTCAAGGAGATCGAGTTCGATCGCGCCACCGGCAAGCTATCGGACGCGGACTACGAGGCGCTCGAGCGCGAGTACACGGCCGCAGCGGTGGCAGCCTTGCGAGGGGCGCCGGACCGGGAACCGAGCGCCAGCGGACCGGCTGCGGCTGCGCCGAGTTCCGTCGCTCCGCTCCCGCGCCCCACTCCCCCGATCTGCCCCACCCACGGCCCCCGTCCCGAGTCCGACGCGCAATTCTGCTCGGAGTGCGGCCGCCGGCTCGCGAGCGCTCCGGGCTACTGCGCCCGCTGCGGCACGGCGCTCGAACGCGAGGCGCAGTATTGCCATGCCTGCGGGGCCCGCATAGCCGCCTAGCGCTGGCCTCGCGCTTACTGCGACAGCGAGTCCCGGTCCACCAGGCTCGCGCGCACCGGCACGGCCGATGCCACGCGGTTACCCCGCAGGTGCGACGCTGCCACCGCGATCGCGTAGCGCCCGAGCGTGCCGGGGTCGGTGACGATGTCGGCGACGAGCGGTGTGCCCTGGCGAATTGCGGTGCGCGCCTCGGCGCCGCCACCGTAGGCGACCACGACTACGTCCGTCTTGCCGGCGGCCTGGACCGCCGCCAGCGCGCCCAGCGCGAGCTCCCCGGTGGTCCCGACGAAGGCGTCGATCCGCTGGTCAGTCGCGAGCAGCGTGGCGGTCTTGCGGCGAGCCGCCTCGCGCGACCCGGGGTCGACGGCCGGGCTGGCCACGATCCGGAGGTTGGGGAAACCCGCGAGCAAGCGGCGAATGCCTGCGACGCGGTCACGCACGCTCGCCACTTCCGGCTGATCGAGAATCACCACGTTACCGCCACCGCGCAGGCGTTGGGCCAGGTACCACGCCACGAGCTCGCCACCCTGACCGTCGTCGCCCGCGATGTGCGACATCACCGGGCCCCCATCGGTAGCCGCGACGGCCGTGAACACTGGCACGTGGGCGCCGTTGGCCCGCGCGATCGCCGCAGCGAGCCCGGTCGGGCTCACCGGCACGAGGACGAGCGCGCTCACGCGGTGGTCCACGAGCGCCTCGACGTCCGCGGCCTGGTGCACCGCATCGCCGCCGTCGGCCCGGACCTCGAGCTCCAAGTCGAGGCTGTCGGCGACGTGTCGCATCCCCTGTTCGACGGCGTGCAGGAAGGCGCTCGTGTCGGCGGGGAGCGAGATCCCGATGCGGGCGCGGGTCGGGCCGCGGCCGCAGGCCGAGAGCGCGAGCATCGCGCTCAAGGCGAGGGCGATGAGGGTTCGCATGTCGCCCCGCGAGGCGGTCCCCTTGATTTTCGCCCGGCGCTTCCCTATCAGTGTGCCACCTTTGAACCCTGGAGTGCCGGTGTGACGAGCTTCACAGTGCGGGTCGCGGTCGCCGTCCTCGGCCTCGCCGTGGTCGCCACCGCCGCGCCGGCGCAGCGGCGGATGCGCGGCGGACGCGCGGTACTCGTGGAGCAGCCGTCGATCGGCCCGCGGCTGGGCTGGGACTTCGACTTGAGCCGCGTGTTCCTCGGGGGCCAACTGAACCTGCCGGTCGGCGCGCGCTGGACGCTCGTGCCGTCGGCCGAATTCTACCCCGGCGCCACCGGCTCGCCGTTCCGGCTCAACGCGGACCTCAAGTTTCATCCCCCTACGACCTATGGGTTCTTCTACTTCGGCGGGGGATTCGCCTATCTCCACTCGTTCGGCACGGGTCACGGCGGCGGTAACGTGTTCGCGGGATGGGAGGGCCGGCGGGCGCGGCCGTTCAAGCCGTTCCTCGAGGGCAAGTTCGTGTTCGCCACGCGCACATCCTTCAACCTCGAGACGGGGATCAACTTCCCACTCTAGTTAGAACTCGAAGCGCTCGATCCGGCGCAGGCCCACCCAGAGCGGCACCGCCGTAGCCGCCGCGCACAGCACGGCGGCCACGGTGAACCAGGTGATCATCCCCGCGTTCACCACCACGGGCTGCCCTTCGTAGACCGCCCGCACGTAGGTGTACACCGCCTGCCACATCACGAAGATCACCGCCCCGAGCAGCGCGATCGTCGCCATCATGAACACGAGCCCCCCGAACGACGTGGGGATCTGCGCGGCGTTCTCCGTCTCGAATTGCGGGTACAGCGCCCCGAACCCGAGCGCCAGGGCGGCAATCGCGAAGGTAAGCCCGCCGATCGTCACCATACTGACGATCATCATGAACGGCCGCACTTCGAGCAGCACGTTGGTGAGCCCCGTCAACAGGAGCGCCAGCACGAGCAGCGGCAGCGTGCCCACCCAATACTTGGACCAAAGGAGCGTTCGCAGGTCGAGCGGGCTCGATCGCAACAACCACATGTGCCGCCCCTCGAGTGACACGGCGGGGAATATGAAGCGCGCGGCAATCGACGCGAGCACGAATCCGGCGAGGCCCAGGTTCAAGAACGACACGAGCGTGACGTAGAAGAAGCCCACTGGTTCGCCACGGTGCAGTGGCAGGGCCTTGATGTTGAAGAGGTACACCACGACGAGGACCGCCAACAGGATGAGCTGGCTCCACTGGGTCGGATCACGGAAGAAGAGCTTGATGTCCTTCAGCACGAACTCCCGCTTCGCCACGGGCAGGAACCGGAGCAGCGTGCCGACCGTCCAGCGCCACCACGTGCCGCGCACGAACCGCTCCGCGCCCTCCTGCGCCTTGGTGAAGCCGGTCGCGAACAGCGCGCCATGCAGCATCGCGCCGAGCGTCACGCCCGCCGCTGCGGTGGTCCAGAGGAGCACCAGGGGCTGGGGATCGAAGCTGCCGCGCAGGTAGGTCATGACGGCCCGGGTCGCCCACTCGCTCGGCAGAAACGGCGAGGTCGGCGTGCGCAGCACCGCGATGAAGTCGAGGAGGTTGCGGAATCCCTCGGGGGACGCGAGCTGCTCGGGCCGGATCACCCGCAGCATGAGGATCAGAACCCCGGCCGCCCCCAACGCGACGATCGAGAGCAAGTCCCGGGTGCGGCGTGCCGGGAAGAGGTTCACCAGCACGAGGGTCAGGGCCGAGCCCGCGACCGCCGGGAGCACGAGCATCGGGAGCAGCGTGAACACGGCGTACGGCACGAACAGCAGGCCGCCCCGATAGATCACCCCGTACGCCGTGAAGATCGGCACGGCCATGAGCGCCACCATCCAGGACGAGTGCAGCAGCGTCTCCCCCAGCTTCGCGAGGTAGATCCGCAACCAGTCCACCGGCGCCGACACGAGCAGGTCCAGGTCCTTGGCGAGGAAGAAGCTCGACAGCGCCGTGATCACGTTCGAGAGCACGAGGATCGCGATGAACGAGAGCAGCACGAGCCCCAGCAGCTTGCCCGCGAGCAGCGGCCCGAGCTCCTCGACGCTCCGGAAATACCGCAGGATGAAGTAGAGCAGCACGTACACGGCCAGCCAGAAGAGCACCCCCACGACCACGAGCAGCAGCAGCTTACCGGAGCCACCGCGCGAGCGCTCTTCGCGGACCCGCTGCAACGCGGTGCGCCACTTCGGCTCGAGCACCCGCCACAGCGACGGCTGACTCATGCCGCGTCGCCTCCGTACCCGAGCACCTCCGCGAGCTCTCGTACCTGGGCACCGCCCGTGAGCTTCAGGAACAGCTCCTCTAAGCTCGCGTCCCCGGCGCGGTGCTGGCGTCGGACATCGTCCACGGTCCCTTCCGCCACGATCTTGCCGTGCTGCATGATGGCGATGCGGTCGCACATCGCTTCGGCTACCTCGAGCGTGTGTGTGCTCATGAGCACCGTACCACCGCGGCCCACGAACTGCCGGAAGATGTCCTTCAGCAGCCGCGCCGCCTTCGGGTCGAGCCCCACCATCGGCTCATCCACGACGATGTACTCCGGTCGGTGGATCAACGCGCTCGAAATGATCAGCTTCTGGCGCATGCCGTGGCTGTACGCCTCTACCAGCTCGTCTCTCCAACTCGCGAGCTCGAACACCTCGAGCAGCTCCGTGACCCGCCGCTCGACCGCATCCCCCTCCTGGCCGTACAGGGCCGCCACGAACCGCAGGAACTCCGCCCCGGTGAGCTTGTCGTACACGAACGGTCGGTCCGGGATGAAGCCGAGCCGCATCTTGGCCGCGATCGGTTTGCGGTGCACGTCGTCGCCGCCCAGGAGCACGCGGCCGGCGGTGGGCCGCAGGATCCCCGCGATCATGCGCAGCGTGGTCGTCTTCCCGGCCCCGTTGGGCCCGAGAAAGCCATAGAGCGCGCCGCGCGGCACCTCGAGCGAGATGTCGTCCACGGCGACGAAGCTGCCGTAGTGCTTCGTGAGATTCTCGAGCCGGATCATAGCACCTCGAGCTTGAGACCCCCGATGAGGCGGACCAGGTCCGCTTGGCGGGCGAGGCCGCCGACCACGAACCGCACGTGCGCGGCGTCGGCGGGGGCCTGATTGAGCGTCGGGTCCACCGCGACCCAGTCGCCGAGCCACACTTCGGGCCAGGCGTGATAGTAGAAGCGACCGCCCAGATACACGAGGCCCGCGACGCTGCGGGCCGGCAGGCCCGCGGCCCGCGCCAACGCGACGTACAGGACGGTGTGCTCGTTGCAATCCCCGCGCCGCGCCGCCAACACGCGCACCGCGCTCGGCGGCCCGGGGGTCACCTGCCGCTCCACATGGGCGGACACCCAGTCGTGGATCAGGCGGGCGGCGCGCGCGGGATCCCGCTCGTGGGCGAGGATGAGGCGTGCCTGCGCCTGGATGCGCGGATCGTCGCTCTCGATCAGCGGCGCAGGAGTAAGAAAGGGCGCGAGCGCCGAGTCGCGCGCCGGGAGGCGGTAGTGCGCCAGCATGGCGGCCGCGCTGGCGCGGCGTACCACCAGGGTGTCGCCGACCAGCCGCTGGGCCTCGCTCCCGAGCGCCGCGGCCGACGGCGTCGCCCCGAAGAGCCGCACCCGCAAGGCCGACACGAGATCGGGGCGCTGCGGTGCGCGCGCGGCGATGGCGGTCGTGGGGATCACGTCCCCGGGGCCGGGCTCGGCGCTGGCGCGCGCGGCGCGCGTCGTGTCGCGGTGGCGGAAGTTCTCGTAGGCGAGCTCGAACGCCGAGCGCGCCATCGTGAACCCGACCGGGCTCTCAGTACGCACGATGTGTCCCTGCGCGTCGACCCAGGCGCTCGTCTTCGCGCCGCCCGACTCTTCCTCGATGCGGAACGCGCGCACCGTATCGAAACGCACCGGCACCCACGCCATCGCCGTCGAGTCGTAACCGGCGCTGTCGGGCACCACGAGCGTCGTTTCCGCCGCCACCGTCACCCGCACCTGGCTTTGCTCGAGCAGCACCGGGTCGAACGTGGCGAGGGTGTAGGTCCGCCCCCGCTTGAGCTCACCTCCGAACGCCAGGCGCAGCGGCACCACGGTCGGGAGGACGATCGACTGGGCGAGCGGCACGCGCGTGGTCGCCGAGTCGGTCGTGATGAGCAGCGTCAGACGGAGCACGCTGTCGCCGGTCACCGCGCCACGCGCTGCGAAGCGCCCGGGCTCCCCGGCAAACTTCACGTCCACGCCCTCGAGTCGGAGCGCCCGGGACAAGGTGGCCCGGCTGAGGACGGTGGTGCGGTGGAGCACACCGAGTGCGGGGACTTGGAGCACGAGGATATCCGTCACGCGGATGCTCGTACCGAGGGTGTCGATCGTGGACGAGGCAAACCCGACCTGCTGGCCGGCGACGTCGAGGCGATAGTACGAAGCGCCCGGCGGGACGCTCAGCGCCGCTTCGGCGAGGCGGGCGCCGGTCGGCGGGAAGAGCTCTCGCTTCATGAGCCATCCGAGGGACACGACCCAGGCGAGCAGGATCGCCCCCGCCCAGCCGCGGCGCGTCACGAGGCCGCTGCCCCGCCGCGGCGCAACGCTGCCTCGAACGTCGCCTGGTCCTCGGGCGTTTCCACGACGATGGCAACGTCGGCCGGGAAGGCGGCGCTGCGGAGGTGGGCGTTCAGCATCGGTACCATGATCTCGGCTGCGTCCTCGACCGTGAGATTTCCTGCCCCTGTGCCAATCGGTGGCACGCTGACGATGCCGAACTCCCATTCCCGCGCTTGCTGCAGCGTCGCGCGCCAGGCACGCGCCACGCTGTCGCGCGTGACCGGCTCCGTCTCACTGCGAATGACGGCGTGAATCACAAACGCTGCGGGGAGCGCGCCCCCGCCCGCCGTCACCACGGCCGCGCCGACCGGGAGCTCCTTGGCAAGCTGCAGGTGGCTTGCGAACTCCGAGCCGCCGACCGTCTCGAGCCGGCGTACGGCCGGCGTGGTGGGATCGAGTCGGGTTGTGGCGGGGCGGACGATCGCGTCGGCTGCCAGCCCCGCGAGGTCGTCCACGACCACGCGGATCACCTGCCGGCGGCTTCCCGGGAACGGCGGTACATCCGGGTGGCCTCGTCGGGACGGTGCAGGCGATCGAGGACGATGCCGAGTCCGTACAGGGCTTTGGGGTTGCGGGGTTCGAGTTCGACGGCCCGCTCGTAGGCGCCCTGGGCACCGACGAGTTCGTCGACGTGATTCAGCGCTTCACCCAGGTAGTACCAGGCCGCCGCGCGGCCCGGCTCCACCTCCACCGCGCGTCGCAGCCGCGGCACCGCCTCGGTCCAGAGCCCCCGGCGCGACAGCAGGGCGCCCAGCCCGGTGAGCGCTGCCCCGTGGGTGGGCTCGATGGCAAGCACCCGCTCATAGTCCCGCTGGGCGGCGGCGCCATGTTGGGCGGCGGCGAGCCGGCCGGCCCGCTCGACGAGGAGCGCCACGTTGTTCGGATCCGCCGTGAGCGCGTCGTCGAGCCCGAGCGTGGTGCCGGGCCCGTCGGCCCTGGCGACGGGCGCCGCGGGCGCCGGCGCGACGGGCGCCGGGACCGCCGCGGCCCGGGCGCCGGGCGTCGCACCGAGCGCGGGCAGCTCGACCCGGATGGGCGGTGGCAGGCTGGCCCGCGCCACATCGGCCGGGGACGCGATCGTGCTGGTCTCGGTCAGCGACTCTGCCTCCTCGATCAGCTCCGCGGCGACCCGAGCCCGCTCGGCCGCCGACTGCCAGCGCGGCTCGCGCTTGCGAATCACCCCGCCACCTCCTGCGTGAGCCACGAGAGATAGCGGTCGAGCCCCCGCTCCACCGGCAACGCGAGCAGCTCCGGGACCTCGTAGGGGTGCTGGCGGCGCACGGCGCTGCACAGCGCGTCCCACTTCGACTCCTCGGTCTTGAGCAGCACGACCACTTCCGCCTCCTCGGTCACCTTCCCGCCCCAGCGGTACAGCGAGCGGGCCCCAGGCATCAAGGTGCCGCAAGCTACCAGCCGATCCGCCAGGAGCGCTGTGACGAGCGCCCGCGCCTGGGCCTCGTTCGCGAGCGTCGTGAGCACCACCAGCGCGGTCGCCGCCATGGGGGAGCTAACGTAGGGAACCGGCGGGGGTTAGGCAAGAGAACGGGCGGCAGGAGCCGCGCCGCGCCGGCGCGCCCGGGTGTGCGTGCGGGCGAGGGGGAGAGTTGACCGGGGAAAGGGTAGCTGTCTAGGCTAAGAGTCTATGTCCAGCGACGCACTGATCGTTCGCGGCGCCCGCGAACACAACCTCAAAGACATCACCGTCGAGATCCCGCGCGATAGCCTGACCGTCATCACCGGGCTCTCGGGGTCGGGCAAGTCGTCCCTCGCGTTCGACACGATTTACGCCGAGGGCCAGCGCCGCTACGTCGAGTCGCTCTCCGCCTACGCCCGTCAGTTCCTCGGCCTGATGGAAAAACCCGACGTGGACGCGATCGAGGGGCTGTCCCCCGCCATCTCGATCGAGCAGAAGAGCGCGGGGCACAACCCGCGCTCCACGGTCGGCACGATTACGGAGGTGTACGACTACCTGCGGCTGCTGTGGGCGCGGCTCGGCACACCGCATTGCCCGCGCGACGGCTCGCCGATCGAGCGCCAGAGCGCCTCGCAGATCACCGACCTCGTGCTCGCGTGGCCCGAAGGGACCAAGGTCGAGATCCTGGCCCCGCTGGTGCGCGGTCGCAAGGGCGAGTTCCGGGATGTGTTCGACGCCGCCACGAAGCAGGGCTTCGTCCGCGTGCGGGTGGACGGGGAGACCTACGATCTCGCCGACGTGCCGAAGCTCAACCGCCGCCAGAATCACGACATCGCGGTCGTCGTCGACCGTTTGGTGGTGCGCAAGGCGGACCGCGCCCGGCTGGCCGACTCGATCGAGACGGCGCTCAAAGCGGCGGACGGCACGGTGGAGGTGATCCAGCAGCGCGCCGGCGGAGGCGGGGGCAAAGCCACGCTCTTCTCGGAGCGCTACGCGTGCCCTACGTGCGGGCTGTCGCTCCCCGAGCTCGAGCCGCGCCAGTTCTCGTTCAACTCTCCGTTTGGCGCGTGCCCTGACTGCTCGGGGCTGGGCACCCGGCGCGAGGTCAACCCCGACCTGGTGCTCGGCGACCCCAGCCTCTCGATTCTCGAGGGCGTGATCCTCCCCTGGGGTGAGCCGAGCGGCTACATCCGCAAGGTGATCCTGCCGAGTCTCGCGCGCGCCTTCAAGTTCGACCTGAACACGCCGTGGCAGGCGCTGCCCCAAGCCGGCAAGAAGGTCGTCCTCTACGGGGCGCCTGGCAAAACGCTCACGTTTCAGTACGACAGCGAGCGCTGGCACGGCGCCTACGAGTCCGGCTGGGACGGGGTCCTGAAGCACGTGGAGCGCCGCTACCGCGAGACCGCGTCGGACAGCATGCGCGAGCAGCTGGCGGAGTACATGGTCGAGCAGCCGTGCCCGACCTGCCACGGCAGGCGGCTGCGGCCGGAGAGCCTGGCGGTGCTGCTGCACGGCCACAGTATCGGGGACGTGGTGGAGCTGGCGGTGACCGATGCGCTCACGTTCTTCGAGGGCATTCCGCTGCGCGCGAACGGGCGTCCCGGCCTCGACCCGGAAATCGCCCGCCCGATTCTTAAAGAGGTGAACGACCGGCTGCGCTTCCTGCGCAACGTGGGACTCGACTACCTCACCTTGGGCCGCTCGGCCAATTCGCTCTCGGGTGGCGAGGCGCAGCGCATCCGGCTCGCGACCCAGATCGGGAGCCGGCTGGTGGGCGTGCTCTATATCCTCGACGAGCCGTCGATCGGCCTGCACCAGCGCGATAACGCCCGCCTGTTGGCGACCCTCAAGGAACTCCGCGACCTGGGCAACACGGTCCTGGTGGTCGAGCACGACGAGGAGACGATCCGCGCCGCCGATCACGTGGTGGATCTGGGGCCGCGCGCCGGGCGCTACGGCGGCGAGGTGGTGGCCGCGGGGCCGCTGGCGGCGGTGCTCCAGCACCCCGACTCGCTGACCGGACGCTACTTGCGGGGCGAGCTGCGCATCCCGGTGCCGCCCCGGCGGCGCGCCTCCGACCCCGCACGCCAGCTGGCCGTGATCGGCGCGCGCCAGCACAACTTGCGGGACTTGACGGTCGCATTCCCGCTGGGGTTGTTCGTCGCGGTGACGGGCGTGTCGGGCTCGGGGAAGTCCACCCTCGTGACCGACATCCTGTACCGGGCCCTGGCCCGCCACTTCTACCGCGCCAAGGTGATGCCGGGCGCGCACGACCGGCTTGAGGGGCTCGCCCATATCGATAAAGTGATCGACATCGACCAGAGCCCGATCGGCCGGACCCCGCGCTCCAACCCGGCGACCTACACGGGCCTGTTCACGCCGATCCGCGAGCTCTTCACCTACCTGCCGGAGTCGAAGATCCGCGGCTACGGCCCCGGGCGCTTCTCCTTCAACGTGAAGGGCGGCCGCTGCGAGGCGTGCCAGGGGGACGGTCTGGTGAAGGTCGAGATGCACTTCCTCCCCGACGTCTACGTACCGTGCGAGGTGTGCAAGGGGCGCCGCTACAACCGCGAGACGCTAGAGGTGCGCTATAAAGGAAAGTCGATCGCCGACGTGCTCGATCTGTCGGTGGCCGAGGCGCTCGATTTCTTCGAAAACCAGCCGCGCATCCACGCGAAACTGGACCTCTTGAACGACGTAGGGTTGGGTTATATCCACCTCGGCCAATCGGCGACGACCCTGTCGGGCGGCGAGGCACAGCGGGTGAAGCTCGCCACCGAGCTGGCCAAGCGGGACACCGGCCGCACCCTCTACATCCTGGATGAACCGACCACCGGCTTGCATTTCGAAGACGTCCGCTTGTTGCTCGAGGTGCTCCACCGCCTGGTCGACAAGGGGAACACGGTGATCGTGATCGAGCACAACCTGGACGTCGTGAAGACGGCGGACTGGGTGATCGACCTGGGCCCCGAGGGCGGGGCCGCGGGCGGCGCGGTGGTCGCGGCCGGGACCCCGGAGGACGTGGCGCGCGTGCCGGGCTCGTTCACCGGCCGGTTTCTGCGCAAGGCGCTGGCGGTGGGCGACTAGGTCGGTAAGTTCACGAGGGGAGGACACAGCCGCATGGGAGATTGGGCACCCACCGTCGCAATCGTCGGGCTGGCGTTGGTCATCGGCGCGACCCTCGTCCTGTCCGGCCCCGTGGGCAAGGCGCTCGGGGAGTGGATTCGCGGCTGGTCGAAGGAAGGTCAGCAGTGGATGGCGCTGGAAGCGGCGAAGCACGGCGCCGTACTCCCGGGTGAGGGATCGCGCGTGCTCGACGAGGTCGAAGCGCTCAAGCACCGCTTGGCCGAAGTGGAAGAACGCCTCGACTTCGCGGAGCGGCTCCTGGCCAAGGAGCGGGAGACCGACCGCCTCGGGCCGCCGCGCTGAGCATGGACATCGAAGGGGTTCTCGCGATCGTGTTTCTCTTCGGCGGGGGGACGTTCGCCGCGCTGTCGTTCTCGCCCATCGGCCGGGCCGTGGCGGACCGGATCCGTGGCAAGAGCTCGGCGGCCGACGGCGGCGACCTGCGCGCCGAGCTGGCCGACCACAAGGAGGCGCTTGGCCAGGACCTGGAGGCCGTGCGGCGCGAGGTGGCCGAGCTCGCCGAGCGGCTGGACTTCGCCGAGCGGCTGCTCGCCAAGGGCCGCGAGGGCCAGCGGATCGGACCAGGGCAGTGACCAACCAAGAGGCGGCAGTCGCCGTCTTTTTCTTTATGGGCGCCGCTACGGTGCTGCGCCCCATCGCCGGCGCGATCGCCCGGCGCCTCGGCGGCGAGACGCCGCGAGCGCCGACGCCCGACGAACTGGCGGCGCTGCGCGCCGAGCTCGCCGAGGAGCTCGAGCAAGTCCGCCTGCAAGTCGGCGACCTCGCCGAGCGCGTGGACTTCACTGAACGCCTGCTCGCGAAGCAGCGCGAGGGCGAGCGGCTCGCGCCGCCGCGCGGCAGATGAACCCCGCTACGCTAGGGGTGCTGGTCCCCATTGTCGCGATCGGGGGCTTTTTCGCCTGGATGATCGCGATCGCCGTGGGCAAGATGTACACCGAGCGGCTCAGGGCGCATCCTCCGGCGGCCGCCGGGGTGGGACACGAGGACGTCCACGCCGCGGTGGACGACTTGCGACACGAGGTGGCCGAACTCGCTGAACGCGTGGATTTTACGGAGCGGCTGCTCGCCAAGCAGCGCGAGGCTGACAAACTCGCGCCCCCGCCCCCGCAGTAGCGGCGGCGGAAACCCTCGGGTCGGGAAAGGCGTAGAGCGAGATGACGCAAGGGCTGCCCCCCATACCACCGGTGGACCCGACCTTCGTTCTCAACCAGGTCATGCCGCTGATCACGCTGATGGTGGTGTTTGTGGGCGTGCGGTGGGTGTTCCGCTCCCCGGTCGGGGAGGCGCTGGCGGAGCGCATCCGCTCGCGGGTGCGGGGCCGCGGGGGCAGCGCGGGCGAAGATGCCCACCGCGTGGCGGAGCTCGAAGCGCAGCTGGCTCTGCTCCAGGGGCAGGTCGCCGAGCTCGCCGAGCGCTTAGATTTCGCCGAGCGCATGCTCGCCGAGCGGCGGGAGCGCCAGTTGGGCGCGGGACAGTGACGACTCAGGACACCGAGGGTGCTCATGGGAATCTTTGACCGTCTGTCGACGCTGATCCGGTCGAACATCAGCGACCTGATCTCCCGCGCCGAGAATCCGGAGAAGATGCTGAACCAGCTGATCGTGGATATGCGCAATCAGCTGGCGAAGGCGAAGCAACAGGTGGCGGCGGCCATCGCGGACGAGAAGCGCTTGGCGGCGCAGGTCGACCAGGAAAAGAAGAGCGCCGAGGACTGGGAGCGCCGGGCCGTGCTCGCCGTGCAGGAAGGGCGGGACGATCTGGCGAAGCAGGCGCTGCTGCGGCACAACGAGCACGCGCAAGGCGCAGTGCAGCTGCACGAGACGTGGGTGAAGCACCGCGAGGAAACCGAGAAGCTCAAGCTGTCGCTCCGCCAGCTGAACGACCGGATCGAGGAGGCGAAGCGCCGGAAGAACATCCTCCTCGCTCGTCAAAAGCGCGCCGAGGCGCACAAGCGGATCCAGGAAACGATGTCCTCGATCGGCGACAAGGGCGTGTTCGAGACGTTCGAGCGCATGAGCGAGCAGATCGAGCACGAGGAGCGGCGGCTGATCGCGGCGGCCGAGGTGAACGACGACCTCTCCGGCGACACGTTGGTGAAGCAGTTCCAGAGTTTGGAAGTGAAGGCGGACGCCGACGAGCAGCTGCTCGCGCTGAAGCGCAAGCTGGGCCTGCTCCCCGCCGGGTCCTCCGGTGAGTCGAAACAGCTCGGCAAGGGCGCGACCGAGGCCGAGCTGGTCGAGGACGACGACGCCGAGCACCACCGCTGAACGCGGAGCCGTCCACCTCTCGGTCGTCGGGCGCCACGTTCGTGGCGCTCTTCGTTGCCGCCCTGGCCATCTGGTTTTTCATCCGGGTGGTCGAGGTGCTGCTCCTGGTGTTCATCGCCGCGCTGTGCGCGGTGTACTTGTCCGCCGTCACCGATGTGCTCGAGCGGCGCTTCCACGTCACGCGCTGGTTGGGGCTCACCGCGACCGTCGCGGGGACGCTCGCCGCTGTGGTCGGGGTCGGCGCGCTGCTGGTCTCGCCGGTCATCGAGCAGACCCAGGCCCTCGTGTCGGGACTGCCACAGACGCTCACCGACATCCAGAGGGTCCTCGCCGACTGGGCGCGCCAGTATCCGGTGCTGCGCGGCACCGAGCTGGCCAGTCCCGCCTCCGGCTTCGTCGCGCGGTTGATCGACGACGCGTCCAACTTCCTGCGGGGGTCGCTCCTGCCCTACGTGACGGCGGGTGGCAAACTGTTCATCGAGGGCGCGAGCGTAATCGTCATGGCGCTCTACCTGGCGGTCCAGCCACGGATGTATCGCGACGGCGTGGTATCGCTGCTTCCCCCGAGGCACCGGGCCGTGGGCGCCCGGGTGTTGGACGACGCGGGCGCCACGCTCCGCGCGTGGGTGGTCGGCCAACTGATCGCCATGCTCGTCCTGGGGGCGCTCACCGCCGTCGGGCTGTGGATCCTCGGAGTCCCCTACTGGCTCGCCTTCGGGCTGTTCACGGGGCTCGTCGCCGTGGTGCCGTTCTTCGGCACGCTGGTGTCGACCCTGTTACCGGCGCTGTTCGTCGTCAGCACGGGGAGCTGGGTCAGGGTGCTCGCCGTGATCCTCCTCGGGATTGCCGTGCATGTCGTCGAGGCGAACGTCGTGGTGCCGCGCGTGATGCAGCGCCAGGTGGCGCTGCCGCCCGTCCTCACGATCGCGAGCGTCCTCATCATGGGGACCCTGCTCGGCCTCGTGGGGCTCGTGGTCGCCGTGCCGGTGCTCGCCGTCACGCTCGTCCTGGTGCGGCACATCCTGCAGGCGGAGATCTACGGCGACGCCAGCCACGTCGAGCCCGCCGTGCTCCGGACGACCGGAGAATACCGCTCTCCGAAACCCTAGCCCCGCGCGCTCGATGCTCGATCCCCGCCAGCACCGCTTTCTGATCATCGCCGACGGCGCGTTCGGCCCGCTCACCTCGAAGACGGCTAACTCGTGCATCCGGTATTTCCCGGAGCGCATCGTTGCGGTGTTCGATCGCACCGAGGCGGGGAAGACGGCGCACGATGTGCTCGGCTTTGGCGGCGCGATCCCGGTCGTGGGCGACTTCGCCCAGGGACTCGCCCTCGGGCCGAGCGCCATTTTGGTCGGCATCGCTCCCGTGGGGGGGCAGCTGCCGGACGAGTGGCGCGACTGGCTCAAGCTCGCCATCGCGCGCGGCCTCGAGATCTGGAGCGGACTCCACAGCTTCATCGGGGACGATCCCGAGCTCGGCCGCCTGGCCCGCACCCGTGGCGTCCGCATCCACGACGTGCGCAAGCCCCCGCCCGGGCTGCCCGTGGCCGACGGCCGGGCGGCCGAGGTCGACGCCTACGTGATCCTCACGGTCGGATCCGACTGCAACGTGGGGAAGATGACGGCCCAGTTACAGCTGCGCGACGAACTGGTGCGGCGTGGTCACCGCGCCCGCTTCGTGGCGACGGGCCAGACGGGGATTTTCATCGAGGGCTGGGGGATCGCGGTCGACGCGGTGGTGGCCGACTTTGTCGCGGGCGCGGCGGAACAGCTGGTACTCGAGGGCGCGAACGAAGCGGACATCGTGCTGCTCGAGGGGCAGGGGAGCGTGATCCATCCCGGTTACTCGGGCGTCACCCTCGGCCTCCTGCACGGCTCCTGTCCCGACGGTCTGATCCTCTGTCATCAGACCACGCGCGACTACATCGGCGACTACCACGGCCGCGCGCCCTGGGTCAAGATCCCCCCGCTCCGGGAGCTCGTTGGGATCTACGAGCGCGCGGCGGCTCCGGTGCGGCCCACCCGGGTGCTGGGAATCTGCCTCAACACCTTCGACCTCAGTGAGCAGGAGGCGGGCGCCGCGGTGGCCCGCGCGGCACTGGAGACCGGTCTGCCGGTGACGGACCCGGTACGCTTCGACCCGGGCCCCGTGGTCGAGGCGATCGTGCGCGCCGCGCGTTGACGCTCGTCGGGGGCGCTCCTACGTTTCAGCCGCACCGATGACCCTCGCGCTCTACAACACGCTGACCCGCCGCGTCGAGCCGTTCGCGCCGCTCGCCCCGCCGCGGGTCACCCTCTACACCTGTGGGCCGACGGTCTGGAACTTCGCCCATATCGGCAACTTCCGGACGTTCTTGTTCGAAGACTTGCTGCGCCGCTACCTCGAGTATTCGGCCTACCAAGTGTTCCACATCATGAATCTCACGGACGTGGACGACCGCACCATCAAGGCGGCGGCGAGCGCCGGCAAGCGGCTGGACGAGCACACCGCGCCGTTCGTGCGGGCTTTCTACGAAGATCGCGATTACCTGCGCATCAGGCCCGCCCACGTCTACCCGCGCGCCACCGAGTCGGTGCCCGCGATGGTGCAGCTGGTCGAACGGCTGCTCCAGCGCGGCGTCGCCTACAAGGGCGACGACGGCTCGATCTACTTCGCGATCGCCAAATTCCCCACCTACGGGCGGCTCTCCCGCCTGGACACGCGCGAGCTCAAGGTCGGCGCCCGGGTCGCGAGTGACGAATACGGGAAGGATGATCCGCGCGACTTCGCGCTGTGGAAGCGAGCGGAGCCGGTCGACGACCAGGTGGGCGCGGCGTGGGACGCGCCGTTCGGGCGCGGCCGGCCGGGCTGGCACCTCGAGTGCTCCGCAATGTCGCTCGAGCAAGTCGGACGGTGCTGTCACACCGAGACGCTCGACATCCACGCCGGCGGTGTGGATCTGATCTTCCCACACCACGAGGACGAAATCGCGCAGGCGGAGGCGGCGACGGGACAGCCGTTCGCGCGCTATTGGCTGCACGGCGAGTTCCTGAATGTGCGCGGCACCAAGATGTCGAAACGCTTCGGGAACTTCCTCACGGCGCGCGACCTGCGCGATCAGGGGGTGGATGCCGCGGCGGTGCGGCTGCTCTTCTGGCAGACGCACTATCGCAAGCCCCTCGACTTCACCGACGAGGCGCTCGCGGCCGCGGGGCAAGGCGTGAAACGGCTGGGCGAGTTCCACGAGCGGCTGGTGCGGACGGCGGGGGCGGCGGGGGCCGCGGGGGCGGCGGGGGCCGCGGGAGACGGGAAGGGGTCGCTCGCCGTGCTCACCACCCAGTTCGAGTCCCAATTTCGCGCCGCGCTCGATGACGATCTCAACGCGCCGCAGGCGTGCGCCGCCCTGTTCAACCTCGTGCACGATGGCCACGGCGCGCTCGACACCCGCGCCCCGGGCGCGCCCGGTGCGCTCGGCGCGCTCGAGCGCGCGATGGCCGTGCTCGACATTCTGCCGACCCAGCGCCCCGCCGACCCGGCGTTCGAGCGCTGGATCATCGCGCGCGTGGCGGCGCGGGACAAAGCCCGCCAAGCCAAGGACTTCAGCGCGGCCGACCGGATCCGCGCGGAGCTCAAGGCGCAAGGCGTGGAGATCGAGGACGGCGCCGCCGGGACCACCTGGCGACGGGTCTAAGTGCTTAACGGCACGTCCCTTGCACTAACGGCCGTCCCCCGCTAAGCTTCGAGTCTGGAAATTTTTGCGTCGGCCAGCTGACGTAGCTCAACTGGTAGAGCAGCTGATTTGTAATCAGCAGGTTAAGGGTTCGAGTCCCTTCGTCAGCTCACGTTGCCGAAGAGGAAGCACATGCCCCGACCCTGTCCGCAGCTGAAGGGAGCCACACACCCCGCGCCTTGGGAACGCGGGGTGCGTTGTCACTAGGGGCAACCATCGACGTGGGGGAACGCGAGCGCGGCCGGCACGGTGGGGTGCCCGAGTGGCCAAAGGGAGCAGACTGTAAATCTGCCGGCGTCAGCCTACGAAGGTTCGAATCCTTCCCCCACCACTCGGCGCGCGGGCGTAGCTCAGTTGGTAGAGCATCAGCCTTCCAAGCTGAGGGTCGAGCTTTGCACGGCAGAGACGGCGGCACGAGCGCGGGAGTACCCGCAGGCATCATGTGACAGCGGCGGCACCGGCCGGACCGGGCGCCGCTCGAGTGACCCGAATCAGTTCAACGCTTTTTTGAGGACATCATGGCGAAGGCCAAGTTTGAGCGGACGAAGCCGCACGTGAACGTGGGGACGATCGGGCACGTGGACCACGGGAAGACGACGTTGACGGCGGCGCTGACGAAGGTGGCGGCGGACAAGGGGCTGGCGACGT
>WNEZ01000106.1_pt1 | contig 76560 bp, 74 predicted proteins | sample 5400521 | NCBI WGS metagenome assembly WNEZ01 (sample SAMN13153339, study PRJNA577476) | soil metagenome | isolation source: 120 cm saprolite under Douglas fir tree site 2 hole 1 replicate 1 | place: USA:California | collected 2015-04-18
GCGAGGGCACAACCTCCTACGACTTCTGGGGCATTCCCGCAACAGATGACGAAAGCGAACCTATGGCCGGAGTCTATCGCTTTAAAAGTGGATGGGGTGGTAAGGTTGTACGCTTCCTCGGCAACTATGAGCATGTCTACCATCCCCTGGCAATGTGTATCGTGAGAAAGGGTTTATTGTTTCATTGACATCCTCTCTTGCGCTTGATACACTTACCTCAGAACAAGCGAAGAGAGGCACCCATGCGAACCCAATCAGAAGATACCAGCCCGGAGATAGAGCGCGTGCAGATCGAGCTGATCCGCAAAGCATCCCCTGCTAAAATATTTCATCTCGTCAGATCAATGAGTCAAACGATGATGCAAGCTTCCAGGGAAAATATCCAGCGGCTACATCCTGGTGCCAGCAAGGAAGAGCTTACTTTAATCTTTATTGAGCTTTATTATGGCAAGGAGCTAGCCAATTTTGTGCGTGCTAAGATGGAGAGGCGGGGAGACGAATGAATACACCGGACATTCTGGCTGCAACAACGCCAGTCGTGGAAGCGTTCGAGCAACTTGGAGTCCCATATCATGTTGGCGGATCAGTTGCCAGTTCGCTCCATGGAATTCCAAGGTTGACCATTGACGTAGATCTCGTTGCAGACCTGCGTTTGGGGCAAGTTCGGTCACTAGTAAAGCGTCTGGAGGCGGCATACTACATCGACGAGGATATGATTCTGGATGCGATCAGGCATCGTAGTTCATTCGCTGTAATTCACCTGGATACGATGCTAAAAGTCGATGTGTTTATACCTAAATCTCGCTTGTTCGACCAGGAAGAACTTCGACGTGTTCAGCAAAAAGTGCTGGCGGAGGGAACACGGCCATTTAACGTGGCATCGCCCGAAGGTACAATTCTCAACAAGCTTGAATGGTACAGGATGGGCGGCGAAGTATCGGACCGCCAGTGGAATGATATCCTGGGTGTTCTCAAAGTCCAGGGAACTAATCTCGATATGGCCTATCTTCAGCGCTGGTCAGCAAGCTTGAATGTCACTGATCTGTTGGAGCGAGCGCTTGCAGATGCCGGTCTTAAAGAATGAGGGCCTGGAGGACTTGCCCCATGACCCTCGCTATCCTACCTCCCCGGCAAAAACGCTAGTAGACTTCTCGCAGCGGGACTGGCCAGTAACAATATCACCTGCGCCGCGAACGTGATCACAATCAGCGCAGCCGTCGTCAATGTAATTGACGAACTCAATCCCATAGACGTTGTTATATGGTCATCTTTAAGCGGCGCCTCAAAGTACATCGCCTTCACGATACGCCCATAATAGACCAGCGATACGACAGTGTTGATCAAAGCGATAATCACCAGCCAGGCGAGGCCCTGGCCCCAGGCCGCCGTGAAGATAAAGACTTTACTCACAAAGCCTGCCAGTGGCGGAATACCGGCCAGCGAAAGCAAGCATAATGCCGTGCCCGCGCTCAGCAGGGGCGCGCGCTTCGCCAGCCCCCGGAAGTCCTCGATCTTTTCCCCTCCCGTTGCGTTTGCCAGCGCGATGATGCCGGAGAAAGCTCCCAGGTTGGTGATCACGTACACCAGGATAAAGAAAAGTACCGCCGTAGTACCATCCGCGTTGTTGCCGGAGATGCTGGCGATAAAACCAACCAGAATGTAGCCGACCTGCGCGATACTGGAATACGCCATCATGCGCTTCACATTGGTCTGCACCGCCGCCACAAGGTTGCCCAGCGTCATCGTCAGGACGGCGATGATTGAGACAATAGTTATTAGCGAGGTGAGATTGACCTGTCCAAGCCCGCCGTAAATGAAGACGCGTATCAATGCAGCGAACCCTGCGGCCTTGGAACCGACCGAGAAGAAAGCCGTTGCTGGCGTCGGCGCCCCCTCGTAGATATCCGGTGCCCACATGTGGAACGGCACCGCCGAAATCTTGAAGCCAAAACCCGCCAGGATCAACACTGCAGCAATCAGCACCAGCGCATTGCCATTGTGTACACCGGCCTTGATCGAGTTGGCAATGCCGATCAGGTCCGTTGTCCCCGTCAGGCCATAGAGCAGAGCAAAGCCGTAAAGCAGTATGGCTGAGGACATCGCTCCCAGCAGTACAAACTTGACCGCCGCCTCTGCTGACCGCTCGCCAGTGCGCAGCAGGCCGGCCATCACATACAACGGAATGCTGGTGAGTTCGAATGAGATGTAGATAGTGATCAGCTCAGCCGTGCTCGCCATAAACATCATGCCTGTTATCGAGAACAGCATGAGCGTGTAGAACTCTCCATCGGCCTTGACGTATTTTCCGACGTAGCTGTAGGATGCCAGGATCATTACAGCGGCAACGATCAGGAAAATGACATCGAAAAAGAGTGCGTACTTATCGACGATCAGCATGCCGAAGAACGCGTGATTGGCAACCAGTGTATGATTGGCGACCAGAGTGTCGATCAGAAATATCTGTGAGATGACAAAACCAAAGGGTATGATCAGGCCAATGAGTGCCACCGCGACCGTCACAATGCGGCGTTTGACAAACAGGTCAACCAGCATCACTGCCATTGCTAACAGCGCCAGGCTTAGCTGCGGTGCAAGCAGATAGAGATCAGATACGTGAAACATACAAGGCTCCTTAGTCATTAAAGGCGAGGAGGGCATTACAAGCATCCCCTCGCGTCCGCGCCACTCCCGCCTCTATGCGAGTGCAGCGATATTCACCGGGTGCGACGCGGTTAATGGAATAGCCCTAGCGTGATGGCTCCATGCATCAACGCGGATAGGCTGGGAGTAAGCACGTCAATCAAAAAATATGGAAAGATGCCGAGGAAAACAATCACCGCCGCGAGCGAAAACATCGGAATCGCTTCGCGCCAGTTTGCATCTGGCAGCCAGTTCCACTTAGTATTAAATGGTCCATAGAAAACGCGTTTGAGCATCCACAGCAGGTAGCTGGCCGTGAGGATCATCGTAAAGACGGCGGCTGCGGTAATGATCGTCGTGATCTGGTAGCTGGCGGTAAAGGTCATATACTCCGCCACAAAGCCTACCAGTCCAGGCAATCCAAGTGAAGCCAGCCCTGCGAAAGTAAACAGGGTTGCCAGCAGCGGCATTTTCTTGGCTACACCGCCAAAGACGGATATTTCGCGTGTGTGCGCGTGTTCGTAGATCACACCGACGCAGAAGAACAGCAGACCGGTAATCAGTCCGTGACTCACCATTTGCACCGTTGCTCCCGTGAGCGAAGCCATCCCGAATGGACTCACCTGGTTGCCGGGAGTAAGTGTAGCAGCCGCCGCACCGACACCCAGCAGGATGATGCCCATGTGGCTGACGCTGGAATAAGCGATCAGCCTCTTCATATCCGTCTGAACAAGGCAGATGCCTGCACCGTAAAGGATATTTATCACTGAGATCACGAGTAACCAGCCGGCGAACTCGTGTGTGCCCTCTGGCAAGAGGGTCAGGCAGACGCGAATCAGGCCATAGGCACCCATTTTGAGCAAGATACCCGCCAGGATCACGCTAACCTCCGTTGACGCATCGGTATGCGCGTCCGGCAGCCAGGTGTGGAACGGGAACATGGGTATCTTGATGGCAAAGGCCAGGAAGATCAGCAGAAAAGTCAACAGTTGCAGGCTCATCGTGACGCCGATCAGCGGAATCGTGACCGTTCCGCCAAGGAAATGCGTCGAGAAAAACTGCATGCTTGCCGTCGTTGCGCCCAGCTTGAAGTAGAGCAGCAGGATGCCTGCCAACATAAAGATACTGCCGAAGAACGTGTACAGCAGGAACTTCCAGGCTGAATAAATGCGTCCCGGCATACCATGCTTGATGACATCGCTTCCCCAGATGCCAATCAAGAGGAACATAGGGGCCAGTTCGACCTCCCAGAAGAGGAAGAAGAGCAGCAGGTCAAGCGATAGGAATACACCCATCACGCCGGTTTCCAGCAGCAGCAGCAGAGCCATGTATTCTTTGGCTCGCGGCCTTTCCCAGCCGCCAATGATTGCCAGTACAGTCAGCAGGGCATTCAGCATAACCAGCGGCAGGCTCAAACCATCCACCCCAAGGAAATAGTCGATTCTGAAGTGGACAGTACTGGCCGTGAAGTCGATCCACGGCAGGCGAATCGAATCCACAGGGTTGTTAAGGTTGCCGAAGTTGTATCCATTGGCCGCGATACGGAAGAAAATAACCAGGGAAAGCACGAAGGTAGCGGCCGCGAACAGCAGTGCCGACCAGCGTGCAATGCGTACAGGTGCAGCGTATGCAGCCATTGCGCCAATCACCGGCAGCAGGAGTATCCACGTAAGATCACTTGCAAATATCACTAATTTATCCTCACTTCACAAACGCGACCAGCGCAAAGATGAGTATCGCCAGCACTGCAATTCCACCAAAGAAGCCAACCATATAGGCTTGCACTCTGCCCGTCTCCACCTTGCGCACATCGCGACCGAGGAACGTCACCAATCGTGCCACACCATTGACTAACCCATCGACGATGTAGGTATCGAAAGCCTGCTCGATATGCGAGATGCCGAGCACGACATAACGGATGAGCAGGTCGTATAAGTCGTCAACATAGAACTTGCGCAGCAGGATGCGATACAGCACGCGCAGAGTCGCATTCCCCTGCACCACGGCATTGATGCGTGCAAGATCGACGCGCGTGTAGAGCGTGTATGCCCAGGCCAGGCCGGCAAGTGAGACTGCTACGCTTAGCCAGGTTTTCCAGTCGCTCAAGATGTTGCTGAAGACCAGGTTGGGAGCGCCGGGTTGGACGTAACTGAAGAAGCCGAACCAGTATCCGGCCACAATCGATGCGATCGCCAGCAGGACCAGCGGAATAGTAATCGTCAGGGGCGATTCATGTGGCTCACCTTCGCCTCGGTATGTTCCACCCCACAGGCCGCCCCATCCGCCACCCTTGCCGCCAAATGCCAGGATATAGGCGCGCAGCATGTAGAAAGCGGTGAGTCCTGACGTGAGTAAGGTGATGACGTAAAGCGCGTAGTTTCCATGATCGTAGGCAAGGCCTATAATAGTATCCTTGCTGAAGAAGCCTGAGAAGAAGGGGAAACCGGAAATAGCAAGCACAGCGATCAACCAGGTAATAGCTGTAACGGGCATTTTGGAGGCCAACCCACCCATCAGGCGCATGTCCTGCACCTCTCTATGCATTGCGTGGTGCAAGGCATGCAGCACGCTGCCCGCGCCCAGGAAAAGCAGGGCTTTGAAGAAGGCATGTGTGAAGAGGTGGAACATACCGGGGCCTGGGCCATACACGGTACCCGCTATGCCCAGGCCGACGAACATGTATCCTAGTTGGCTAATGGTCGAGAAAGCCAGCACTCGCTTGAAGTCGGTCTGCACCAGGGCAATCGAGGCGGCAAAAATCGCAGTAATGCCTCCAACCCAGGCCACGACCTGGAACGCCGCCGGGCCGGCAGCTGCAAAAAGCGGGAAGGTGCGCGCTACCATATACACGCCCGCTGCGACCATCGTAGCCGCGTGGATCAGCGCGCTGACGGGTGTCGGGCCTTCCATCGCAGGTGGCAGCCAGACTTGCAGTGGTACCTGCGCCGATTTACCTATTGCGCCGCAGAAGACCAGGATCATGGCGGTTGTCAGCACAGCCTTGTCCATGTGCGTAACCGCTGTCGCCAGTTGGCTGAAATTAAAGGTGCCCGTGTTGGCGAACAGGATCATGATGCCGATGATAAAGCCGACATCGCCCACGCGGTTCGTAATAAAGGCCTCAATGGATGCGCTTGCCGGCGAAAGACGGTCTTCCGCTGGCTTGGCTCGCTTGTTGCTCCAGAAGCCGATCAGCAGGTACGAACTGAGGCCCACCAGTTCCCACCCGATGAAGATCACCAGGAAGTTCTCGGCAAAAACGATCATCAACATGGAAAAGGCGAAGAGCGTAAGGTAGGAAAAGAAGCGCGCATACCCCGCCGAATTTTCCATGTAGCCCTGCGAGTAGAATTGTACGAGCAGCGAGACGCTGGTGACCACAACCATCATGGCGATTGCCAGGTTATCCAGGTGAAAGCCAATGTAGTAACTACTCAGGCCTTGACAGAAGCTATTTTGACACCACCCGAAGGAGATCTGCGTGAGAGAAATGCCCTGGCTTGGCAGCGCCGGGGCGATCGAAAGTACCCCTGCAGTGTTGAGCAGCAGGATCCAGGAATAAATACAGGCCAGGCCCATGATCAGGACGCTGATGTAGCCACTTATCCTGGCCCCGGGCGTCAAGCGCGGAACTTTGGGGTCTTCAATATCCTCAAAGACGATGTCTTCGCCACGAGGCCCCTTCTCATGCATGAGATGAATATCGCTCTCTTCCTCTGCTTCAGCGATCTCTTCATGCCCCGCAGCAGTCGCTACGCGCTGGCGCGTGGCCAGGTCCCACATGCGTGTGCCGAAAATAATCACCGCGAATGCGAAAAGCGGTGAGAGCAGGATGAGCCAGGAATATTGATACAGTGCCATGATTTCACCACTTCATCATATTTATTTCACTAACATCGACCGTGCTGCGTTTGCGGTAGATCGAGATAATCATTGCCAGCGCAACTGCCGCTTCCGCTGCGGCGACAGTGATAATAAAGATGGCGAAGATCTGCCCCGTCAGGTAAGTGGACCAGGGCCTGGCCGTATTAAAGAACGCAAAACCGACCATGGTCACATTGACGGCGTTGAGCATAATTTCGATGCCCATCAGTACTGCGATGGCGTTGTGTTTGGACAGGGCGCCATACAGGCCTATGCAAAAAAGCACTGCGCCCAGTACCAGGAAATGGTTTAACGTGAGCATCTTCGTTAGTCCTCCCTACCGATCACTATTGCGCCTATAATTGCTACGAGCAGCACCAGGGACGCGATTTCAAATGGGAGCACGTAGCTATAGCACGTGGGGCTGTACAAGAGCTGGCCGATGTAGGCGACGTTGTTTGGTGGCAACTGACAAACGGCGCTGTGTGGATCATACGGGCCATACGCATTACCAACATGCGCTGTGGAATACTGGCTAACCGTGACTGCGAGAATGATGCCCGCGCCTACCAGCGTACTGATAATCGCACCCAGCCACCATTGTTTGTTGTTGGGATTGCTATTCGTGCGCAAATTATTGGTGCGCGTGAGCATCAGCGCGAAAAGGATGAGCACGGCAACCGCTCCCGCGTAAATCAGAATCTGCACAATGGCGATAAACTCAGCGTTCGCCAGGATGTAGATACCCGCGGCCATCGCAAATACGACAACCAATGCCAACGCGCTATGTACGATATTGCGCAATCCAACCACCAGCAGTGCGGAACCCACGAGGACTATGGCGATGATCCAAAAAAGAAGGGTAGCTAAATCCATAAAAAATACACCTCATATGAAATATGCCATCTCTATTGTATCATGCATCGGGTTTATAAAGCACGTCTACTCTTATGAGATTTTAGCAAAACGTCTTACCGGTGACAAGGACATGCTCAAGCATACGCTCCCGCTGTGCTATAATCATCATCAGGCACCAATTCTATCCTCTTAATAAAGGTTATTTAAGCAATATGAATATCTCAGAGCTATCTTCGCATCGCGGCCTTACAGGCGATCTCACCTGCCCTCGATGTAATACTCCGTTGCTACCGAACGCGACTTTCTGCAGTTCTTGTGGTGAGCGTCTCGATAAAAAGAAAGACCTCTCCTCGCTCTTGCAGGAGGAGCAGGATATTACGGCCCGTTACCGCATCACATCTCTGCTGCGGCGCCGCCCCTGCGTAAACCTCTACTTCGCGCTTGACAACCAGCAAGCTGGTCTGGGTCAACAGCGCATGGTAGCTATTCGCGATATCGATGTCGCATCGCTAGAGGGCGAGGCGCGTACACTGGCAATTGAGATAATACAACAGGAGTATGATTTACTGCGACACTTGCACCTTCCTTATGTGATGCCCGTAGTTGATTTGCGTTACTCACAGGGACATCTCTTTACAGTCGCTGCCTTTGCGGGGGGAACTGGTGCAGGATCGATTGGCCAATATGACAATATTCAGCGCCTCTATTCGCTGCAGGATTTTCTTCAAAGCGGGCAAGGGTTGCCTTCGGAGCAGCAAACTCTGAAGTGGATATGGCAGCTCTGCCGCGCTCTGGATGGATTGCATAATCATCAAATTGTGGTCGGTGAACTCGATCCCTATACAGTTATCCTGAATGACGACAATGACCAGGCTGAACCGGCATTGATGATTTCGTGGCTGCTTCCACAATTGCGTGGATTGCTCCCTTTATCTGAGGCATCAATGACGCCAATGTCATATTTCAGCGCTCCTGAAGCGTTGCAAGGGCAAGCAGAACCGCTTTCCGATATCTACAGCCTGGGAGGCACCCTCTACCTGCTGTTAACGGGGTCACCACCCGGCGAGTCGATGTTGCGTACTCGTAAGCGTCTGCGTGCTCCAAACGAGTTGAATTCACGGATCAGTCTTCATGTGAATGATTGTGTGATGAAAGCGTTGTCAATTGAGCCTTCGGAACGCTTCCAGAGCGCCAGGGAAATGGCGGAGGCTTTATACAATCCTCGCTTCCGCTTCCGCCGTCGGCTCACGACGAAACTAACTCAACGTGGTAACCAACCCCAGGATGTGCCAGCGGCTCGTGAGGGCGATGTTGAAACGGTGCGAATTGTACCGCTCTCGCAGAAGCACCTGGCTCGCTGGCAAGCATCTCGTTCACAAAACGCCCCACAGGAGCAGGTTCGGCAGCAATCGCCTGCCCCCCCTGGATTGGCGCAGCAGGAGGAGATTGAACCTGAGGGGCAGCAGCAATCCCCTGCTCAGCCCCCATCAACTCCACTACCCGTTGACGCGAGCAGCGAAGCCCAGCTTGAGGCCCCGGTTGAGCAGCGCGAGGAAGAATTGGCATTGGACCCGCAAGCGCCATCTGAGGGTGAGGCAACTTCATCACCTCCACAAATTTCACAAAGCGTTCCCACGCCTACCTGGAAACGGCGCATCACTGCTATGTTGCCGGCAATCCCACTCGAGTTGTTGCAGAAAAATCGGAACACACAAACGTCTGCAGCGGATCCGGCAGAAAGAACCTCTCAAAACGCTCGTGTAACTGCTTGGTTAAAGCAGTTGCAGCGCATGATCCTGGGTCGGCAGCGGCCCATCATTATGGCAGCGGCAATAGTAGAATCACCCTTGCGTGTTCAGCCCAACCAGGTCTTTACTCTCCGCTTGCATATTATGGGCAGAGACGAGCCGCTTCCTACTCCCGAAGCTAACACGAACGATCGCTTTGCTGGACTTAGCACCCTCCAACATGGCGACACAACCTTGATCGAGGTACGCTCAGTGCTCCACCAGAGTTATGCTTACATCGTGCAGCAAACTACGGTCACCATACCAGCAGCAGGCTACGTGGCTGAAGTGTTGATCCCTATACAGTTGCTTTCCACTGCTCCTGGTGGACGACGTGACCGTTTGCATCTATTTTTCCTCGATGAGCAGCGCCGGCCTCTCTACGAAAGGCCATTCGTCCTGGAAATCTTCGTTTCCCACTTGGTGAAGCCGGGAAAGGAAGGGCATCAGGTGCTGACAATTCCTGTGTAGGGTCACTTCTCTTGCAAATTCGTCGAGGACTAACCTTTCGGTGCAAACCGGTGGCATTTCCCAAGGTACCAGCGTACCGTCAGCACGAACTCGGCATGGCTCCAGGTCAGAGGAGACACGCTCAAAGGCTCGCTGGTGAAAGGATTCACCTGCTCGGCCATGACCCCGCTGGGTAGGGCATGCTTAAGCGCCCACTCCAGGAGCGGTAGGGCCTCGTGCAACTCCTCTATAGTGCTGGCGCGAGCAATCTTGTATTGAGCCAGCCACAAAGTACAAATAAACCAGGGATTCCCCTGGGCCTGGCTCAAATCATGCGTCACCTGGTAATAATAATCGTTCTCGTAGCGTGGCATACCCCCAACCTGCGTTTTCACCCATAACGTTTGTTCAAGTTGTTGCATGGTACGCTCGATTAGCTCGTCGGTCGCCAGGAACATGCCGAATTGGAAGAGCCCGCATAAGCTGCTGTCGAGCGTCGCATCCTTGTGAATAGTGCCATCTTTGTCCACAGTAATCATACGCAGGAAATACCCGCGCTCTTCGTCCCACAGGTAGCGCCGCGTGGCCTGCTTGATCTCATCGGCGGCAGTACGGTATTTAGTTGCCAGCTCTTCTTCGCCAAATATCGCCGAAAAATTGGCGGCCGCGTCCAGCCCTGCATAGATGGTTGAGGTGGTATAGGTAAGGATGCCGTGCCGCTCCTCCCACAGATCATAAGAGGGGCCCGGCAGGCGTGTATGCGGTTCGCGATAGCTGGCCAGGAAATCGGCTGCAGGCGTGACCAGTGTGCGGAAGTGCGGGGAGACAAATTCAACGTCATCAAAGACACGATAGTGCTGCCACAGGCTGTACAGGACGAGCGCGGTTTCGTCTTCTTGTATGGCGAGCTGCGGGTTACCGTCTCGATCCACCCAGGGATGCCAACTGCTGCCCCAGGAGCGGTCAGGGTTATATTTGTGCATCAGGAAGCCGCTTGGTCCCAGCACCGCGTTACAAAAATCGTAAAACATGCGCGTGATTTCTGAATACCCCGCGTGGCTCAGCGCATTTGCGACTAGCGCTCCATCGCGGGGCCACATATAAGAGTAGCTATCGCGGGAGAAATGTTCGACATCAGCGTCATTCGCCGCAATAACAGCTCCATCATAGTCGATCTGTGTGCGTAAAACGAGCAGGCTCCGCTTGTAGAGGTCAACCAGTTCCGCCGGGAGGTCCCCAAAATCCTGTTGTTGTTTATTGACCCAGCGATACCAGTAGTTGCGCGTGCGTGTGATGAAACTTTCAGGTCCGCGCTCGCGTATCCTATTTTCTGACTCTATCACTACATTCAGGTCTGGACCAACTGCCAACCAGTGAAAAGCAACGATCTCCGACCCCGGTGAGATATCCGGCAGGTGCAGTGCGAGTGTGCCGTCAACGGATCCCTGGGCAATGGGGTTACGGCCCAATACACCGTCCTCGGCATCCCGCCAGGTCCCCTCTGATCCATTGTACTCTTTGACGCCTGTCGCCCAACTGGAAATACCTACGTGGGTATTCATTCCCCTCCCTACCTGTCCGTTCATTAAAAAATAGGCTTGCTGCTTGTAAGCTACGAGCGCTTGCTGGACCGGATCATAGAAAACAGTGTTGCCTTCAGCCGCGCCCCAGATATGCCAGTCGTAGTGGAAAAAGAGACGCACCTCGCGTGGATGATCAGCCTGGTTCGTCACGAGGATTTGACGTAGGAAAATGGCGCTGTGGAAATCTACGCAGTCGCGGAAGACCAGTTGCAATTGCAGCCCCGCGTGATGAAGCGTGACATGAGTAACAAGCGTCTCCTTTTCGTACACCATCTCGCGCTGCCATTCAGGAGCATCCAACCAGGCAAACTGATCATCTACCCACACACCGGTATGCGAGATATCCCCGGCAGTGTGTATTTCCTGGCCCACGTGCGGCCAGTAGATGTCACGCAGGTTATAACTTTTATCAAAATTCAGGAGCAGCCTTCCGTTTCCTACTGGTAAATCTCGTGGCATGATGCCATTCTCCTTTTCCTATCAAATGCTATGCCTGATTATAGTATAGCCGTAGCCAGATATTCCTAACTAGCTCAGGGTTCGTGAATTAGTGCTAAGAGCCAGAGACTCCCAATCCTCCTGTTCGCACCTGGCTCAAGTGGCTGAACTCACCTGCACGGTCATCGTGCGTTGACCGCGACTTTTGCAAAGCCCTGGTGTCAGATGGAGTGAGGGCTTGACACTCTGAAGAATCATTACTATACTTCAGGTTGAGCTATTTGTTTGGTGCAATTCAGTGCACCTTGCTCATGAGGTGCTTTTGCACATTCATTATCTTCTTACTTTTATTGTTCCGGGGGAATTGTTACTTTGCTCTGTTCAAGAAAGGGGGGGTACTTTTCACCGTTGATTTGATGCAACCGTATGTATCAATCTTTCTAGTGTGAACTCTGTTGTCTATGGCGTAAAGCCTGAACTGCAAACGTTTTTTGGAGGTTACACTTTCTATGGCAACAATCACTGAAAGCAGTGACGAGGTCCTGCGTTCAGAGCGCATTGCGGGAGGCATTCTGCCCAAGACTCTGAACACCTTCGATATGGTGGCGATCTTCATTGCCATCGTCCTTTTTATCACGAACTCACCAGGTATCGCTGCCGCAGGCCCGGTCGCCTATATTTACCTGGTAGCGGGATTCCTGGCATTCCTTATTCCGGGTGCTATCGTGACCGGCCAGCTCGGCCGCATGTTCCCCAAAGAAGGCTCGATCTACGTCTGGACGAACAAAGCCTTCGGCCCGTTCTGGGGCTTTTTCGCCGGGTTCTGCGCCTGGTGGCCTGGCATCTTCGTGGTCCTTGTGTGTGGCAGCCTGGTCAGCACCTTCATTACCGATCTGGCGTCCAGGTTTGGCTTCACTATCCTGACCCAGCCCTGGCAACTGGGCCTGGTGATCATCGCGGTCACCGCGCTTTCTTTCTGGCTCTCCGCTATACGTTTCCGCGGCGCGCAGAACGTGGTCAACATCATGTTCCTCTTGTATAGCACCGCCATTGTGCTGATCGGCCTGGCGGGGGTAATCTGGCTCATCGCTGGACATCCGGGCTACACGAACCTGGCGTTTAACGGCGGCGGCTGGGCCATCACCTTTGGTAGCACCGGCAACTTCACCATCTTTGGCTTTGTGATCCTGGCCCTGCTGGGCATCGAGGTCCCGTTGAACATGGGCGTGGAGGTCACCAGTGAGCGCGCGATTACGCGCTACCTCATCTGGGGGCCGATTATCGTGATGGTGGCCTATCTCATCACCACCTTTAGCGTGATGGTCGCCGTACCTACCGCAAGTCAGACGAATCTCTGGGCGATGGTAGACGCCGTCAACAATGGGTTTGGCCCTGCCGGCAAGGTTTTGGCAGTGATCGTCGATCTGATCATGATCGGCTTCGGCCTCTATGCCGCTCTCGTCTACAACTACTCGTTTGGTCGCATGCTCTTTGTCTCCGGCCTGGATCGCCGCCTGCCGCCCGTGATAGGCAAAGTGAACGCCGCCCGCGTGCCGTGGGTAGCCGTGCTCGTGCAAAGCATTATCGTAGCGGTTATCGCCATAGCGGTGTACATAGTTATTCCCTTATTCTCAACGAATTCTGGCAACCTGGCGAATCTCATGTACTACATCCTGTTCGCCTCGATCACGGTGATCTGGTGTATCTCGATGATCTTCCAGTTCATCGATATCATCGTCGTTCGCTACAAGTACCACGAGGCCTTCGCGGGTGTCCGGCTTGCTCCGGACTGGGTCTTCTACCTTGCTTCGCTGCTGGGTCTGCTTGCCAGTGGCGTCGGCCTCTACGCGACCGTGTCTGCGCCCTGGGTTCCCACATTGATCGATGCGAAGGGCTGGGATACCTGGATCGCAGGTATCGTCGTCGTGTCGCTGATTGCAGCCACGACCATCTACTTCATCGGTCACGCCCGCATCAGAGATGATGTGACTGATGAGCAGGCTATCGCTGCATCCGTGGGTAGTGCACAAAAAGCCTGACGAGGTAGCATCTGGTTTGCGCGAAGGGGCGGTCTGTAGAGACCCGCCCCTTCCTTTTTTGGCAGTATGCTGGCAGCCAACCGGGGAAGAATTGTACGGGTAATTAGTACTGCTTTCTTGCATTGTACCTCTTCTGCTTGTATCCTTACTAAAGTGCAATTCTGGGGTGTTTCAGACATATACATAGCCTGTTGTGAATCAACTCATCTAGGCTATTTCCTGCATTTCGTGCGATACTTATTTAACGAGCGTCTGTGAGTTGTGCCAGGATAGTTGGCGCGCAATAGCAGACACCGGTCGTTGCTTTTTGACAAAATTGATGTGGAGGGAAACATGGCAACACTCGGACAGCAGTTAGGCAGAGAAGATGCTCTAGAACAAGACAGACGCTCTGCAAGAGAGCCTGGATCGCTTAACTCGGAAGAGTATGTAGTCAAGGCAATGCCATCCATATTGGGAAAGTTCGATATGGTGGCAATTTACTTGATGATCATCTTCTACATAACCAATTCCACTGTCGCTGCATCTGCGGGTGCCGCGGCCTTTACTTACCTGGCCCTTGGCGGCATTGCATTTTTTATTCCCTGTGTCATCGCTACCGCCCAGCTTGGCGTGATGTTCCCGCATGAAGGCTCCCTCTATAACTGGACGCACAAAGCATTCGGAGGCTACTGGAGCTTCTTTGTCGCCTTCTGTGCCTGGTTTCCAGGTGTGCTTGTAATGATTATTGATGGCGATGCAATCGTCGTGTACATTCAGGGGCTTAACATTCACTGGCTCATTGAACCCTGGCAGCAAGGACTCGTCATCATTGCGGTCGTCGCATTCTCCGGTGTGATAGCGGTTCAGCGTTTTCGCATGGTGAAAAACACTATCAACATGGTAGCCGTACTCACGTTCGTTGCAGTTTTCCTGCTAGGCCTGGCCACGATTGCCTGGCTCGCTAATGGGCATGCTGCCGCAACCAGTTTTAGTCATTTATCTAACTGGAGTATCAACTGGACTGGCGCCGCGGCGAATATCAGTTTATTTGGTCTTGTCACCCTGGCCTACCTGGGGATCGAAACACCCTTGAATATGGGAGGAGAGCTGGCGAAGTCAGGGCTTGCGGAGAGAGGAAAACGCAAAATAATCACTGGCCATTTATTCTGGGGCACGCTGCTCGTCTTTATTGGCTATTTCGTGGCCACCTTCGCCCTGCTGGTTGTGGAGGGATCAAGCAACGGAGCAACTCCATTCGCCTTGGTGAGCACGGTGCTTACATCGCTTGGCCCGATTCCAGGTGAGATCGCGGCCGTCTGCATCATGAGTTTCTTTGTTGTGTCCGCAGTTACCTACAATTGTGCGTATGCGCGATTGCTCCTGGTGGCAGGCATTGATCAGCGCCTGCCCGCTAGAATTGGGAGACTCAATAAGAACCGCGTTCCTGGCAACGCGATTATCTTCCAGACTGTTGTTGCAATGGGCATCACCGCCATCATGTTCGTTCTCGTTCCCTACATCGTTCATCTAAGCAGCCCGGCAAATCTCTCTACCGAGATGTACAATATCATCCTGGCTGCTTCAACACTGGTCTGGGCGATTTCGACGCTCTTCCTCTTCATCAACTTGGTGAAGTTCTTTACGCGCGATCCTCAAACATTCAATAAGCAGCGTATTTTCCCGCTGCCTGTGCTCTTCATAAGCGTGGTGCTTGGCTCCATCTCTTGCATATTGGCTCTTGTAGGTACGCTGTTCTTTTCCTGGATACCAACTCTGATCTCCAACAGCCAGTGGTGGTACATCATCGGTGGCTTGACGGGCGTCTGCCTGGTTATCGCTGCCATCGGCAGCATGCTCGGAAGCAGCGAAGCTGCCTGGCAAGATTTGAATACCTGAGAACTTGTACTCTATCAATGTTCAATAAAGAGATGTAGTGGCACCCCTCGCGGGTGCCAGGCCCATTCCTCGTGGGAGCCAGCCCCATTCCTTGCCAATGCCAGCCCCACCCCTCGCGGGCACCAGGCCCATTCCTTGCGGATGCCAGGCCTAACCGCGCATTGGCCCAACCCATCATTGATAGGCAGAGTGACCAGAAAGCGAGCACAGATTCCATTACTTTCTAATATTGACTTCTGCCTACCTGCAATGTTACTGTTGAGTAACTTTCAGGCCCTCTCTCGCCTATTGTGTAAAGTTCACTGTAATTGTTTTGTCCGAGCGTGATGGTGGAGCATCCGGTATTCACCTTGCGCAAAGTAGCTGTAATGTTATTGTACAATCGGTCTTATTCACGGAGGTGAAAATTGGCAACACGTGACGAACTCGTCGCATCCTCAGGAGTTGTACCGGGAGAGGCCATAGCGGGCGATGTCGATGTCGACAAGACAGACGTTGATAAGCTCCATAAAAATGCTATGGGCCTCCCTGGCGTCCTTTATTTCTGCCTGGCAGGCTCTGCGCCAATCTCTGCCATGCTTTTTAACGTCCCACCTATAGCGTCACAGGCAGGAGCAGCTTCACCGCTCGTCTTCATAATCTCTGGCATTGGCCTGATGCTGCTCGGCGTCGCCATTGTCTATCTCTCGCGCCGCTTGACCTCCGCCGGAGGTTTTTATACCTGGGTACGTCACAGCCTGGGCAAACGCACGGCATTCCAGGCGGGCTGGCTGATGATGGGTGGCTACGCCCTCTTCGAGGCCTCGCTCCTCGGTGCCTTCGGCTCCTATACCAACAGCTCGTTTATTAACTATGCGAATTTCCACATGCCTGGCGGCTGGATCGCCTTTGCATTGATCGGGGCTGTGATCATCTTCTCGCTCTCCTACTTCGATGTCAGGTGGTCGGTCTTCGCTATGGCTCCTTTCCTCGTACTGGAAGTCGGTGTCCTGCTCATCCTGGATATTGCCATCAGCATTCACGGTGGAGCTTTTGGCCATGACTTCGCGCATACCTTCACTACCGCAGGCGCAAACCCCTCTTCAGGAGGGCCTTTCTTCATACCCACTTCAAGCGCTCCAGCAGCTAAAATTACGGCCGCTCCAGGCGGTCTGTTGGGTATCGGCGTCGGCATGGCTCTCGGCGTCTGGTCGTGGGTCGGCTTTGAGGCCGGTGCGGTCTACGGTGAGGAAGCGAGAAATCCCCGTCGCGCTGTTCCCATTGCGGTCTTCGCAGTTATTGCCTTCCTGACCCTCCTTTATACCTGGACATCGTATTCCGCCATCATCGGTTATGGTTGGCAGAATGCCGTTAGCCAGTTCGGGAACCTCACAGGCAACCCGACGCCTTACTACCCGTTGGCGAGCTTCTATGTGGGTGGTTTCCTGCAGGCCCTGATGATTATAGCCATCAGCACCAGTGCGTTAGCCTGTGGCCTGGCTTTCCACAATGGCATGGTACGTTACCTCTATGCCATGGGACGTGAAGGTATCCTACCTCACGTCTTTGGTAGAACCCATACCAGATATCGCAGCCCACACATCGCGATCATTACCCAATCGCTCTTTACTGTGCTGCTTGTCATCTTCTTTGTCTTTGTGATCCAGAATACTTCTACTGGAAATTTTGGATTTGGCATAGCCAATGGTAAGACGACTGTCCAGGTTGATGGAATCTTGCCCTATACCTGGTTGGCCATCATTGGGACGATTGCTTTCATCCTCGTCTACATCATGGTCAACATTGCTTCGCCCGTTTTCGCTTTGCGTTTTGATAAAAAGAGCTTTAACGTGCTTGCGCACATTGGTGCTCCGGTTCTCAGCATACTGGTCTTGCTGATCCCGTTGATCTCCTTCGTGATGCCCACCATCCCGGGTGCAATCGGCAACTACTTCACCGGCCTGGGCTTCGCGGCAACGCTGTTCCCGCTGAATATCCTGCCGCTCTTCGTGCTCGCCTGGATTATTGTTGGCTTGGCCTATTCCTTCTACCTGTCCAGCAGCAGTCCTGAGCGTTACGAGGGCATGGGCCGTATCATTCGCGGTGACGTGTACGCCGCGTAATCTCGCACTTGCAGTGTAAAAGCGGGCAGCCGAATACCCCGGCTACCCGCTTTTTGCTTTATTTGGTATTTCTACTCCCTTGAAGTTAGCCTCCCGTGCTGTACAATACCTGGCCGCCGCCAAACACCGTATCCACAATGGCAACGGCTGTTGCGTCTACCGGAGCGTGGGCCGTTTGTGGCGTATTATTCGCAGCGCTCCCTGTCGCCACCAGCACAACATCTCCCCGCCCCGCTCCAACAGCATCGATCACAATCATCGTACCCTTGGCAAGAGGTTCGCCATGCAGGTCCACCTCTACAACCATCAGCATCTTAGCGCCCTGCAACTGCGCATCCTTCCTGGTTGAGACCGCTGTGCCAAGCACCTTGCAGAGTATCATGCAGAAGCCTCCTCCCGAGCCGAACGATATACTACGCCTGCTGCGCCTGTTAGCTCATCGATGATTGCAATGATCACCAGGTCTACCGGGGCATCCCGCAGGTTACCCGCTTTACGTGCCGATGCCCCGCTCGACAACATCACCAGCTCACCGTCACCGGCGCCCGTCACATCGGCTGCGACATGGATACCTCCCTGCGGCTCCAGCGTGCGCCCATCGAGCAATTGCACCAGCCGTAGACGCTGGCCGCCCATCGTCGATACACGGGCATCCGCTACGACAGTACCAATCACCTTCCCAAGTATCATTTCAGTTCTATTCCTTTTTCTTTCGCAACCTGTCGCGCCAGCGGCGTTACAATTGCCTCCGGCTGCAATACGATCACTTTCTGCCCCTGCTTGTATGCCGCCAGTATCTCTTCCTGCGTAATCAGTTGACGCTTTTGTTGCGTTTGGGCCTGTGATGCAGGAGTGGGTGGTTCAGAGTTATGCAGAAAACGCTGGACCGCCTCTCGCACATCATCACGGTTCCCGCCAGTCATACGTGCAAAATTACCGTTCAGTGTTGCATCTTGAGAGCCTATCTGCGCTGGCGCCACATCTATGAAACGCGAACCGGGTGGAGACTTGAAAACGCTTACTGCGTTTTGCCCACCTGGAGCCTGCGTATCCCCAGTGTAAGTCTCCAGCACTGCCCGCACGCACTGGACGATGATTTGCACCAGCGTTTGTTCTTCTTGAGGCGTCATACCCGTAACCCCGTGCAATTTAACAATCAAGTGACAGATTCCGCTATACAATCCTGAAGTAATCCACCAGGGCGCAGCGACGTTCGCGCACAAACGTACGGGCAGTCGTCATCCCTTCACCTGTAGCTGTACCGATGGTAAAGGCCGTATAACCTTCACCTCCAACACCCAGGCCGGCCAGCGAGGAGCCATTCTTGACGAAAAGAGTTGTGTTGATTAACCTGGCCATACGGCTCAGTGCAGCGAGGTCGTGTGAATGCATCATTGCAGAATGCCTGAAGCCCTGCTCGATCTCGACCGCCAGGTCAATCGCTGCATCGACATTGGGTGCCGTGGTAACCGGTAAAACTGGCATCATCTGCTCCAGGAAGAGCAATTGATGATCCTGCGGCACCTGGCAGATCAGCAGGTATACATCCTCGCGCCCGCGAATACCGATACTCTCCAGTAGCGCGGCAGCGTTGCGCCCCACAAACTTCCCGTTCATACGTGGCTTGCCGCCGTCGGTCAGCACAATCTGCTGCATCAGCGCAGATAACTCACTCGCAGACAGCTCATACACGGGTAACTTCCGTATCTCTTCCAGAAACGGCCGTATCGCGGCCTGGGTGCAGACAACCGCTTTCTCGCTGACGCAAAGTATATTATTGTCGAAGCTCGCGCCCTCGAAGACATCCTTCGCAGCTTTTCGCATGTCCGCTGTTTCATCGACCACGACTGGTGGGTTGCCCGGGCCGGCTGCTACTACCCGCTTGCCGCTTCTGAGCGCTGCACGCACCACGGCCACGCCGCCCGTAGCCACAACCATATTAACCTTGCGGTGCGTCATCAGCGCCGTTCCAGTATCTATGGTCGGCTCGATCACACCTGTCATCACATTATCAGGCCCACCGGCCGCCACGACCGCCTGGTTAATCAACTCGATCGTTTTCATGCTGCAAACTTTGGCGCTTGGATGGGCATTAACTACTGTGGCATTGCCCGCTGCCATCATACAGATCGCGTTATTGAGGATCACCGATGATGGATTCGTGACAGGCGTAATTGCCACCACGATGCCAAACGGAGCCCAATCATGCACCGTCAACCCATGGTCGCCGGTGAATGCCCTGGGTTCGAGTATTTCAACGCCAGGCGTCAATTTACAGGCAGTTTCGTTTTTAGCAATTTTATGTTCGTAGCGGCCCAGGTGGGTTTCCTCGTGGGCCATCTTCGCCAGTAGTTCTTTGTTTTTCAGGCCGGTTGTGCGAATGGCGTCGATAAAGCGCTTGCGATCATCCAATGAGCAGGCGGATAATTGCTCGAAAGCTACAGCGGCAGCGTCCACAGCCTCGTCAACAGTCCTGCCCTGCCCATTCACTACTCGCCCGCTGGCAGCCTTGACCTGCCCATTGCCCGTAAGCTCGCTCAGGACACTCCGCACAATGCGTTCCAGTTCGGCCTCACTTATTTGCAGGGCCATATCTAGCTCCTTTTACATGCTTACGCCGTTGCTGCTGCCCCGCGCTTTGTGCCGTCACTTTTGCTGGGTTCGGCAAGCTCTTTTTTGCTCAAGAAGATACGCACATCCACCTGCGGGCGCGCGATCACATCGACCGAGACAACTTCGCCGACACGGCCAGCCGCCGCAGCTCCGGCGTCGGTTGCGGCGTTGACTGCTGCCACGTCGCCTGTAACGATCACCGTCACCAGGCCCCCGCCGACCATCTCCAATCCGCGTACATCGACGTTCGCCGATTTCGCCATAGCATCCGCAGCCTCTACTGCGGCTACATAGCCCTTTGTCTCGATCATGCCCAGTGCGCCGCGTGCAGGCGCTGCTCCGTCATCCTTGGCGTCACCATAGTTGAACGCCTCGGCCACGCCGGCATCCAGGCTGGGGATGACGTGCACCGAAATCACCGAACCCACACGGCGAGCAGCATTTGCGCCCGCATCGGCCGCTGCGCGTACTGCGCCTACATCACCTGTCACGACGACACTTGCCAGGCCGGAACCGGCCTTCGCATAGTGAATAATCTGTACGTTGGCGGCTTTAACCATGGCATCAGCCGCCTCTATGACGGGTACTAAGCCCTTTGTCTCTACCAGGCCGATAGCGCGTTGTCCGTTAGCCATTGTATACCTCTCTTCTTTGCCTTTCGGATATAGACAGGACAAATTACTTCAACAGTTCGCCGTGTACTTCGCAGACGATTCCCGCGGCGTTCGCATCGTCTGTGTCCAGGTGCGCGACGAGTTTCCATGTCTCATGAATGCGAATCTGTACGTTATGGAAGGTGACTCCTTCCGGCCCGCCAATCCGCAATTGCACAACATCATTCTGCTTGACACCAAAGCGTGCAGCGTCCGCCGGGCTCATGTGAATATGCCGGTTTGAGCGCATGGCAACTTCGGGCAGGTAAAGTGTGCCAAATGGCCCGACCAGCGTGAGCGGGGCCGCTCCCTGCAGCTCACCGGACCGGCGCATGGGCAGGTCCCGTATGCCCAGCGCAATGCCGTCTGTGCGCGCCAGTTCAACCTGGGTACGCGTACGCAGAGGCCCTAGTATACGTACGTGGGGTATAGTCTTCCCGTCACGCCCAACTAGCGTGACCATTTCTTTGGAGGCGAATTCCCCTGGCTGCAGGAGATCACGCTCGTGCGTTAATCTGTACCCCGGCCCAAATAGCTTCTCAAGGTCTTCCTGGCAGACGTGGAGGTGCCGTGCCGAGACACCGATAGGAATCATCGCCTTTTCAGACTGCGCCTTCAAGCCGTTGATGCCGTACATCTCGACATCGCGCAGTACGCTCGTCACAACACTCCGCACCCTCGCCTCTACCTGCGCCCTCTCATCCCCGGCAGTTGGTAAGATGTCCCGCCGCTGCGCACACAGTCCACATGTGTCACAAAGCCCCACGCGACTATTGGTTGTATTAGTAGTAAGCGTAATCATTGCCATTCACATCCGCCCAAATGCTATTGTTTTCACGTACATGTCTCGTTTCGTTACAATCTATTACGGCCTCACCAGCACCTCTAGTCCCCCAGGCACGTGCAACAGCATCTCATTCATTTATGTATCCCTAGAAAATCTCCAGGTACTCGTCGCGCTCCCAGTCGGTAACGTGAGCCTTTAGGCGCGCGAGTTCGCTGCGTTTCATGGTAGTGAAAACCTGCACAAACTCATCTCCCACGATGGCTCGGAACGCCTCGTCTTGTTCCAACGCATTCAGAGCATCGTCCAGGGTGGGAGGCAGAGGCGCGAAGCGATCAGAACTTTCTGCCAGGCCCTCTTCTAGGGTCGGCGGCATCTCTGCATCCTTGAGTCCCAGTGCCCCGGCGGTAATTACAGCAGCGATTGACAGGTACGGGTTACTCAGAGCCGTAGGTAGACGATTCTCCAGGTGCGTCCGGTGGTCGCGGCTGTTCTTGGCGCGAATCATGGCCGAGCGGTCCTCCAGGCCCCAGCTAATGTTCGATGGCGCGAAATGATGCGGCACGAAACGATGGTAACAGTTGGGCGTTGGGGCCATCAAGGCCATCGCTGCATTCGCGTGTTTCAGCATGCCATTCGTGAAGTGATACGCCACCTGTGACAATCCATGCGGATCGTTGGTGTCCAGGAAGGCGTTCTCGCCGCTCTCCTTGGATACAAGGCTGATGTGCGTATGCGCTCCAGAAGCAGACTGATCGGTGAACGGCTTGGTCATAAAAGTGGCGTGGTAGCCCAGTTGACGAGCAATATATTTTACGCCATTTTTGAACGTGAAGCCCAGGTCACCGGCTCGTAGCCCGTTGTGTGGCCCATAATTGATCTCGAATTGACCGGGGCCATATTCGGCGTTAGCTGTGATGATGTCGATACCGATCTCCGGCATGAGTTCGATGATGCGCTCGGTAACCGGCGCGGCAACGTTGCGCATTGTGTTGAAGATGTGTAGGCCGTCGAAGATTGGCTGCATAGTCGTTGGGTCGAGCAAATAATACTCATATTCCAGTCCAACGACTGCCTGGTATCCGAACTTGTCGAGTTCAGCTGCTGCCCTGCGTAGCACATGACGCGGCGCGGCATGCAGCGGCTTGCCATCCACCCAGTAGGTGTCGCAGATCAGGCGTGCCGTCCTGTTCATCCAGGGCACGACGGCCGCAGTCGAGAGGTCTGGAATCAATACCTGGTCGGCGTAGTTTACTTCTTCGTTATACCTGGTACCGGAAACTACAAATGAGCGGCTGTCGAGCGAGACCGTTCCACCGTACATGTTCAAGCCTTTCTCTGCAAAGCCTCGGACTTTGTTGAGTGGAATGATCTTCGTGCGGGCAGTGCCGTGCATGTCGGGTAGTTCGAAAAGAACACTGCGAATGCCTTTCCCCTCCCAATCTGCAAGTAGTTCATCAAGCGAGAAAGCTGTGGTCACCTGCGTTGTCATTACAAAACCTCCATCAAATTACAGAAATAGGACGACGAAGCGCCAGTCGTGCGTCGAGTTCATTCCAGGGGAGTAGACCATCGATCCAACTCTGCACGCGATCCAGAGCAATCATAGCATGTTCAACTACTGCCAGGAATTCTTCGGTGCTAGCACGGCCTTTCCCCTTGAAATACTGTGCAAGCATACGCTCTAGCGCCACCGTCTCGGTCATTGACCATTTTTCTAGACGTGCAGCATGGCGCTCCAATAACCCACTAGCGATTTGGCCTACAGCTTGTACTGGCAGCACACCATCTTTGACTAACTGGCGGCACACCTGCAAATTTTCGCCCGCCCAGAACAGGTTGAAGTTTGCATAAAAACAGCAGGGTAGATTACCCATCGGTGGACGCGAGATAGTGCGTAACTGCGCGATGTCGGCGGGTTCATGTAGCCAGCAGCGTGCAATGAACGCACGCAGTTCACCCAGCACGCGCGCAGTAGTGTGTTCCATTTCGGAGAGCGCGCGTTCATAAAATGCAGGTTCCAGGCAGGAGCTACAACGCAGGCAGGTCAACGCGGTTTGCCCCGTATAAGTCTCTTGCGTCATTACCGGCTCTGCCGGGTGAGTGCTCGCATATCCATTTACGCCACTCGTCTCCGTGGCCCATACCAGCTCTATCCCGTGTTCCGTAGCCAGGTCCCGTGCTAGTGGCGTTATCAGCCCTCCATGTTGAACAACCAGGCGTTTTTTACCCGCCCTGGCAAAGTCAGCAATATCGTTGCGCGTTATTACGGTGGAAACGGTGACCGTATCTCCTCCTCCCGGATTGCTGGAACGCGAGGTATCCTGCCTGTTGAATGCGGTTGCGGTAGTAGTGAGTTGCCCTCCGGCATTCTCACTGTTGGAGCCTGAACCAGGGCCGTTTTCGGCGAACATGCGGCGCATGACTTCTTGTACAATCGTTTGGATATCTGCTTCTGTCATGATTTTACCCTCTCCAACTTTGCAGGCAGAATACCCGTACGCAGCAAGCGATCACCCGTTGCGCGCAGATCATCCAGTCGTTCAACGATACGCGCGAAGACACTGACATAGCCAAAGGGCTGGGTATCACCGTAGAAAATACAAATTGTTTGCCGCCCCGGGTAATAACCGATATCGCCTGGCTGTACATTTAGTATCTCATTCTCTGCCTCCGCGTAGAATGGCACCATGACAATCATTTCACGCCCGGCGAACTTGGCGTGGACGCTAAAGCTATCTACGGGAAGATTCTCCCAGATGCAATTGGAGAGCACCGGGGCTTCTCGCTCCAATAGTTCCGCGATGGCCCGTGTGCCTCCCACATTTATCATAAATCGTTTGGACATAGAACATATCCTCATCTCTCTTGTCCGCCTGGCAAGAGGATATGGTGATCCTACTGCGGCGGCTCTGTATGTTCTTGTGGCCTATCCGAATAGCCATAAGTGTCGTGAATAGCTGCCTGTTCAAAATAACGTGCTGGACGCAGACTTGTAATCGGAATCTCTGGTTCGCGTCCGCCTACGATCTCTTCCGCCAGTGCCTTACCGACAGCAGGCGCAGTCTTAAAGCCCGTGCCGTTGCAGCCAAATATCGCAAAGAGATTCTCATAGCCTGGCACAGGACCAAGTAGAGGATGCAAATCCGCGCTCACGGCGAAAATCCCCGACCATCCCCGCACATAAGTAGCATTCTCCAGCGTAGGCATACGGCGCGAAACCTTCTCTGCTATCTCCTCGACAAAACTATCATCGGCGTTCTGGTTAAAGCGATCGGGGTCAACGCCCGGCTGCATTGCTCCACCCCCAACTAGCGTCAAGCCAGGGCTGTCAGGTCGATAGTAAACGTCGAGCACGCCATCGATATAGGTCATATGGTCGGCTTGGGCTTCCCGGGGTCGTTGCAGGATAGCTACCTGGTGACGAACGTTCCACACCGGGAACCGCAAACCCAGCTTTGCCAGTAATGCCATCGTCCACCCTCCTGTGGCACAGGCAACCGTTCCCGCCTCTATCTCCCCTGCGGAGGTCTTCACTCCAACTATGCGTGCCCCCTGTGTCACAAATCCCTGCACTTCGGCCTGCTGGCGCAATTGTACACCATGTCGTCGGGCAGCATCCAGTAGCGATAGCGTAGTTGCTGCGGGATCAGCGTAGCCGGAGTGGGGTTCGTATGCGGCCAGGAGAATATCTTCCGCCCAGACGTTGGGGGCAAGATCGTGCAGTTCACCAGGCGTAATCAGGTAGGTCTCCACACCGATGCGCTGGAGCATGGCTACGTTGGCACGCAGTTTCTCGGTATTCTTGAGCGCGACTGTACGAATGAAACCGGTCTCCCTAAAACCGCACTCACCACCTATCATTTCGTCCCAATTGCGGAAATAGGTATAACTACTCAGTGCTAATCGCGCTTCAATTTCATTGACGTAATGCATACGCACCAGGCCACTCGAGAGGCCAGTGGCTCCACTTGCAGCCACCTGTTTTTCTAGCACGAGCACCTTGCGTACCCCGGACATTGCCAGGTGATATGCAAGGCTCGCTCCGTTAACCCCCGCTCCAATAACAACCACGTCAGCAGTTTCACGCATGTGGCGGAAACCCTTCCAATGAGGCTGCGTCATGCGGCACACATTAATGCAAATAAAAAATGACCGTGAATCAACACGTGACCCGTAAAACGGCCCATCATGCTTCTTGTAACGGTGTTGGATATGAAAAGCGCTCAAAATAGTAGTGCTATAAAGCACCGTAGGTGCAATCGTAACATTTTAGCCGGTGTAAATGCAAGGTGTTAGGTAACCATTCGGGAGGGGGGCGTATAGATGAAATGTACACTTGACGTATCCTCACCTGCCATGTAAACTCAAGCACATATAGTATAATTAACCATAAAAGCAGCCCCGGCAAGAGGTGTCTATGCTCCATATCCTGGTCGCCAATGTCGGCAGTACATCACTGAAATATAAACTTGTAGAGGTCCATTTCCCCGCGTCACCATCTCCGTCCATGCAAGCCCGCTACACTACCCTGGCAGCCGGTGCCATCGAGCGCATTGGCCTGCCCGGTGCAAAAGCCATAGTTGAACATGTTCGTCCCGGCGCGCAGGGACTGATGCAGGCATTTACCAGCGAGGTTGAAGAACCAGGCTATGCCTCCGCCATCGATCTCATGCTGGGTAGCCTCACTGAACCTCCCTTGGGAGTGCTAAAGGACCTCTCCGCGCTCGACGCCATAGGGTTTAAAGCTGTCCACGGTGGCATCTACCGTCAGCCCATCATCGTCACACCTGAAGTGCTGGCAGAAATGGAGCGCATGACACCTGCTGCTCCCGCCCACAATCCGCCCTACATCCGCGCCATGCGCCTTTTTCAGGAGCTTATTCCACAAACTCCCCTCGTTGCTGTATGGGAAACAACCTTTCACTCAACACTGCCCGAGTACGCGCGTATCTACTCCGTTCCCTACGCCTGGAAACAAGAGTACGGCATCGAGCATTACGGCTTTCACGGAGCATCGCACCGCTATATCAGTCGCCATATCGCAGAGCTGGCGCCCGGCCCATCGCCATTTCGCGTTATCTCCTGTCACCTCGGTGGCAGCTCCTCCGCCTGTGCCATACGCGACGGCCAGTCTATCGATACCTCGATGGGCTTTTCCCCGCAAAGTGGACTCCCACAGACCAAACGTACAGGCGATCTTGATCCATTCGTCTTACTCTGGCTGCTCGAGCAGCGCAAGACCACCCCGCAGGAACTGAATGCCATCCTCAATACCCAGAGCGGCCTGGCCGGAATCTCCGGCACCAGCGGCGATATGCGCGACCTGCTTGCAGCAGAGGCGGCAGACAACGAGCGTGCACGCCTTGCCATCGAAACCTTTTGTTATGCCCTCGTCAAAACCATCGGAGCCTATTATGTCGCCCTCGGCGGCCTGAACCGCCTGGTCTTTACCGGCGGCATTGGCGAGAAAGGTGCAACAATTCGCAGTCGTGTTATCCAGGCGCTAGCCTGCCTCGGCCTCGTGTTGGACGAAGAGCGCAATGCCTCGGCGCTGCAGCAAGAAGCCCTCATTTCATCCCCGCAATCCAGCGCCCAGGTATGGGTACTGCCCACCGATGAGAGCCTTGTTGTCGCCGAGGAAACCGTGAAGGTCTTGAACTCCAGAACCTGAGAAAGCACTTTCCCCGTAGATTTCCGCTTTTCATCACTCTCCCCGTATATCACAACTGTAGCCTGATTTCAGGTTTTGTTGATTTTATGCGAGGAGGATACGGCAAAAGCGCTTCTCACCTGAAATTGAAAGCCGTGGGTACTATCGGGTATAATTGCTACAGGCTGGGTTGGGAGGGCTTCTTGTCCAATGCTGAAATATGCCCAAAAAGATTCGCGAACTCAAGGCAATGTTGCGTAAGGCGGGTTTTGTTGTTAAACCAGGTAAAGGCAGTCACACTGTGTGGGGTCATCCAGCTTTGACTGCCAAAATTGCGCTCTCTGGTGGCGATGGTGATGATGCCCAGCTCTACCAGGAAAAGGATGTACGGGAGATTCTCAGAAAGTTAAGAGAGGTGCAAGGTGAGTGATCAATTCAATCACTATTCGATGGTGATTCAGTGGAGTGTCCCGGATAACACGTATATCGTTACCGTGCCAGAACTGCCAGGGTGCAAAACGCATGGTGACACCTACGAAGAAGCTGTCCGCAATGGACAAGAAGTAATTGAACTCTGGATTGAAGCAAGTCGTGAATGGGGGCATCCAATACCTGCCCCAAGAGTATTGCTCGCTAGCTAGCGTTTTGCAAACAAATTATTCTCCTGGTTCGACAAGAGTGCATTCCTCGTATCATTGTAAGGGCGCATAAGCGCGAACTTAAGAGAAAAGGCAGGGGACCATGTGGTAGAGTACAGGGGAGAACGTGATCCCTGATGACTCGAAACGGAGGCCCCATGCCCAGTCCCATGCACTCAGATGATACGACAGAGGAGAGAGCAAAGCAAGTGGAAGCCCTGGTCAGCGACTTGTGGGAGCGCGAGGTCGAGCCGCGGCTGCCCAAGGAGTTGGAAGTCCAAGCCAAGAACCTGGGAGCGTTGCAACGCAAGAGAGGGCTGAGCAGTGCCGCGCAGTTGTTGCGAGCGAGGCTTTCCTATGCGCTGTGTGCGCCCTCGTTTCGGCGCGTGGGGGTGTGGGCGGTGCTGATCGGGCTGGCGGACCTGTCGGAGAACGCGTGGCGCAAGGCGTTGCGGCGGGCAAGTGACTGGTTGGCATGGAGGCTTTCCGAGCTATTGGCGGTGTCGCCCCAAAGCGAGTGGCTGGCCCAGCGGGTGGTTGGACGAGTGCTGGCCATCGATGGGACGCATCTCAAGCAAGTGGGAGGCAGCGGCGACGATTGGCGCCTGCATAGCGCCTATGATCTGCGCGCCGGTCGGCGGAGCCGGGTGACAGTCACTGATGAGCATAGCGCGGAGTCGTTGGCGCACTACCGGTTGCAGGCGGGGGATGTGGTGGTGGCCGATAACGGCTACGGCTATCGGAGCAGCGTGGCTACAGTGGCGCAGCAGCACGCCGACGGCGTCTTTCGCATCACGCCAGCCACTTTTCCGCTCCAAGATGCGAGCGGGCAGGCGATCGAGGTGCAAGCCTGGCTCAAGCAGGCAGGGGAAGCGGTGCGAAGTCTGGCGTGCTGGTGTTGCTATCACGGGCAGGCCTATGCGGTGCGGCTGGTCGCCCTGCAACTGCCGGCCGAGGCAGCCGAGGCAGCCCGCAAGCGTAAGATCAAGAAGGCGTGCAAGGATGGGCGCAGCGTCTCGGAGGCGACCTTGTTCTTTGCGGGCTGGCTCTTGCTCATCACCACCTTGCCCCAGGGGGAGTGGTCGGCCCAGGACGTGCTGCGCTTGTATCGCGCGAGGTGGCAGATTGAACTGTTTTTCAAACGGCTCAAGCAGTTGTTGCGCCTCTCGCTGTTGCGCTGTGTGCGGGCCGACAGCGTGCAGGCCAGCATCCGCTTGCTGTTAGTGGCCTGGGCCTTGCACCAGGAGGTCGCTGCTGAGTTGCGGGCCAGCAGGCTTCCGGCCGCTCAGGTGCTCAACGGGGGAGCAAGGGTGTCGAGCGCCCCCTGGCCCGAGCCGCTGCTGCCCCAAGCACCCCAGGCGCTCGCGCAGGCACGAGCAGGGATACCGGAGACCGCTGAGGCTGAGGCAGCGGAGGAAGTCGTGAGCAGTTGGCTGCTGTGCGATCTGTGCCTGGAGACGCTCCGACAGCAGGTGCGCGGTCAGTGGTCGCAAGCCCGCCTGTCGGCCTGTGTGCCCCGCTTGCGCCGCTTCCTGCTCTCGCATCCCCGGCCGCGTGGGCATCAGGAAACCGCTTTGCGCCGCTGGCTCTCGGCTCCTGCACGCGGGGAGCCCATCGTCTTGCAGGAGGTCGCTTGAGCGCTCTCCAGACCGTTAAGTTCGCGCTTATGGGGCTTGCCCCCGCCCTATCCTCTGATTCCCGTTCGGTATACTGTCCCCGCCCTTGGGGTGGCTCCTGGCCCTCTTGGCGACCGCAAGGATCGTCAGGTTCCTCACTTCACATCAGACGAATGCTTCTTCCCATAATGGCGTTTGCTATTAGAGTTCGCGTGATTTGCCCCATCATACTGCTCACCTGCCACATAAGTCCCTGCCCCATGTTGATTTTGTGGCCACAGATCGGGGCGACCGAAAACCAGATTCGTACCCACAACAGGAATACCGGAAATAAACGAAGCCTCCAACGTCAATGCACGCAGGTCCTCCGGCTCGAGATCATGTATATTACTCTTGCCGCATGCCCTCGCCAGCATCTGCATCTCCATCGTCATCGAGTTGATGAAGTTGGCGACGCGATCGGCAGCTTCATCGATATCCAGCCGCTTCATTAATTCAGGGTCCTGTGTCGTAATCCCCACCGGGCAGCGTCCCGTGTGACAGTGATGGCAGGCGTACGGTTCAGTTCCCAGCGCATGGTAATCCTCAATATAGATAGGGCGGTTGCAGTTGAGCGCGATTAAAGCCCCTGTGCCGATGGAAACGGCATCCGCGCCTAACGCCAGGGCTTTCGCGGCATCCACCCCCCCACGGATACCGCCGGATACTACAAGCTGTACCACGCCGTCCATGCCTATTTCGCGCAGGGCTGCCTTTGCTTCCACCACTGCTGCCAGCGTCGGAATGCCCGTGTGATCCATCAGGATATCTGGCGAGGCCGCGGTACCACCCTCAGCGCCATCCAGCACGATCACGTCCACACCGGCCTTGACGGCCAGTTTTATATCGTCGGCAACCCTTGAGGCTCCAATCTTAACATAAATAGGAATTTCCCAGTCGGTCGCCTCGCGCAGTTCCTCGACTTTGGCCACCATGTCGTCCGGTCCTGTCCAGTCGGGATGGCGCACCGGGCTGCGCTGATCGACCCCCGGCGGCAGTTCCCTCATTTCCGCAATCTCTTCCGAAACTTTCTGGCCCAGCAAGACACCGCCCGTCCCTGGTTTAGCGCCCTGCCCAATCACGATTTCGATGGCATTTGCCATGCGCAGGTGATGCGGATTGAAGCCGTAACGGCTGGGTAAGACCTGGTACACCAGCTGCTCCGATGCCTCGCGCTCAGCCATCAACATCCCGCCATCACCTGTGGTGGTCGTGGTGCCAATGCGGGTAGCCGCTCGTCCCAGCGCCACTTTCGCATTGCGCGACAGTGCGCCAAAGCTCATGCCCGCGATAGTAATCGGCGTTTTCAGGACGATGGGCTTTTTGGCAAAACGTGTCCCCAGGACTGTCTCCGTGGTACATTGCTCACGATAGCCTTCAAGCGGTACGCGACTGAGCGTACAGGGAATGAAAGTCAGGTCGTCGAATGAGACGAACTTACGCAGTGTGCTAAAACCGCGAATACGGTACCGTCCAAGCTCTGCCTTGACGTGTACGTCTTCCATAACTTCCGGTGACCAGAGTTGTCCATAACGAACAAGTGGCTTTTCCATTTTCTATACCTCTTCAATGGGCGCGATCATGCACATTGACGAAATAATCAGGATATCCGTAGGGGCCTCAGCGGAGCGGAGCGCGTATCACTACTTCGCGCCCACCGCCGATTATGGGTTTTAAGCAAATACCCCGGATACCCGTAGGTGCCGATTTATCGGCCTTTGCTGGCTATTCCGCTATCCCGATTAATTTGTTAAACCGCATTATCGGCCTTTGCCGGCTGTTCCGCTATCCCGATTTACTAGTTAACTTGCATAATCGGACCCTTACATGGCAACACGCCACAACTCAAAATCGGCCTTCGAGAAATTGTGCAGGCGTCCACCTGAGCCGATTTTCTTGAAATCGGCAATCTTGCGCTTATCGCTCAGGCTGTAACGCTCCAATGTCTCGCTGAGGAAGTGCACATCTTCGCCGGTCATCTCTTTCAGTACTGCATCGTTCCCTAATTGCTTGATCTCTCCCCCGGCATAGATGGTACCCGCATACATAGAGTCGCCCAGTCCTTCAGCGGCGTCGCCACAAATAATCATTGTGCCCCTTTGCATCATGAAGCCTGTCATATAGCCGGTGTTCCCGCCAACCACGATCAAGCCGCCCTTCTGACTAATACCCGTGCGAGCGCCAACGTGCCCTTTGACAACCACGGTTCCACCGCGGATCGATGCCCCGGTGCTGCTGGCCGCATTGCGTTCCACAACGATTTCACCAGCAAGCATGCACTCCCCCACGGACCAACCGCAATTGCCCTGTACGTGGAACTTTGCGCCGTCGTTCATCCCCCCACAGAAATACCCCGCCGTTCCCTCTATTACGATCTTGACCGGGTAAAAGATAGCAACACCCAGGCTGTGCCGTGCTTCTGGATTGACAAGATGTATCTCGATCTCTCCTTCAGTTGCCAGTCTTTTGATGGTTGTGTTAATTTCGCGTGTTGTAAGCTTCGCGCAATCCAGGGTTACTGGCATACAAGCCATCTCCTTTGAACGGCATCTACGTCAACGATGCAGAGACCTCAAGGGCACTTGCCTTGCCTTCGCGGTTGAGATGCCATGTGCGTACTTCGCGTGCATCTGCCTCGCGCGTGTCGAGTTCATAGTGGAAAGCCTTGCGCAACGCAGCTTCTTCTGAGGCGACTGCAACAAACTCGTCGGTTTCAGTCACTACCAGCGGTTTCGTGCCAAACTGGTCGCGGGCGTAACCAATACTATCGGCCGTAGCGACAAGATAGGTAAAGGTGCCATCAAGTGCGGTAATAGTGCTGCGTACGGCATCTGCAAGCGTTCCACCCTGCTCCATTATATCCGCGATGTAAATGGCGATGACCTCAGAGTCATTCTCTGTATTGAACCGGTGCCCTTTCATTTCAAAGTAGCGGCGCAGCTTGTGATAATTGGTGATGTGCCCGTTGTGGACAACAGCGATATCCGGGAACGGACGTGCCCAGAAGGGGTGTGAGTGGCTGATATCGACGCGGCTTTCGGTCGCCAGGCGCGTATGAGAGATGCCGTGTGTGCCATAGAACGCGGAGATGTTATGTGTGGCCTCCAGTCTTTGAGCGCTGCCCATCTGTTTGATAATTTCGAGGTGCTGTCCCATACTAAATACTTCAACGCCCTGACCACTCGCCTCGATAGCGCTGGTCAACTCTTCGTACGAGCCCTCAAAGTCCATCACCAGTCGAATGTACTGTCCTGCACGGCTGCTTTGCTTCACAGAACCAGATTCGCGAGCCGTTTCAACAATCATTGCTTCCCAATCGATTGTTTCTTCCTGTGCATCTTCATCCACTTTGATGCGCACCACGAGATTACCCTTTGGAAGATTGCCATACAAAGCCACGCCCGTCGAATCGGGTCCTCGACGATTCAGGTCGGCGAGCATTTTGATCAGGATGTCACCAATTGGGCCTGCTTGTTGCTTGAAGAGAATGCCTGCAATGCCACACATAGATGCGATACCTCCTTGTGTTCAAGGTCTTTCGTAGTCAAACGATCCTGGTCAGTCCTGGAACATTCGTCGTTTGAGGAATAGAACTGCTTTACCCATTTCGTATTGCTTACACACTGCTGGATGATAGCTCCGGCCAGCCCGTGGATGGCTAGCCCGTAAAGGTACTATAGTGTAAAAAATGCACATATTCAAGGGGTATTCTGACCAAATCGCTGTATTGGCGCATAGACAGTCTGACTATTTGCCCTGTAAACATCGGGGTTTTGCACATACTCCTGGTGAGGTTGTCGCGCTGGCATGCTGGCGAAGAATAATAGACAATGCTGATATAATCAGGGTGTATAAATGCATCGACAATTACAATACTGAGGAACCGTTGTATGAGATTTTCAAAAATTCTCCTCGAGAACTGGCGAAACTTTACCCATGTGGATATCTCACTTCAGCAACGTATGTTTCTTGTAGGACCCAATGCTTCTGGTAAATCTAATTTGCTGGACGCTTTTCGCTTCTTGCGTGATCTTGTCCGAGTCGGAGGAGGACTTGAGAAAGCTGTATCTGATCGTGGAGGGGTTAAACGTTTACGTAGTCTGGCGGCCCGCCGTTACCCTGAAATCGTCATAGATGTTAAAATTGAGGACAATGATGAAATCGCCTGGCGGTACCGTATCGGGATTGTACAAGATAACAACTCCAGACCATTCTTGAAAGAAGAAAAAGTTTGGAAATCTGACAAACTTCTCCTTCAACGTCCTGACAAACAAGACAATGCTGACAAGGAATTATTACGTCAAACTCACTTAGAACAGATTAATTCTAATCGTGCGTTTCGTGAAATCGCTGAATTCTTCAACACAATTAGTTACTACCATATTGTGCCACAGCTTATACGTGACCCAGAACGCTCTGTGGGCAGAAAGTTTGACCCTTTCGGAGGCGATTTTCTTGAACAAATAGCCAGTTCACCAAAGAGAACCCAGGAGTCTCGCCTGCGCCGCATCCAAAATGCACTACGTGTCGCCATGCCTCAACTTCAGGAACTTACACAATACAAAGATGATCGCGGCGTTCCGCACTTAAAAGCAAAGTATGATCATTGGCGAAGTAAAGGTGCCTGGCAAACAGAAGCAGACTTCTCTGATGGCACATTACGACTTATGGGACTACTTTGGGCACTACTTGATGGAACTGGTCCTTTAATTTTAGAAGAACCTGAGCTCTCTTTGCATGCCGAAGTAGTTAGTCATATTCCAGAAATGATGGCATCTATTCAAAAGTCTCAAAAAAAGCAAGCACGTCAGATCTTGATGAGTACACATAGTAGTGATCTTCTTCGAGATCCAGGTATAGCACCCGATGAAGTATTGCTCCTACGTCCTACTAGTAGTGGAACCAGGGTGGAAGTCAGTAATGATATTGCTGAAATAAGAATCCTTCTAGACACTGGGCTTCCTCTCTCTGAAGCAGTTTTACCACACACGCGCCCACCAGAGGCAGAACAACTTGCTTTTATCGGAGTATGACCGCCTTTCTTCTTCTTAAGAGGGACAAAAAGCCAGTGACGAAACGAACATTCCTATCAAAACTGCATAGAAACGGCCTTTACTGCATCATCGGCTCACTAGTATTGTTGCTGGGAGTACCGCTCTATCAACTCCTCGTCCTCATACCCTCGAGCTATGCAAATGCGCTCGCCACCCAGAGCCAGGCCTTACGCTGGATCAACATCCATAGCCTCCACTTTCTTGGCTATCGTGTGCTGCTCATTCTAGGTTTTGCCCTCATCATCAGCCTACCTTTCACACTTTTCCGCATTATCGTCGCCCAGGAAGTGCTGGGACAAGGGGAAGAGCAAGCACAGGATGATGATGAGGAAGAAGAGAAAGATCAGACCGCCAAAAGCGAGCCCGGTGGTATGCCCTCTTTCGCCTGGCGTGGCAAAGGGTACGCGGTACTGGCAGCATGGGCCGGTCTTTTCGGCCTGCTGCTCTTTGCGGCAGGAACCTTAGCAAGCACACTCTACCTGCTTGGCAGCGCAGCTTCCATTAACCCTCAAGCATCCATCCCTGCTGGCGCTGCACCGCTGACTGGCCTCTTTGCCATCCTCACCTTTACCGCCGGCGGCGGTCTGTTAGCCATGTCATGTTTGTTTTTCGGAGCAGTAATAGCCAGGAGTGGACTGAATCTCTGGCCCGGCGTATGGGTAGCATATGGCTACATGGCCCTCGCCCTTGCCGCACTCTTCAGCGCAAGCGCAGTCGAAGTTGCCTCCGCCCCCGGCTCCGGTCAAGGATTACTCTCTACCCCGGCCATTCTCCTCTTTGCCCTCTGGGTACTCTGGTTCGGAGTAATGCTTGTACGGCTAAAACCGGAATAAACAAAACCAGGCTGGTGTCTTTCCAATCAGGTTTGTGGCGGTTGTCGCAGTTGTCGCACTTGTAGCAGTTGTAGCGCTTTGTTATCCGCTGCATCAAAGGGAGAGGTTTTTAGGGGGATACATCTTATTCCCGAACCGTCTCTTGAGTATGCACTAGAGGTACCTGGTTAGGGCAATTAAAGTTCCGTTGCAACCGTGATAGGCCCTTCACCTTCCCTGGCTCGACGCAATGTGATATCTGCAGTCAATTGCAGAGCAGAGAGAAGTTCTATGAGTGTATCCAGTGTGGGGTTGACCTCGTCGTCAGAGAGCAGGCGGGTTACCGCTTCCCGTTTCTTCCCCATGCGTTTCGCAAGCTGTTCCTGGCTCAAGTTTAGCTGTTTGCGCACCTCATCAAGAGCACGCATGAGTTCAAGCTCAGCAGCCATCTCTCGATAGCCAACAGCAACCTCTTCGTTCTGTAACAGTTTTTGTCGGCGTTGTTCATATCTATTCACTGTCTTCCTCCTGATACAGGGCTGACACGGTGAGTTCGCATATATTCCTTCCAATAGCTAGATGCTTTCTCCAAATCATATGCTGATGCCGGTTGACCAGTACGCTTGGTGTAGCCATGAAGCAATACAATACGCTCTTTGTCAAAACCAAAGAACTCGCGAGCAAGCGTTCCACTATGTATGGCACGAATCTCCCACATCCCCTCAAAATCGTGACACTTCTCGATGAACCCCCCACCCAATTGATAACCGTAGTATTCCAGTGCGTCAGTTATTTGTAGTAACTTTCCTCTCAGCTTAGGATAGGTAACAACAAGAGCATCTTCAAAGACTTCAGCCGGTTGGGTTGTGTCTGCTTGCTCAAAATACTCAATCTTCCATCTCATATACAGATTGTAACATTTATGTTACAATAACGCAAGCAGGAAATTTCGAACGTTTAGAATACCTATTCTCGGACAAAAGTCCTAAGCATGCATAGAACATTCCGTTGTCCTGGTAGAAGGTGTAAAATAGCAGCGCTCATATTTATCATTGTTGGGAGGGCGCCCTATGGCATCGGAGGTCACCTGGCAGAGCAATCCACCAGAAAAACTGCTCAAAGAACGTTTTCACATCAGCACCGGCTTTCATCCAGGTCAACGTGAGATCATCGAGCAACTCGTTCAAGGCAAACGCTTGCTTGTCATTCAACGCACGGGCTGGGGTAAGTCCCTCTGCTACCAGCTAGCAAGCCTCTACTATCCACATCTCACCCTTGTCTTCTCCCCCTTGAAAGCCTTGATGCGCGATCAATGCCAGCGCTGCAACGCTGTCTATGCTATACCTGCCGCCATCGTCAGTTCAGAATTTTCCCTGGAGGAAAACAGGGCAACATTGATGCAAGCGGTAGAAAGGCGCTTCAAAGTACTCTTTATCGCTCCAGAGCGCCTCGATAATGCTGACTGGCAAAGCTACGTGCCTCAATTGTCTATCAGCATAATTGTTATCGACGAAGCCCATTGCATTTCAACCTGGGGCCACGATTTTCGCCCTCACTATCAACGCATTGTGCGTTTATTGACGGCGCTCCCCAAAAACATTCCTGTTCTGGCTCTCACTGCTACAGCTAATCGGCGTGTTGAAGATGACGCGCTGCGACAGATAGGCTCAGGAGTCCAGGTCGTGCGAGGCACCATGCAGCGGCCCAACCTCTATTTGAATGTGGAACAGTTGCATGGTGATCGCGAAAAACTTGCTTATCTGGCAGAGCTGCTTCCTCGTTGTCCTGGAACAGGTATTATCTACACCGCAACAAGACACGATGCCGAAATGTCAGCAGCATTTCTGCGCCAGCAAGGTATACAGGCTGAATACTATCACGCGGGGCGAGAAGAGCATGTGCGCCAGGAAATCGAGCAGAAATTAATGGCAAACCAGTACAGGGTAGTGTGTGCGACCAATGCCCTTGGCATGGGCATCGACAAACCCGATCTACGCTTTATCATTCATTACCAGATTCCTGGGTCCCCCATCAGCTACTATCAAGAAATAGGTAGAGCTGGGCGCGATGGCAAAGTTGCCTGGTGTATATTACTGTATGATCCTGCCGATTTAACGATACAGGAGCACTTTATTCAGAACGCGAAGCCCGAAGGAAAGTGTTATGAAATCGTCTTATCTCTATTACGTAAGCACCCTGAAGGGCTGCGCGAGAGCGATGTGATGCGAGTAACCGGCTTTTCACAAAACACAGTGCGAAGTATTTTCGTTGACCTGGAGGACCAGGGCCTGATAAAACGTGATCCCAAAAACTCTATCTATATCGCTGTAGCTCGCCTTGGGCAGGTTGATTTCTCGGCCTACGATACTGTGAGACTGCAAAAACAGCATGAGCTATCCGATATACAGAGTTATGCCCAGCTTCGCAGTTGCTACATGGAATATCTGACCACTTATCTCGGTGACCAGGGCGGCTACCAGTGCAGATCCTGTGGACAGTGCCGGGCATCGAACTTTCCAATTATTAGGCTCTCAGAAAGAATGCTAGCAGCAGCAACACATTTTCTTGAGGAAGAGTTTCTGCCACGTATCGAAAAGCGCGGCACCGAAAAACGTCCGATACACGAAGCTGGTTGGTCGCTTTCGTATCACGGTATAACTCGTATCGGTAGACTTGTGCGTGCGAGCAAGTATGAAGATGCCGGGCCGTTTGCACAGAGCCTGGTTTCGCGTGTCGTTGAGGTCGTACGAACCCGCTATCCACTACAAGCAATCGATGCTGTCGTAAGTGTGCCGCCAACCAGAAGCGGTATGCTGGTTGAGACATTCGCTCGCCAGGTTGCTATCCAATTGGGTCTGGAATATGTGTCTGTGCTGGTAAAAGTGCGCCAGACTCAAGAGCAGAAGAGTTTATCAAACTGGCTGCAGAAGAAAGATAACGTCAAGGACGCTTTTACCGTACGTTTTCCTGAACAAGTTGCTGGACGTACACTGCTGCTGATTGACGATATTTACGATTCGGGCTATATGCTGCGCGAGGTGGGACAAACATTGATGCAGGCTGGAGCGAGAGCAGTATATCCACTGACAATTACACGAACAGCTCATTCGGATGACCAATAATAAAAGGAGAAGAGAATGGAGCAGGACTTTCGAGAACAGGCATGCTGGCTGCTGCTGACCTATGAGAGCGGCCTTTCTGCTCGCATCATCAATGATATCGTTGTAGCCTGGTGCCATCAGAGCAAGCGCCCCTTACAGGAATTCTTTGCTGCTAGCCCCAGGGAATGGAGCGATACTTGCCATCTCAGTGACGACATCATCAAGAAACTCGAACAGGCTAAAGAGAAGCTGGTCGGGCAGGCTTTTCTCGTAGAGCAATTGGCAAACGACCAGGTACATTTGCTAACCGTGCTTGACGCCAGCTATCCTAAATTGCTTAAGTCAGCTCTCAAGCGTGACCAGACACCCCCTGTTCTTTTTTACGCAGGAGACCTGCGCATCCTTGAACGTACAACGATTGCTATTATTGGTTCGCGTAACGCCGGTGAAGAGAGCCTGGCATTCACCCGTGCCGTTGCTCAATACCTGGCAGAACAGGGCGCAAATGTCATCAGCGGCAATGCACGAGGCGTTGATCGGACAGCATACGAAGGAGCAACCAGCACCGAAGGATGCACAACCGTTGTACTTCCACACGGCATCCGCAAGCTCAGTGGTGTTCAGTGGCGGGCCTTGCTATCAAAGATTGAAGCTGGCAATGTGCTTTTGTTGAGCCAGTTTCATCCTGATGCTCAATGGGTGGTCAGCCGTGCTATGGAACGCAATAAAGTCGTAACGGGTTTGGCCCAAATCGTGATTGTCGCTGAATCAGATATGCAGGGTGGCACGTGGGCAGGTGCAAATGGAGCTTTGCGACAGAATCGCCCAATATACATACGCGAACCAGCATCCTCTTCACCACTACCTGGAAATAAGGCGCTCATCGAACTGGGCGGTCATCCTCTGCCCTGGCCGGTAGAAGACCTGGCAACCGTTCTCTCTCCCCTGATTCAGCAAAGCGCAGCGCTGCACCAGGAAAAAAGCGCCATGCCATCGCGTCCGGGTCAGCTTTCGCTTTTCGCCTCTGATGACTAATTCTAACTAAAAAAACTATACAAGATTACATATCAGGCATTATAATAGTGCTGTTGTGATAATCAACTGCTGGAATCACCGCCGGTACCACGTTGATTGGTTAGAACATCTGAGGACTTCATTCGTAGAATGGTTACATGCAATATTATACAGATTTATTAGGCCTTATCTTTGCGCAAAAATGGATTAATCTATGGACGTAAAAGAACTGATAGGTGTAACATTCGGCAACTGTACCATCGAACGCATTATCGGACGCGGCGGCATGGGTGCAGTTTTTCTGGCCCAGCAATCTCGCCCGGTACGTACCGTTGCACTAAAGGTGCTCATACCCACTCCCGGTTTCGATGCCGAGCAGCAGCGCACGTTTTTTGAGCGCTTTCGGCGCGAAGCAGATACCCTGGCTAAGCTAGAACACAAGAACATTCTACCTATCTACGAATATGACGAAGCGCTGGTTGATGGGCAGCGGCTGGCTTACCTGGTCATGCCGTTTATTCGTGGTGGCACTCTGCGCGAACGCATAGATGAGATGAAGCGCGCAGGACGGCAGTTTGATCTCAATACAGTTGACAGCTATATAAGCCAGGTGGCCGACGCACTCAGTTACGCACATAGTTTCGGAGTCATCCACCGTGATATCAAACCTGGTAATTTGCTCTTTCACCAGGACGGGCGGTTGCTCTTGAGTGATTTTGGTATTGTACGTTTGATCGCCATGCCTTCCCTGACCACTGTTGGTAGTTTTCTTGGCACCGCTGAATATGCTTCGCCAGAACAGGTGAGCTCGCGTGAGCTAGACCCGCGCTCAGATATCTACTCGCTGGGTATCATTCTATACGAACTGCTCACAGGCAATGTCCCTTTCACTGGACCAAACCACTTCGCCGTCATGTCGAGGCAACTCAATGATCCCGTACCCTCGATCAGAAATAGTCGCCCTGACCTTTCGCCTGCTCTCGAATTTGTCGTCAAGAAGGCGCTCGCAAAGAATCCCGTAGACCGCTACCAGAGCGCGACTGAAATGGCGGCTGATCTGCATGCCGCGATCTCTCCCGTGTTGGCTGTACCCGCTGGCCTGCGTCTGCAAGGCGATGCCAGGAACGATGATCCAACAATGGCTGATCGTTCCTGGCAGCCACCGCCGCCTCTCGCAGCAGCGGTACCTGTAGGATATGCAGAGCGAGCCATACCACCCACCAGTCCTGCGATCCCTGCCGGCGGTGTTCCCTGGCCAAATATGGCTGCGCAATTCGTTGCACCCGCCGAACCTATCGCACCACCATCTCCAACATATCGCCAGGGGCGCCGGCTTATCTACTACGGTGTAATGTTGGTTGCTCTCCTGTTACAATTCCCTGTACTTATCCTGCTCGACCCTACCCGTAAAGCAACGTTTGCATTCCCTGATACCCTGGGAGTGCTCCTCGGCACTGGCATCAATCTGCTTGCGCTGGCTGCGGTCGGCTTTGTTGGGGTAGCGCGTGGCCGCAACATCCACAGAATATTCTCTCGCTCCCTGCTCGTTGCTCTGATTGCTCCGCTGTTAAGTGGCTTTTTTATCAGCTATGGCGTAATAGTACATAGCAGCGATTTATACCTTCCACTTGTTAGCTATGTTGTACTCGTGCTCAGCAACATCTATATCATCCGCCAGTTGGGTCGGGTTGATGTTCGTGAGCAGTTCGAAGCTGCGCCGGTTTTGTGGCGTTCAGCCCTGGTAGGCGCCTTAACCGGGCTGCTGCCGTTGACAATCATCCTCATCATCGCTCTTACAACCCCCGCGCTTCCACAAGGCAGTTCGTTGCTGCTGCACATGTTCTTCGTTCTATGCATCATCTTGATTGGAGCGCCCACCCCGGGAGCAATGATGGCCGTCTGGCTCTCAGATAAGATGACCTTTCCCGTGCTCTTGCGCAGTAGCGCCATTGCAGGCATGCTAATGTTCTTTGGCGCCTGCCTGCTTGTTGCACTGTGGGGATTCCTGACATCAAGCTATGCACTGTTTTACTATCATTTTAACCAGCCTGTATTTGCATTCCTGGTGACCGTGGGCCTGCTGGGCACAATTGGCTTCCTCCGTGGTATGCTTGATGCATGGGTATATCGCAGGATCCTCGCCAGGAAAGTGAAAAAGCAGACTTCTTAATCCATTTGCGTTATCAGCAGAAAAGTTGTACTCTAACAAATTGGTAATGCAGAGAGAGTATTTTATCAAGAAGGAGAAAGTCAAAAATGAGCATAGACCAGCAGACCGAACTCGATCGCTCGACTGGTAGTGGCACCTTCCTCGAGCGCCTTGCGAATAGGGTTGGCATTAATTCAAAAGTCTCTACTGTATTCGGCGACCCCGTTGAAAGAGATGGCATCACCGTTATTCCTGTTGCCAGGGTTAGCTGGGGATTCGGTGGTGGAGCTGGCTCGGGTAGCAATCCCGGTCAAAGCCAGGTGGGCGAAGGCTCTGGCGGTGGTGGCGGCACGATGGTTTACCCCGTTGGTTACATCGAACTAAAAAATGGCAGAGCCACCTTTTACCCCATTTACGATTTTGGAACGATCTTGCGCCTGGTCATCGGGGGAGGCATTGTTACAATGCTTGTCCTGCGCAGCATTCGGAAACTTGTCCGCGGCTAACCTCGGCCCTTCACAAAGCGGCACCTATCTACTATACTATGTAGTAGAGTAAATTGTACATTAACCCATCTGAATAAGAGCATCATCTCGCTGCTAGGGGAGCTATTTAGCTGAGAGGTAACCCGGGTTACCGACCCTATGAACCTGATCTGGATAATACCAGCGGAGGGAAGTGGCAACAGCGCCGGTAAGCACTCGATTCAGGCCGCACCCCCCACATCAGGGTCGCGGCCTTTTGCATGCTCAATTGGGAGAAGAGCATGGACGCACCCAAATTACTGGTGCAGGGTGTCACAAAAACATTTCAGACGGGGCGGCAGCGCCTGGACGTGCTTGCATCGATTGACCTGGCCGTTGCCGAAGGCGAGTTTGTCTCGCTCATCGGGCCTAGCGGTTGTGGTAAGAGTACGCTTTTTAATATCATCGCAGGCGTGCAACAGCCAACTTCAGGTACGATTGCTATTGATGGGGATGCTGGCACCGAACGTACTGGGAAGTCTGGCTACATGCCTCAACAGCCACTGCTTCTGCCATGGAGGACAGTCGAAGAAAATGTCATGTTGGGCCTGGATGTGCGCCGTGTCCCGCGCAAAAAAGCCAGCTACGCAGCCTACGAACTGCTCAAGCGCTTTGGATTAGCGGAATTTGCCCGCCATTATCCTGCTACTCTCTCAGGAGGCATGCGCCAGCGCGTAGCCCTGCTGCGCACCGTGCTCTTCAACCGCTCCTTTCTCCTCTTGGATGAGCCTTTCGGCGCCCTGGATGCCCTCACCCGGCTTTCGTGCCAGGTGTGGCTGCTGGACCTCTGGCACGAGTTTCACTCGAGTGTGCTCTTTATCACCCATGACGTGCGCGAGGCCATCCTGCTATCCGACCGCGTCTACGTCTTGAGCGCCCGCCCGGCGCGTGTCTTACGCGTTGTGGATATTGATCTTCCTCGCCCACGCCAACCGGAGCATCTCGCTTTACCCCAGGCGGTGCAATTGGAACAAGAGTTAATGTCCCTCTTGCTGAAGGAGCAAAGCATATGAAACTACGCCGATTGGCTGGCTATGGCCCGGCCTTTGTACTCGCGATCACCCTGCTGGCCCTCTGGGAGCTGTATGTACGTGCCACTCAGGTAAGCCCCTTGATCTTGCCAGCGCCGACGGCTATCATACAGGCCTTAGTTAATAACTGGGGTGTTATTTACGACAACACCGTGCAGACCCTGCTGGAGACCGTGCTGGGCATGGGGGCAGCAATCCTGCTCGGCCTTTTGCTGGCCATCCTGCTCGACACCTCAAGCTGGATGCGCAGAGCAATCTATCCTTGGCTGGTCGTATCACAGACCATTCCAATCATCACGCTTGCCCTGCTGTTGCTGCTCTGGCTTGGCTACAATATTATCCCAAAGATTATCGTCGTCACGCTGTACTGCTTCTTTCCTATAGCCATAGCTTGTGCCGATGGCCTGGCCTCAGCCGAACCAGACTTGCTCAATCTGCTGCGCAGCATGCGCGCCTCGCGCTGGCAAACCCTCTGGTTGGTGCGTTTGCCGGGTGCCATGCCCGCGTTTTTCTCTGGCCTGCGCATCGCTGCGACCTATAGCGTAACCGGGGCGATCTTCGGTGAGTACGTGGGCGGGTCCAAAGGATTGGGTATCTACATGGAGAACGCGACGAACTCCTTTGCGATTGTCCTGGTCTTCGCTGCCATCCTGGTAACGGCTGTACTCAGTATCATGTTTTTTGTCCTTGTATCAATCATCGAACGTCTTGCTTTGCCGTGGTATCACGGCGCGGCGGCACGCAAGTAATGCATGCACCTGTGCAGTCGGAGGAATCACATGAGTTCTCGCACACGTCTTCTTTTGAGTATTGGCATACCTGTACTGTTGATTATTGTCGTTGTGGCAGCTTTTCTGTGGCAGCAGCGGGCCGTTGGCTCTGGTACGCACCATCCTGTCCCATCTACGTTCAGCACAGAATGTGCTGCTTTAAGTAAAGCAACACCGCCCCAACAGTTGACGAGCATGAGCCTGGCCCTGGACTGGACGCCCAACACAAACCATACAGGTATTTATGTCGCCCTGGACCAGAAATGGTATCGCGATGAAGGCATTGACCTGAATCTTTTGCCCTATTCTGCCAGCGTATCGCCGGATGTGCTGGTCGGCAGCGGTAAGGCTGATGTTGGCATAAGTGCCACCGAGGGCATTGTTTCGGATGCCGCTGCGGGCCAGCCCGTGGTTTCCATCGCCGCCATCATTCAGCACAACACCTCGGCCCTTGTCACTCTTGCTAGTTCTGGGCTGACGCGCCCGCGTGACCTTGATGGCAAAGTCTATGGCGGGTTTGGTGCCCCCTACGAATCGGCGGTCGTAGGCGAGATTATCCAGAAAGATGGCGGCAAAGGCCAATTTAAGAATGTGACGCTGAGCATTGATGCAATGCAGGCGCTAGAAACCCATCGCATCGACTTCGTGTGGGTCTTTGAGGGCTGGGAAGTCATCCAGGCGCAGCGCCAGGGCGTGAAGCTGAACGTCTTCCCCATCACGAACTACGGTGTGGCCGACTACTACACGCCCAATATCATCACCAGCCCGTCAGAGATCAAGCAGAAGCCGGCGCTGCTCCGCAAGTTTATGCTCGCAACCTCGTGCGGCTATGAGTACGCCCGTATCCACACACAAGTAGCGGCGCAAATGCTCATTGATGGAGCGTCCGCAGGCACCTTCCCCGATACAGGGTTAGTCTTTGCCAGCCAGAACTTTCTCAGCTCCCACTACGCCGACCCCGGCCGCAAGTGGGGCTGGCAAGACGCGGCTGCCTGGCACGCCTACCCACAATTCATCCTTGCTTCAAACGGCATCCTGGATGCCTCGGGCAAGCCTGTTCACAGTATGAACTTCGCTGCGTTGTATACCAATCAATTCTTGCCATAGGGATTATCAATCTTCATAGCGCAATACTTACGCAGGAGTGTAACCTTGTGCGTCTCTATTAGTAGGAGCCGCAACAAGCAAACAGCTTGTTCGTATAAGTAACAGGGAGCTGACCTACAATCTCGCCAGGCGAAATGACGCATGGGAAAGACAAGGGGCAGCTCAGAGAATTAACGACCTTAGCGTAAATTTGACGAAAGCTAGCAAAGGCAAAAACTTTATGACAGTGGATAGCAAACGGGCGAAGTCGGTCCAGGTGGGCGACCATGCGCCGGACTTTACCCTCCCAAACCAATCAGGCGAAATAGTGCGCCTGGGCGATTACCTTGGAAAGTCGAATATTGTGCTCTATTTCTACCCCAAGGATGAAACTTCCGGCTGTACTGCTGAAGCGTGTGCTTTCCGCGACAGCTACGCGGTGTTCAAAGATGCCGGGGCGGAGGTGATCGGTGTAAGTTCCGATTCAGCGGCGTCTCACCATAGCTTTGCCACGAGGCACCGCCTTCCTTTCATCCTCTTGAGCGATGCTCGTGGCGCGGTCAGAAAGCGCTATGGCGTGCCCACAACGTTTGGCTTGCTGCCCGGACGTGTAACCTATATCATCGATAAGCATGGTATCGTTCGCCACATCTTCTCAGCGCAATTCACCCCTGAGAAGCATATTACTGAAGCGCTCGAGACGCTACAAACATTAAGCAAGCCGTAGGAGCCTGGGAGCGTCAGCACCCAATCTTGGTTACTACGAGCGCTGTTGCTGCTCATCTACCAGAGCTGCTTTGATACAATGTGGGCACCCTCGACCATGGCCTGGAGTTTAGCCCAGGCGATCTTGGGATCAACAGTATGAAATCCTGCGAATCTGTTCATCCATCGATACCTGGGCTAGAAAGGTTGCTGGCTAACTATTGAGTTCGCTGGTATCTGTGTGAACAACAAGCAGCATCCCTCCCACTAAAGACACCTCAGCGTGTTCCTGGGTGAGCAAGTTGCTCACTCCGCGCGGCTTCCCGAAGCGCAGCGTCTCTCCATACAGCGGATAGTAAAGCCCTTTAGTACGCACTCCAGTAGCCTCGCTCGTCAATGGAAGCAGTGAGAGCAAGTCGCCTTTCCGCCCATCGATAACTGAGCTAGCGGGCCCCCGTACAAGCCAGCAGGTCGATGGTCCATCGACGATCTTCGCGGGCACGGTTTCAATATCTGCCAGCAGCAGTATATTTGCCATTGTATGATCGAAACGCTCACCACCAAGCGCACCAAGCAGCGTAATATTCGTTGCTCCTTGCTCAATAGCAGCCTGTACCGCCAGTTCGGTATCGGTCTCATTCTTCTCAACTGCAACCTGTCGCACCTGGCTACCCCGCTCGCTCAATTCTTGCAATAGGTGTGTGTCGAGCGAGTCGAAATCTCCGACCACAATAGCGGGGATGCAGCCATATTGCAGCGCCGTAGCGGCCCCGCTATCCGCCGCAATAATCAGATTGGCACTGGCAATTGCCAGGTAAAAGGCTTTACCCGGCTTGAGTGTTCCCCCCGCGAAGATTACGACGTGCATCTCTTAAACCTCGCTTATCCACTATTCCATTCAGCACAGACTCAATGGACCTGTGTAGAGAGAGTATGCACCATATTCTTGCTTCTGTCACGGGGAAGAACGGAGAAAAAGCAGTCACATGCCTCGGCCAGTGCATTCAGAAAGCATTGATCACGCTAGCGCACCGGTGGCCGTTCCCATATACCACCATCAAAATGGCTAATTCCGTAGCCGTGCCTTCCCTCATTACGTTATACTAAACAGGCGTCGATGTTTATCTTATCTACTTACCTATCTGTAATGATTAACAGCAGAGATATCGAAAACTCTCTAGAGGTTATACATGCTTTCTCTCGGCAAGCCCAAACAACCCCAATCATGGGGGCGTTATCCCAAAGTTCAACATAGCCAGGTTCAATCCATCTACTGGCGCAGTGAACTGCCGGATCTCTCCAGGTTTGAGCAGCCGGTTCTGCCTTACGCCTATGGCCGCAGCTACGGCGATAGCTGCCTCAACGAGGGTGGCATCTCGCTCGACATCAGCCACCTGCGCCGCTTCATCTCCTTTGACGAAAAAACAGGGCTCCTGCGCTGCGAGACGGGCGTATCACTGGCCGAAATCCTCGAAGTCATGGTTCCTCGCGGCTGGTTTCTGCCGGTCTCTCCAGGCACCAGGTTCGTATCGGTCGGCGGTGCCATCGCTAATGACATTCACGGCAAGAACCACCACTGGACCGGTACATTTGGCTGCCATGTCACCTGTTTCGAACTGCTGCGCTCGAATGGTGAGCGCCTTGTCTGTTCTCCATCTCAGAATAGTGAGCTTTTTCGCGCCACTATCGGGGGACTGGGCCTTACAGGTATTATCTTATGGGCCGAATTTCGACTCAAACCCATCGTCAACCCCTACATCGACATGGATCACATTCGCTTTGCATCGCTCGACGAGTTCTTCGAGATTTCAGCCGAGTCGGACCAGGATTACGAATACACCATGTCCTGGGTGGACCTATTGATTGGCGGGAAGAACCTGTGCAGGGGCATCTTCATGCGCGGCAATCACAACCAGTCCAGGGCGCTTGCCTCCAAGCCTATGAAAAAGCGCTTATCACTGGCCTTACCATTCAACTTCCCCTCGTTCGTGCTGAACACCCTGACCGTGAAAACCTTCAACGAACTCTTCTATCATGCCCAGTTGGGCAAAAGCATACATAAAATTGTTCCCTATGACCCATTCTTCTATCCCCTCGACTCCATACGCGATTGGTACCGCATGTACGGCAAGCACGGCTTCTTGCAGTACCAGTTCGTCGTGCCCTTTGCAAACGCCAATGAAGCTATGAGGGAAATACTTGGACGCATCCGTCGTTCAGGCGAAGGCTCTTTCCTGACTGTGCTCAAAAAATTCGGCGCTATCCAGTCGCCGGGCATGCTATCTTTCCCAAGACCCGGGTTAACCCTTGCGCTCGATTTCGCGTATGGCGGCTCGAAAACACTGAAGCTGTTAGCAGAACTCGACAGGATCGTCCTGCAAAGTGGCGGAGCAGTATACCCCGCCAAAGATGCGCGTATGAGCGCCGGCAGCTTCCAGGCCTTTTTCCCAGTGTGGAAAGAGTTCGCGCAGTACATTGACCCTCACTTCTCCTCCAGCTTCTGGCGGCGTGTAACAGAAGTCAAAACTCAATCTCAAGAATTGGTAGTGCTTTAACATGAAAATATTGATAGCAGGGGCAACTTCGGCCATTGCCCATGAAACGGCCAAATTTTTTGCCAGGGATGGCGCAGAACTGCTCCTCGTTGCTCGCAGCGCTGATAAACTCGAGGATATCAGCAATGACCTCAGAGTGCGCGGCGCGAAAAAAGCCGAAACATTCCTGTTGGACCTGAACGACCTCGACCGGCACCAGCAATTGATAGAGGCTGCCATAGAAACCCTCGGTAGCCTCGACATGGTTTTGATTGCCCACGGCACCCTGGGCGATCAACAATTATGCCAGCAAAGCGTGGCAAAAACCCTTGAAGAATTGACCACCAACTTTACCAGCGTCATCTCCCTTCTGACCATTCTAGCCAACTACTTTGAACAACAGAAACATGGTTGTATCGCTGTTGTCTCATCAGTAGCAGGCGACCGTGGCCGCAGGAGCAACTATGTCTATGGCACAGCCAAAGGAGCCGTTAGCATATTCTTACAGGGCCTACGTAGTCGCTTGTCCAAATCCGGCGTTGTCGTGATCACGGTCAAACCCGGCCTCGTTGACACGCCCATGACCTCCTCATTGAAGAAAGGCTTACTATTTGCTCAACCGGGTAAGGTCGGGAAAGGCATTTATCAGGCGATGATGAAAGGCAAAGAGGTGGTCTACCTCCCGTGGTTCTGGCGCCCAATTATGGCGATTGTTAAGAGCATACCCGAATCGGTATTTAAGAAGATGTCGATGTAGAGAAAGAGAAAGGGGATTCTCGTACTATCCCTTTATAACCGGTATCTTTTTGGTAGCCGAACTCTCTCCGAACGAGGTTTACAAATACAGGAGCATGCTGCTCTAATGTAGCTAATACCTCTGGTACTGTCACGGGGGGATTGTGAAGATCTTCTGCCTGCTTTATCAATATCTGCATAATGAGTTCACGATCAATTTGAAACAAGTGTGCTAAAAATCTGTCTGGAGATTGGGCCTCTACTTCAAAAGGGGCAAGAAGATTAGGGGGAAAATCTTTTAAATTTTGAGTAACAATGGCATTAGCTTTACAAGCTACAGCTGTTGCTAGTACATGCTTGTCTTTCTCGTTAGTAGGCATTGATTCAATGAGCGGCTTATGATGGACAATAAAGGCATCATCAAATTGATCTCTAATAGTTGAAAATAGTCGTTGGGCTTTATCCTGTGGCATGCCTGCCTTAATAAGATTACGGCATACTTCTTCCAGGATATCATCTGTTAAATGAACCCTATACAAATCCGCCTGAGCAGCCCGCAAGAGTGTATCACGAAGTGATGCGGGAAAAAGAACGCACGCATCTAGTACAGCTACCAATGCCATCTCTACAGTCTCTTTCAATATTACCAGCTTATTACTTCTGGTGGTAGTGAACTGCCTGCCTTGATTAATGGCAGGCAGGCACATATGTTATCAGTCATACATTCCCAGTTCTTGGCTCATTCGTGCTATCTCGCCCAACGCGCGTTCTCGTTCAGCATCACGGCGCTTCTTGTACTTCATAAGGTCATTAAAGCGGATACGCCGGTGAGTTCCAAGCTTGAGAAACGGAATATCTCCCCGTTCAAGGAGCTTTATCAGGTAAGGCCGTGAGACGTTGAGAATATCCGCTGCTTCTTGGGTAGTTAACTCTTTGCTCCCAGGTACAATGAAGATTGCTCTATCATGTAGCATATAATAGACAGTCTGCTGGAGTACCTGGTACACTGATTGTGGTAACTCGATGATCTCTCCATCTGGACCAACCAGTTTGGGCACATCATTGCCATTGTCTAGTACCCCTTTGATTTTATAAAGCGCGGGTTCTTCACTTTCGCTGGCCATTATAGGCTCATCTTCAAGTACTGCCATTTCTTTCGCCTTTCTCTTCTCTTTTGCCGTAGCTGGGACCGTATGTCTCCGATATGTATATGATACTGAATATTCGAAATAAATGCAATATGTAAAATAAACGAAACAAAGATTTGTACTCATGAACACATCATTTCGGTACGATCATAGAGGCCTTATAATGTGCTTAATACATATCTATCGTTCAAGAGCGGAAGACTCTACGCTGAGAAGTTATGTAACCCTCCTCAAACCCCCGCCTGCCCCTGCCGTGAATAAAATACAAACAAAATGATCCCGGTCACAATCAACACAACCCCCAGTCCCCCCATTGCAAAGACAAGCGCAAGACTCCCACCGCCTCCGCTACTTCCAGTGTTCGCCCCCGGTGTCGGCGTGGGAGTAGCCGTTGGAGTAGGCGAGGGTGTTGGAGACGGGGTGGGTGAGGGAGTTGGAGATGGTGTCGGTGAGGGTGTTGGAGACGGGGTGGGTGAGGGAGTTGGAGATGGTGTCGGTGAGGGAGAGGGCGATGGCGACGGTGAGGGAGAGGACGATGGCGATGGCGATGGCGACGGTGTTGGGGATAGTGGAAGCGTAATAGTAGATGTGAGTGCAGGTGGTGTCAGTCCTTTATCAACACGCTGGCTAATACCATCGGCATGAGTATGTAGAATCAAGACACCGGTAAATTCCAGGAAGCAGAATCCACAACAGAGCAGCAGAAATAGATATCTCGTAAGTCTCTTAGACACTATACATCACCCCAACTAGCATACAATAGTTTCAACTGTACAAACGTTGCGAAGTAAAGACTTGTAACTGCGGGCCACTCATTGTTACTAGTCTTGTTTGTTTCTTCTGCTGCTGCGCTGCCTCAATGCCTCATAAAGGGCTATACTGCCCGCCACCGCTGCATTGAGCGAATTGATATGGCCGTGCATAGGGAGTTTAATCAGCAGGTCGCAGTGTTCGCTTACCAATCTGCTGATGCCTTTGCCTTCATTCCCCACCACCAGCGCCAGCGCACCCGTCAGGTCGGCCTGGTCGTACTCAGTCTTCGCCTCGCCGTCTAAGCCAATCACCCAGATATTCTGTTTTTTCAGCCATTCGATTGTGCGCGTCAGGTTCGTTTCCTGCGCAACCAGTAAATGTTCGCTGGCCCCCGCCGAGGTTTTGACCACCGTAGCATTCACCTCGGCTGCGCGATGCATTGGAATAATTACCCCGTGCACACCTGCCGCCTCCGCGCTGCGCAGCAGCGACCCGAGGTTGTTAACATCTTGAATAGCATCGAGGATCAGCAGAAATGGGTCTTCATTTCTATCGTGGGCGTAATCGATGATTTGCTCAAGTGTAGCGTACTTACGCGCTTCAACCACCGCTATACAGCCCTGGTGGACTGCCCCCTGGCTCAAATCGTCAAGTCTCTGGCGCGGCAGCGTTTCGATTGGAATTTGCCGCCGTTCAGCCTCGTGCAGAATAGCCTCGATAACGGGTGCATCACGTTGCCCTTTTGCTATTAAGATCCGCTTGACCTGCCTGGACGAACGCAGTGTCTCTAAAATTGCATTGCGACCCCAAACGTATTCAGGCATCTGCTACTATACCCCTTTATTCAAACGTAGTGTGATTCATGTGGAATTTGTGTTCAGAGTATAGCACATTAGTCCAATAAAAATAGGCCTGATAACGGCTCCAGAACCGTTATCAGGCCCACTTATTCCGTGCGACTAGACCTGCGCTTCCTCCTTCTCAGCCTCAAGCACTACGCTGCCGCTGCTGCTAACCGCACCCCTGGCATGCGCCGTACTCTCGCTCAATCCTACCCGTCGCCAGATTGCTCGCAGTGGTGCTGGCGCCCACCAGTTCCACCTGCCAAGCAGTCGCATTGTCGCGGGCACCAGCAGCATGCGCACCAGTGTTGCATCTACAATCACCGCGATTGCCAACCCGATACCAACTTCCTGTATAAAGACGATCTTTGACCCTCCAAACGCTCCCAGCACGACCGCCAGCAGCAGCGCTGCGCTTGTGATCAGCCAGCCCGTACGCTGCAAACCCGAAGAGACCGCTTCCCGGTTATCGCCAGTCGCATCAAACCGTTCCTTGATACGACTCAGCAGGAATACCTCGTAGTCCATCGAGAGACCAAAGGCTATGGCGAAGATCAGAACAGGCATCGTGGCATCGAGACTGCCGGTTGACTGGAAGCCCAGCAGATTCTGCAAGTGCCCATCCTGGAAAATCCATACCAGTCCGCCAAAAGTCGCCGCAAGTGAGAGTATATTGAGCACGATGGCCTTTATCGGCATTAGCACCGAACCCGTCATTAAGAAGAGCAGCACGGAAACTGCCACAACGATGATCAGGAAAGCATAGGGCAGGGTCGCGCCCAGGCTTGCCAGTAGGTCAACCTGGTATGCCGTAACGCCGTCAACCAGTGGGACGAGTCCACCAGGAGCGTGAATGGCGCGAACCTCTCGTACTATATCTGCAGCCGCTGCTGAATGATCTGCCGGCTGCATTGCTACCATAATCCTCGTTGCATCCCCATTAGCCAGTTGTGCTGCAGCCCCAGCTAACTGTGGATTATCACTTGGATGCGCATAGAGTTGCTGGTAGTCTGCCAGCGTGAGCGACGGGTTAACCGTCACGAGACTCTCTACGCTGATGACTCCTGGTATAGCCTTAATCTCATGTGCATAGGTGTCAAGGCTGGACAGGTTTGTGGCGGAGAGGGCATCACCAGGCGTACGGACAGCAATCACGAGCTGCGAGTTACCCTGCTGTGCGAAACCCTGGGAAAGTCTATCCGAGACAACTCGCGCTTCCTGGTTGGCGGGCAACACTTTCACGTCCGACGTCGAGAATGAAACGTGCAAGAAGGGCAGCCCTAATGTCACCAGGATAGCCAGCACTGCCAGCGCTACAACTACAGGCCGCCGCATCACCATTTCCGCGAGGCGATACCATGCACCTCTTGTCTCAGTAGTTGTGGAGAGTCGCTTTGATGCTGAATTTCGCCGGAATAGGCGTTGTATCGAGAGCGCATTGACGCGACGGCCCAGCAGCGCCAGTATCGCAGGCAGTATCGTCAGCGCGGCCAGCAATGCGACCAGTGTTGCTGCGATAGCGCCCATACCTACGCTGCGCAGGAACATTTCGGGGAAGAGCATCAACCCCAGCAGGCTTGTGCTGACCGTAAGCCCTGAGAAAATGATTGTTCGCCCGGCAGTCGCCATCGTTCGCTCCAATGCGCCTCTCACATCGCCATCGTCAGCTCTCAACTCCTCGCGGAAGCGTGTCACTATGAAGAGCGCGTAGTCGATTGCCAGTCCAAGTCCCAGCATGGTCACGACGTTTACAGCGTAGGCCGAGACATCCGTCAGGCTTGCCAGTACGCGCAGGATGGCAAATGCGCCCAGGATGGCAACCCCACCGATGAGCAAGGGAAGACCTGCCGCTACCAGCCCCCCGAATACAATGAGCAGCAGAATCGCCACAATCGGAAAGGTAAACATCTCTGCGTGTTCCAGGTCAGCGCCTACTTGCTGGTTGATTGCCACGTTTACGGGGACAATGCCGCCAACCGTGAGATGCAGCGCCGGAGAAGTAATCAGAGGCTCAATCGTTTTGTAGTTGCTCTCCTTCGTTGATTCGTCTTTCGCCGCGAGCTGCACCACCGCAAAGGTCTCGTGACCATCGCGCGAAAGAAAGCTGGTGCTGTGTGTCGAATAGTAGGAGCTGGCAGAAGCAACTTCCGGCCTGGCTTTGATTGTCGCCAGTAATTGAGTAGCAGCATCCGTGAAAGTGGGATCGGTCGCTTTCATCGAGCTATTGCTCATCAGGATGATGATATCGGCCGCCGAGCCTCCCAATTGCGTGTCGAGTAAATCCTGTGCCTTTGATGACTCGCTGGCTGGATCGTTAAACCCGCCGCTTTTTAGCGAACCAAAAAGTCCACTGCCGAAAATTGCCGCTCCTGCAACAATCAAGAGCGCCGTGAAAACTACTATCCACCGCGTACGGTAGAGTATTCCTCCAAGTCTTGCTAACATGTGATGTTCCTTTCTGAATGAACTTCATTCATTACATAAGAAAAAACGTTGCACTTGCATAATCAGGCTGGGGTACAAAAGCTTAAATTACAGCTCCAGGATGATCATCATTTCCCGGGTGCTGTAAAAACAATAGTCAATTTCCGGTGGGTTCAATAGCAATATAGTCGCTCTCGCCTTTTGGCTTACGTCGCACAAGCCGCGTGACATTCATCAGGAAAGAATACATGCGGCGTGTCAGGCCGTATTTCTTCGACAATGCCGCCTCGGCCGTGGCTATTTCCTGTGCTCCGGTCAGCAGTCGCGCCTTGCCCTCGACTGTTGGCCCCGTTACTTTGCCGCTAAGCGTACACGGAGCCAGCGTTACTCGCGCCGTGTGGCGAATGCGCTTGATTTTCCCCTCGTTCTTCCCCGATTCTACATAGATGGTTCCAGATTGCTCAGCGAACCATACAGGTGTATCAACCGCTTTCCCTGTCTTGCGGAAGGTTGTCAAACTGATATAGTTGTCTCTGGCGAGACCAGTAAATGTATTGTGTGCTTGAGCTAGCATCTCTTGCGTCATGGTGTCTATAAGCCCTCCTCTTAATGAATGAACTTCACTCATCTGAAGATATATTACGACAGCCGCCTCTTAAAGTTGTACTGAGTGAGCTTCATTCATATTCGCACATGAAAGCACAATTTTACGCTCGAAATGGGATTATCCGTCGCTTTTTACGCGATCTTCAACGCTATCTGTTTTTTCTTGCTTGCCCGCGCGTAACGGCGGGCCAAAGAATAAACGATCAATGATTTCGATAGTGCGTTCTCGATAGAGTTCTTCGCGCTCACCGCCTTCGACACAGAAACAGGTATACAGTACAGAGTGAACCAGTCCAAACAGGATCTCTGCATACATCTCCGTGTCGAATGGCGCGAGTTGACCCTGCGCAATTGCCTGACGAAAGAAATCGACGATGACCTTCGTAATCAATTCATCAGCAGCTTTATGTTGCCGGATCTCCTCTGTAGATTGAATATCTACTTGAAATAGCGGCATTAGTTCGCTATTTTCACGGCAGATACGAAATGAGGCTTCAATCATGGCGCGTGGCACCTGCTCAACCGGCAAGCTAGCAATCGCAGGGTCCTGGAATACCGCCGCTATTGATATTACCCAATCAAGTGAAGCGCTTGTATAGATATCACGTTTATTGTGAAAGTACAGGTAAACGGTGCCCACAGCAACACCCGCCGCTGCCGCGATATCAGCAATAGAAGTATCTTCATATCCCTGCTTTGCAAAAATCTCGCGTGCTGCCTCTATGATCGCCTGCCTTTTCGAACGTGTATCTTCTCGTGTTGTTGCCGTCATATAACTTCGATCCTGAATGAACGTCATTCATTTTATAACATGGAAAAAGAGAAATGTCAATAGCTAGCTTCTAATCCTACTTCAAGCAAAATGATGGCTCACCCGTCTATGTCGCCAATGTCGGTCCATTGTGTGCATTTGATTTTGGTAATATCAGCCAGGATATTCCGGTGGCGCAGTAATATCCATTGTCAATTCAGAACTGTTCGGACCCTCCATGTGGAAAAGGCCGAACAGCTCTCGCACTGGCGCAAAACTTCTACGATGGTGGGGACTGGCACCATGACGGTGTAAGGCAACCAGGTGGGCTTCGGTGCCGTAGCCCTTATGTTGGGCAAATCCGTAAGCGGGATATTGCTCGTGCAGTTGGATCATGATACCGTCACGAGTAACTTTGGCAATGATCGAAGCTGCTGCAATAGAAAGGCACAGCATATCGCCCTTGATAATCGAGCGCTGTGGAAGTGCAATGCCGGGCAAATTTATTGCGTCGAGCAGCAGTGCCTGCGGTGGAATCGCCAGTTGCGCAAGCGCAGCGCGCATGGCGTATTTTGTAGCCTGCAAAATATTACGCTCATCAATCAGTTCGACCGGCCCGATGCCAACCCCTACCGCCAGGGCATATTGGATGATAACCTCGTAGAGTTGCTCGCGTGCCTGTGCCGTCAACTGCTTCGAATCGCGCACACCTGCCAGGCACATCGAACAGTCATCGGAGAGCGGTAAAATGACAGCAGCAGCCACTACAGGGCCGGCAAGCGAGCCGCGCCCTGCTTCATCAAGTCCTGCAATAAAGGAATAGCCCTGACTGAGCAGGGCCATCTCTTCCTCCAGGGTTGGTGCTTGCTTACTATTCTTCTGTGCTTTCGATGTTGCTGGTATCATCAACTGCTGTTACGCTCGCAACTTTAGCCGCCTTGGCAGCTTCTTTTGCGGCTGCCTCTTTGCTCGTCATTGGGCGAACTTCTTTCAGGCGTGCAGCCTTGCCGGTCAAGCCGCGCAGGTAGTACAGTTGCTTGCGGCGTACACGGGCATGGCGTAACACCTCGATCTTCTCAAGGCGCGGGGAATGGAGCAGGAATGTACGCTCGACGCCAACCCCATGTGTGATACGGCGTACCGTAAAATTGCGGTTAACGCCGCCGCCCCGCAGGCGCATTACCACGCCCTCGAAAGGCTGTAAGCGTTCGCGGTTTCCTTCAACAACTTTCACTTGCAGGCGCACGGTATCGCCTGATCTAATCTCCGGTATATCATGACGTAACTGAGCGTTCTCAACTGCGAACAACAGCGCCCGTCCGGCAGGCTTGGTTACAACTTGTTTATCAGCCATCTCCTACAATCTCCTATGTGCGCCGTGCTCAGCCCGTAGTAATGCAGTGGCAGCAAAGCGCCTGGCGCCAGAACCTATTTCGTTGCGTTAAGCTGCTTCATCAGGCGCGATTTGCGGCGAGCAGCATTATTCCGATGAATAACACCTTTTTTAGCGGCGCGATCCAGTTCGCTCACAGCGGCACGTACAGACGCTTCAGCATCCGCATCCTCTGCGGTTATGGCCTGGCGAGCCTTGGTTACCTGCGTTTTAACGAGTGATTTAATACTGCGATTGTGCAAGCGGCGCTTCTGCTCCTGGCGCATGCGTTTCTTCGCAGAGGCATTATTGGGCATCTAAGTACTATTCCTCCCCGAAACATCAGCCCTTTCACACAGGTGGGCTAAGCTACAAAAAAGCCGACAGATCGTCGGATCGAGTGCCCCTGGATTATAACAGAATTGCAATAAGCATGTCAAACGTCGTAGAGGCCGATTCAGGGCTTCAGTAAAGTTTTTACCGCGATTGCCGCATCCACGCCCTCACAAGCCTGATTTCCTCGTAGGAATACTCATCCCCTAAAAAGTCCTTGACTGGTCTGAGAGTATCGTCCCCCGCTCGTTGCAGTGCGTCTGCTATCACCTCATAATGCTCAGGTTGAATCAATTCTTCAACATCAATAGCCTCGCCTGCTCCGATGAGTTCGGTGAGATGACTCATAACAGTTCCTGGCGTCAGATTACGCTGCCTGGCTATCTCTTCGACACTTAGACCCTGCCGGTACAGTGCAAGGGTCAGTTGACGTGTAACGCTGCTATTAACAGGTGGAGCAAGATTCGGCATCGTTTGTGATTCCATACCCATACTCAGGTTATGCGTCATACAATACTCCCTTATCTCGTCTGTAAAAGTCGTAAAATAGGTCGCCAGTTTGTTGCTGCCAACACCTGGAATCTGGGCGAATTGGGAGCGACTTTGTGGACGCTGCTGTGCCATCGCCCGTAGACTTAGATCGTGGAAGACAACGTATGGCGGCAGACCCTGCTCATCGGCGATCCGTTTACGCAGCGCACGCAGGTGCTGGAATAACTCCTCTTCTCCTGCTGCCAGGATAGGTGCGTCGACAGTCTTTGCCGGGTGTTTCTCTCCATTTTGTACAGGTTTAACAAGTGTGGTAATCTCGACCGAGCGCTTTTTCCCCAGAACCTCCCAGGAAAGTGGATTCAGTTTGAGGATTCGATAACCATCGGCTGTCTCGTCCAGCAGTCCCTGGTGTAATAGAGCGCGACCAAGGCGCAGCCATTCGTCTGTACTCAATCCCTTCCCAATGCCATAGATCGGCAATTGGTCATGGCGATAAGTGCGTATTTTCTCGGTGTTTGCTCCTCGCAATACGTCGATGACCTGGCGCATGCCAAAACTTTGTCCTGTTTTTGCGACACAGAATAAGAATCTTATAGCATCGATGGTGCGATCTTCCATCGTGGTATCTGGGCGCAGGCAATTGTCACAGTTGCCACAATTCTGGTTTTGCAGCGTCTCACCAAAGTAGGCCAGCAGGACGCGACGGCGACAGGTGCTGCTTTCTCCATAAGCTACGACCTGTTGAAGTTGCTGGCGGGCGATGCGTTGTTCCTGCTCGTCTGGTTTTTGCGCGATCAGATACTCAACTTTGGCTCGATCACCGTGGCTAAAAAAGATGATACATTGCGCGGCCTGACCGTCTCGTCCTGCACGGCCAGACTCCTGGTAATAGCTCTCAAGGCTGCGCGGCAGGTCGTAATGGATGACTGCGCGCACATCCGGCTTGCTTATGCCCATGCCGAAGGCAATGGTTGCCACCAGTACTGGCACGTCATCACGAATGAAGCGCGCCTGGTGCTCGTTTCGTTGCTCGTTGGTCAAACCCGCGTGGTAGGGTAATGCACGAATACCATTGTGTTTCAAGGCTTCGCTGAGATCATCGACGCTTTTGCGGCTCTGGCAATAGATAATCACGGGCGCGCCAGGCTGTTCGCCCAGCAATTGCACTAACTCCCCGTACGAACCCTGGTGCTTCTGTCGAACTTCATAGTAGAGGTTAGGCCGGTTGAAACTGGCGATGTGAATATGAGGATGGCGCAGCCGCAATTGTGCCAGGATATCCTGGCGAACTCGTTCGGTGGCTGTCGCGGTCAGAGCCATCGCCGGTACGTGTGGATAGCGGGTACGTAACTGGCCCAACTGCCGGTACTCTGGGCGAAAATCGTGTCCCCATTCGCTTACGCAGTGCGCCTCGTCCACTGCCAGTAGCGACAGGCCCACGGTTTGCTCGACCTGGTCCAGTAGAGGTAGGAAATTCCCACTCACAAGGCGCTCTGGAGCTACATAGAGCAACTTCAGCCCGCCATTCAATGCTGCCTTTTCCCGCCTGGCTCGTTCGTCGAAACTCAGAGTACTGTTGACGAACGTTGCTGCGATACCATTGGCTCTCAGGCGGTCTACCTGGTCATGCATCAGCGCGATTAGTGGCGAGATCACGACGGTAAGTCCAGGCATCAGTAAGGCCGGAAGTTGATAGGTGAGCGACTTTCCTCCACCGGTTGGCATCAAAACGAAGGTATCTTGTCCTGATAATGCATGCTCGATGACTTCGCGTTGACCTGCCCGGAACGTTTCATGCCCGAAATACTGCTTGAGCGCCTGTTCGATCTTTTCCAATCTATCCTGCCTCTACGACAGACCATGTTTCACTCAATAAAGAATCACCGGCGTTCCCCACGGGATCTGCGAGTACAACCAGGCCACATCGTCAGGATTCATATTAACGCAGCCATGACTCCCATTATCATTATACTGGGTGGTACCAGGGGGATCAGCGTGTGGAAAGTTTTTCCCAGGCCCATAGCTATATCTCCACCAGCTATCGTGGAAGAAGTAGCCCCCAGCGTGATACTCCATCGCATATTGGATAGCCGTAGGTGGATACCAGAATGCCGACCCGGGCGGCTCGCTCGATTTGAACTGCGTTGGGTGTTGGCGCAGGATAATGCTCCAGAATCCGGGTGGGGAAGGCAACTGGTATTGTCCAGAGACAATGTAAAACGCCCTGACCAGTTTCCCATTATTGTAGAAGCGCAGCGTTTGTTCGATCAGCGAAACGACGAGCACCTGGCCAGCTTGAGATCCATAAACATTGTAGTGTTTCATCAAGCTAATGTCGGTGGCGTGCGCTTGATTCATTGGCGTCTTATCGTTATAGTCAGCCTCCATTGCCCTCAGGTGTAGGAAGTCATTGTTCAACTGGTCGATCGCTGACTGGTAGTCATCTATCGTTTGTGCCGACTGTACAGCAGCATCCGCGTCTGAGCCAATACCCTGCATATCGTACTCATAGTCCAGGTTGTAGCTGTTACCGTCGTACGCGTCATAGTATTGATGCGCCTTGCCCCAGTTCGTGACTTCTTGATGGAACTGTTTGAGCAGGTAATTGGCCTGACCCTGAACCAGCGGGAATTGGATGGACGCGGTATCGCTATCAATTTGCCCCGAAACCTTCAGATAATCGTTAATACCTTTGGCTTGAGTGAGCGCCGCCTGGTCGGCCTGGAGCCGCTGCTGGAAAGGTGTGGAGTTTTGCCCATACTTTTTGAGCAGGTTGATTTCTGCGCTGAACTCTTTCAGTTTGGCCGCGCCGACAAATGGAATAGCCTGCGTAGAGTAAACCGTTGTTTCTTGCAACTGCGCATTGATCTCATCGATAAGCTGTGAGAAATCTGCTGGTGTAGTAGCAGCGCGGAAAGCCTGCAGGTCGTCCTGGTGCTGTTGGTTGAGTGCCGTCACATCCAGGCGCGATGCCTGCAACTGTTGAATGACCTGTTGTAGAGCAGTTAATGACGAATATGCCGGGCCCATCAAATGCAGCGCTTGTGTGGAATTCAAGGCATTCTCACCGATCTGAATATAATCTCTTGGGTATTGAGCCTTTGCCAGTGCTGTTTGATACTGGGTAAGCTGATGCGCAAAAGTCTTGGCCTCAATGAAATTCTGCGCCTGTCGCTCAGCCAGCGCATTCTCCAGCTTCTGAAGATCCTGGCTGGCCCGGAAATCAAGCTGCTGTGTTGCCTGCGTGATCAAACCATTGACTTCGACCGTTAGCAGCGCATAACGCTGCACCAGGTTAGAGAAGTAATCATTCACCGGCTGATCGTTAATCAGGCCGACTGGTGAGCTGGTATTACCCAGTTGATCTTCCTGGCTAATAATCGGCTGCAACATATAGTCAGGAACACCAATACTCTGTGCATGCGCAATAACGCTGTCGAGAGCGGCCTTTTTCTGGCTCGCTTGCTGTTGCAGTTGGGGATTGCCGTTACAGGCGCTTAGTAGGAGCATGATGAGCGTCGCCAGTGTTAATGCTAGCACGCCTTTGCTGGCCCGCCTCCGGGCAAAGCTAGAATATAACATTTTTTATTGGGCCTCTTAATTCTTCAGATAGAGATTTGTTGATAAAAGAATACACATAACCCTTTCATTTATTACATCGGTCGTAAGCTATAAACGTAACATAGGACTTCAATTTATCTGCAAGGGTGAACGAGGCGTTCATTCCTCCTTCACCCTGCAAGCTATCCTTTATCCCAACGCCTGCTCCAAATCCCGCATCAGATCTTCTTTATCTTCGATACCGACCGAGAGCCGCAGCAGCGTATCGGTCAGGCCCCGGGATTCGCGTATATCCTTAGGGATCGAGCCATGCGTCATAGAAGCAGGATGGCATACCAGCGACTCAACGCCGCCAAGGCTTTCAGCTAGCGCGAACACTTTGAACCGCCGCACTATTTGAGCGATATCAACAAAACTACCCTTGGGTTGGAACGAAACCATACCGCCGAAACCGCTCATCTGGCGTTTAGCGAGTTCATGATCGGGATGGGAAACCAGCCCCGGATAATACACCCTCTCCACTCGCGGATGCTCGGCCAGAAATCCGGCAACCGCTCGCGCATTCTCCTCATGCTGCCGCATACGTACCGCAAGCGTCTTGATGCCGCGCAGTATTAGCCAAGCGTCGAAAGGTGAGGGTACGCCGCCTGCCGCGTTCTGGTAGAATTTGATGGCCTCGTACGCCTCTTCATCGTTCAAGACGAGTGCCCCGCCAACCACGTCGCTATGCCCATTGATATACTTGGTCGTGCTATGTACAACAATGTCCGCCCCCAGCTTCAGCGGCTGCTGAAAATACGGACTGGCAAAGGTGTTATCCACAACAACCAGCAGCTTATGGCGGTGCGCAATCTCTGCGATTGCCCGGATATCCACCAGTCTGAGCAGAGGATTGGTAGGAGTCTCCAACCACACCATCTTCGTATTTGGCCGGATGGCCTTTTCGTAAGCATCCGGATCGTCGGCTGGCACATAGCTGGTCTCGACAGTATAGCGGCGCATCACACGCTCAAAGATTCGATAGCTGCCACCGTACAGGTCATCACAGGAGACGATGTGATCACCTGCACTGAGCAAGCTCAGGATAGCGCTTTCAGCCGCCATGCCGGAAGCGAAGGCTAATCCATACTTCCCATCTTCGAGTGCTGCCATACATGCTTCTAACACAGAGCGCGTCGGATTACTCGTGCGCGAATACTCAAAGCCTTTATTTTCACCCAGCCCTGCCTGGGCATAGGTTGCAGTCTGGAAGATTGGAGTCATGATCGCACCTGTCGAAGGATCAGGCTCTTGCCCGGCATGAATTGCCTTTGTTGCAAACTTCATACAAAAACTCCTTTAGCTATAGCTACGCGGGTGGCTTCAACAGAAGCCACGTGGTGTATATGAGTAACGCAAGGACTATAGCACTTTTATCCTCAAAGAGCAACGCCCCTACGATGCGAGGTTCCACCACAAATCGGGGGCTCAGGGTGATCTTGTACCTGGGGCGATGCAAGCATCCCCGCCCAACTCCACACCACTCCCGCCCCTACGCGGGTAGCCCCTGATTTGTGGTAGAACCGTTGATGGCGAAATCAGTGAGCACGCAGGGAGATATGGTGCAACTGTGGCGCGTTTGCGCCGTATTTTTTTGGATTTTTCCCTCGTTGCATAGTATTACATAAAAATCGATATAGCATCGAATAGGGTGCAACTGTGGCGCGTTTGCGCCGTATTTTTTGGATTTTTCCCTTGCTCCCCTGGTCGAGGATGGCTCCCCAGGCGATGTTCAAAAGTGTGAAATTTATGCACGTCACGCTCAATTCACCAGTCCTTTAGCGCTGCATGTGGTTGTACCACGTGCGTGGGAGAGGGAGTTCTCCCTCTCTTCTCCTACATATTCTTTTTCTGACACTGGTAACTGATACAGTTGGCGCATGAAAAAAGCTGCACCATGGCAGGGCGAGAGTGTTTTCTTGCCATCTCCTTTGGTCCTTCCTCAGGGACTCTCCCTTCCTCTGGCAATTTCCTGCGTCTCTGCTTCGAGCATCACCCGCAGCAGCAGGCTTCCCCAGGTGCGGTAGGGACGCCAGGCTTCGGCGATCTGCCTGGCCTCCTGGGTTGTCGGGAGATGATCCAGCCCGTAAGCCAAGGCGATGGCGCGACCCAGTCTCGGTTCCTGCGTGGGCAGAGCATCCGGCTCTCCTGCTCCACGCAGGAGAATGAGCTGAGCGGAAAAGTCACCGATGCCAGGCAGGGCCTTCAAGTGCTCAAGCGCTTGTTCAGGTTTTCTTGCTGCGATCTTGCCGCTTGCCCTGCAAATTCTTGTTCCATATTCCCACGGGTTGCGCAACGAGATGCACATTCATCTGAAATGGCTCTACAGGTCCATTCAACGCTCGCACTTTTTTCTGGCGAGGGATCAGTAATACCTGGGCCTTATGAAAGCAGGAGAGTTATGAAAGACGTTCTCAAGCCAAAATGCTGATGGGTTACATCTTGTTGTGCAACCCGTAGAACACCAGATCAGCCATGGAGCGGCGTGAACGATTGACCGGGTGCCAATTTCTGCACTCTGACGACGAACTGCATGATAGTGGGAATCGATCCAGCTACAGTCAGTTCCACAGGAGGATGCGACGGTGGTCGTACCGGAATGCCTAAGCTCGCCGCTTCGCTGGCCCATGCGGATGTGACCCATGCTGCGTAGGGAACGAAGGTTGCTGCTCCCCGCTTGGCCGGACGACGGCGTGCGTTCCCAGTATTGATCGGAGTCAAGGCGACTCTCTCAGCATAGGCAGCTACCAGCTTGCCCGCATCCACTGTCAATACCACTTGCGGGCGTGGATCACAGGCTGCACGCTGTCGATTGAGCCGCGCCGGGTCGAGCCAGAAGAAGATGTGGGCATTGATGAGAGCGTACCATTCGGACGGGGATATGCCAATCAAGCAGGTTGCCAGGGCCGTCGGAGGCATGGGCCGCTGATCCCGAAGCTGGACACCGTTCGGAAGCTCGGTATGCGTCAATCGCTGGTTTTTCTCCAATCCTTCCCGGTCCTGTCCGATGATGCCAGCAATGTTCAGGAGCGTACTGGCGCTGTGCAGGCCATCCCGCTGAATCACAGGCCAATTTGCGGCTTCAGCCATATGGTATATATATGTTAACTGCATCATTATTCGTATACTATCTCGCCTCGAGATAGTCCTTAAGATAGTTCCTGTTGCGACGCAGTATCGTGCGACTATAAGTGCGATCGAATCTCCTGTTCATGCGTTTCCCCCCAGGTCGCAATGGCTGCGATAACCGGTTCGAGCGTCTTGCCAAAGGCGGAGAACGTGTACTCGACTTTGGGCGGAACAACTGGATACACCTTCCGCTTAATCAGTCCATCAGCTTCCAATTCACGTAACTGTTGAGTGAGCATCTTATCGGTAATACCGGGTAACATACGTTTAAACTGACCAAACCGCATGGTTTGGTAGCGATACAATTTCCATAAAATACGGGGCTTCCACTTACCAGCCATCAACGCCAGTCCAGCATCGACTGGACACTGAAATAGTCGGGCTTCCACGCGTGTACTCATACTTTCCTCCAGGAGAGTATCTACCTTTTTTGTATGTTCTTGTTTTAAGGATAGCTCAATGGTATGCTTGTGTCAATCAGGCACGTATCACGATGAAGCGAGGTGACTATTCGTCCTCGCCTTCCCTGAAAGGAATGAGAGAAATGTCAGAGGAGACAAATGCTGAGACACCGATAGAGCTGGACACGAGCGCGAGACACACACCAGAGCAAGCTGAAGAGACGTGTTGTCCAATCATAGAATTGCGTCAATATCTTCACCAACCAGGGAGACGCGATGATTTCATTGCCTTATTCGATGAGCATTTCATTGAAGAGCAAGAGCACTATGGTGCGTTCATACTCGGTCAATTTCGCGATCGCACCAATCCTGATCGATTTGTCTGGTTGCGTGGGTTTCCCGATATGCAGACGCGACTGACAGCGTTGGAAGGTTTCTACCACGCTAGCCCGATCTGGCAAGCTCATCGAACTGTGGCCAATGACACGATCAGTGATGTGAGCAACGTTTTCTTGCTCAGGTCAGCTCGTGTCACCGCTGGTTTTTGCTTCGACCCAGCAAACCGCCCGATGAGGGGTACGCCAGAACTGGCGGGAGGGGTAATCATCGCGACAATCTATGCTTTCGATGCACCAGTTGATCCACGATTCGTAGATTTCTTAGAAAACACTATGATCCCTCTGCTTCGTGAGGCAGGAGCGACCCTTTTGGGGCACTTCGTGACCGAACCAAGCGAGAACACATTTCCAGAGCTGCCAGTACGCGAAGGGGAAAACGTCTTCGTCTGGTTTGCTTCGTTCGCGGATGAGGCAGCTTATACGAGCTATCACGACGCTTTGACACAAAGCCAGGAGTGGATCACCTCAATTGTTCCTACCTTGCAGATGTGGGGAGCTTCGCCAGAAGAGATGTTGGAATTGCTCCCAACGAGACGTTCGCTCTTGCGCCATCGGGCACAAGAGCAATGAACGAGGAAAGGACTTTGGAGGATGACCTTTCAACTTCCAGACGATAGCACGCCCTTTGGTAAGAGTGTGCGGCGTCGCGTGCATGAAGAGTATCTCCTGTGGCTTACCACTGTGGATATGCACGACATGCCTCAGCCAGCACCCATCTGGTTTTGGTGGGATGAGGCCGCATCCAATTTTTTGATTTATAACCAGACGCATGCCAAACGCCTGGATTTTGTGCGTCGGAATTCCCAAGTGGCGCTGCATTTTGATGGCTACGGGACTGGTTCTGGTATCATTGTGTTTACCGGGCACGCCCAGATCAGCATCTCTGAACCTCCTGCCGATCAACATCAGCTCTATCTGGCGAAATATCGCCACTGGATGACCAGCAAATTTGGTTCGCCGGAACAGTTTGCCGCGGATTATTCGGTGGCTTTGCGCATCTACCCCATGAAGGTGCGGGGCTCATCTTCGTAAGATATGCGTGCTTGCGCCGAGCGAGGAGCTACCCATTTCTCTCTTTTGATGAGCACCTCCGACTGGCGTAAAACCCTGATTGAGTATCTGGTGGGGCTGATTTAACGTCTCTCTTCCTGCTTCCCCTGCTGAGCAGCAATGAACTCCTGGGAACGGTGGGCCGCTCGCGTGAGAAAATCCGCGATCGTTGCAAGTTGCTCGTCGCTGTAGATTTCGAGCAACTCCCGAAAGGTCTCTTGCAAGGAGTGAAACGACTGATCAAGCTCCGCAAGCCGTTCCTGGTTTGGTTCCACAATGACCCGGCGACGGTCATGGGGGTCACGTACTCGTTGCACCATCCCTTTGCTTTCTAGTCGGTCAAGCAAACCCGTGACCGAAGGGGTTGTCAAGCCGGTGTGAGACGCAATCTCACCAGCCGTGAGGGGGCCTAGCTGACTGAGCAGAGAGAGCGTCTTCTCTTCGGTCGTTCCTAGTCCCACGCGCTCAGCCATACTGGCGTGGAAAAAGATGGCCATAGTGCTACTTTCGCGACTCGCCTGAAGCACCGCTTCAATGAGACGCTTCCGGTGCGACTGATGACTTGACATCGTTATCCTCCTCGTATATACTTAGGGAAAACTAATATCTAGATAATCCTAGATATTAGTTTCGTCTAGTCTATTCTATCACAGGGCAGGATGACACGGGGGCTCTGCGCCCTCGTCATTTCCTGTTGGGAGCGATCTATGCAGCAACGACTTTCGACTCAATCCTTCCTAGCATGCGGTGTGATTAGGCCGCTGCTCTTCGTCGTCGTGTTTCTCATCGAGGGTGCCACCCGTCGGGGCTACAGCCCTTGGCGCCATGCGGTGAGTCAACTCAGTCTGGGTGCGCAGGGGTGGATGAACAACATCAACATCTTCATCTGCGGATTGTTCCTGCTTTGCTTTGCTTTCGGGCTCAAACGAGCGTTGCGGTCGGGGAAAGGCTCGGTCTGGGGACCCGGATTGACCCTGCTCTGCGGCGTGCTCCTCATCATTGCAGCCATCTTCCCGATTAGCCCGGCTCTCGGCTATCCCCCAGGTGTAGCTCCTACCTACAGTCTGCATGGATTGATTCATGCTCTGGCCGCCACCATCTTCTTTGGCTGTCTGTCTGCACTCTGCTTTGTGGTGGGACAGCGCTTTGTGGGCGATGCCGATTGGAAGGGCTGGGGACTCTACTCCCGTATCACAGGTGTGGTGGTGGCTGTGTTCTATATCCTAACGTCTGTGGTCACGACTCTCGATATGAACGGACTCCTGCCAGATGCGCCAGGCGGGCTGCTCCAGCGTATCTCGATCATCAGCGGCTTCGGTTGGATCATGCTCCTCGCGCTGCGACTTCTGCGCAAGAGGCAGCCTGCCGAAACTTCACGTCCAGACAACATTGGGATAGACGTACAAGCAGAGGCTTGAAGCAAGGACCAGAGAGTGATGAGTAATACGCAGCTACCCTATACAGAACAGGATGCATTCACCGTTCTGCGAACCTCCAATGTCGCACTGCTCACGACATTTCGCCGCAACGGTCAAGGCGTGGATACCCCGGTCGGTATCAGGCTTGCAGAAGGGAAAGCCTACTTTACCACCTGGTCAACCACCGGCAAGGTGAAACGTCTCGCCAACAATCCACGCGTGACGCTTGCCTCTTATACGAAGATGAGAAGGAAGGTGATAGGTTCAACTGTTGAAGGCATTGCCCGCCGTTTGGAAGGCACGGAGACAGCAGATGTATCCGCGAGGGTTCTCAAACCGACGTTCTGGAGCCGGTTATGGACGCTGATCTATACACTAAGAAGGTGGCAGCCCCTCCTCTATGAAGTAGTGCCAAGTATCGGAGGACAGAATACCGAGAAGGCAGAGTAAACAGGAAGAGCATGAGAGGGACAAAGGAATCTTCTGTGTGAAAGTCTCGAATGAGTGCGCATGGCAGGAGTAAACCGGGACTCCATGAGGAATATTACCCAAACATCTGTCACCATCCAGGCTGCTCTAGAGTCGAGCCCTGCCGTGCCTCTCTGGTTTGGCGAAGTGGTGCTGATCGTTGAGCATCTTCGCAGGCAGGGTGTCCTTTCGGCCATCTGTGAGCAGGTGCGCTTTGCACGGCGACGCTTCGGGTACTATGAGGTCCTTGACTTTCTCGCGGTCCAGATCGCGCTATGCCATCAGTGGGGAGCGCACCTTGGAAACCTTCTACCAGAGAGTGCACCCCTTCGCAGTCCCTTTCATGGCCTTGTTTGAGCGTGACCGGTTGCCAGCCCGTTCGACCCTCTCGCGCTTTTTGGCAGCGCTAACTGAGGTGCCCGTCGAAGCCCTACGCACGCTCTTTCTCGATGATGCGCGGAGCGCGCCCGCTCTCGAACGAAAAACAAACCGGGGGCCTGGTGGATCGAGCGGGAAATGCGTGGGATGTTCGTAGCCAAGAAGTCCACTATAGAGCAGAGCAACGATTTAGTTATGGTAATATAGACCTCGAATGATGCCTACTCGTAGGCTTTCCAATCTTCTGTGGTATATGCGAATAATCGTCCCTTGTAAGGAGTGTGGGTATGTTTAAGCGTATGACAATAATAATAAGTTTTACCTGGCTGATTGTCTTAGGGGTAGTGGCATGTGGTGGTTCAAATTCAAATAATGGCGCTGCCGACACCTTTACAACAATCATATCTCCAACTCCATCGTCCTCTCCAGCACTCTCCTCTCCCACACCCTCAGCAGCCCTCGCACCGCTGCACATAACAGGTGTGGTGATAGGTGTTAGCCCCAGCAACATCTCCAATATCGCCTGTGGCGCCTCAACCAATCTAGTGTTTACTGCAACCATTACATCGAATAGCGGAAACCTTGGCGGGCAAGTACCGTATACATGGAGCATCAATCACACAAATATATCCGGCAGTGTGACTTTCACCCCTGGACAGACCACCAAAACGGTAGCGTACACTCTCAGCGGTGTTGTAATTCAGCTTGGCTCGCCATCCGCTGTCTCAGGCTTGATCGCAGTCGGAAATTCGGGCAGTTCCATCACCTCCTCCACCGTCGGACTCACCGGCGTCTGCAGGCTTCCCGGCCCATTCCAGGTCGTCCACCTCTCCATTTCTACGAATCCCGCCTCGATTTCAAATATCGCCTGTGGCACGACCATCAACGTCATCTATACCGCCACAGTTACCATCGCACCTGATAGCAATGCCGGTGCCGTTCAACTCGTGTGGAGTTATGGAGACTCCCATCCCGCGACCAGTGTCGCCTTTGCGCCAACAGAAACAGTAAAATCAGTCTCCGTCACACTCACCGGTAAACTGGGCCGCTTCACAGGGTTCCCGCGCGCTGTGTCGATAGCCTCGACCAGTCCCAACGCTGTCAGTTCAGCATCTGCCCAACCCACCGGTACTTGTAGCTAGTAGTCAGTCCAATTTGGTTTGGTTAGAGAAGTCAGGCCAGAAAGGAAGACTTCTAAACCTACCTGGAAACCGCTCCTGGGTTTCTGCTCACCGAGCATAGCAGCGCTTTCGAGTTGAATGAAACCATGCAGGAACGCCCACAAGGCGACGGCAGCACTCGCTGCTCTTTCTTGTCCTACCGTCTTCTCAACAAGCTCCACAACAAAGATCCACAGCGCATGCTCTGCCTGCAACAGCCCCGGCGTTTGCTCGTGAACGCTCATGAGGAGGGCATACCACGCAGGATGAGCTTGTGCAAAGGCCAGATAGGCGGTCGCACCCGCGCGAAGTGCATCCTTTCCCACCTGCACGCCCACGGCATCGACAAGAGCCGCACGAAGGCGACCACATCCTTCTTCTGCAATCGCCGCTTCTAATGCAGCCCGATCAGTATAATACCGGTAGAGGGCACGAGGAGAGAGCCCTAAGCGACTGGCTACCTCGCGCATAGAAAGGGCTGCTTCCCCATACTGTTCAAGATGCTCAATCGCTGCTGCCAGGATGGTTTGAGCATTAGTTTTTGCTGGATAAGGCATACGCCTCTAGTATAGCTCTTGACAAAGAAAAATGGAAGATATACACTGTAGACGATGAAAGTATACAGTGTATATCTTCATCGTCTACCTGTTCTTGCACGAGTGTGTTCAGGGGGTCTGCGTACCCTTTTCCACCTCTGTTCATCTTGAGGAGACTTTTGTCATGCCATCGGTTGTGGTCACCGGCGTTTCCTCTGGCATTGGGAGGGGAACCGCCAAAGTCCTGGTCCAGCATGGGTTTCATGTCTTTGGCAGTGTTCGTAAGCGGGAAGACGCTGATCGGCTCAGCGCCGAATGGGGAGAGGCTTTTACCCCACTGCTCTTCGATATCACTGACGAGCAGGCAGTTCGGCAGGCTGCTGCTGTCGTTGCTGATCGTTTGCAAGGTCAAACCCTGTCTGGTTTAGTCAACAATGCCGGGATCGCTGTTCCCGCTCCACTCATCTATCAGCCCATTAGCGAGTATCGTCAGCAACTAGAGGTGAACCTTGTCGGTCCCTTGATCGTCACCCAGGCGTTTGTCGATCTGCTGGGAGCCGATCATCGACGAAGAGGCCGTCCTGGTCGTATTATCAACATCAGTTCCATTGGTGGAAAGCTAGCAGGTCCCTTTCTTGGCGCGTATCATGCCTCTAAGTTCGGCATGGAGGGGTTCTCAGACAGCCTGCGCATAGAATTGATGGTTCATGGCATCGATGTCATTGTGATTGGACCAGGAGCAGTTGCCACTGCGATTTGGGACAAAGCAGAACAGATTGATATCTCTGCTTATCGGGACACCGAATATGCTCAAGCTGTAGAGGCCTATCGCAAGTACATGATCGAGGGGGGGCGCAAAGGGTATTCACCTGAACACCTCGGAGAGATCGTCTGGCAAGCTCTGACAACTCCTCATCCCCTTGTTCGGTACGGGTATGCTGTCGTGCCGCGCCCACTCTTCAATTGGATCATCCCTCGACTTCTTCCCAAACGGCGTGTCGGTGCCTTGATCGCGAACAATTTGGGATTGAAGGGCCCAAAACGATGACGAAGTAGGAGCGGCATGCTTATGCGTGTGGTCCTCTTACTAAGGGGTTCACTAGAGCATGTTCCGTAACCCAACCGCTTGCCCGAACGTATTAATACACAGTAAGCAATACGCTAGAAATCCGGCTCTATTTTGCTTTATAAGGATAACGAATATCATGTCAATATCCCAACCACTACACACCTCTCACAGCCATTCAGCGCAGCCTGTAATCGGCGTACTGCTCGTCCACGGCTTTAATGGCAGCAGGGACGATATGGCCGAACTGCAAAGTATTCTCAATGCTCACGACATCATCACAGTAAATATGCTTTTGCCGGGGCATGGTCAGCGCGTGCAGGCACTCTTTTCTGTCGGCTGGGAAGATTGGGCGCAGGCAGTGCGCCACGAACTGAGCCTGCTCAAAGAGCGCTGTGATGTTGTGTTTCTGGTTGGACACTCGCTAGGTGGCGCGCTTATCTTGCATATAGCCGCTCACGAGGAAGTAGCCGGTGTTGTGTCAATGTGCGCTCCGCTGCATATACATCCATGGTTAAAGCCCGCCATTAGCTTCGCCAAATATGTTATCCCGCTGGTACCAACCATACGCGAAGATGTGCATGACCCGGAGGCTCGACGCCGTTATATACGCGACGTGTATAGCTGGATGCCTATGCGACCGATAGAGAGCATGTTGCAATTTCTACCACAATTGCGTACAGAACTGCCGCAAATCACAGTGCCGGCACTCATCATGGCTTCGATTCACGACCATGTCGTCCCTGCCCGCGATGGAAGGGAGATTTACCGGCTCATCGGCTCACGTGAAAAGCATCTTGTCACGCTTCATCGCTCGTATCATGTGATTATGAAGGACTACGATCGCGAAGAAGTATTCGATAAAACGCTTTCCTTCGTTCAACGTCATGCCAGAATTGCAAAATCGTATGAGAAAAAATCGTCTGCAGACCAGACAGCCTGATCATCTTTCTCGCTATATATTGTTTCGTGTATACTCGAGTTCAATAGCATTCATTCTGGGGGTTAAACAAGGGTTTTGGCACAGCAAGTAAGCGATCCACCGGGCCAACAGCCTCCGCGCATCACGCCGCCACAGGCAGATGCGCGAGCGCGTTTTACAAAGGCAGGTATACTCTCCTTACTTATTCTCGTTGGGCTGCTACTGCTTTTATTTTCCGGCCAGCTCGTTCTCGGTCTCTTACACGCGAATGATGCCAGGAATGTTGTTGCCGGTACACGCCCAACCTCGACCGCGCAAAGTAGTAAAAAGGTGACACCTGCACCAACACAAAGCCTGGATGCTCCAACTAGTACACCCTCCCCTTTCGTTGCACCCAATAATGTAACATTGCCTTCGCTCCAATTGCCCGCCGGCTATTATGCGCTCTATGAACAGAAAAGCGGCCTCTTCGTCGTTTCCAGCACCGGTAACTTTTCTCGCGCAATACCCACGCAAGGCTACATCTATAGCGAGGCCGTGCCTCCTATACTGACGCCTTCCGGTCAAATCCTCTATAGCGGCAATGGCATATGGTTGACAGATATTTTTGGCGGAACTCCAACTCAAATCGCAGACCTGCTTCCTGGCCAGGTAATCACCTCAATGGCGTTGAGCAATGATGGCAAGATGATTGCATGGAGCACCGAGCCTGTAGACGGGATAGGTGTTATTGATATTCACGCAGGCCCATTGGCGGCTCCCGCGGTCGTATATGCACAATCGGCTCTGGATTGCCCTTGTTTCCGTATCTTCTCGTTCATGAGCAGCTCCGGGCCGCAGGCCGATAATACATTGCTGCTGACTGATGATCGTGGTAGCCATGAAGCTGTACAGTATGGTTTGTGGTCGCTCGACCTCACTCAAACGCCTCCCACACCCTCTCCTATTTTAGACGAAAATCCGCAGCAGGGGCCTCTGACCCTCACCCCTTCTAGTAATGGCTTATTGTACTCATCCGACGAAGGCGCCGTACCTGTGCCCTCCGATTACAGCGTACCCGCAGATATTGCCGCGCTTTCGTATGCAAACAGCTTGAGTTTGACGATCTTAAATGGATCATCCCCGGCTCTAGGCCTTTCACAGGTGCTTTTGCCGGAGCAGGATAACTTGAGCAATAGCGCTCAATATCACTGGGTTACCACACCCATATTTTCGCCCGATGCGCATACCCTGGCATACGTTGAATTTTCCAGTGACGCCCAGGACCCCTATGATCGGGATAGCGCACTCTACACCGTGCAAATCAGTGGCTCGGGAACCAGTCTGCACGCAGCTAAGCCCCGGTTGCTTGCAACCTCGACAGATCGCCTGGTTGAACTGGGTGCCTGGTTCAATAACCACATCATCACCTTCTATGGAGATGGCACCCTTTACGCAATGGATATACAAAGCGGAGCTTTAACAACAATAGCACGGCCCGGAACCTATGCGCGCCTCATAGCCGTCGTCGGTTCCTAAGTACAGCCTACCGCAAGTTCGTGCCAAGCTTGCGTTCCAGCTTTTCAACCGTGTAGGACCACTTGAGAGGCTCAGCGGCTCGGTTGTAGTGAGCAAGGAAGTCCAGAATGGCCTGCTCAAGCTCATCCAGGCTGCAGAAATGGTTCGGCTGCAAGAGTTTGCGCTGTAGAAGACTGAACCAGATCTCAATCTGATCGAGCCAGGAGGCATTGGTAGGCAACCAATAGAGTTGCATTGTTAGTTTTCCATCTGACGCCGTTGCTAGTTCCTGAACCCAGCGTGGGAGCTGCTTGGACGCATGGGTCGGACCATTATCCAGCACCAAGGCTACCGTCTGCATACCACGACGTTTGGCTTCCGCAACGACAACTGTCTCGAGAAAGGAGCGGAAGTCGATGAAGCGCTTGCGTGCGTGGCACTGCCCATAGACGAGCCCATCAGCAACGCTCAAAGCTGCCATTAGATGCAAAGCGCCACGCCGATGGTAGCGTGGAGACTGATACACCGGATGCTTGTGGATGGCTGGACGAGGAGCTTGCTCTGCCTCTCGCGCCTGGATCGAGGTTTTCTCATCCGCACAGACGACCCAGATGCCTTGTTCAAGCAAGGCAGCGGCGTGTTCATACAAGCGCAAGACTGGGCGAGCACGCACAAGGAACGTCTCAGGATTCTGAATATGCTGCCAGCTATGGTAGCGCCAGGGACGAATCTGCTCGGCGGCGAGCCAGCGCCCAATGGTGCTGGCTGAGATGGCTGGTATAGAAGGAGTAGCCTCAACGTGGCGAGCCAGTTCGACTCGACTCCAATGAGCGAGAGAAACGCCATGAGAGCGAGGCAGGCTGCAGGCCAACGCTGTGACTTGTGCGCGAGCCTGAGAGGAAAAACGACGGGGTGCCCCTGATCGAGGGGCATCTTTGAGCGAATGGCTCTCTTGCCAGCGTCGTCGCCACTTGCGCACCAGGCGATCATTGAGCTCCAAGCGTTGAGCAATCTGCTTTGAACTCCAGTCAGGATAGCTATGAGCGGTCAAGACAATTCGTGTGCGTCGAGCCAGTGCCTGCGGGCTACGATGCGCTTGGGCAAGACGGTGGAACTGCTTGATCTCATCGGGAGTCAGTTGAAGAGGAGACAGTGGTAGCTGATGACGCATGAAGCACCTCCAAGTCTGGTGGGCAAACCATCTCTCAAAGAGGACATTTCTCTGTAGAACACCTCATCCAATGCCATCTATTCCTGAAAACTGTTCACGGCTCTCTTTTTCCTTTCAAGCTCCGGCTGGAACGCATTTACGGTAGGCTGTAACTAACTCTTCTGCGTTCCTGGCTCTTGTATGTGCTGTCCGGAGATGGTTGATCACGTCGTGGATTTTGTCAGTTGTATTCAAGTAGCTCTCAATATCGGGATTGTATCCGATGCCAGCAGGGTCAGGTAAAGGGACGCTTATCCAGGCTTGAGAGTTTTGAAAGAAGTACGTTAGTGCTGATGGATGATAGGTTATGGTATATCCCTCCATAACTCTCATGCACAGGCATTCGAGATGAAATGACCGGAAGGAGCTACCATTTTTCTTGTTCCAGCCTTTCAGCATCTTGATAAAGGGCTTTAGATCCCGCTGTGTGATTTGTTTGCTTGAGTCCATATATCGATATGCTTTTTGGGGTCGGTTGGTTGTAAATGCAAACTTTATCCTGGTGGGAAAGCTGTCTCAGCAGCTCGATTCATTTAGGATTGACCAGGATAGTTGTTGTAAAACGACCAGTGTTTAAAGTTCGCATTTACATCTTGTGAAACACGAAAAAACCAAGCCTTCGCATTTAGCGTCTCGATCTGCAAGCCAACCACGCGCAAGGGATTGATCTCCAGTGACTCCAATCCAGGGTAGTGTCTCTACGCCTTGCGTACGCAACTTCTCATATCCATGATAGTGCGCGTCTCTCCAGACACTTCCGATTACATTTCAGCTTCATTTATCGCCTTCGGCAGGTCGATGGCCGACACGAGATCATCCCTCCCGCTGCCATCCTGCTACAGTCCAGCAGCTTCGCGCAGTGCTCTGCTCCAGGGCAGCCAGCGGTCATCGGGACCACGGGTGTAGTCCCACAGCATGTTGTTGCACACATACCCGACGGTGATGCCGCTTTCAGGATGCACAAATCCCAGTCGGCCGCCTGCACCCGCATGGCCGAAGGAGCCGGTACCAAGCATCGGCGAGCCGGTACGACTCAGCTCATAGCCCAGCGCGAAGCGCAGCGGATACGGCCCAGGCTCGATCTCAGGCAGCCCGTCGGTCTGTGGCTTACGCGCCCGTTCGACGGTATCGCGGCTCAGCAACCGCACACCATCCACCTCGCCGATGATCGCTGCATACATCTTTGCCAGTGAGCGTGCGTTTCCGATACCATTGAGAGAGGGCATCTCCGCAACGTGGGTGTCACGCCTATTCAGAAACTGGCCCATCGCTGCGCTCACCGGGTCAAGTGGTGCGCTGCTGAAAACCGGTGCCACACGATGCTCTTCGTGTTCCGGCAAGCCGATCCACAGGTCCAGGTTCAAAGGCCCTGCGACCTCTTCGGCGAAGAACCGACCAACGGTCTTGCCGCTGATGCGGCGGATGACCTCGCCGACCAGGTAGCCATAGGTGAACT
>WNEZ01000138.1_pt1 | contig 76361 bp, 79 predicted proteins | sample 5400521 | NCBI WGS metagenome assembly WNEZ01 (sample SAMN13153339, study PRJNA577476) | soil metagenome | isolation source: 120 cm saprolite under Douglas fir tree site 2 hole 1 replicate 1 | place: USA:California | collected 2015-04-18
GCTCTCGCTCGTACGACCGCGGGCGGTTCGCCGCCAAGCGCGAGAACGGCGTCCACCACTTCCAATCTCTGGTGACGGAGTTCCTGAACCGGGAGTAAGTGGTGGCGCGAGCAGTCGCTTTGCTGCGCGACCATCCGCTCTTGACGCCCCTGCTCGTCGTCTACGCGGCGATCAACATTCTGGCCGGGGTGTTCGAGTTCGGACCTTCAAAACGTCCTCATCAACCTGGTTCTTCTCGTCGTCTACGTCTCCCTGATCCACTTCGCGACAAGAGAGCGGCCGACGGCGGTTCACCGGCCCGTCGCCCGCTCCCGCGATAGCGGTCTTGCCGTGGTGGTGGCGGTCCTGCAATTCGCAGGTGTGGCGATCTTCAGGTTTGTGATCTTCCGCCATGGGCTTGTCCAGAGTTGGGCGGCCGACCTTAGAGTCGCCGGCTTTCCGTCGCTGGTAGCGGGGAAAGCAGCAAGCGCCGCCATCGCCATCCCGCTCTTGCTGGTTCCGACCCTGGTCGGCGCTTCCGAGCCCATGAGGTAGGCCTCACGGCGAGCCCGCGAGATTTACTCCTCAGTCTGGCCTGGAGCGATCTGGCACACATCGATCGCCGCTGTCGGGTTGCTGTTCTGGCCTCACACATAAATAAGGACGCGAGCCATCTAGAATCGGATCAGCGGGAGCCCAAAAGAGGCTGAGAGGGCGCGCAGCGCCGACCGCAAGAACCTGAACTGGGTAATGCCAGCGGAGGGAGAGGATGGGCGATATCGCCGTCAAGAGCGTCGACGCCGACGCTTTCGGAAAGGTCGAGACGCACGGTATCGAGGCGATCCCGGCCGCCGAACGCAAAGGCCGGCCGCGCGAGCTCGGTTTTCTGTGGGCCGGCGCATTCACGAACTACGCGAGCCTCTTCACCGCCAGCCTGCTGACGACCTATTACGGGCTCGGCGTCTGGGACGGCCTTGCCGCCACAGTGACTGGAACTGTCGCGGCGGCGCTCATCCTCGGCCTCCTGAGCAACACCGGCCCCAGGAGCGGGCTGCCCCAGATCGTGTTCACGCGCGGCATCTTCGGGCGGCGTGGATCCTACCTGGGGGCGGCGCTCACTCTTTTCCTGGCGGTCGGCTGGTTTGCCGTCGACTGCGTCATCGCCGCCCAGGCCGGCGCTCAACTGTTCGGCGGCGGCAACCGTGCGGTCACCTTTGCGCTGGTGATCCTGATCGCAGCGATCAGCGTCGGAGTCGCGGTGTACGGCCACAGGACGATCAAGGTTCTGGAGACGTACGGCGCGGTCATCTTCGCCGCGCTCGCGGCGGCCATGTTCGTCCTGCTCGCCCCGCAATTTCACTGGGGCCAGGCACCGTCGGTGTCGGGAGCCGACTACCCGGGCGCGTTCGTGCTGGGTTTCATGACCTGCTTCGCGTTGGTCGCGTCCTGGTATCCGTTTGCCAGCGACTACTCGCGCTACCTGCCACCGTCAAGCTCAACCCGATCCGTCACCGTCTGGCCTCTCGTCGGCGTGGCCCTGCCCATGGTCTTGCTCGGTCTCTTCGGCCTCTTGCTGCCGACAATCGACGCCAAACTCGCTGCCGGCCAGGGCGTCCTCGCCGTGATCAGCGCACACGCCCCAGGCTGGGTCGCCGTCCCATTCTTCATCTTCGTGGTGGTCGGCGAGATCTGGGCCAATTACCTCGACGTCTACACGGCTGGGCTGGTGACGCTCACCATGGGCATCCGCCTGCAGCGCTGGCAGACGGCATTGGGCTGCGGAATCCTCGGCACCGCCCTGGCCGCATACGCGGTGCTGGTGAGCGACCTCCATGTCGCGTATGAGGACTTCCTCATCCTCACCTACCTGTGGGCGCCCGCTTGGGCCGCCGTCGTGCTCCTCAGCTTCTTTGTCTTCGAGGGCAATGCACGCCCAGGGCTTGCCATCGCCGCCTGGCTTGCCGGCACCGTGGTCAGCCTTCTGTTCGTCAACTACGACAACCTTTTCGGCAACATCATCGCCTCGCCGCGTTTCTTCAACGATGGCCTCATCGGCGACCTTCATGGTGCTGACGCGAGCGGCGTCGTGAGCATCGCTGTTGCAGCTGCCGTCTACTGGGGCGGACGCCGCCTACGGCGCGCATGAAAATGCCTGTCGCGATGACGATCGCAGGTTCTGACAGCGGCGGAGGTGCCGGCATCCAGGCCGACCTCAAGACATTCGCCGCCTTCGGCGTGCACGGGACGTCGGCGGTCACCGCCATCACCGCCCAGAACACGCTGACGGTCACGTCGATTCACGAAGTGCCGGTACGCGTGATACGGGCCCAGATCGACGCCGTCGTCGAGGACATCGGCGTGCGGGCGGCCAAGACCGGGATGCTCGCCAGCGCTGAGATCATTGAGGCCGTTTCGGCCGCGATCAGGGAGCATGGGATCCCTAACGTCGTGGTCGATCCGGTGATGTTCGCCAAAGGTGGCGCGAGGCTTCTCCACAACAATGCGATCGCGGCGCTGTACAGGTATCTGCTTCCGCTGGCGGCGGTTGTGACTCCCAACATTCCGGAGGCGGAGGTGCTCCTGGGCCGTTCGATCGTCACCGTCGACGATCGCCGGCAGGCCGCGCGCGAGCTGGTCGCGCTCGGGCCGCGGGCCGCGGTGGTCAAGGGCGGGCACGATTCCACGCCGGACGCGATCGACGTCTACTGGGATGGCGCCGAGATGGTCGAGCTGTCCAGCCGCCGCATCGAAACGAAGAACACCCACGGCAGCGGATGCGTGTTCTCGGCCGCCATCTCGGCCGGCCTTGCCAAGGGCTGGGAGCCGCTCGAGGCGGTGCGGGCCGCGAAAGCCTTCATCGCCGGTGCCATCGAGCACTCGCTCGAGCTGGGGAAAGGTCACGGACCGGTCAACCCAATGTTTGGACTGCCCGACTGACCCCTCGCGTCCGACGCCTTGCGGTGACGCGGTGCTCAGAGCATCCTGTGTCCCACCGTGGCGGCTATCGGTCGATTCGGAATCGCGAACCCTCGGAACTGGCCAGGCACAAGGTTCGACTGGGCTTTCGCTATGCTGGCGACACTTCTGGTGGTCGCCGGGTACTCCGACGCCTGGATAGACCGCAACGTTGCGCCAGAGCCCTGGTTGCACGCTCCGTCACAGGCGGCATGGTTGCTGGTGACGCTGTTACTTGCCGGCACCGGGCTCAGCCGCTGGCTTGCCAACAGGCGCCTCGACACGATCATCCCGCCCGGTTACGAGCTCTCGGCGGCCGGGTGCATCGTGTTCGCGGTCGGGATACTGATCAGCATTTGGTGGTCCGAGGCGTTCGGCACTGAGATCCTCGGCGTTCCAGCCATCTTCAGGCCGCCGAACGTGATCCAGATCGCCGGCGGTGTCCTCATCGTCACGGGTCCTCTGCGGGCGGCCATCGGTCGCGGCGAGCTCATTGCCGGACCCCCTGCGCTGATCTCGGCGACCCTGGTGTTCGCGGCGATCACTTTTTTTTCGCAGTTCAACCATCCGTATATCAACGACTGGGCGGCACACCCTTTCGGCGGCCTGCCATACACCCCGGTTCGCGTGCCGTTATATATCGCCGAGGAGCTCGGAGCCCTCGGCCTGCTCATGCAGACAGCGATCGTCTGCGGCGCGGTGTTGCTGCTGCTGCGCCAGGTACGACTTCCCGCCGGCAGCATCACCCTCATGCTCACCTTAACCTCGGTGCTGCTTTGCGCGCAGCTGGGACACTATCAGTACGTTCCTGTTGCAGCCGTCGCCGGTGTCATTAGCGACCTTCTTTTGCTCTGGGCCCGGCCTCGTTCGGATCGATTGGTGCCTCTTCGCGTGTTCGCGGCCGGCATGGGGGCGCTGCTGCCGGCCGTCTACTTGACAGAGGTGCAGCTGCAGAACGGCGAGATCGCCTGGCATTCGGACGTGGTGTACGGAAGCATCCTGTTGTGCGGGCTCCTGGGCTGGCTGATGAGCTACCTCATATTTCCTGAGCTCGAGGTGGCGAAAGCCGCGGCAGTTTTGTGGCCGCCGCTTGACCAGTACTCGAGCCCGACCGCCCCCGACATCACGGTGGAGCGACTCGAACACGTGCTAAAGGTCTTCAACAACCTGCGAGACCTTGGATCGAGCCCGCTGGTCGGAATGCGATGCCTCCCAGCCCATTCGGCCGATGCCCTGCGGCAGGTCCTGGAAGACGCGATCTCGTCGTTGCGCGCGTCATCGTCGCAGGTTGACGCGCAGGCAGGGGAGATCCTCCAGCTCTATTACGTCCGCCGCATCGGCGGCCACTACGCGGTCGAGCGGCGCGTCGGGCTAAGCCGCGCCGCCTACTTCAACCGCCGCTCCTATGGCGTCAGGCGATTGGTCGACCGCTTGAAGGAGCTCGAGGAGACCGCAGGCTCCGCCTAGCGCTTCAAGACTAGTCCAGCAATCTGGATGGACCAGTCTCGCGTTCGTGCCCCGACTCATCGCGTACTTAGTCCGGACCTCAGCGGGAGAGGTTTGTTTCGACGCTCCGCCTCACCGAGCCCAACCGGGCCGGGAGGAGGAGCCAGATGTTCGGAACAAGCGGACAGACCAACCGCAGGCGCGCGCCAAAGGGCACGGGCCTGGAGCGACTCGACCTCGCCGAGCTGCACTTCGCGGCGGACATGCCGGCCGGAAAGCGGCTCGACCTTCCAGGCCGCGGGACGATCTTCGTCCGAGAGGCCGCAGGCCCGGTGGGAGCGCCGACCGTGCTTCTGGTGCACGGGCTACTCGCGAGCGCCGATCTCAATTGGTCGCTGGCCGTGCCAGAGCTCGCCACGCATTTCCACGTCATCGCTCCCGACCTTCGCGGACACGGCGACGGAATCCCGACGCGGCGATTCGATGGCGCTCAGTGTGCCGACGATCTGGCGGCGTTAGTCGAGGTCCTCGACCTCGGTCCCATCATCGTGGTCGGCTACTCGCTAGGCGGACTGGTGGCGCAGCTTTTCGCGCGCCGCCATCCCAAAATGGTGCGCGGCCTCGTTCTGTGCGCCAGCGCTCACAACTTCACTTCCGCCGGAGGCGGTGTAGTGATTCGTCTGCTGACCCGAGCGGCGCAGTATGCGCCTGAGCCGCTGCGCCGGGCGGCGATGATGGCCGTGCTCGCTCCTCGGTCGGCGGATGCCGGGCAGGGCCGCTGGGTGATGAACCAGGTCGCAAAGCACGACTCGCGCGCCATCCTTCAGGCGGCCAGCGAGGCGATCGCGTTCAACTCAACGGACTGGCTGGGCGGCGTCGCCGGCCCGAGCGCGGTGGTGCTCACCACGAAAGACCAGGTTGTCTCGCCAGAGGTTCAGCGCGAGCTGTGCCGGGTCCTGGCCAATCCGGTTGTCCACGAGGTCGAAGGCGACCACTTCATCTGCGTCAAGCAGCCCGAGGTGTTCAACGAGGCGTTGGTCGCCGCTTGCACCGGAATGTGCTGAAGGCTGGTCGGCCGACACTGCTACTGGCTTTGACGCGGGTAGGCTCTGATTTGTAGCCGCCTCGCGGGGTTCCCTCCCGGGATGACCAGGAAGCGACCCCCCTCCCAGACTGGTGCGTTTTTGATCTGTCTAGCAAGCAACCAGAGGGGGTTAGCTGATGGCGATCGTGATCCCAGGCCCGCTGATAGGGGCATCCCAGAGCCGGAACGGCAGGGCGCGCATAGTGCATGTCTCCGACAAGGAGATCCGTGCTCACAACGGCCGAGTGGGAGACCTGTGCGTCCGCATCGGGCGACAGCTCGGCATGACAGCGCCTGAGCTGCGAGTCCTCTCCCGGTCGGGTCTGCTCCACGACATCGGCAAGCTCGGAATTCCTGGTTCCATCCTCCACAAGCACGACCCGCTTGACGCCTCGGAGTGGAAGCTCATGAGGACTCATCCCGAGGTCGGGCTGCGGATACTGCAATGGGCAGGGCATTTCGAGCGTTCGCTTCTGGCGGTCCTCTACCACCATGAGCGAATGGACGGCAGCGGCTACCCGCACGGATTGGTCGGCGACGCGATCCCGATCGAAGCCCGGGTCGTCGCCGTGGCCGACATGTACGACGTGCTCACGTCCGACCGACCGTATCGCCGCCATCGCGACGAACAGGAAGCGCGGCGCGTTCTCCAGGAGGAGGCCGGACCGCATCTCGACCCACGCATGGTCACCGCCCTGCTGAGATCGCTCGACGCGCAGCCTCCCCGACTGGCGCGCGCCTTCGACTAAAGTGTCGTCGTGGCGACGACCGGGCGGGCGACCGGCCCGCCTAATAAGCCGGGGCCCCCGCGAACTCGCGGCGAAGCCTCTGAGTTCGTGGGGCTTAGCCTCGACGACCTTGCGAAGATCGGCCCCGACGGGCTCATGGAGCTCTACAAGACCGCCAGTACTCCTCGTCTCGAAGACCTCGACGGCAAGCTTGTGGGCCGCATGCTCGCCGTGCCGTTGCTGCAGCAACCCAACGTCAAGCGGCTTATCGAGCGGTTCTCGCGTTCAGGCCTGTTTCCCTGGCAGGGCAAGACGTTCTCGCACGAGACCGCGGACCACGGCCATGGCGTGAACCGGCTGCTGGGCGAGCGCGTGACGTGGTTTCGTTTCCACACCTCGGTCGGTCCCTCGCACGCCGGAGACTTCGATGCCGTTCATCTCGATTACGGGCAGGACGGCAATCCGCCGCTCGTGCGTCAGGTGAAGGACGAGGTGCGCGAGGTTGCGCCTGGGCTGTGGCTAGGCCTCGCTTACCTCCGGATGCGTGACGGCGATCACCTCGGCTGCTTCTTCGGGGTCGCTCGCGGCGCGGAGTAGCGACGCCCAAACCGCGCGGTGAGCAGCCGGCGCCGTTCGTGCAGCTCGATTACCTGTACACGCCGAGCAGCGACGTCGCCGCGGACGCACGCTATTTCGCCGATGTGCTCGGCGGCAGGCTCGTCTTCAGCATCGAGGGGATGGGTGCGCGCGTGGCGAAGATCGAGCTCACGGATGGACCGCCCCACGTGCTCCTCACCGACCACCTCGAAGGCGACCGGCCGATCTTCATCTACCGAGTGGACGATCTCGACTCGGCCATGCGTGAGCTGAAGAAGCGTGGCTGGAAGAAGGCCCAAACCCTGGAGATACCGATGGGTCCATGCTGTTCGTTCAACACACCGACCGGCCATCGCCTCGCGATATACGAGCTGACGCGCCCGGAAGTGGCGAAGCACTTCGACGGGAGACACGACTTCTAGCCGACGTCGCAGGGGCGGCCGGGTTCATCCCGGCCGCAACCAGCGCACCTAAAGGCAGCCAGCCATGGCCAGGAGTAACTACTTCGATAATCACATCAGCGGGAAAGAGAGCAGCCGCGCGCGAGGCGCCCGGCGATGAGAGGGAACCGGCAGGTTCCCTCTCATAACGTCTAGCCAGTGTTCTGAAGCCCCGCCGCGACGCCGTTGACACTGAGGAGGAACAGGCGCTCGGCCCGGGCTCGCTGCTGGGCTGAGCTCGTTTTGGCGCGCAATGCTCGCAGCGCGCGCAGCTGCAGATGCGAGAGCGCATCGACGTATGGGTTGCGCAGCTCGACCGCCCACGACAGCACCCGATGCTTCTCGAGCAGCCGCGAATGGCCGGTGACAGCAAGCACGTTTTTCTTCGTGAGGTCGTACTCGTGCATGACCCGTGCCGCCAGGTCTGGCCGGTCGCCCAGCTCGAGGTATCGCGCAGCGATCCGGCGGTCCGTTTTGGCGAGACTCATCTCCGCGTTATCGAGCAGCACGTTGAAAAGTGGCCACGACGCGTACGCGCGGCGTAGGTCCTCCAGCCGCGCCGCTTCGAGGCCGCTGCCAAGCCCGTACCAACCCGGCAGGTTCAATCGCATTTGCGACCACGCGAATACCCACGGGATGGCCCGCAGATCCTCGAGCTCGGTGCCATCCTGCCGCCGCGCGGGCCGCGAAGCGATGCGCATCCGGCTCAACTCCTCGATCGGACTGACCTGGGCGAACCATTCGGCGAACCCACCGGTCTCGACGAGTGCGCGATATGCGCCCCGAGCCGCAGCGTCGACCTCGAGCGACAGGCTGCGAAAGCGTCGCGATGGCTCGGAGCGAGACGGCGCTGTCGAAGCCGCGAGCACAGCGGAGGCCACGTGCTCCAGGTGGCGTCTTGCGATCGCTGCATTTCCGTATCGCGCGAAGATGACCTCGCCCTGCTCGGTGACCTTGAAACGACCGGCCACCGACCCGGGCGCCTGGGCGCGGACGGCGCGGTTGGCCGGGCCGCCACCCCGCCCGAGCGCACCGCCGCGGCCGTGGAACATAGTGAGCCGCACTTTGCGTCGCTTCGCCCAGGCGGTCAGCTCCGTTTGGGCCTCGTAGAGCGCCAGAGTGGCGGACAGCGGACCCACCTCCTTCGTCGAATCCGAGTATCCGAGCATTACCTCGAGCCTACGGCCCGTCTTTGCCAGCCGGCGTCTCACCGGTGCGAGGCCGAGCATCTCCTCCATCACGTCGGCCGCCGCACGCAGGTCGTCCACCGTCTCGAACAGGGGGATGACATCGAGAACGGGCGGCGTGCCGCCGGAAGCGTGCTCGGCCAGCTCATAGACCGCAGCAATGTCGCCGACGTTTCGGGTGAAGCTCACGATGTAGCGCCAGCACGCGTCAGGGCTGAACCTCGCCTGTATGGACGCGATGGCGCCGAGCGTGTCCAGGACCTCTTGCGAAGGCGGCGATAGCTTCCCATGCGAGCGGACCTCGGCCAGGGCCAACGCATGCACGTGGCTGTGCTGGCGAACCTCGAGCTCAGCCAGGTGAAAGCCGAAGGTCTCCGCCTGCCAGATGAGATGCTGCAGCTCGCCGTAACCCTGGCGCGGCGCGCCTGCACCCGCCAACGAGATCTGAACGCTGCGCAGGTCAGAGATGAGCTCGTTTGCGGATGCGTACCCGCCGTCGGGGGCGCCCCTCCGGGTCGCCCGAAGTCGATCCGCGACGTGCAGGAGAAACTGCCGGTGCTGCTCGGAAGGCGAGCGTTTCTCCAGCTCAGTCCAGCGTTCGGGATCTGCTGCACGCAACGCAGCCAGCCGGCGGCGAAGGTCTGCACCCGGCGGGGTGGTGGCGGCATCTGCTGTCAGCGCCCGGCCGACGCGCGTTGTCGCGGCCTCCAGCGCAAGCAACGCGTGCTCAGCCTGGATCAGCATGGTTTCGTGCGTGACCTTTGCGTTCACCGAAGGATTGCCGTCGCGATCGCCGCCGACCCAGCTGCCGAACCGCAAGAATGCCGGCGCCAGGGGTGGACGCATGCCGCTGTCCGATGGACCAAGCGCCCAGTCCAGCGCGCGATAGATCTCAGGCACGACTCGAAACAGCGTTTCGTCGAAGACAGCTGTCATCGATCGGACTTCGTCAAGAGGCGTCACCTGTGACGTGCGCAGCTGCCCGGTGCGCCACAGTGTGTCGATCTCCTCGGTGAGCCTTCTCATCGCCTCGCGCCGCTCGCTCTCCGACGACCTCGGGTCGTCGAGCCGATTGAGCTGCTCGCCGGCCCTGCGGATCGCGGTCACCACCGCGCGACGCCGCGCTTCGGTCGGATGCGCGGTGAAGACCGGGTGCACCTCGAGGCAGTTAAGGGTCTCCATCAGGTGGCGCCGTCCATGCTTTCTGCGCAGTGCGGCCACAGTGGCGGCGAGCGATTCGGGCACCGGCCTGGGATCGCGATCGCGCTCGCGCAATACCCGCGCGCGATGGTGCTCTTCGGCCAGGTTGACCAGGTGGAAGTAGACGGCGAACGCGCGCGCGACTTCTTCCGCGCGCTCGAGCGACCATGAGGCGACTATCTTTTCTGTCTTACGCTCGTGCTCTGCGGCGTCGCGCGCCTTGATCACCGATCGCCGCAAAGTCTCGACGTCTTTCAGCAGGCCGGCCCCGCCGTAGTCCTTGATCACCTGGCCGAGCTGCTCGCCAAGCATGCGCACGTCGCGCCGGAGGGCGTCTGGAATCGCCTGACGGGCGGAAGCCCTGCTCGATGTCAAGTGGCGCTTTTCTTCCCGGACGCCTGCGACTGGTATGCGTATTCGAACGAGTCGAGCAGCGCCGCCAGCGATGCCTCGATGATGTTGCTCGAGCAGCCGACGGTCGTCCACCGCTTCAGCCCCTTGCCCGACTCGATCAGCACGCGCGTCGTTGCCGCCGTCCCGGCGCCACCATCCAGGATGCGCACCTTGTAGTCGTGCAGGCTTACCCCACGCAGCCCGGGGAACTTTGGGCCGAGCGCCTTGCGCAAAGCGGCGTCCAGCGCGTTGACAGGACCGTTGCCCGAGGCGGCGGTGTGGTACACGGCGCCGCCGACCTCGACCTTGACAGTTGCCTCCGCATGCACCGCATCTCCGTCCTTGCGCACGAGGGTGGTGAAGTCGGCCACCTTCCATGGTGCCTGGTAACCAGGCTCGAGGCGGCGCAGCAGCATCTCGAACGATGCGTCGGCGGCCTCGTATGAATAGCCGCGATGCTCGAGCTCCTTGAGGTGCTGCACCAGCCATTTTGTATGCGGATCGTCGCGGTCGAGCTCCAGCCCGAACTCGCGCGCCTTGGCGAGGATGTTGCCGCGACCAGAGAGCTCTGACACCAGCACGTGCGGCACGTTGCCGACCAGGCTCGGGTCGATGTGCTGGTATGCATCGCGGTGCTTCAACAACGCGGATACGTGCTGGCCGCCTTTATGCGCGAACGCGCCGTAGCCCACGAAGGGTTGCTGCAGCGGGAGCGCCAGGTTTGCGATCTCCGCGACCGTGCGTGAGAGGTCGGTAGAGCGCGCCAAAGCCGCCGCGGGCAGCGTTTCCATGCCGAGCTTCAACACGAGGTTGGCGACCACCGACACCAGGTTCGCGTTCCCGCATCGCTCACCGTAGCCGTTGATCGTTCCCTGCACCATGTCCGCGCCGGCGGCCACGGCCTCGAGGGTGTTGGCCACCGCGAGCTCGCAGTCGTTGTGGCAATGGATGCCGACGCCGGCCGGCCGATCCAGCTCGCTCAGCGCCCGCCGCACTGCCTGCACACCCTCGCGGATATCGGCCGGAAGGCTCCCGCCGTTGGTGTCGCACAGCACGACCCAGCTCGCGCCAGCGCGTGCGGCTTCCAGGCAAACCTCGATCGCGTACTCGGAATCGCGCGCGAAGCCATCGAAGAAATGCTCGGCGTCGAAGATCACCTCTTTCCCGCTAGCCACACCGTGCGCCACTGACTCCCGCACCATCGCCAGGTTCTCGTTCGGCGTGGTCTGGAGAACTGTGCTCACCTGCCACGTGTCGCTCTTCCCGACGAGCGTCCACGTCGGCGCCTCGCTCCGCGCCAGCGCCTGAAGGTTGGCGTCGTCTTCGCATGAGCCGCCGGCACGCCGGGTGGCGCCGAAAGCAGCGAGGCGCGAGTGCTTGAGGGGATGCGCGGCCAGCTCCGCGAAGAGCTCCTCGTCCTTTGGGTTGGAGCCTGGAAAGCCGCCCTCGACGTAATCGAAGCCAAGTCCGTCCAGCGTTCGCGCGATGCGCACCTTGTCCGAGGCCGAAAACGACACCGCGGGACCCTGGGCGCCATCGCGCAGGGTCGTGTCGTAGATCACGATCCGCCGTGCGGCGCCGGTACGGTGGGTGTTGGTGGCTTGCTTGGGCATAAAAAAACCTCCAGGCCTTCTTCGGCCGGGAGGTCCCACGACATCAGCGCAAACGCTAAGTCGGGGAACCTCCCCGATTAATTTGGATATGCGCCCTGCGCGCGCCCGGCGTTGCGATGCCGATGATCGTGGGTTGCTTGCGCATGGAGCAAGAAGGGTACCCCGAGAGGGCGGCCCGCGTCCTGGCTTCCATCACCAAATCGGGCCCGCGGGGCTTGGTGTCAAGCCCACATTGCGGCAACCGGAAATTGCCTGTTGACAAACCGGCTGGGTGAGACTACGGTTTGTGAAATCAGTTCGACATTGTCGAACACTAGTCAGATACAGGGGGTCGGAGAGACATGCATTCGATGCCACAGCGAGCGCTCGCCGAGATGTTCGGCACAGCAGCGTTGGTCCTCGTGGGTCCGGGTTCGGTGGTTGCGACGCTCACGCTCGCCGGCAAGGCCGTGCCGGCGGTGACCGAGGCGGACCTTCTGGCCATCAGTTTCGCGTTCGGTTTCATCATCACGGCCCTCGTCTACGCCATAGGCAAGGTCTCGGGTTGCCACATCAACCCAGCCGTCACGTTCGCGCTCGCGGCGACCAAGCGCTTTCCGTGGAGGGAAGTTCCTGTTTACTGGGCGTCCCAGTACGTTGGCGCCATCATCGGCGCGTTCGCCATCTGGGGAGTCTTCGGCGCGAACGCCTCGACCTTCGGCATGGGCCAGACGCACTTCGCGGCTGACGCGTCATCCAGTTACTTCCTGCAGGCCGCGCTCGCCGAGGCCCTCGGCACCGGGCTGCTGATCTTCGCGATCCTCGGCATCGTCGACTCGAAGTCGCCGACGCAGCTCGCCGGCATCGTGATCGGCGGCGCGGTGGTCGGGATCATCCTCATCTTCGGACCTATCACCGGCGCGTCCCTCAACCCCGCGCGCGCCTTCGGGCCCGAGCTGGTGCAGGCGATCGCCGGCGGTACGACCTTCTGGACGCAGTACGTGCCCGTCTACCTGATCCCCGGCCTGGTGGGCGCAGCAGCTGCGGCATTCCTCTACGACTTCCTGGCCAACCCGCGACTGGTGGCACGACCGATCGTCGAAGCGGTAAGCCACGACGACACCGCGCGCGCGGCCGCGCATTAGATCACCGACAGGAGAAAAATCACAATGGCAGTCGAAACCAACCAGATGCGTAAGTTCCTCAACGATCCGGCCGCGGTCGTAAAGGAGTCCCTGAAGGGGCTCGCGGCGGCCCATCCCGACCTGCTGCGGTACGACGTCGTAAACCAGATCATCGTGCGCAAGGGCGCGCCGAAGAAGGGCAAAGTGGCTTTGATCTCGGGCGGCGGGTCGGGCCACGAACCGCTGCATGGGGGCTTCGTAGGCCTCGGCATGCTGGATGCCGCGGCTCCGGGAGAGGTTTTCACCTCGCCGGTGCCCGGACAGATGCTTGCGGCCACGAAAGCCGTCGACGGCGGCGCCGGCGTTGTGCACATCGTCAAGAACTACACGGGCGACGTGCTCAACTTCAAGCTCGCGGCTGAAGACGCGGCGGACGAAGGCATCAAGGTAACCACTGTCGTTATCGATGACGACGTCGCGGTCCAGGACTCCCTATACACGGCCGGCCGGCGCGGAGTGGGGGCCACGGTGCTGGCCGAGAAGATCGCGGGCGCGGCAGCCGAAGGCGGGGCTGACCTGGCCAAGGTCACCGACACGATCAAGCGCGTGAACGAGCGCGCACGGTCGTTCGGGGTGGCGCTGTCCTCATGTGTTCCACCGGCTTCTGGTAAGGCCATCTTCGACCTGCCCGAGGGTCAGATCGAGCTGGGAGTCGGCATTCACGGCGAGCCGGGCCGCCGGCGGGCGCCGCTCGGAAGCGCGCGCGAGGTCGTGGAGATCATGGTCGAGGCCGTCATATCGGACTTGAAGCCGAAGCGTGGAAGCAAGGTGCTCGCATTCGTCAACGGCATGGGCGGCACCCCGCTGCTCGAGCTCTACCTTATCTATGGCGAGGTCGACGAGAAGCTGCGGAAGGCGGGCATCGAACCGGTTCGCAACCTGATCGGCAGCTACATCACCTCACTCGAGATGGCTGGCGCATCGCTGACGGTGCTCGAGCTGGACGACGAGCTGATCCGCCTTTGGGACGCGCCGGTGCACACCGCCGCGTTGCGCTGGGGGGTCTGACATACCCTTTGATCACCGAAACGGTCATGGACGCGGCCACGATCACCTCCTGGATGCGTGAGATCGACGCGTCGGTGCGCGCCGAGCGGGACCACCTGGTCCAGCTCGACGCCGCCATCGGCGACGGCGACCACGGCACCAATATGGTCAGGGGATTCGAGGCCGTCGTCCAGGCTCTTGGTGCCGACAACGGATCGCCACCGGGCCGGCTCCTGATCATTGCGGGCCGCACACTCGTCTCGACAGTAGGTGGCGCGAGCGGGCCGCTGTGGGGTTCGGCGCTCCGGAGCGGCGGCCGGATTCTGGGCGAACAGACCACGTTCGACGGTGCACAGCTGGCCGAAGTCCTGGCTGCGGCGCTGTCCTCAGTAAAGGACCTCGGCACCGCTGCGCTCGGCGACAAGACGATGGTCGATGCGCTCGAGCCGGCAGTGGAGACGCTGCGAGCGCGAATTGCAGAGGGAGAGCCACTTGCTCGCGCGCTCGACGAATCCGCAGCGGCCGCGGAAGCCGGAATGCGGGGGACGATTCCCTTGCAGGCGAGGAAGGGGCGCGCCTCGTACCTCGGCGAGCGTTCCGTGGGGCATCAGGATCCCGGTGCAACCTCGACTGCGCTGATCATTCGAGCGCTTCAGCGAGCCGTCACACCGGAATCCTGATGGGCGAGCGTGCCTTGCGCGGCGTCAGCGCCGCGCCGGGGGTCGCGTGGGGGCAGGCGATGGTCATCGATCGCGCAGGCGCTCACGTGGCGACGATCGTCCCGGCCGCCGACCGCGCGGTGGAGCTCGATCACGCCCGACGTGCGCTGCAGGTCGTGGCGACGGAGATGGAGCAGATCGCATCGCAGCTGCGTGCTGCCGGCCGTCATCCGGAGGCGGACATCGTCGAAACCGGTGTGCTGATGGCCGGCGATCCTGGACTGGCCGCGCGGGTGGAGGCGCTGGTCATGGAATCTGGACGACCGGCGGCAGATGCGCTCCTCGAAGCGACGGAGGAGAGCGCGAAGGAGTTGGGCCGGCTTACTGACCCCCTTCTTGCCGAGCGCGCTGACGACGTGCGGAGTCTCGGCCGTCGTGCCGCCGCGCGCGCCAATGGCGTCACGCCGGGAGCGGTGAGCGGCGTGATAATCGCGAGCACGTTGGGGCCGGCTGACGTCGCCGAGCTCGCGATGAACGCGAAGGGCGTAGCGCTGGCCGGTGGCGGCGTCACCGCGCACGCCGCGATCGTGGCGCGATCTCTCGGTGTGCCGATGGTCGTGGGTATCGGAGGTGACGTGCTCGACATAGGGGATGGGGAAGAGGTCGTGCTAGACGGCGATGCAGGCGTGCTCTTCCGGCACCCAGAAATTGAGCGCATTGCCGGCGCCCGCGCCGAAGCCGATCGGAGGCATGCCGCGCGAGAGAACGCCGTCACGCATCGCCTGGAGCCCGCGCAAACCAAGGATCGTCATCGCTTGCATGTGCTGGCCAACGCGTCGAGCGTCGCCGAGGTGGCGGAGGCGCTCGCGCAGGGCGCGGAGGGCGTGGGCCTGCTGCGCACGGAGCTGCTCTACCTGGAGGCGCGCGGCTGGCCGACAGAAGCGCAGCAGTCGTCGTTTCTCAGGATCATCCTCGCGCCGCTGGCAGGCCGCGTCGCGACCGTGCGCCTTCTCGATTTCGGCGGCGACAAGACGCCGCCGTTCCTCGAGGGTGCGGAGGGCCGAGGCATTGAGCTGCTCCTGGAGTCGCCGGAGGCGCTCACGACGCAGCTCGCGGCCATTCTGACGGCTGGTGCGGACACCAAGCTTCGGATCCTGATCCCGATGGTCACGAGTCCAGACCAGGTGCGCGCCGTGCACGAGGTTCTCGGCAGCGTTCTGCGCGGCCGGCCCGCGCCGCAGGTCGGGGCCATGATCGAGACGCCCGAGGCGGCGCGGCGAGCGGGCGAGATCGCCGACGTGTCCGACTTCCTCAGCATCGGCACCAACGATCTCACTCAGCTCGTTCTCGGTCTCGATCGCGAATATTCGAAGTCAGCGCCCGTCACCGATGTGAGGGTCCTGCGGCTCATCGACGCGACGATGCGCGCCGCGCACGAGGGTGGAATCCCGGTCGATGTCTGCGGAGAGGCTGCGTCCGACGAACGCGCGATGCCGATTCTGGTCGGGCTGGGTGTCGACGAGCTCAGCGTCGCGGCTGCTCGCGTCGGAGAGGTACGGAAATGGGTTCGAGGCCTCGACTACGCCGCCTGCCGCGATTCCTCGCGGAGAGTGTTACTCGACCAGCCCGCTGACGCAGCTGGTAAGGGCGTCTAGCGCGGCGGGCGCATCCTCGCCCTCGGCTGTCAATCGCAGAAGGGTTCCGCCGCTTGCTCCGAGGGCGAGCACTGCGAGGATGCTCTTGGCATCGGCTACCCTGCCGTCGGATCCGACCGTCAGCCGCGACCGGAAACGGAGCGCGGTCTTTACGAAGGTCGCGGCCGGACGGGCGTGCAGCGCGACGCCCGCGGGCAACGCGACCGTGGATTCAGAATTTGCTGGCACCGCGAGCGTCCTCCGCGGCCCTGGCCACGTCCTCCAGCGACTGTCCGGCGGACGACATGACCGCAGCCGCCACCGCGCCCTCGACGAAGGGCGCGTCGACCAGTCGCACGTGACCGTTGGCCTTGCCCTGGAGCAGATGGCGGACGGTGAGGATCGAGCTCCCGAGGTCGGCGAGCACCACGACCCCCTGGCCGGAGTCCGCGCGAGCGATTGCCTCTCGCACCGCGTCGCCGCTGGTGCCGAGCGACCCGCCGGGACCGCCTCCTGCGGGCTCCACCTTGACCTCGGCTCCCGCGATCTGGGAGGCCAGGTCCGCCAGGCCGCGAGCGAGTTCAAGGCTGTGGGAGACCAGTACAATCCCGACCAAATTCAATAATTCTCCAGCGAGGCTCCGACCTCGAGATCGCGATCCAGACGACGGCCGTAGTCTACACTACCGACAGGAATTCAGCAATGCCGAATGACACGAAAAGCCGCCGGTCCTCAATCCAGTCCATCGATCGGGCGACCGCGATCCTCAAGGCGCTGGCCAGCGGGCCGCGTCGCCTTGGTGTCAGCGAGCTGGCCGACCGCCTCGGGCTCGCCCGTCCCACAGTGCATGGACTGCTCCAGACACTTCAGTCGCACGGCTTCGTCGAGCAGGACCGGCACTCCGACAAGTATCAGCTCGGGCCCGGGCTGCTTCAGCTCGGCTACTCGTATCTCGACCTGAACGAGCTGCGTGCGCGCTCGATCCAGTACGCGGACCGGTTGGCGGCGCGCGCCGGCGCGGCGGTCAGGGTCGGTGTCATGCACGGATCGAGCATCGTCGTCGTCCACCATGTCTTTCGCCCCGACACTGCGTTCGGCGTACTGGAGGTCGGCCTCCAGCTGCCGCTGCATGCCAGCTCCCTCGGCAAGGCAATCCTGGCGTTCTCGGCAGTCCAGGTGATCGACGACGCGCTCGCGGAACCTCTGACGCGTCTGACCAAGCAAACGCTCGATGAAGTCGCTCTGCGCGGGGAGCTGGCGACGATTCGCGACCAGGGCGTCGCCACCGAGCGCGATGAAGCGGTGCTTGGCGAATCGAGCGTGGCGGCCCCGATCTTCGACCACGCCGGCACCGCCGTCGGCGCCATCGGAGTGGTGGACGCGACCGAGCGGATCTTTCCGCGCGGCCTCGCGCGCGGCCTGTCGGCGGCAGTGGGTGAAGCCGCTCGCGGCGTCTCGCGCGAGCTCGGCGCGCCGCGCTGGCCACACGCGGCTGAAGCCTAAACACCGCCAGCAGTTATCTTCTCGGCATGCTTCCAGGCGACGTACTCGGCCTGCTGGTCGCCACGCGCGACGAGCCCGGCGTGCTGTACCGCATCAGCGAGGTCATCTTCAAGCACGGCGCGAACGTCACTTACATCGCGGGTGGAGCCCACCACGAACAACTGGCTGAGCTGCAGCTCGAGGTGACGGGCGCGGGTGACGAAACGAGCTTGATGGCGGACCTCGAAGGTCTCGAGGGAATCACCAAGGTCAGCCGCGTGCCGACGTTTCAGCGCATCTATGGCAAGCGCGTGATCGTGATCGGCGGCGGCGCCCAGGTCGGCATGGTCGCGCAGGGTGCGATATCAGAGGCGGACAGGCACAACATCCGCGGCGAGCGGATCTCAGTCGACACGATTCCGCTCGTGGGGGAGGAGCAGCTCGCGCAGGCGGTGCGGGCGGTGGCTCGCCTCCATCGTGCGCGTGCCCTGGTGCTGGCGGGAGCCCTGATGGGGGGTGACATCAGCAACGCAGTGCGGGAGATCAAGGAGTCGGGGATCATCGTCATCTGCACCAACATGGCCGGGTCCGTGCCGGACGCCGCCGACGTGGTGGTCAGCGATCCGGTTGAAGCCGGCGTGATGGCGGTGATGCTGATCGCCGACACCGCGAGCTTCTCGATCGATCATGTCCGGGGCCGCCGCTTCTAGCCGGAACGACACCTGACGCAGCGGTGTAATAAGTACGGATGCGAACACTGGTGGCCGCCTTTGCGGCTGTGATCGTAGCCGGCTATTCAACGGGCGGCTCATCAGCCCCAGTCCACACTCCCAGCACGGGGGCGGCCTCGGGCTGTGGATCGACGTCGATCTTCAACGGTACGCCCCCGGACTGGCTGAACACGCCGAACAACCCGGTTGGCTTGCCCTACGTACTCGCCAAGCCCCCGGAGGCTGCAGGATTTCTCTTCGCGCAGCCCCTTCGTGCTGGTCATCCGGGAAACCCGGCCAACAAAATCCTGTGGGTCGTGCACGTGCCGAGAAACGGCTCTGTGCTGCACATCACCGGCCATCCCGTCGGAACCACCGCACCCACCATCGACCAGATCGAACCGGCCAATTCCTCTCCGGGCGAGATCTATCCATCGATCGTCGACGTCCCTCAACGCGGTTGTTGGCAATTCGACCTAGCCTGGGCGGGAAACAAGGCTTCTGTCGAGCTTCTCTATCAGTAGCTAGACCTGCCGCGTTCTGACCCTGACGTCCATCGTCCCGGTGGCGGATCCGACGTAGACGCCCCGCGTGGGGGCCGCATCGCCGTAGTCGCGGCCGACCGCGATCCGGACGTGGTCGCTGCCCGCCCGGATCGGGTGCGTCGCGTCGTAGCCCACCCAGCCCTTGTCGGGCACCCACGCCTCGGCCCATGCATGGGAGGCGCCGGTAACTCCTCTCCCGCGTGAATCGTGGATGTAGCCGCTGACGTAACGGGCCGGCACGTGCATCGCTCGTGCAACCGCGATGAACAGGTGCGCGAAGTCCTGGCACACGCCGGCGCGCAGCGCCAGCACCTCATCCACGGCGCTGTACACGTTGGTGACCTTGCGGTCGTATGCGAACTCCTGGCTGATTGAAAGGGTCAGCTCGTCGAGCGCTTGTTCCACAGCGGCGCCGGATTCGTGGTCGGCGATGGGGTGCCTGCTCGCCAGCTCATGCACGCCCGGCACGTCTTTCACAGGTGATCGATACCGGAGGAAGTCCTGGACGAGGTCCTCGCCCGGATCGCCGTCTTTAGCCAGGGCGGTCTCGACTACCGACTTGCTGATCACGCTCAAACGCGAGTGTGGGCGAACCAGGTTGAAGTAATGGACGGTGTTGCCATAGCCGTCCCGGTATTCGTGCGGTTCGATTCCGGAGCTGACGTCCAGGTCGAACTCCAGGCATCGCTGCCCGTTGCCCTCCATCGGACGGAGTCGGAGCTCCATGACCGTCTCCGCGATCGGCCCGGTGTACCGGTACCTGGTCTCGTGCACGATCTCCAACTTCATGCCCGCACCTGCTGCTGCTGTTGGGGCATCGCCCTGCCTTCATCACCAAGCACGTTGGCCGGGACCTTGCTCGGGTGGAAGTACGTCTCGCGCATGGCCGTCTCCAACTGGCGCAGCAGCGCGCGGAACTCGGCCTCGAAGTCGCGCGCGTTATCGGCGACCCAGTGCAGCTCCACGCGCTCGAACATCGAATCGAGCCGTGCCAGCAGGCGCCGGGGCCGCGATCGCCGGCCGGCTCCGTCGATTCGCGAAACAGACTCGAGCGCCACGGCCGACGAGAATCGCGCCGAACGCGGCAGGGTCGCATCGAGAAGCAGGCATTCGATCACGTGCTCCGGCGTGACGCCGCCCGAGTAGTGCGCCTGATACGACTCGAATGCGAAGCACGACTTCAGGACCGCACTCCATTCGAGGGTATCTTCGGGCGAAAGCCCCACGAACTCAGAGGCTTCGCCTTGAGCTCGCGGCGACCCCAAACCCGCCAGCTCGGCCGACTTGCGCGTGACCAACGCGGTCACGTTTGCCGCGCGTTCCAGAAACTTGCCCAGGCGGACGAAATCCCGGGCTTCGTCGTGGGGCATCGTGTCCTCCAGCAGTCCGTCCACGAGCCGGATGGTCAGCTGTACGTCGGTGAGGAACGGGTACAGGTCGGGCCGCCACGCTCCGCCCTGGACCCGCCAGTGCAGGGCGTTGACCTGTTCATAGAGCTCCGTGGGCAGTGAGGGACGTACCGCCTGCGCCGCCGACCGAGCAGCTGTAACGCTCGCCCGCACGGAGGGCCCCAGGGTTCCCGTGACCACCATCTCCACTGCTTGGTCGCGCCTGCCTGTATTGCTGCCCCGCCATCCGGCCAGCTCCATGAAGCGGATCCAGAAGTCAGGGCCGGGCTCATCGGTGCGATCCAACGACAGCGCGACGTGAACTCCGAGGATGCGGGCCAGGTGGTCAGCGCGCTCGAGATGACGGCCCAGCAATGTCAGCGAGGTGGCGGAACGGCTAAGCATCGCCGTCCAGTCCGTAGCTTTCAAGGTCGTCGTCGGCCATTACCCAGGTGTCCCGGCTGCCGCCGCCCTGCGAGCTGTTGACGATCAGTGATCCTGGTTTCAATGCCACACGCGTCAGGCCGCCGGGCGTGACGTGGACGTCTGGCCCCGTGAGGACGAAAGGACGAAGGTCCTGGTGCGTGGGGCGCAGCCGGCCTCCATCGAAGACCGGCTGGATGGACAGGGCGACGACGGGCTGGGCGATGAAAGCACGAGGCTGAGCCTCGATGCGGTGTCGAAACTCATCGCGCTGCTCTCTGGTCGAGGCGGGACCCATCAGCATCCCGTAACCGCCCGAGGCGTCTACGGTCTTCACGACAAGTTCTTCAAGGTGCTCGAGCACGAAGCGGCGTTCCTGTGCGATGGCACAGAGGTAGGTGCGCACGGTGGGGAGGATCGGATCTTCATCGAGGTAGTACCGGATGATCGTGGGGACCAGCGCGTACACGGCCTTGTCATCTGCAACGCCGTTGCCGAGCCCGTTGGCGATCGCGACATTGCCCGCCCGGTAGGCGTTCACCAATCCCGCCACCCCGACCAGCGACTCCTGCCGGCCGAAGATTGGATCCAGCCATTCGTCATCGAGCCGCCGGTAGATGACATGGACGGGCTGCAGCCCGCGCGTCGTCCGCATGAAGACGTGGTCAAGGTCGACAACGAGGTCCGTGCCTTCCACCAGCTCGATGCCCATCTGTTTGGCCAGATACATGTGCTCGTAGTAGGCGGAGTTGTTGATCCCAGGAGTCAACAGCACGACCGTCGGGTCATCGACGCCCGGAGGCGCCAACCACCGCAGGTGGCGAAGGAGCTCATGGACGTAGCCCTCGACCGGGCGGACGGGGTAGCCCGCGAAGAGGTCGGGCAGCACACGCTTCATGACGTGCCGGTTGGCGAGCACGTACGAGACGCCAGAGGGCGTCCGCAGGTTGTCCTCCAGCACGAAGAACTCACCCTTGTGGTCTCGTACCAGATCGATGCCTGCGATGTGGCAGTGGATGCCGTGTGGCACCGGCAGGCCCTCGATCTCCCGCATGTACTGCGGGCTGCTGAGGACGATCTCCGGCGGGATTGCACGCTGCTTGAGGATGAGCTTCCGGCCGTAGACGTCGTCGAGAAACAGGTTCAGCGCCTGGAGCCGCTGCTTGAGACCCGCCTCGAGGCGCTTCCAGGCCCGAGCCGAGATCACCCGCGGGATGATGTCGAAAGGGAACACCTTCTCGTTGCCCTGGGCGTCGGGGTAGACGGCAAAGGTGATCCCGTGGTTGCGAAACATCTGCAGGGCGAGCTCGTGGCGGCGCTCCAGCTCCGCGGGGCCGAGGCGGATCAGCTGTTCGTAGATTCGCCGGTAAGCGGGCCTCGGCTGCCCGGCGGCCGCAAGCATTTCGTCGTAGAACCCGTTGGTCTGGTAGTTGACATCCAGGGATTTCACCGAGGCCACCGCTATAGTGTCTGCGCCATACCGATTCCAGGGAAGACGCTCGACTTGCGTGTGGGGTGCGAGTTCATCTACGACGTCAGCGCGTCGACCACGATGACTGTCCAGGTTCGCCCGCGGTCGGACGCCCGGCACCAGCTCGTGACGGAGACCTGGACCACCTCGCCCCCGCTTCCTGTGGACGAGTACGTCGACCTGTACGGCAACCCGGTGAAGCGGCTCGTCGCCTCACAGGGTTCATTGGCGCTCCGCTACGACGCCGTTTGCAGGGTCCCGGACGAGGCCGACCCCGACGGAGCCGGGGTCGGGCAGGCGCCCGTGGAACAGGTCCCCGGCGAGATCCTGCACTTCACGCTCCCCAGCCGCTACTGCCTCTCCGACGAGCTCATGGGCGCCGCCTGGGAGCTCTTCGGTCAGACCGAGCCGGGTTGGGCGCGCGTGCAGGCGATCTGCGACTGGGTCCACGACAACCTCGAATTCCAGTACGGGACCAGCAACCGGCTGACGACCGCGGTCGACGTCTTCAACAGCCGTACGGGTGTGTGTCGTGACTTCGCCCACCTGGCGGTATCGTTTTGCCGAGCGATGAGCATCCCGGCTCGTTACGTTTTCGGCTATCTGCCCGACATCTACGTTCCCGTGCCGCCTGAGCCGATGGATTTCGCCGCCTGGATGGAGGTGTGGCTCGGCGACCGCTGGTGGACCTTCGACCCGCGCAACAACGCGAGGCGGGTGGGCCGAGTGCTCATCGGGCGCGGCCGCGACGCCCTCGACGTCGCCATGCTGACCACGTTCGGGCCAGCCGAGTTCCGCTCCATGACCGTATGGGCCGACCTGATGGAGGCGGCGTGATGGCTGTCGAAATTTCGTCGGTGAACTGGCCGGCGGCACGGCGAGCGATGTATCTCGTCACCCAGCAGTTCCGTTACAGGTACCCCGAACCCATCCGCGATTTGAACCACCGCCTCCTCGTCATCCCCCCGGAGCGGTTCGGAGATCAGCGCCGGCTTCGACACCGGGTGTCTGTCGAGCCGAATGAGGCCCGGCTGGAAGACCGGCAGGATCGCTTCGGCAATGTCGTCGTGAACGTTTTCGCACCACGTGTTCAATTCGCGATCAAGTTCGCCGTCAAGGTTGTGGTCGAGCGTCGAGCGGCCGAGCCCAACCGGCTGCCTGACGGCTGGCTAGCGGATGGCTACCTGCTCGAGCCTTCCCGGCTGACCATCGCCGATGAGCGTCTTCGCCTGGTCGCGGACGATCTGTCCGCGTCGGCACCCTGGGGCCTCGAGCTGGCCGGCCGCATCAACGACTGGGTGCACCGGTCCATGACCTACGAGCTGGGGGTGACGGGGGTCAGGACCACGGCAGCCGAAGCGTTGGCTCGCGGCGCCGGCGTCTGCCAGGACTACGCGCACGTCATGCTCGCCATCTGCCGCGCCTGCGGCCTGCCCTCACGCTACGTGTCCGGGCACCTCCTCGGGCAGGGCGGAACACATGCCTGGGTAGAGGTTGTGCTGCCCACGAACGACGGCACCGGCGACGCCATCGCATGGCCTTTCGACCCCACCCAGGCTAGCAGGGGCGGGCTTGGCTACGTGACGATCGCGGTCGGTGGCGATTATTCGGATGTGGCGCCCACCTCCGGAACTTACGTGTCGTCCTTGATGGGACACCTGGTGACTCGCAAGCGTGTGACGCTCACCGAGCTTGAGTACGCGGCAGGGTAGACCCCGCCCAGCGATCAGTTCGAAACGGCGTTCTCCTCCGGCTCGTCATACCAACGCACACGATCCCCGACTCGGCTCCTGAGCCTCCACCGCGTCGACTTTGGCGCCGCGTCGATGCGCTCCCAGAGCGCCTCCAGCCGTTCGGCGATCAACGGCGATGCGCCGTCTGGAAGCGAGTACTGCCCCAGGTGGGCGAGGCACTTCTCGATCGTCGCCTTGGAGGTGCGCCACAGGCCCCAGTCCTTGGCGCAGAGCTCCGCAATGTAGCCGGCGTCGATTCCAGGGCCACTGCCGTTGCCCACGGGATGGTGATACGAGAGGTTGTAGATATCGCGCTGGTCGCGTTCTGTCAGCTCCACGATCTGCAGCTTCGTCAACATCAGCTCGGCCAGGGGCACCGTCAACGGCTCGCGATCGAGCCGGTCGGTGATTGGAATCGTGTGGCACATCGAGAACTCGCCCACGAACACATCCAGCTTGCGAGAGTTGGCGTCGTCATAGAACAGAAGCCGCCGGGCGCCATGCAGCGCGTTGAACATCTCGTCGCTTGCGTAGCCTGCGTCCTGAAACAGCTCGGTCGTCTCGCGCCGGCGGCCCCGCGGAATCGCGACGTCGATATCGCCACACGTGCGCGGCAGCAGCGGTCCCTCAGGCGGTGACTGCAGGCATATCGCCACACCCCCCAGGACTCTCAACGTCAAGCCCTTGTCCGCGGCAGCGGCGACGAGCCGCCTGGATTCGGCAACGGGGTCTCCCAATGGTCCCTGGCCACCCATGTCGCGGCTCAGGCTAACCGGACGTGAAGAGGAAGTCGATATAGCTGCCATCCACCGCGAAATCGACGATGGCGCCCCGCAGAACGTCGGCGGTGTATTCGCTCCCAGGGTTGAGGCACATCGTCTTGCCGATCTGCTGCGCCGCGCGAGATTCGTGGATGTGCCCATGAAGGCCGACCACAGGCTGGTACCTCTTGATGGCGTCTCGCACCGCTTTGCTCCCAACCGGGATGATGCTCGGCCGGCCGCTGCGGATGACCGGTTTCAGGGTCTCGTCGAGCTCGGCCGCGAAGTCAAGCCCGGAGCCGTATGGAGGGCAGTGGAAGTTGACGACCACGCGGCGACCCAGAGGCACCTGGTCGAGCATCTTGGCCAGCCGGCCTCCCAGCTCGTCCTCTGAGAACTCGCGCTCCGTGTTCCAGGGTGTCGGCGTCACGTCCCCGCAGCTGGCAAGGAGGATTGGTCCCAGCTCGCAGAGCTCACCCTCGGGGCATTCGATGCGGGGTGCCGCCTTGAGCACAGGATCGATCGCCAGCGGGTCGTCGTTTCCAGGAGTGATGATGATGCGCACGTTCGGCGCCAGCCGCTCATCGGCCAGGCGGCACCATGCCTCGATCTGCTCGACGATCGCCTTGCGGAACGCGTCGTCGAGGAATCGAGCATCCGTGGTCATGCGCTCGACCGACTCGTCATCCGCGATGACGGAGTAGAAGCCGAGGCGGTTGATGTCGTCCCGAAGCCGTTGCTCTTCGGCACGTGGCACCGCCACCTTCTCACCTCGGACCTCCGCCGTGAACGTGCCGTTGTCAGCCCGGATCGGCACCAGTCCCTTGCCGGCTATGTCCCCTCCGAGGACCAGCGCATCGGCCTCATACGATTGCGCGGCGGCGAGGAACTTCCTGAAGCACCGTTCCGACCCATGGATGTCGGTCGCGAAGAAGATGCGGAGGGCCCGCTTTCTGGGACGGCCACGGAAGAGGAACGCCAGACGACTACTCCGGCGGCAGCTCTCGCATCGCCAGGCGCAGGTCGATCGACGATCGCTGGAGCCGCATCTGCCTTGCGATCAGGTAAATCACCGGACCAGCGCCGAGGACGATCACCAGCGTGGCCACCGACGAGAAGCTGAACGCACCGAACACGTCTGGATGCGTGATGATCAACGCGACCACAATCACGGAGAGCAAGGTCGACGCGCCTCCCCAAAACGCGGGTACAGGAATGCCGGCCACCTTGGGCAGTTCTGTCATGCCCGGCTTCAGGAGCAGGTCCGGGCGCCGGAAGGGCAGCGCGGTCGCGGACACAGACCCCGCCACGATGATGAGCGCCACGAAGAGGGCGAGGTTGGCGACGATGTTCGCGAGGTTCAGATAGGACGCGAGGATCGCGAACACGATCCCGCCAACCAACGCGACGATGATCCCGTTGGTCGGCACCGCGTTGCGCTCGCTGATCTTGGCCAGCGAGATCGGCAGCAGGCGGTCAAACGCCAGGGCAAACAGAACGCGTGTGACCACGGCCACGAAGGCAAGGTCCACCGCCAGCTCCGCGCTGGGCACGGCGATACCGATGAAGATCTTGCTGATCGGATCGCCTGATAGAACGAGCCCGTAGCCCAGCCCACCGGCAGAAGACTGCAGGCTCGTGATCGCGCCGTACGCGGTCGGGTCGGTGGCGCCCAGCTTGGCTTGCGACTGCATGAAGTCGAGGCCGACGGTGTTGAGCATGAGGAGCCAAACGCCCGTCCACACCACAACCAGGAGCGCGATGCTGATCACCGAGGCCCAGATGTACGTCCGGCCTGGTCGCTTGAGCTCACCACCGACGTAATACGAGTAGAGGACGCCGTTGTAGTTGAGCACCATGAACGGCACCACGAGAAGCGACGTGGCGAACGACACTCCAAGGGGAATGGTGTCCTTGGCAGCCGCCGCGAGGATGTCGTTGTAGGCGGTCGGCTTGCCGCTGAAGGCGCCGAACGCGTTCACGAAGTCCTGGTGCGAGTGGCTGACCAACAGCCAGCCGAGGACCAGGAACGCAATCAGCTGCACGATCACCAGGGCCAGGATGATCTGCGCCACGCGGCGCAGAGAGAAGAACGAGCACGCGCCGACGACGAGCAGCATGCCGACGCTGATGATGGCCACAGCGGTCTGGCTGGTCACGTTGTTGGCGGCGTCGCTGATGGCGGAACTGTTGAACGCGGCGCCCAGGGCCGTCAACAAGAATGGAAAGTACGTGGCCGTGAAGTTGGCGTTCGCGGCCAGGATGTATGTGAAGGCGATGGCGATGCCGATGCCGGCCATCGCCCCGATGGCCGGGGAGATGATCCTGGAGAGGTAAACGTACTCGCCGCCTGCGCGTGGGATCGCCTCTAGCAGGTACTTGTACGCGAACATGGCCACGAGCCAGATCGCCGCCGCGACCAACAGCGAGACGGTCATATCGACCTTGCTGAAGGCAGTCAGGCCAGCGTTGAAGTTGATGAAGGTGTTGACCACGGCGACCGATGCCAGTGAGATGGCCGTGGCGGCGGGGATCCGCAGCTCGCGGACCAGGCCGGAGGACTGGCGGGTGAACAGGCCCTGTGCAGAAGGCGTCGCGCCTCGAGCGGCACCACCGGTTACCGATGCGTTAGCCATCTTCCCCTCCCTGAATGACGCGATCGACCGCCGGTTGCGCGGTCGATTCGAAAGGAATTGCTACCCCGTGGCACCTTCACTGGAACGTTCCAGTGGAAGCGACTGAAACATATCCGAAGCCGAGCGAGTCGTCAAGAACCCGTCACGTCGGCGACGGCCACCCACCTCTTGCCGGCCGCGGCGCGCTCGATCGTTTCGCATACCGCCTGGACTGCCGCACCTTGGGCGAAGTCGGGCTCCCATGGGCCCGCCGGCCAGCGTTCGAGCAAGTCTCCAAGCTGGTTGACAAAGCTCGACCCGTAGCCCACTCCCTGGCCGATGGGCCACCAGTCGCGGCCATAAGGGTGGGTCTCGTGCTCGGCGCGAATCCTGCGCATTCCGTACAGGCCCGGTTTGTCGGCGCCCTCGCCGTACAGCAGTTCGTTAAGCCGCGCGTACTCGAAGACCAGCGTGCCCGCGTTGCCGTTGATCTCGACAGTGAAGTCGCATGGGCGGCGCACCGCCGTGCGCGCCACCTCGAGCACGCCACGGGCGCCGGAATCGAACCGCAAAAGGGCGGACGAAGCGTCGTCGACGGTGACCGCAAGGGAACCGCCACGTGGGTTGGATCGTTCCCGGACAAAAGTCTCCGATTGTGCTGTGGCTTCAATGATCGGGCCGACCATCCATAGGGCCATGTCGATCAGGTGGCTGCCGAGATCGGCGATGGTCGTGCCGCCGACAGACCGATCGAACCGCCAGTCGAACGGAATGGCTGGGTCGACGAACTCGTCGGAGAGCCAGGTGCCACGCCAGAGTTGCACTCGGCCCACGGCACCGTCGTCCACCATCTGCTTCATCAGCGAGATAGCCGGCAGGCGGCGGTAGTTGAAACCGATTGCGTTGAGCACGCCGGCTTTTCTCAAGGCGTCCCTTGCCGATGCCGCATCGACGTAGGTGACTGCCAGCGGCTTCTCGCAGATGACCGCCTTGCCCGCTGCCCCGGCTGCGATGGCGATCTCCGCGTGCGTGCCTGGGGGCGTGCATATGTCCACGATCTCGACATCCGGTCGCGCGACCAGCTCTCTCCAGTCGGTCACCCAGCTCTCGAATCCATAGGCGGTCGCCGCTCGCGACACTTTTTCCGGGTCACGACCGCTGATCACCCTGAGTCGCGGCCTGACCGGAAGAGCGCGCATCACGGGCGCCGCGGTGTACCCGTACGAGTGGGCGCGGCCCATCATGCCGTAGCCGACGATCCCGATCCCCACCTCGGGCGAACCCACTAGCCTGTGACTCCGCCCTTGGCCAACTGGACCGCGGCGCGCTCCGCCGCTGCCAGGGCGGCCGCGGCATCGTCGCCGTCCGCGCCTTCACGGATGCCCCCGCGGGCATACACCGCAAAGCTTTCGGCCTGCACTTTCAGCGCCTCGAAAAACGTGTCGTCCGCGGTCGGTGGCCAGAGGAAGCGGCACTCCTGGGCGTCGCGTGTGCCGAAGACCTCGACCTTGCACACGTCGCCCAGAGGAAAGCGCCTCCCGAGTGAGACCATCGCGCTGCTGCCGCCCGACAGGTCGCACAGCGCCTGCGCGCTCTCCGGATCACCCGGCCATGGCTCGGCCGCAACCCCTGACGCATGCGCGCTGATCGCGCCGAACTCCTGGCCTGTCAGCCACCGGGTCTGGTCGAACTCGTGGACGCCCATGTCCACGAAGATGCCCCCGCTGTGTTCGCGGAAGTAAGCCCCTGGCGGCGATCCATCCCACTGATAGTTGGCGACCAGGTACACCTCGCCCAGCTCTCCCGCGGCGATGCGGTCCTTCAACCGTTTTAGCATCGGCACGAATCGGCGCCAGAAGCCAACCTGGAGAGGAAGCGATTCGTGTGCGGCAAGGCGCGACGCCAGAAGGGCCTGTTCGGCGGTGACGCCGACCGGTTTCTCACAGAGGATCGGCAGGCGGGCCGCGATCAGGGTCTTCACCGTCTCCAGATGCATCGTGCTCGGGACGCAGACCAGCACACCGTCCAGCCCACCGGCGTCGAGCATCGAATCGAGGTTGGCGTGCAGCGATATGCCGGACGATTGCAACGCGGTTCGCGCCGCGTCCGCAGGCTCGGCGATCGCGACCACGCGAATCTGATCGGAACGTTCCAGCGCGCGGAGGTGGTTGCGTCCCATCCTGCCAGCCCCTGCGAGCCCCAGCCTGAAGGCGGCCACGAGAATCAGAAACCTCGGGCCGTCAGATATTCCCGATTGGCCCGTTGATCCTTGGCGGACGAGCCGGCCGCGTCGGGCATCACGTCCTGCTCCACCACCAACCAGCCCGAATAGCTCGTCTTCAGGACCGCGAGCACGCCGTCGACGTCGAGGTCGCCCTCGCCCAGCCTGCAAAAAGCCCGCCGCTTCCATATCTCCGCGACCGTCGCAGCCTCGCGAACGATGTCGTCGACGACGGACTTTCGCGCGTCTTTCAGGTGCACGTGATTGATTCGGTCGCCCCAATCGCGAAGCGCTCGCATTGGATCACCCTTGCCGAGGAGGAGGTGGCCGGTGTCAAGGCAAAGGCCGATCGACGTCAGCTCGAGCGCCCTCGCAATCTCCCATTCGGCCTCGAGGTAGGTCCCCGTCTCGTGGTGCAGCGTGGGCTCATAGCCGCGCTCGCGGCAGAGCGCCGAGGCTATCTCGACGCCGTCGGCGAACCGCTTCCATTCTTCAGCGTTGAAGCCCAGGCTCCGGTCCTGAGCCGACTGGCACGGCCGCGCTCGGCGCAGGTCGCTGCCGGCGTCCGCCAGCGTCGGCTTCGGCTTGACGGCTCCGTGAGGTGGCGGCGCCGAGTCGAACACGTCAAGCAGGGCCGCCAGGCCTGGCACCGCGCCCTGCATCGCACGCGGGTCGCTGAACGGCAGCTCGAAGAAACCGCCGGACAGGATCAGGCCGCGTGACTCGAGTGCGGACGCGAGGCTGTTGCGATCCCCGAGGTAACCGATCGGCCCGAGGTCGATCCCGGTATACCCTGCTCCTGCCACCTCGTCGAGCACGAGCGCCGCGTCGGGCACATTCGGATCGATGCCGACGGTGAGCTCGAACGCGCCATAGCTGACGGGAGCGTTGGCGATCAGGATTCCGGCGCGATCGTCCACCATACGATCAGCGCGCAACGGTCAGGGCGGGTTCGGATGGCTTGTCGCGAGGCGTTCGGCTGCTGTGCGCGTTCACGACGGCCTCGCAGAGTGCAATGTCGTGAATGCTGTCGGCGGCCGAGGTCGTCGGTGTGCGGCCGGTGGTCACGCACTCGTGGAAGTGGACGAGCTCACGTTTGAAGCTCTCTTCATACGATGTGATCTCCTCGCTGCGCCACGAATGGGTTGTGGTGGGCGTGCCCGACTCGGACACCAGGATGGTGGGCGCGCTTCTCAAGAACGGGGAGGGGAACGAAAGAGTCAAGCGCCTCTCGGGCGCGTAAAACGCGAATTCCATCTCGTACCTCGCGATCCCCGGCAGGTCGACCCAAGAAAGGACGCACTGGGTCTCGCCGTACGTGAAGATCGCTGTGACTCCCGTCTCGCGAATGTCCGCGAACTCGAGCCTGTCCGGCTCGCCCATCACACCGCGCATGGCGTTGAACTCGTGCACAAGGCTGTCCAGCAACACCTGTCGGTACGTGCGCCGCGACAGAGGGTCCGCGTCACCGATGGCGGCGGTTACTCGCGCGGCGTCGTCCGCTGCGAGGGTCTTGGCGATGTCGGCCGGGAGCGGGCCGCCCCGATGGAGGCGATAGTGCTTGACGTATGGCTCGAGCGGTGACTCGAGGGTGGTTATGCGAAGCAGTCGCACGTCGCGCATCGTTCGCGCCTCTTCGATGAGTCTTGCGTACGCCGGGTCGTAGCGCTTGTTGTACGCGACCATCATCGTCACGCCGGCTCTGGCGGCCGCGTCCACCATCTCTTTGCCTTCCGCAATCGACAGGCACATCGGCTTCTCGACCAGCACGTGGCGCCCGGCTTCCGCCGCCGCTATCGCCGCGGGCGCGTGGCTGCCGCTCGTCAGCACGAAAACGGCATCGATCGGCTCGGCGATGAGGTCCTGCCAGGCAGCGAACTGCCTGGTGACTCCGTACTCGTCACCCACGGCCGAGCGAACGGTTTCGGACAGGTCGCAGATGGCGGCGATCTCGAAGCGGTCGGACAGCTCCCGCAGGTAGTGGAGATGCATCACCTGGGCGATCAGGCCGCAGCCGATGACGCCCACCCTCAGTCGCGTGCTCAATTTACCCACCCGTAGGCGCTGACTGGAACGTTCCAAGGACCGTATATGAAAGCGCGGGCGGGTGTCAACCTGAAGGCCGGGCTACCGCGGAGGGTGGGCCGTCGAACCCCGCATCACGAGCTCGACGCCGAGCGTCTTTCGCTGCGGCGGGCCTTCGAGCTCGCCCGTTACCCGCGCGTCCAGCATCCCCACGGCGATGTCTGCCAGCTCCAGCTGCGGCTGCCTGACCGTGGTCAGGCTGATGCGGGCGAGGCCGGCCATCACAACATCGTCGAAACCGACCACCGCGAGCTCTTCCGGCACACGCACACCGAGGCGATCGGCGCACTCGAGCAGCTCGATGGCTCCGTAATCGTTCGACGAGAACACTGCAGTGAAGCGGTTGCGGACCAATTCTCCGACCTGCTCGTCGCGCCTCTGGCGCAGGAGCTCGCCGGGCTGCCGCTGCCAATGGAAGATCGTTGGGCTGAGGCCGGAGCGTTCCATCACGCGTCGATACCCCTTCTGACGATCCTGGTCGGCCGCGTCCTCCACGATCGGGTCAGCGAAGTACGCAATGCGGCGGTGGCCCAGATCGACTAGATGCCCGGTGGCCAGCTCGGCCCCGGCGTCGTCGTCGGCGCAAACGATGTCGCCCCAATCAGCCGCGCAGGTCACGAACACCGCCGGTGCCCGGCCGTACACGATCGAGCGCGCGCGCTTGCCGTCCGCGGGCTGCGACAGAAACAAGATCCCCGCCGCTCGATACTCCATCAGGCTCTCCAGCCCAGACAGCTCAGTCTCCTCGTCACCCTGCGTGTTGCAGAACATCGCCCGGTAGCCACGAGCTGCCGCTGCGCTTTCGATGTGCTTTGCCATCTCGGCGTAGAAGGGGTTGCCGAGGTCTCCGACGACCACGCCCAGGGTGGTGGTCCGCTGTTGCACCAGCTGGCGGGCGAGGACGTTCGGCCTGTAGCCCAGCTGCTCGATCGCATCCTGTACTCGCGCGCGCGTGTCCGCAGCTACGCCGATCTCTCCGCGTATGACGTTGGACACGGTCGACTTCGAAACGCCGGCGGCCGCGGCGACGTCCAGGATCGTGGCGTGCTTGCTGAGGGATGCGGTCACAGGTTGAGAGCCGGCGAGGCGGAGGCGGCGAGCGCTCGCGACAGCAAAGCGGCCGCTTCCTTGACGCCCGTCTCGGCGGGCACGAACGGGTCCTCGTGCTCGATGGCGATGGTTTGAACGCTGCTCCTCGCGCACAGCTCGGACACGAAGCGGTGCCACCAATCCTCGTCTCGTCCACGACCCACAACGGCAAAGTTCCACGGCATCGCCTCCGGCGGCTGCGGCCAGCGATGGTCGAGCAAGCCGTTGAGCGCCAGGTTCTCAGCGATGAACACCACGTCTTTGCCATGGCTGTGTCCGGACCGCTCACCCAGGCGTTTCACCACGGCTACCGGATCCATGCCCATCCAGAAAAAATGACTCGGGTCGATGTTGGCCGCGATCGACGGGCCCAAAGCGGCGAGCCGCTCGAACGTCTCGACGTTGTACACGACCGTGCCGGGATGCAGCTCGAGACAAATCACCAGGTCAGGCTGTTCCCGCCGCGCAAACTCGGCGACCGAAGCCCAATAGGGAATGACATGTTCAGCCCATTGCGTCTCATGCACACCCTCGAGGTACGGGATCCATCCACCAGCCGCGAAGTGGGGCGTCCGGTCCCCCCGCGCCGCGGCGGGGCAGCCGGCCATGGCAACGACTCGATTGACTCCGAGGGTCGCTGCCAGGCGAACGGTGTCGCGCAGGTCCGAGTCGTGCTTCGTCGCGACATCCCGATCTGGATGCAGTGGGTTGCCCCACGCGTTCAGGGCGCCGATCCGCAGCCCGCGCGCCTCGACCTCCCGCTGCCACGCACGGCGCGCTCCCGCGTCGCGCAACAGCACGGGCATGTCGCAGTGCCGGGGTGGCGAGTAGCCGCCGCTCCCAACCTCGAGATCTGTGATTGCGGGCGCTTCGCGTACCACCCAGTCCATCACGTCGACCAGCGGCCGATCCGCCATCGCCTCCGTGACCAGGCCGAGATGCGGCACTCTTTGTTTGCGTGAAGCGGGAACGCTCATGTCGCTGCCATTTTGGATCGTTCCAGCGCCGTCGGTAAGACTAGGTCGCTGGTGAGGATTGACCCATCGCGGATTTCAAAGCGGCGGCGCAGTCCGCCACCGCCGCATGGGCCGCGTCGACCCGACCCAGGTGCCCGATGAAGCCGTGGATCATTCCTGGATACCGGATGACGGTCGCGATGACGCCGGCGGCGCGAAGCAGCCCGGCATAAGCCTCGCCGTCGTCGGTGAGAGGGTCGCACTCCGCGACGAGGATGACGGCGGGCGGGAGCCCACCCAGCGCTGGGGAGAGCAAAGGCGATGCATACGGATTCGAAACATCGCCGGGTCCCTTCAGATACAGCTCCCAAAACAACCTCATGTCGTCGCGAGTCAGGCCGTATCCCTGGGCGTACGTCTCGAAGGAAGGACCAGATAGCGTTGGGTCGAGCGCCGGATAGATAAGCACCTGCACGGTGATGGGCGGACCAGCGCGATCGCGCGAGACCAACGCCACGGCCGCCGCGAGATTGCCGCCCGCGCTGTCACCGCAGACGGCGATGAGACCAGGCCGAGTTCCGATCCGGCTCGGGCTTGCATCCAGCCATCGCAGCACGGCGTACGAGTCATCGAGACCGGCCGGAAACGGGTGCTCAGGCGCCAGCCTGTAATCGACCGAGGCGATCAGCATCTCGGATGCGCGGCACAGCGCCCGGCACACCGGGTCCGAATACTCGATCGCACCAAGCGCCCAGCCGCCGCCGTGGATGAACAGGACCGCGGGGTGCGGCCCAGGCGCTTCGGGGACATAGAGGCGCACCGGCACCGCGCCTGCCGGGCCGTCCACAAGCACGTCGCGAATCGCCCCCACGGGTGCTGGTTCACCGGAGAAACGAGGCTGGATCGGCTGCAGACGTCGCTTGTCCGCCAATGATGGTGAGGCGCCATTCTCCAAACCAAAGGCTTCGGCTTCTTCGAGCACGGCTCGGGCTTGCGGGTGCAGCGACTCTCTCATCAAGTCTCGATCTGGCATATGGTATGCGACCATCGCAGCGTCCCTGATTCGCAGCCGTAGTGGCGCGCTGGTCGCCGCGCTGTTCATCTCGACGCTCGCGACGGGACTGCTTCAAATCGCCATCCCGCTCGAGCTGCGCCAGCTACGCGCAAGCCCAGGCCAGATAGGGATCACGCTTTCGATGTTCGGTCTCGGCATGTTCCTGTTCGAATGGGTGTGGGGCGTGCTCGCGGACAGGATCGGATATCGCGCACCACTGATCGCCTCACAGATTCTTTACGCGGCCGGCATCGTGTTGCTCGCGCGCGCTGATTCCGTGGTTCTCATCGCCATCGCGTACCTCCTGGCGTCGGGGATGATGGTGGCGGTGGGGCCGATCGGACGATCGTTCCTCGGCACCACCTTGCCGCCACAGTATCGGGCGACCGGTTTGGCGCTCATCGCCGCGCAATGGGTGATCGCAGAGGCGATTGGCGCGGGGGCGGGCGGGCAGCTGATCGATCACGTGCCGATTCGCAGTGTTCTCTACGGAGCCGCGGTGCTCCCGGCCATCACGGCGGGGCTCGTCGTACTTGTCTTCAGGGGTTACATAGAAGAGGGCGGTCGCCGATCGACGCCGGACGAGGTCCCGGCATCTCAGCCGAACAGACCTGGTGTCGTGCGCGTGATGATCGTGACCGCATCGATCGTGATGCTGTTCCAGATCGGCGCGGGGGGCGAGCTGGCGCTGCTCCCTCTGCTGGTCACCTCGCACCTCAACCTTTCCGCTGCCACAGCGGGTACAGCCATGTTCGTCGTCGGCATGCTCGGAGGATTGCTCCTCGTCCCGGGAGGGATGGCTTCAGATCGGTGGGGCCGGCGCGGGACGATGATCGCGGGCGGCATCCTCTCCGCCGCGGGCTTCGTCGTGTATGCGCTCGCGGGCGCGTTCGGGGCGGTGGTCCTTGGCGCTGCTCTGCGCGCTGTCGGCGGCTCGCTCCTCTGGCCGGCGGCGACCGCGTGGATCTCGGAGTCGTCTCCCAGGCGGAGGCATGCGCTGGTCATGGGGTTGTTCGGCGAGTTCGAGAACGTCGGCGTGACGATAGGGCCGATTCTTGGAGGCATCGCCTGGTCCCTGGCCGGGATCCAGGCCGCGTTCGTCACTTATGCGGTGGCGTCGCTGGCCGCAGCGTTGATCGCCGCGCTCACCGTCGGCCGGAGCGTTTCGCGGCGCGATGCCATCCGAGCTAGCGCTTGACGCTTCGGGCCGGCTTGCTCGTTGTCGCGCGCAGCACCAGCTCGGGGGCTAGCACGTGCCGCTGCGCCTTCGCCGCAGGGCGTTCGATCCGCCGCAGCACCGCGGTCATCGCCATCTCGCCGATCTGCCTTCGCGGCTGATGGATGGTCGTCATCGAGATGTGGCGCAGCGCCGCCAGCGCCGTGTTGTCGTAGCCGATGAGCGAGATGTCACGGGGCACATCGAGGCCCGCCTCTTCGATCGCGTTCAGCGCGCCGATTGCGGACTGGTCGTTGCTGGCGAAGATCGCCGTCGGCCGACGGCCGCCGCGCAGCAGGCGCCGCGCCCCCTCGTAGCCGCCCTCCTCCGTGAAGTCCCCAGGTTCCACACGCACAAATGCGGTGAGCCTGGCGCGACGCATCGCCGACTCATATCCGGCGCGCCGTTGGGCCGCACCGGCGCCCCGGCCACCATCAATCAACGTGATGTCGCGATGCCCCAGTCCAACCAGGTGCGCGACCGCAAGAGTTGCGCCGTGGAAATCGTCGTCGACCACGACGTCAACATCGCGCAGGCGTAAATCGCTCCCAACCAGCGCAATCGGTACAGAGCGCGCCGCCCGCGCGATCGCCTCGCCGCCCAGCCGCGCGCCGGCGAGTACGACGCCGTCGGCGCGAAGCTCCAGCAGCTGCTCGAGCGCCAATTGCTCAGCGGCTGGATCCCGGTTGCCCGTGGTGATCAAGGCGCGATAGCCCCGCGCGGCCGCGGCCGAGTACAGGCCGTCGAGCACCTCCGCGAAGAAGATGTTGTGGAGGTCTGAGACCATCACGCCGACGTTGTAGGTGCGCCGCTGAACCAGGCTGCGCGCTACGGCGTTCGCGCGATAGCCGAGCTGCTCTGCCGCCGCGAGCACGGCTGCGCGACTGGATGCGCTGACCGATCGCTCCCCGCGCATCACGCGTGAGACGACCGACTTCGATACTCCCGCGCGCTCGGCGACGTGGATGATCGTCGGCGGGCGGGCGCTCTCGCCCGCTGCGGCGCGCAATCTGGCGCCTTTCGCTGCGCGCTGTGGTCTTGACATCGAGATCGGTGTGACTATACTAGCGGGAACGTTCCCATTGGGAACGTTCCCAGCATCCCGTCCAACTCGTTGTCGCCGGCGGGGGCCGGAGCCCATTAGAGTCAGGAGTTCATTTGCACGTCGGATTGGTGGGGACCGGCCGGATCGGCGCCTTTCACGCACGCCGGCTGAGTGAGAGCTCGCTGGTCGATCGGTTGACGGTCACGGACATAGATCGCGAACGCGCCCGCCGCGTTGCGGCGTCGTTGGGCGCCAGTTGCGTCGACAGTCCTGAGGCGCTCGTCGAGGCCGGGATCGACGCCATCGTGATCGCGGCCGCCACCCCCGCGCATGCGGCGCTGCTCCATCTGGCAGCCGATGCGCGCCTGCCAGCCTTCTGCGAGAAGCCGATCGCGCTCGACCTGGCAGCGACCGATGAGGTGATCGATCATGTCGCCCACGCGGGGAACTTGGTGCAGATCGGCTTCCAGCGTCGATTCGACGCCGGCTACCGCGCCGCCCACGAGGCCGTGCGCTCGGGGACGCTGGGCGATGTGCACATAGTCCGGCTCGCGACGCACGATCCCAGCCCTCCGCCCGAGGAGTACGTGGCCGCGTCCGGCGGCATCTGGCGCGATCTGGCCATCCATGACTTTGACGTGGCTTCGTGGGTGCTGGGCCGGCCAGTCGTCGAGGTGTACGCGAGTGGCGAGGCCAACGCAGGCATGTTTGCGAAGCACGACGACGTGGACGCGGCTTGTGCCGTACTCACCTTCGACGGCGGCGTGCTGGGTGTGCTGACCGCGACCCGGAACGATCCTCGCGGCTACGACGTGCGCATGGAGCTGTTCGGTCTGAAGGACAGCGTCGCGGTTGGCTGGGACAAGGGGACACCGCTGCGGTCACTGGAGCCCGGTGTTCAACCGCCAAGCGCGCCTGGATACCGCGATTTCATGCAGCGCTTCGAGCCTGCTTACCGGATCGAGTTGCAGGAGTTCCTCGGCGCCGTCGGCAGCGGCGGCGAAAGCCCCTGCACTGTCGCCGACGCTCGGCGGGCGCTTGTGGTCGCGCTGGCGGCAGATCGTTCGCGGCGCGAGCACCGACCGGTACGGATCGAGGAGTTCGGATGAACACGCGATCGAAGGTGGCCGGTGCGCCGATCACGTGGGGGGTCAGCGAGTCGGCTGGATGGGGGTATCAGATGCCGCCCGTTCGGGTGCTTGGCGAGATGCGCTCATTGGGCTTCAATGCGACCGAGTTCGGGCCCCCCGGTTATCTGCCGGCGGATGCGCAGGAGCTTCGCGCCCTGCTGGACGCCAACGGGTTGCGCCTGGCCGCCGGCTTCCTGGCGGTCGTCCTTCACGAGCCCAGCTCCAGGTACGACGCGCTGGTGAAGGTCAAGAGGGCGGCCGCGTTACTGGCTGCCGCGGGCGCGGAGACCCTGGTTCTCGCCGCGGCTTTTCGCGACGACGGATACGACCATCACCAAACGCTTTCGCGAGAGGGTTGGAAGGCGCTGGCGGAAGCGCTGCCAGCGGCGGAAGACCTTGCTGCCGAGCAGGGCGTGGGGCTGGCCTTCCATCCGCACGCCGGAACCGCTGTTGAAAAATCGGAGGAGGTGAACACACTCTTGGAGATCACCAACGTGGCGGTGTGTCTTGACACGGGCCATCTTTACCTGGGTGGCGCAGACCCGGCGCAGATCGCGCGCGATGCCGGCCCGCGCGTGCGCCACGTACATATGAAAGACGTGGACGCAGAGCTGGCAATGCGTGTGCGGTCGCGCGACCTCACGTATGCAGCCGCCGTGCGAGCCGGTCTCTACCGGCCGCTCGGTCAGGGAGACCTGAACGTCAGGGCAGTGGTCGATGCACTCATTGCGGGCGGCTACGACGGCTGGTACGTGCTCGAGCAGGACACCGCGCTCGATGCCGAACCGGCACCCTCAGATGGTCCGGTGCGTTCCGCCCGGCAAAGCCTCGAGTTTTTCGGTGAGCTCCACGGCTCCCAACACAAGAATCAGGAGGAGATCGCATGACTCGGATATCGAGATACGCAGCGCTTGCAGCCGCGTGTGGGTTCGCGGTTGCATGCACGTCGAACACCGCGAGCAGCACCACGCCGTCGTCAGGCACGGCGAAGTCCGCCTACACCTTCTACATGGTCACGCACGGCGACAACGGCACGTTCTGGTCCGTTGTACAGAAGGGTGAGAAACAGGCGGCGATCGACCTCGGGGTTACCGTCAACTACCAGGGCAGCAACAATGACGACACCCAGGAGTGCCAGTTCATCAGCGCGGCGGTGACCGCCAAGCCCGACGGCCTGGCCGTTTCACCGCACAGCCAAACGGTGCTCGACTGCGCGAAGCAGGCGGCCGCCGGCGGGCTGCCGCTCGTCCTCATCAACAACTGTGGTGTCACCTCGAGCGGCCAGAGCTACATCGCTTACTCCGGCGCCATCACCTGTGTTGGCCAGCCTGAATCGGCCGCAGGCCAGCAGGCCGGCGTGCGCCTGAAGGCCGGCGGCGGTCATCACCTTCTATGCGTGATCCACGAAGCCACCAGCACGAGCCTGCGGGACCGCTGCACGGGCGCCAAGGCAGGCTTCGGCGGCAACGAGACCGACCTCGTCCTCGACAACGCCAAGTCGAACGTCTCGTCGGCGACGGCGACTCTACAGGCCAAGCTGAGCGCCGATTCGAGCATCGACGCCATCCTGGCGCTCGACCCTGACGTCGCCAAGAACATCGTGGAGGCCGCAGTGGCCGGCGCGTCCTCCAAGGCGAAGATCGCGACGTTCGACCTCAGCGCTGGTGTCGTCGCCGACATCCAGAGCGCAAAGATCGACTTCGCCGTCGACCAGCAGCAGTACCTGCAGGGCTACCTCCCGGTCATCTTCTTGAAGCTGTACAAGTCGAACGCCAACACAGTCGGCGGCTTCGACACTGTCAAGAGCGGTCCCGGCATCGTTGACAAGAACAACGCGTCGCAGGTGGCGGCGTTGGCGGGTCAGGGCACCCGATAGACTGGAGCGGCTTGCCTACCGGGCCGGCTTTCGGCCCGGTAGGGCCTATCCAGGGGTTGCAGCAATGAGCGTGGCCAGCACACCCGTTCCAACACCCGCCCCAAGGGCGAAGGGCGTGGGCACAGACGAGCGCGTAGGCGGCGTGCGCCTGGTCGTTCGCTTGCTGCAGCGTCCCGAGCTTGGCGCGCTGCTGGGAGCCGTGGCCGTGTACCTTCTCTTCGCGTCGGTCGACTCCACGCCCGGCCACAAGTTCTCATCGATTGCGGGGATGCAGAACTGGACGGACGCCGCTTCGACTTACGGGATCATGGCGGTGGCGGTCGCCATGCTGATGATCGGCGGGGAGTTCGACCTCTCGGCCGGGGTAATGACAGGGACCACCGGACTCCTGCTCGGCCTGCTCATCACCCGCTACGAGCTGAACATCTGGGTCGGCATCGTCCTCGTGTTCATCTTCGCGGCCGCGATCGGGGCGCTGAACGGCTTCCTCGTGATTCGGACCAAGTTGCCGAGCTTCATCATCACCCTGGCGACTTTCTTCGTCCTCAGAGGCATGAACGTCGGCGTCACGCTGTTGCTCACCAACACCGTGCGATTCGACATCACGGACAAGGCCCCAGGTTTCTCGAGCGCGCAGGCGATCTTTGGCAGCACGTTTCTCGCGCCCTACAACTTCCAGACCGCGGTCCTTTGGTGGATCGCGATCACCATCGTGGCCACCTGGGTGCTCACCCGGACGACGTTCGGCAACTGGATCTTCGCGGTGGGCGGTGACTCCAACGCGGCGCGCAACGTCGGCGTCCCCGTGGCCCGCACCAAGGTCATCCTCTTCATGGGGACCGCTATGTCGGCGGCTCTGGTCGGGATCATGGTCGCCTTGCGCTACAAGGGCATCCAATCCGGGCAGGGCGTCGGCCAGGAGTTCTTCTACATCATCGCGGCCGTAGTTGGAGGTTGCCTGCTCACCGGCGGCTATGGATCAGCGATCGGAGCATCGATAGGAGCCCTCATCATCGGGTTTGCCCAGATCGGGATCATCTTCGCCAATTGGGACTCGAACTGGTACTTCACCTTTCTGGGGGTCATCCTGTTTCTCGCGGTGGGCGTCAACACGCTCGTGAGGCGGCGGGCAGCGAGCGCGCGCAGATGATCGACGGCGGAGCCGTGTCCAACGGCGACGGGCCGCCCCTCCTCGAGGTTCGCAACGTGAGCAAGTACTTCGGCAACGTGATCGCGCTGCGTGACATCTCGATGCAGGTGCACGCGGGCGAGGTGACGTGTGTACTCGGCGACAACGGCGCCGGCAAGTCGAGCTTGATCAAAATCCTCTCCGGCGTGCATCCCTACGACGAGGGCGAGTTTCTCGTCGAAGGACACATCGTGCGATTCCAGGGCCCGCGCGACGCGCGCGCTGCGGGCATCTCGGTCGTCTTCCAGGACCTGGCCACAGTGCCCTTGATGTCGATATGGCGCAACTTCTTCCTTGGTTCCGAACCCACGCGCGGCGTCGGGCCCGCCCGCCGCCTGGATGTCAGGTTTGCCAAGCGCGTGATGCGCGAAGAGATGCGCAAGATGGGCATCGACGTGCGCGATCCCGACCAGCCGGTGGGCACGCTCTCGGGCGGCGAGCGTCAGGCGGTGGCCATCGCCCGCGCCGTGTACTTTGGTGCCAAGGTCCTGATCCTCGACGAGCCTACCTCGGCACTCGGCGTCCGCCAGTCGGGCATCGTCCTCAAGTACGTCATCCAGGCGCGTGAGCGCGGCCTCGGCGTGATCTTCATCACGCACAATCCGCATCATGCATACCCCGTTGGAGACAGGTTCGTACTGCTCAACCGCGGCCGCCTGATGGGCACCTTCGCGAAGAACGAGACCACGCTGGCGGCTCTCACCCAGATGATGGCCGGCGGCGAGGAGCTCGAGCGGCTGTCCAAGGAGCTGGAGAAGATGGGCACCGAGCCGGAGCTCGAGCAGGTCGCCCGTGAGCTGGCCCAGGAAGCCCGCGGCACGGCAACATAGGAGAAAGACGCGATGATCGCGAACCTGATCGGATCTGAATGGCGCCAGCCGGCAGACGGCGTCGGATCGCTGCCGGTCTACAACCCTGCCACCGGCGAAGTGATAGGGCAGGTCCCTCTTTCCGGTTCCACGGATGTGAACGCGGCGGTCAAGGCTGCGGTCGAGGCCTATCGAGGTTGGTCACACACGGCCGTGATGGAAAGGGTTCGGCTGATGTTCCAGTTCAAGGCCCGGCTCGAAGAGCACTTTGAAGAGCTCGCTGCGATCATCACGCGCCATCACGGCAAGACCCTCGACGAGGCACGAGGGGAGGTGCGCCGCGGCATCGAGGTGGTCGACTTCGCCTGCGGAGCGCCGACCCTCCTGCAGGGACGGACGTTGCGCGACGTCTCGGCGGGCGTTGACCAGGACCTCTACCGGTACCCAGTCGGAGTGTGCGCTGGGATCCCACCCTTCAACTTCCCGGTCATGATTCCGCTCTGGATGTTCCCGCTCGCGGTGGTGGCGGGGAACACCTACGTCCTCAAGCCGTCGGAACGCACACCGCTCGGCGGCATGCGCCTTGCGGAGATCTTCCTCGAGGCGGGCTTTCCCGAAGGCGTGCTCAACGTCGTGCACGGCGCGCGCGACGCGGTCGACGCGCTGCTGGCGCATCCGGATGTGAAGGCGATCTCATTCGTCGGCTCCGAGCCGGTGGCGCGTCGCGTCTATCAGACGGCGGCCGCGGCCGGCAAGCGGGTCCAGGCGCTGGGCGGGGCGAAGAACCACATCGTGGTGATGCCGGACGCCGACCCCGCGATCGCCGTGCCGGCAATCCTGAACTCCGCGTTCGGCAACGCGGGGGAGCGGTGCCTGGCGGGGTCGGTCGCGGTGGCCGTCGGCGCAGCGGCGGATAGGCTGCTGCAGCCACTCGCTGACGCCGCCTCGAAGCTGGTGGTTGGTCCCGGTGACGTGGCCGGCGTCCAGGTTGGACCGCTGATCCGAGCCGATCACCGGGACCGTGTCGCCGGCTACGTGGACAAGGGAGTGGCCGAAGGGGCGCAGCTGCTCGTCGACGGGCGGGGCGAGATGTCGCGACCGGGCTTCTTTCTGGGCCCGACGATCCTGGACCGCGTCACGCCGGACATGGCCGTCGGCCACGAGGAGATATTCGGTCCGGTGCTATCGGTCGAAAGGGCGGCGACGCTGGATGAGGCGATCGCCCACACGAACCGGATGGCGCTCGGCAACATGGCCACGATCTTTACGCAGTCCGGACGCGCCGGTCGCGAGTTCCGCGAACGAGTCGAGGCCGGCATGACGGGCATCAACGTGCCGATCGCGCAGCCTTTCGCCTTCTTCCCTTTCAGCGGCTGGAAGAGCTCCTTCTACGGAGACCTTCACATCCACGGCACTGACGGGATCGAGTTCTTCACTCGCAAGAAGGTCGTCGTCACGCGGTGGTGACGGAGCCGGCTTCAGCGACTTCAAAACCGATCCGGCTCACTATGGCGCAAGCCCTGGTGCGATTCCTCGCCGTTCAATACGTGGAGCGTGACGGCGTCGAGCGCCGCTTCATCGAGGGCTGCTTCGGGATCTTCGGCCACGGAAATGTCACAGGCGTCGGCCAGGCGCTCTTCGAGCAGCCGGACCTGCTTACCTACTACCAGGCACGCAACGAGCAGGCGATGGTGCACACAGCCGCCGGCTTCGCGAAGATGCGCAACCGCCTCGCGACGCTTGCGTGCACGACATCGATTGGCCCGGGTGCGACCAATATGCTCACCGGCGCCGCGGCCGCCACCATCAACCGGCTGCCAGTGCTGTTGCTTCCTGGCGACGTATTCGCATCGAGGCGGCCCGACCCAGTGCTGCAGCAGCTCGAGACACCCTGGCGAGGCGAGGTCACCGTCAATGACTGTTTCCAGCCTGTATGCCGGTACTGGGACCGCATCACGCGGCCCGAGCAGCTGATTCCGGCCGCGCTCCAGGCGATGCGGGTGCTCGTCAACCAGGCCGAGACGGGAGCAGCGATGCTGGCGCTGCCGCAGGATGTGCAGGCGGAGGCGTTCGACTATCCGCAGGCGTTTTTCGATCGCCGCGTGTGGCCGATCGGCCGCCCGCTGCCAGATGCTGCTGCGCTCGATCGAGCGGCCGATGTCATCCGCAACGCGCGCAAGCCGTTGATCGTCGCCGGAGGCGGGGTCATCTACTCGGAAGCGACGGCGGCCCTCGAAACTTTTGTCCGCAGGACAGGAATCCCAGTCGGCGAGACGCAGGCTGGCAAGGGATCGTTGCCATTCGATCATCCGCAGGCGGCGGGCGCCATCGGCGCCACCGGCACCCTGGCGGCGAACCGCCTGGCCGCGCAGGCCGATCTCGTCATCGGCGTGGGCACTCGATACAGCGACTTCACAACCGCGTCCAAAACAGCGTTTCAAGCCGCCGGCGTGCGATTCGTGAACATCAACATCTCCGACTTTGACGCGCACAAGCACGCCGGCCTCGCGCTCACGGGCGATACACGCTCCACGCTGGAAGCGCTAGACAAGAGGCTCGAGGGTTGGACGGTCGACGCCGAGTACCGCCGAATGGCCGAGCAGCTGCGCGCCGACTGGGATCGGGAGGTGACGCGTCTCTACCATCTCGGCCACGGACCGCTGCCGGCCCAGTCCGAGGTCATAGGCGCCGTCAACGAGCTGTCGAGGCCGCGCGACGTGGTCGTCTGCGCGGCGGGCTCGATGCCGGGCGATCTGCACAAGCTGTGGCGCACCCGCGACCCGAAGGGTTACCACGTCGAGTACGGCTACTCGACCATGGGCTATGAGATCGCGGGCGGGCTGGGCGTGAAGATGGCCGACCCCGAGCGTGAGGTGTACGTCATGGTCGGGGACGGCTCGTACCTGATGATGGCGCAAGAGCTCATCACCTCGATTCAGGAGGACATGAAGCTCACCGTCGTCCTCGTCGACAACGAGGGCTTCGCCTCCATCGGCGCGCTATCACGTTCCAAAGGCACGGAAGGGTTCGGCACCAGGTATCGCCACCGCACCGACGGGTCGCTTGGTGACGATTCCGGCAGGCACGAGAGCGAGCCGCTGCCGGTGGACCTGGCGCTGAACGCGCAGGGCCTGGGCGCGCACGTCATCCGCGCGCGCAACATCGAGGAGCTGCGCGACGCGCTGGTCGCCGCGAAAACGATCGATCGCACAGTCGTGATCCATGTGCCGGCAGATCGCTACCAGGGCGTGCCGGACTACGAAAGCTGGTGGGACGTGCCGGTAGCACAGGTGTCCGAGAGCGACGAGGTGCGGAAGGCGGAGAAGGAGCACGAGAGCGGCGAAGCGCGCCGCCGTTGGTACCTGTGAGCGAGAGCAAACTGCTCGTGCACAGCTTCGCGGAGCCTCGGCCGGATGGCCAGCTGCTCTCGGTGACCCCGAGGTCGGCTGGGTGGGACTACGTGGGCTTCGAGGTGTACGGGCTAACCCGTAGCACTCCGCTCGACTGGACGAGTCCTCGCCACGAGGTGTGCGCGGTCATGCTGTCGGGGCGAGCCGATTTTTCGTACGGCGCCGACGAGTGGCCTGCGCTGGGCGGTCGGTCGACGGTTTTCGACGGGCCGGGCGACTCCGTGTACGCGCCGCCCGGCGGCACTCTGAGGGTGTCTGCCGTCACGGATGCTTGCGAGGTTGCCCTGTGCTGGGCACCGGCGAAGGGCGGAGTGGATCCTTTGGTCATCCGAGCCGCCGACGTGAAGGTGTTCACACGCGGCTCAGGCCGGACGGAGCGGACCATTCACAACATCCTCATGGAGGACCGGCCCGCCGAATCCTTGCTGGTGACCGAGGTCTACACCCCTGGTGGGAACTGGTCGAGCTACCCGCCACACAAGCACGACACCGACGATCCACCCAGAGAGACCTACCTCGAGGAGACCTACTACCACCGCACGAAGCGACCAGAGGGCTTCGCGGTGCAGCTCGTCTATACGGACGATCGATCGGTGGACGAGGCGGTGCGGGTGCGTGACGGCGACGTGGTCCTTGTCCCGCGCGGCTACCACCCCGTCGCTGCCGGACCCGGCTACGACCTCTACTACTTGAACGTGATGGCAGGGCCGACCCGCCGCTGGCTGGTCACGACCGATCCCGAACATCGCTGGCAGCTCGACTAGCGACATCGCGCTGGAGTCCTTCTGGGGTGCGGAGCCCAAAACCGAGGCTCCGGTCGAAGGCGATATGCGCGACCCAGGCGAGGCCACCCGCGAGCCAGCCTGGTCCGGTCGCAAGTCCGACGGCGACCAGGGCTGCCGGCGCCCAGAACCTGTGCACGGCGTTATAGATGGGCACAGCCCGCGGATGGAGCTGGCCGCGCGCCAGGCCCGGCCCAGCACCGTAGACGAGCGCCAGGTCTGGCGCGATGGCGAAAACGATCAGCTGCCACCAGCTGGAGTGTTGAGTCACGACGGCCGCCACCGCCAGCCCCGCGGCAAGCAAGCCAAGGACCAGATAGGCAAGTCTCTTCAAGCTCTTATGAAATCCTCACCGCAGTCTTATATATCCGTGGGCATGACCGGCTCCATGATTCTCGTCGTCGAGGACGACGCACGGCTCGCCGCCACCCTGGAACGGGTGCTGGCCGCTGAGGGCCACCACGTCGCGGTGGCGGGCGACGGTACTGACGCCCTGCGCCGCGCGCGTGAGCGGCCCCCTGATCTTGTGATCCTCGACATCATGCTGCCCGGCCTCGACGGCATCGCGGTTTGCCGGCGCCTGCGGACGACCGCCGAGTTTCCGATTCTTCTGCTTACCGCGCTGGGTGGCACGGAAGAGCGTGTCCGAGGCCTCGACAGCGGCGCGGATGACTACCTGGTCAAGCCGTTCGCATACCAGGAGCTCCTCGCGCGCGTGCGCGCGCTCCTTCGCCGCGCCGCGCCTGCGGACCATCTCCGCTTTGGGGATCTCGTCCTCGATCCGGCTAGCCGTGGAGCCTGGCGCGGCTCGCGCGCGCTGGCGCTGACCCGTACCGAGTTCGCGCTCCTCGAGCATTTCTTGCGCCATCCACGCCAGGTGCTCACCCGCGAGCAGCTGTTGGACGCGGTTTGGGAGGGCGAGCCGGAGAGCGACAACGTGGTCGCGGTTTACGTGGGCTACGTTCGCCAGAAGCTCGAGGAGGCGGGCGAGCCGCGGCTGCTGCACACCGTGCGCGGCTCCGGCTACGCGCTGCGCGAGGTCTAAGTGTCACGCCCCGGAGGTCCGACGCATATTCGCGACATCGACGCCCGGTGCCAAGGCGGGGGTGGCGCGAGGAGGAGCGCATCTAAGATGCGTGACGACGAAGCGCCGGGCCCCCCAACGCAGGCATCAGCGCCGAAGGCGCCCGGGCGTCTAGGCCGTCGAAGATGCAAGGAACTTCCGGGGTGGGACACTTAATTGTCCCTGCGCTTGCGTCTTGCCCTGTTCGGGGCGGCGGTCGTCGCCGCGACGCTGGTCATCTTCGGTTCCCTTCTCTATGCGCTGCTCGCCCACGGCGTGACGACGACGCAGGACGATGCTTTGCGCGGTCGAGCCCGTGAAGCGGTCGCGGCGCTGACCGCAGCCTCAGACCTTGCGCCTCGAGCGCCGGTCGCTCCCGCGAACCTCAACACGAGCACCGAGATCTTTGTCGAGGTGTTCGACACGCAGTGGAACGCCATCTACTCAACGGCTCAGCTCAATGGCTCGCCACCGATGCCGTCGGCGCGGCTTCGCGTGGGCGCGCCAGAGGTTCTCGGAGGATTGTTCGATACGGACCACGGCTTTCGGTATTTCGCCGTGCCATTCAACAGCGGCTTCGTGGTTACGGGCCAGTCCACACGAGTGCCGCAGTCGAGCCTGTCGGGTGTCCTTGGGTTCCTCATCATCTCTGGTGTCCCAACGCTGATCGCTGCGCTGGCCGCCTCATGGCTTGTCGCGGGCCGCGCCCTCAAGCCGCTGAAAGATGTTGCTGGCGCCGCCGATGAAATCGGTCGCACGCGCGACTTCGGCCGGCGGCTCCCTAAACGTCGGAGCCGCGACGAGGTCGCCCTCCTTTCGACGAGCTTCAACCGGATGCTCGATCAGCTCCAGGACTCGTTCGAATCGCAGCGCCGCTTTGTCGCCGATGCTTCGCATGAGCTCCGCACTCCGCTGACCACCATTCAGGGCAACGCGGGGCTGCTCGCACATGGGCCGCCGATCGCTGAGGCGGTGCGACTTGCGGCCGCCACCGACATCGCAGAGGAAAGCGAGCGGATGGGCCGGCTGGTCGATCGCCTGCTAACGCTGGCTCGCGCCGACTCAGGACTGCGTCTTGAGCTCGCGCCTGTCGACCTGCGCGCGGTGGTCGTCGACGTGACACGGCAGGCGTCTGCAGTTCATCCAGAGCGCGCGTTCGAGGTCGAGGTGGTCGACGCGGATGTCGCCGGAGACCAGGACGCGCTGCGGCAGCTGCTTTGGATCCTGCTCGACAACGCGCTGCGCTTTTCGCGTTCGACCATCTCGGTCGGCCTGGCGATCGACTCGGGTTGGGCGAGGCTGATGGTCGGTGACGACGGTCCGGGAATCCCGGTCGACCTACGAGAGCGAGTCTTCCAGCGCTTCTTCAAAGCGGACGCTGCGCGGGCGCGTGCAGATGCGGCGGGGACGGGGCATGGCGCCGGGCTCGGCCTCTCGATCGCGCGCTGGATCGTCGAGCAGCATGGCGGCCGCATCATCGCCGACAGCACCAAGGCCGGCGGCGCCGGTCTGTACGTCGACCTTCCGCTCTTACGCCGTTCTTAGCCACGGCCCCGACCCTATGGGTCATGTACTCGATCAACCCGGAACATGCAATCGGCCTGCTGGCCGGCCTGCTCGCTGTTCCCATCGCAATCGTCACGCTGCGGCGCCACCCGCGGTGGAGGTTGGTGCCCGGCACGGTTCGCGCGGCCACGGTGTTGATGGTGGTCAGCGGGGCCGTGCATTTCGCCCTTATCCCGCACCACCTCGCGACCGATCCGTTGACTTCACTCCTCTTCCTTATCAATGGTGTTGCGTTCATCACGCTGGCCAATCTGTTCACCTGGCGCTGGTGGCGACTCGCGGCGGCGGCGCTGTTGATCTCAACCGTCCTTGGATATCTCCTCTATGTGGGGATAGGATTCGAAGGCCCGGACCAGGTCGGTCTCGCGACCAAGCTGGTCGAGGTGACCGCGCTCGGCCTCGCGCTCGTGCCTCTTAGAAGCGAGACGGGCCGCACGCACCCGACTCATCGAACATTGCGATGGGCCACTCTCGGGGTCGCGATGCCGCTGCTGATCGTGATCACCGGCGCGACGGTCTGGATCGTCGACCTGGCCCGTCCGGATGCACGTCATGTCCACGCCGGGGCTCTGCTCCAGTCGACGAACACCTTTGCCACGCCACCGCAGGTCGACGCCGCGAATCGCCTGTACGCGCAAACGAAGGCGGCCCTCGAGCCATACGGCGACTGGCACCAGGCGTGGGCGGCCGGATACCGTCCCGGCGGCTCGACCACGCTGCCCTCCACGCACTGGATGAACCAGAAATACGTCGACGCCGGCTATGTGATGGATCCGAATCGGCCGCAGGGCCTCGTCTACGCCAACACGCACCACGGTCCGGTGCTGCTGGGCGCGATGTTTCAGATGAAGGGCCTCAACCAGTTCGGCCCGGACCCCGGCGGTCCGCTGACCGCGTGGCACCAGCATGAAAACATCTGCTTCACGCCCTTCGGCTTCGAGTTCAGCCTCATGACTCCGTTCGCGACCTGCCCGATCGGCGCGATCGACATCAGCGCGTCACCCATGCTGCATGTGTGGGTCGTCGACAATCCGCACGGCGGGCCATTCGCGGTCGACATCGACCCGTCGGTGGTGGCGGCGCTGGACAGAACATGATCGTGACCGACCGCGCGTCGAGTCGCCCCGAAGCCGTATTCGTCCTGCTCCTGATGCAGTCGATTTTCTGGATGATCGCCGGCCTCTCCGCGCTTCCCTTTGCGCTCGCCGGCGAGATCCACATGATCGGGCTCGGGGTCGTGTCGCTGTTCGTGGCGCTGTCGGTATGCCTGCTCGGCATCGGTATCCTGTGGCGCCGGCGGTGGGCTCGCCGCACCGCGCTCGTCCTGGAAATCGCCTGCCTGGTCGGCTCGGCGTTCGTGCTGCTGCTGCCGATCGGCGCCAACCGCGGGCCCGTCGCGCTGATGGTGAACGTTGCCCTGCCGCTCGCCGCCGTCTGGCTCCTCTGGGGAAAGAAGACGCGGTCTCTTTTCTAGGAGCTCCGGTCGCGCCTCCGTTCCAGGGTCGCGTTGGCCCTGGCGAGATCGGCATAGAGCCGCCGGGTGCGCAGCAGGTTGCGAACCCGAAGCACGACCTCGTCGCGATCCAGCGGCTTCGTCAGAAAATCGTCCGCGCCCAGGATCAAGGCGCTGTTGCGCGCCACCTTGCCGGTGTCGCCCGTGAGCACGATCACCGGCAGGAAGCCAAGACTCGTGCGTGCGCTGCGCAGGCGTCGAAGCACCTCGAGCCCGTCCGGCTCCGGCATGTGCAAGTCGAGGAGGACGATGTCCGGTTCGAACTCGGCAAAAACCTGCTCCACCAGGCGCGAATCGTTCAGAGCCCGAATCTCTCCCGCCGTGTGCTCCAGCATCGACTCCAGCAGGAGAGTGTTCGCCGGCTCGTCGTCGACGATGAGAATCCGGCCACTCACGCCGCTAGCCGGCCGCCGCCGGGACGTGGACAGGGACCGTGAAGTGAAACTCCGAACCTGTCCCGACAGTACTGTCGACCCAGATCTTCCCGCCATGCATCTCCACGATCTGATGGGTGATCGCAAGGCCAAGCCCGGTCCCGATGATCTTCGCCTTGTTCTTGTCCTCGTACCGCTCGTAGCGGCCGAACAGCCTCGTCACGAACTCGGGCGGGATGCCGAGACCGTGGTCCCGCACGTTGACCTGTACGGCGCCGTCCTGCACCTGGCTCGTGACGAGGATCTCGCCACCTCCGGGCGAATACTTGACCGCGTTGCTGAGCAGGTTCGAAACGACCTGGAACAGGCGGTCCGAGTCGCCGCGCACCGCGGGCAGAGCGGGATCCAGCCGGGTGACGATCGAGTGCTTCGCGCTGGTCGCGCGCGCGCGCTGTGCCGCCTCGGCGAGGATCACGTTGAGGTCGAGGGGCGCGATGTTGAGGGTCATGCGTCCGGCTTCGATGCGGTCGAGGTCAAGCATCTCGGTGATCATCCGGTTCAGCCGCTGGGCATCGCTGTTGATGTCACCCGCGAAGGCCTTGGCCTCATCGGGCGCCAGGTCCTGGTCGCGGATCATCTCGCTGAAGCCCTGGATGCCGACCAATGCGGTTCGGAATTCGTGACTGACCAATGAGACGAACTCGCTCTTCAGCTTGCTGAGCCGCTCGAGCCCGGCCAGGTTGGCCATCGCCGCCTCCTGGGCGGTGTGTTCCGCGGTCGCATCTTCGAACATCGCGAGGAAGAAGTCGGTGTGGCCCGCACGTTGCTTGATGGACGTGGCGCTCCAGTGCAGCCAGACGGTCGTGCCGTCGGCGCGGAGCGCGTGGCTGTCCGACTCGATGGTGTCGACAGCACCACTCCACAGCGGCTGGAAAGTCTGCACGACCCGCTCCAGCTCGTCCGGCGGCAGGAAGTGGGCGACCGAGTCGCCGATCATCTCGGTGGGTTTCGTGTGCAGCAGGATTCCCAGGCGAGGGTTGGCGTCGATGATCTTCATGTCGACGCCGACGCGAGCGATGCCGAGCGGCGCCTGGACGATGACCTGGTTGAGCAGCGTGGTGCGGGCCTGGAGCTGCGCCTCCGCCCGGTGGCTTTGCATGAGCAGATCAAGCGAGTCTCGATGGGTCAGGACCTGGTTGGTTACGAAGAGCACGCCGATGCCGCCGGCGAGGACGGTCTCGAACTGATCCATCACTCGATTCGTGGCCGCAATGCCAATCGCCGAAAGTGAGGCCGCCAGCACTGCCATCCAGGGCAGAGCCATCTGCCAGAGCGAGATTGGTCCTTCCGCGGTGTCGCTTTCCTGCGCCGGCACCGGCCACAGGGGCGCGAGCGCGATCAGAAAATAGCCGATCACCCAGCCGATGTCGAGAACGCTGCCGATCGCGTGGTATGAGCCGTTCGCCGTGAGGTATGTGAACGCGCTATCGGCCACCGCATTCGAGGCCAGGCCGCCGATCAGGAGGAGCATTCGACCAAGCTGCGCCCTGGTCGTCCGGCGCAGCGCGATTATCAGCACCGTGATGATCACGATGTCGCCAACCGGGTAAGCCAGACCGATCAGGGTCGCGGGCAGCGGCTGCTGCGACTGGTCGTAGACGGAGCGAAGCCCGAGGGCCCACCCAACGAAAAGAAGCGAAAGGGCGACGATCGTCCCCGCCAGCACCGCCTCTCCTCGTGTCGCCAGGCGATGGGGGGCGGTCGAGAAAGCGAGGACGCCCCCCATCGCGAGCGGGATCCCCAGCAGGAAGCCCGCGTCCGCGGCGGACGGAAACGGCACTGCCATCCCCTGGAAGACCTCGTACCAGGACCAGATCGCCTCGCCGACGGTCCAGCTCGCCGCCGACGCCGCCAGCAGCGCCCAGGCTCCTCGGAGCCGGCCCGAAGAACGCCGAGCCGCCAGCGCGAGGCTGATCGCCGCGATCCCGGAAGCGACCGCCTCGCCGATGTCGTCGAGCGCGATCGTGGGCTTGTCGCCCCCGATCCGCAGGGCCGTCCACACCAGGAACGCCGCCGCCGCGATGGCGGCCAGTGTCGCCGCCACGGTGAACCGCCTCCAATCCGGAGACAGCGCGCCGCGCCACAGCGAGGCGCCTGGTTGACGCGGAGACGTTTCAATGTCGGCCGTAATCGGGTTGAGGGCCGGGCCGAGGTCGGCGGGGGAAGTTTGCCAGGCCACTTATCGGGACCCGTATGTTAATTCAAGGGGGGCCTTGGTTAACATGCGCACCACAGACATTGGGGCGCGCACGTCCTGCTGTGGGGAAGGAGCTGCCATCGCCATTCTGGTCGGCACGACAGTACCACTCGAGTTCGACGGTCAAGCCGGCTTAGCCAAGGCCGTCGTGGCGCATCGGCTACCCCATCGACCTTTCGTTTTCCGATTTGGATAGGGCGCGGTCTGCGCCACAAAGGAGGTGAGATTTGATGAGGAAGCTGATCCTTGCCGCCATCCTGGCGGCCACGATGGCGCTCTCGCTGGCGACCACGGCCGGCGCGGGTATGGTGCCGCCCTGCTGCTGATCGACTGTATTCGCGATAAGCGGCGTTAATCCATCGTTGTCAAGTTGCTTTGAGGCCTGTAAGCTGGCGCGCAATGCCAGGGATTGAAACGCGCCCGAGTCCACCTCCGAGCCACTCAGGCCGGCGTGGTCGCCGTCACGGAATCGAGATCAAGCCGGGGACGGTGAAGCAGGCCCGAAAAGAAGCCGGCCTGAGCCTGGCCCAGGTGGCCAACGGCTCGGTCAGCCGGACCGCGATCTACTTCGTCGAGACGGGAAAGGCCAAGCCCTCGATGGAGACGTTGAAACTCATCGCCGAGCGGACCGGTCGGCCGCTGGACTACTTCCTCGCCCGGCCGTCAACTATGGAGCCGCGTTCCACGGAGCGGACGTTGGAGGTCGAACTGCTGCTGGCGACCAACGATCCAAAGGCGGCGCTTGCTTCGGGTCGAGCACTGCTGGCGCAGGGGCCGGATCGCGACACCGCGGCGCGAGCCAAGTACCTGATGGCCTACGCGTTGCTGCGCCTCGCCCAACCACTAGAAGCCCGGCGCCTGGCCCTGGATGCGCGAGACCACTTCGAGAGAACCGACGACCGCCTCATGACGGCCGAGTGTCTGGGCCACGAGGCTTCGGCGGCCTACCTCCTCCAGGATCCGACCGCATTGGGTCTGGCCGAGCGCGCCCTCGAGCTCTGCCGTTCGCTGCAGCCGATACCCAGGACGACCGAGGCTCGCTTGCTGTTCGTGCTGGGCACTGTGCATGCCACCAACCAGGACTGGCAGGCCGCGATTGACTGCTACGAGAAGGCGATCGCGTCGGGTGAGGTCGTCCAGGACCTCAGGCGTCTGTCGCTCATGTACAGCGGTCTGTGTTTTGCGTACGGTGAGCTTGGTCAGCTGAACCAGTCGGCTTTCTACGCCCAGCGCGCCATCGCCATCCACGAGACGCTCAACGACCGGCTGTCCCTGGCGCGCTCCGAGAACAACCTCGGCGTTGTCCTGATCAAGCGGGGCGACCTCGCTGCTGCGGAAGAGCACCTCAGCCGCGCGTGCGCCCTTTGGGATGAAGCTGGTGTCGAAGTCGGCCGGGCCGAGGTGGCGCTGAGCCTGTGCGAGCTGGCCATCGCCCAGTCGCGGCTGGACGAGGCAGAGATGTTCGCAGTCGAGGCCCGGGAACGGGCCGAACGGCTGTCCGAGAAGACCACGCTCGCAGACAGCCACATCTGGCTGGGCCGTATCGCTGCCGAGCGCGGCGAACATGCCCGCGTGGACCTCGAGTTCCGCGAGGCCTGGGGAATCCTGGATGCGTTGGGGGCGCCAGAGCGCCTCAGCCGCTGCCACGTCGAGTACGCCGAGTTGTTGGAGAAGCGAGGAGACCTCGCGGCGGCCAACCAGCAGCTGCGGCTCGCTTTGCGCCAGATCCAACCCGGACGCCCCGCTCGCATCGCCAAGCAGGACCACTCCGCCACCGCCTGAGCTGATCAGCGGCCGCGATCGTTAACGACAGTTCCGAGATAGGGCTAAGAACGCGTTAACTCACAGGTTTGCCACTACAATTTCTGCTCCGTGCATCACTTAACAGCGGGTGACGTGAGGCGGCCTGGGGATGGCGGTCGTACTCGTAGTTGACGACGGACCTGCCAATCGTCAGCTCGTCCAAGCCTATCTGGCGGGCCTTGATTGTGACGTCCGCCTTGCTGAGGACGGCGCATCTGCTCTCGAGCAGATAAAGAAGGAGCCGCCTGATCTCGTTCTTCTCGATGTGCAGATGCCGGGCATGGACGGCTATGAGGTCTGCCGCCGCATAAAGGCGGGTCCGCGGGGCCGGCTGCTGCCGGTCGTCATGATCACTGCCCTCAACCAGACCGATGATCGCGTGCGGGCGCTGGAATCGGGCGCGGACGACTTCATGGCGAAGCCCGTCGAGCGCGTGGAGCTGGTCGCCCGCGTCAGGTCGGCGCTGCGGCTGAAGGCCCTGTACAACACCCTCGACAGCGCGGAGCAGGTGATCTTTTCGCTCGCCGCGGCGGTGGAGGCTAAGGACGCCCTGACCGAGAAGCACACGCAGCGCGTGGCCGAGTCGGCACGCCACCTGGGCGCTCGGCTGGGCCTTCCGGAGGTGGCGCTGGACGCCCTGTACCGCGGCGGCATGATCCATGACATCGGCAAGATCGGCATCCCAGACGCGATCCTTCTCAAGCCGGGGCCGGCCTTCACGCACGCGAGATCCCGCGGCTCGCCAGGATCGTCTCGGTCTGCGATGCCTTCGACGCGCTGAGCAACGATCGGCCGTACCGGCCAAGGCTCCCCGTCGATCAGGCCGTTGCACTGCTGGTCGACGGCGCGGGGCACCAGTGGGACCCGGAGGTCGTCGATCTGTTCGTGAGTGAGATGCCCGTCATCCACCGGCTGGGCGCCGCCTGAACACACCGTGACCCAGATCCTCGCGGTTCTGCAGAACGTAACCACGGTCGCGTTCGTCCTCCTGGGCCTGGCGGTCGGGATGAGCTGGACTCGTCACCGCGACCGCTCCTTGGGCTTCCTCGCGCTGGCCATCGTTCTCCTCTCGATCGTTTCGTTGGTGGGTCGCGTCCCTGCGCTCCTGCACTTCACGCCGCCTCTGCTGATGGAGACCACCTTGATCCTCTTCGTCGGCTCGGCGTACGCGCTGCTCCGCTTCCGGGGCTCGCTGATTCCCCTGCCTCGCGCGTGGCACGTGGCCGCGCTCGCAGCCATGGTCGGAGGCATCGCGCTGTACCTGACGGCAAGGTTCGTGGGCGGCGCCGCCGCCGCCTCGACGCAGCTGCAGACGGTGGCGGGGCTGGTGCTTGTGATCGTTTGGGCGGCAGTCGTCCTGGAGCCGATCGTGAGGTTCTGGCTGGTGGCGCGCGGATTGCCGGCCGTCCAGGCATGGCGCCTTCGCTCGCTCAGCCTGGGTTTCGCCGGTCTGGTCGGCATCCTGCTGTTCGCGATCGGAGCCGGCGCGGCCACGGCCAACCAGGGCGTACAGCTGGTCATCCAGCTGGTCGTCCTGGCCATCGTTCCTCTCCTCTATGTCAGCTTTTCGCCGCCGGCCTGGCTGCGCCGCGAATGGCGCGCCTCTGAGGAAGAGGGACTGCGGGCGTTCATGGAGGACCTCCTGCTGCTCAATGAGGATCAAGCGGCGCTCGCGGGTCGCGCGCTCGTCTGGGCGATGCGATTGGTCGGCGGTGCATCCGCGGCCGCATTCGACGGCAAGGGCGTGCCTACGGCGTCGCGCGGCGTCGACCCCATCGCGCTCCGAGAGATCAAGGACGGCCTGCCGAAGCTGCCTGAAGGAGTAAGCCGGGCCACGATCGCGGGCGCCGCGCGCACGGTCCTTGTGCTGCCGATCGCCAGCCTGGGTGACCCCGGTCGGCTGGTGGTGGTGTCGGGGCCATTCACGCCCGGATTCGGCACCGACGAGATGAGGCGAGTGCAGCAGTTCATGTCGGCGGTCGTGGCCGCCCTGGATCGGGCCCGGCTGCTCGAGCGCATCAAGCAGGCGAACGTGAGCCTGGTCGAAGCGAACCGCCACAAGAGTGTGTTCCTCGCCAGCATGAGCCACGAGCTACGGACGCCTCTCAACGCGATCCTGGGGTTCTCGGAGCTTTTGATCGATGCCGGCAACGGGCAGTTCCCACCGGCGACGCGCAAGCGATTTCTCGAGCAGATCCACTCGAGCGGCAAGCACCTGCTCGGCCTGATCAACGACATCCTCGACCTCTCCAAGATCGAGGCGGGCCAGATGGAACTACGCCTTCAGATGGTGGCCATCGCCGAGATCGCGACCCAGGTAGGCGCTATCGTCGAGCCGCTGGCGGCGCAGAAGAAGATCGAGCTCCGAATCGCCGACGGTTCCGCCGGTGACATCACCGCCGACGCGGGCAAGGTGAAGCAGATGCTGCTCAACCTCGTCGCCAACGCAGTCAAGTTCACGCCCGAAGGCGGCGTCGTCACGATCGAGACGCGCCGGCTCGACCACACGGTCGAGCTGTCGGTTGCCGACACCGGCATCGGTATCGCCAAGGAGGACCAGGACCGCGTGTTTCATGAATTCCAGCAGGTGGACTCGGGAGCCGGCCGCTCGCAGCCCGGTACCGGTCTGGGGCTCACACTCACGCGCCGCTTCGCCAGGCTGCATGGCGGCGACGTCCGCGTCGAAAGCGAGGCTGGAAAGGGCAGCGTATTCACGATCAGCCTGCCGATCGCGGCGCATGGCGAGGACACGCAGGTTGAGGCTCCGGCTCCATTCACAGGCACTGGCGATTCGTCTCGCCCCCTCGTCCTCGTCGTGGAGGACGATCCATCGGCCGCCGAACTCTTGACGAGGCAGCTGCAACGCGCAGGCTTCGGCACCGAGGTCGCTCGCACTGGAACCGAGGCGCTGGCGAAAGCGATCGAGCGCAAGCCCGCCGCGATCACCCTCGACATCCTGCTGCCCGACCTCGACGGCTGGGAGGTGCTGACCCGCCTCAAGCGCGAAGCGCCTACGAGCGACATCCCGGTCGTGGTCGTCAGCGTGGTCGACAACCCCGAGCTGGGCATCGCGCTGGGAGCGCTCGACTATTTCGTCAAGCCCGTGCCGGCGAAAGAGCTGATCAGCCGCCTGAGCCGGTTCAAGTTTGGGCGCAAAGCCGGCGAAAAGCCGAAGATCTTGGTTGTCGACGACGAGGTCGCCAATCGCGAGTGGTTGAAGCGGATCCTCGAGCCCGCCGGTTTCGCGGTGATCCAGGCGCGCGGCGGACGCGAAGCGATCGACCTGGCGAAATCGCGCAAGCCGGACCTCGTGATGCTCGACCTGATGATGCCGGAGGTGACTGGCTTCGACGTGGTCGAGGCACTTCGTTCCGATGACGCCACGAAGTCGACTCCGATCATGGTGCTCACCGCCAAACACCTCAACGAATCAGACATCCGCCAGCTCAACGGCCACGTCTCGACGATCCTCAAGCGGGGGTCCACGGGCGCCTCCGACCTCTTGGGGCTGCTGCGTCAGATCGTCGACGCGACCGCGGTGAAGGGATGAGGAATGGATCGGCTTTGATCCTCATCGTCGAGGACAACGAGACGAACCAGCTGCTGGTCGGCTCAGTTCTCGAACGCGATGGCTTTCGCGTCGAGCTGGCGTGCAATGCAGACGAAGCACTGGAGAAGCTGAGCACCAGCGCCCCGGACCTGATCCTGATGGACGTGCAGATGCCGGGCATGGACGGGCTGTCGCTGACGCGCCAACTGAAGGCGGACCGAAAGACGGCCGCGATTCCAGTCGTGGCGCTCACGGCCCTGGCGATGCGGGGTGACAAAGAGCGAACTCTCGACGCCGGCTGCGCCGGCTACATCCAGAAACCGATCAACACGCGGACCTTCGCCGCCGAGGTGCGGAAGTACTTGGCAGCCGTATAGAGTGGGCCGCGCCCACGAGCGCGCATCGATGACGAAGAAACCACTCATCCTTATCGTCGAAGACGACCCGAGCAGCTTGCTTCTCGCAACCGCAGCGCTACAAACAAGCGGCTTCGAAGTTGAGGGCAGCGGGTCAGCCGAGGAAGCGCGCGACGCGATCGCGAAGCGAAAGCCTGCCCTGATCCTGATGGACATCGGGTTGCCCGGGATGGATGGGCTGGATTTCACCAAGGAGCTCAGGTCAAGGTCTCAGACGGCTGCCATTCCCATCATCGCGCTGACCGCGAACAACATGCCGCTTTACGAGCGCGCCGCCAAAGCGGCCGGCTGCCAGGGGTTCATCGTCAAGCCTGTCAGCCCGGCTGCGCTTGCAGCCGAGGTGCGCACGTACCTCAGCCGTGGCAAGCAGTGATCGTCGCGGTCTACGCGGTCAAGGGCGGCGCCGGCAGGACGACGATCGCCGTCAACCTCGCAGCGGCGATCGGCCAGAAGCACCGCGGCGAATGCGTGCTCGTCGACCTCAGCCTGCCCTACAACCATGCTGCGCTCGTCGCGAACCTCGCGCCGACGGGCTGTATGGCCACGAGCGACCGGGCGGACCAGGTCGATTTCGAGCGCGCGCTGCTGGCTGCTACCCTCCACCATCCGACCGGCATGGTTGTCCTTCCAAGCGCGCTGAAGGTCGAACAGTCCGAGCTGGTGACTCCCCAGCTGGTGCAGCGCGCGCTGTTTGTCCTCGAGCAGGCTTTCGACTACCTGGTGGTGGACCTGGGTGTCGCGATGAGCGAGGTTACGCTTGGCGTCCTCGAGCGGGCCAATCGGATCCTGGTCATGGTTACAGCGGAGCTGCCGACGCTCAAGGACACCGCGGACCTGCTGCAGATATTCGAGAACGTTCTCGACATTCCACCGGGCCGCGTGAGCCTCATCCTCAATCATCCAAGGCCGCAGACGATGGTCACCCGCGCGGACGCCGAGCGCGTCGTGAAGCGGAGGATGGACATGGAGATCGCCTATGACGGCGCGCGGTTCGATCGCGCCGCAGTCACCGGAGAGATCCTCGTCGTCGCCGAACCATCGAGCGCCGCGGCCAAAAGTGTGGCCCGGCTCGCAAGCACGATCACCGACGAGCACAAATCTCGTCTTGCCAAGCGCGGCTAGGCGCGCACCGTGCGGCGTGGGCGGCGCCGCAACGCGGCGTCGGCGTCGGCGATTGAGACTCGAGGCCGCCTGAAGTTCCTCAGGGCGAACCGATCGCATGCGGTCTCGGCCGCGGATCGCTTGCCCAGCTCCTCGTGCAAATACCAGTGCATCCACTCGTGGCAGTACAGAAATCGCAACACTTCGCGACGGAGGCGGAACGAGACGCTCTCGGACGCCCACGCGAAACGGATCCCCGGTCCGCGCTTGCGGCGCGCCGCGTAAACGACCGGCTCCTTGAATGGACGAAAGGGCACCGGAACCTGGAGCACGATGCGGCGCTCCTCGAACTCGCAGCGGGCGGCGAGGTGCGGCGACGAACGGTATCGAAGTGGTTTGATCACGACCTCATAGTCGCCGGCGCGAGGCAGGCCCTCGAGTGCCCGGCGTGCCTGCGTGTCCGTGAAGCCGGCGAGGTCGCTGCGGATGACCATCAAGCGAGCATACGGTCGTCGTGGCAATCACCGACCCCCGTCATGAACGACGGGTATGTTCGGGACAAAGGACGTTTATCGAGATGGGGGAGCCTGGCCTGCAAGGGCCGGGCTCTTCCACAATAAGGGGGTAAGCAGGATGCCTCGCGTGCGCCGTGCGGGCAGCGCAACATCGACCCAGCGCAAGGCGACGCGCCTCCTGATCATCAGCACCGGCGCCGGCAGCATCACACCCGAGATCGAAGCCAAGCTGCGGGCGAAGTTCGCCCGCTACCTGATCATCCCGCTCGATCCGAAGCAGGATTTCGACAAGCTGATCACTCCGACGGCTCGTGTCGTGATCGCGGGGGGCGACGGGAGCGTCGAGTACGTCGTGCGCAAGCTCGCGGACTCGAAGCACCCCGTGGGCATCCTCTCGTTGGGCACGTTCAACAACTTTGCCCTCGCGCTGGGCCTGCCGTCCGATCTCGACCAGCAGATCGAGGTCATCAAGAAAGGACGGCCACGACCGATCACCCTCGGCCGCGTAAACGGGACAGTCTTCCTTGAAGCCTGCGCGATCGGACTCTTCGGGCAGACGATCGCGTTGGGTGAGGCCGCGAAAGAATGGAATTACGGAACTTTTGCCGCAGAGCTGGCGAAAGTGCTCACCGCGAAGCCCTTCTCCTACGAGCTCGAAGGCGACATCAGCGGCAGCGGCACAGCCATGTCGCTCGTGTTCACCAACACGTCGTCGATCGGCGCGAGGCTGCCGGTCAGTGACGCGACGCCCATCCAGCCGTACCTGGAGTTCTCGGTCCATGCGGGCCGTACGAGGACGGATATCGCCGTGCGCGCCCTGGCCTCCGCTTTGCTCACCAAACACAAGGAGGAGGGTGCCGGGCAGGTGTTTCGCTTCCAGAAGGTGTCCGTGAGCACCAAGCCGGGAGTTCGCGTCTACGCCGAGAATCTCCTCGTCGGCCGGACGCCGGCCACGATCACCGCCGAGCGCAGCGCCCTGAAAGTGATCCTTCCTGCCTGACTAGAGGGATCGCGGCAGCTTGAGCAGCCACGCCGTCAGCGTGCCAGTCCCGATGCCGATGAGCGCTCCCGCCATGACATCGCTCGGAAAGTGGTGCCCAAGATGCACGCGCGATGCCCCCACCAGCGTGGCCAGGGTGAATACGAGCGGCGCGGCGTTCGGATAGAAGGTCGCAAGAGAGGTCGCGGCTGCAAACGAAGCGGCCGTGTGACCCGAAGGAAACGAATGGTCGCCGGTGCGGATCCCGACCACGAGCACCTCGCGGCTCACGAACGGGCGCCGGCGCCTGAAGATCGGCTTGACCATCCTCTGGACGGCATACGTAGTTCCGAGCGACGCAAGCGCGGTCGCGATTCCGGCGCGCCTGCCCCTTGGCCCGCCCAGCCACGCCACGCCCACACCCGCCGCCACCCAGCCCAGCCCCTCACCGAAGTCGGAAATCAGGGCTATGTAGCGATCGCTGACCGGAGAGTGGGGAAGGCCGTGGATCGCATCGAACAGGCGCCTGTCGAGCGTTGGCGGAAGGAGCTGTGGCGGGGTGATCCCCGGGTCCATACATACACGGTAACGCTGGTCTCACGTCGCCGGCATCACCAGGAGCGGTGCTCGCTGACGATGGCGCATCCTTTGTTCAGGCACATCACGGAGGTCTGATATGGCAACCATCAAGCGGAGGAGCAAGCTGCCCGCGGACCGGTTCGCCTTCACGAAGAAGCGCAAGGAACCGATCACGGATGCGCGTCACGTGCGCAATGCGATCGCGCGATTCGACCAGGTGCAGGGTGTCACCGACGCCGAGCGCGACGCTGCATGGAAGCGGATCCGGGCAGCCGCGCGCAAGTTCGGGGTCGACATCCAGGTCAATGGATGGCGCTCCCTGATGAAAGGTAGACGGAACGGCAGGCGCCGCTAGAGGCGCACCAGCAGCGGGGGCCATTTCGATTAGGCTCCCGCTGCACAGATGGGCCCTTCCACCGAACGCACCGCATCGACACTAGCGTTCCTCGAGGGCTCCCGCTCCGGAACCCGCTACAACGCGGATGAGCTGCAAGGCACAGATCCAGCCGATGGCCGGACCCTTCTAGCTCGCTACGACCTCGATGCCGCTCGCGGCCGGCTTACGAAAGAGGTCCTCGCGCGCCGGCACGGAGGGCTGTGGCGGTGGGAGGAGCTGCTGCCGGTTCGACATCGATCGTTCATCACGACCCTCGGCGAAGGGGCGACGCCGCTCCTGCCGCCGGCCCGCCTGGCCCGAACGCTGGGACTGCCCGGACTGCACATCAAAGCGGAAAGCGTGAACCCGACCGGAACGTTCAAGGCACGCGGCATGGCGGTTGCAGTAAGCCGCGCGGCCGAGCTGGGTGCCGAGCATCTGGTCGCGCCCTCCGCCGGCAACGCCGCCGGCGCCCTCGCCGCATACGCGGCCGCCGCCGGCTTGCATGCCACCGTCGTCATGCCGGCGGATGCCCCCGCGGCCAACCAGCAGGAGGCGCTCATCTGCGGGGCCCGCCTCATCCTGCTCGACGGCCTCATATCCGACTGCGGCAAGCTCGCTCGCCTCATCTGCGAGCAGACCGGCGCATTCGATCTGGCCACGCTGCGCGAGCCCTACCGCGTGGAAGGCAAGAAGACGCTCGGATTCGAGCTCGCGGAGGATTTTGGATGGAGCCTGCCCGACGCGGTCGTTTATCCAACCGGTGGCGGTACCGGGCTGATCGGGATGTGGAAGGCTTTCGACGAGCTGGAAGCGCTCGGCCTCATCGGCTCGGTGCGGCCGCGCATGTATGCGGTGCAATCGGACGGCTGCGCGCCGATCGTGCGCGCCTTCGAGCAAGGGGCGGAGTTCGCGGAGCCATGGTCAGGCGCGGCGACGCGCGCCGCCGGCATTCGCGTGCCGTCCGCTCTCGGCGATCACCTGATCCTCGAATGTCTGCACCGCTCAGGCGGAGGCGCAATCGCGGTCCCGGAACCGGAGATCGGGAGTATGCAGGCCTACGCCGCTCGTGGGGGCGCGGGCTACCTCAGCCTCGAGTCGGCTGCCGCGCTTGCGGCACTGCCGGTGATGCTTGAGGGAGGACTGATTGGCGCGGGTGAGCGCATCGCGCTGTTTGACACCGGCGCCGGGTTCAAATCCGAAGCGCCTGCGCAGGACCGCCCGGCTGTCGTGCCCAATGACCCGAACGCCTGGCCTGAGGTGATCGCCCGCCAATATCATTGATCGCGATGAGGGCGCTCTTGTTGTGGTGCGCCCAGAACCCGTGGCTCTCCGAGCACGTTCCCCAGTGGGGCTTCGTGAAGCGTGCCGTAACGAGGTTCATGCCGGGCGAGGACTTCGAGTCCGCGCTGAAGGCAGCGGTTGCGTTCAAGACTCTGGGCATCGGCGCCGTCTTCACCAAGCTGGGCGAAAACATCAAAGCAATGTCTGAGGCCACGGCCGCGATCGAGCACTACGAGATGGTTTTAAAGACGGCGGCTGAAGCCGGCGTCGAGCCGGAGATCTCGGTCAAGCCCACGCAGGTCGGCCTCGACATCGACCCCGAAGCGACCTTCGCCAACTTGAACCGGCTCGCGGATGCGGCCGGGCGGGTGAAGGGCTTTCTGTGGATCGACATGGAGGGCAGTGCGTACACGGATCGCACCCTGGAGCTCTACAACCGTCTGCACGCTCGGCACGCCGGGGTCGGCATTTGTCTTCAGGCATACCTGTACCGGACGGCCGCGGACATCTACAGGCTGTTGCCGTTCAAGCCCGCCATCAGGCTCGTCAAGGGCGCTTACGCCGAGCCCGCCGATCGTGCCTTTCCCGCCAAGCGCGACGTCGACGCCAACTACCTGGCGCTGTGCGCGCTCATGCTGCCGGACGCCAATCGAGGTCGTCTGCGGATGGTGCTGGCAACGCACGATATCCAGCTGGTCAACCGGATCGCGCGATTCGCCGACGCGATCGGCATGGATCGCCACAAGCTCGAGGTGCACATGCTGTATGGCATCCAGTCGGCTCAGCAGGTGAGGCTCGCGGCAGAGGGCTACGGTGTCAAGGCCCTCATCGCATATGGCGACGCTTGGTATGCGTGGTACCTGAGGAGGCTGGCCGAGCGACCTGCGAACGTGCTGTTCGTGGCGCGGCAGATGTTCGGTTAGAGGCGGGGTCGAGGGCTTTCCGGCCGCGCCTCCTACGCGGACTTCGTCAGGAAGATGTCGAAGCCGATCGTCACCTGTGAGTCGGAGGTCGTGAATCCCACCGAAGGCGGCGAGATCCCGTAGTCGGTCATGTTGATGGTGACGCTGCCGGCGATCTCGATATTGCCGCTGGTCATCTGCGCTTTCGCGGTCGCGGTCACATCCTTGGTCACGCCATGAATCGTCAGCTTGCCGGGTACCGAAACGCTGACCGGTTGGCGGGTGTCGGGAGCGATGACCGTTGCAGACGTCGCAGTGAATGTCGCATTCGGAAATTGCTGGAGGTTCATCTGGCGCGACACGAAGCCGTCGCGCTGGGTGACGTCGTGACCGACGACCGAATCGACGCTGTGCAGATCGGTCAACACCGCCGTAAAGGTGATCCCGCCGACCTGGTAGCCACTGGAATCGCCGCTCACGTTCAGGCTTCCGCTGACGGTCGATGTGCGGGCGACTGCCAAATGCTTGGAGGTCTCGCCGACGAACTGCTCCTGGACGCGGTATTCGGCTTGCGAGCCGGAGGTGACCGTCCATTTGCCGGCGACGTCGCTGGAGCTGCTCGAGGCTATGGGACTGGGCGTAGCTGAAAGTCCGAGGGCGGCCGGCGACGAGCGGAGACCGGAGAAGAAATAGATATAAGCGCCGCCTCCAGCGAGTGCCAGGGCGGCGATGCATGCTACTCCCGCGATGATCAGGCGGCCTTTCATAGTCTCCCTACGCCGGATGGTGGCAGGGCCGGCATATCGCCGGCCCTGCGCATTGGTGACCGCACTTTAGGGTACGGTCGGGACCTGCCCAGCGTTCTCCTGGGCCTCGCGGGCCGCGCTCTCACCCGCTTCGTGCGTGGCGTCCTCGTTGGGCACGAACGTGCCACTGGGTGAGCTGGCCGCCGGGGTCGGGCTGGCCGCGGTGGTTGCCGCGGCGGCGCTGAGAGCCGACACGCCGTAAAGCGCGGCTCCCGCCACCCCTCCGATGAGCATCGACCCGGCGATGGCCGCTGCTGTGACTGCCGTACGAACTCTGTTCATGGTTGCTGACTCCTCCTGGTGTTTTCGCTCGAGCGTTGACACCGAGGTTGGCGTCCCACGCTGGGGGCGATGTGTGAGGAGTCTGTGAATTTGCCCTAAAAACCTGCGACTCGGGCGAAAATGATCCGGCGCGGGCCTGAGTTCGTATCGACCAGCAGACCGGCCGGACAGGGATGGAGGAAGGATGAGCTTTAGCATCGAGCGCTACAAAGAGGAGTCGAGGAAGCTCGACACCGCAGGGATCGATTGGGAGGCGGTGACCGCTCGCCCGTTGTCGAAGGGAGACCTGTTCTGTCTCCACTACATGATGGACATCGAGAATCACGTCCCGCTCTACCTCTCGCACCTTCTGGTCACGCGGGCGTGTATGGATCCCATCCTCACGGCATTTCTCGCGTGCTGGAACTACGAGGAGCTTTGGCACGGCGAGAACCTGGGCAAGTTCCTCAACCTGTATGGAATCGAGTTCGACACTCAGGACCGCATCGCAAACGTACGCGCGAACCTCGGGTTCCAGAACAGCGTGAGCATCCTTTCGACGATGGTGGGGTCGTGGCTGCTCAAGGACTTTTCGGCCGTATATCTCACCATCGGCGCCATCAACGAGCTTTCGACGCTGACGGCGTATGAAGCCCTCATCCGCAAGTCGGGGCATCCGGTGCTCAAGGATCTGCTGGGGCGGATCATCAAGGACGAGCGTCGCCACTTTGCCTTCTACTTCAATTCCGCCAAGGAATGGCTCATCGAGAACGAGAAGGCGCAGCGTGTCGATCGCTGGATGCTCGACCACCTATGGGTGCCGGTGGGCCAGGGTGTGAAGACGCAGGAGCAGGTCGACGCGATCGCCTTGTACCTGTTCGACGATGAGCAGGGCGAGGAGGCGGTGCTCGAGATCGACGAGAAGATCGGCAAGCTTCCCGGCCTTTCCGGCGTCAAGCTCATGTCGAAGGCGCTGTACGCAGCGCGCGAGCGCCGCCGCCAGGACCCGGACTGGGCATGGCGGCTCATCGATAACGAGGAGTGGGCGGTCGCCCCGCCCAAGAAGTCGCCGATCGGAGAGCTGACGACTCGCCGGACGCACGCGAGCGCGACGGCCATCAGCGCGCTGGAAGGAAATTGACCCGATAACAACAGAGGGATCCGCCGACCCTGACCTGGCGGTCGCGCTGGCGGCTGGTAACCAGGATGCGCTGCTGGAGTTGTACGACCGTTATGCGGGGCTTGCGTATGCCGTCGCGATGCGAGTCCTCGGGGACCCGGGTCGCGCCGAGGACGTGGTCCAGGAGGCTTTTTTGAAGATCTGGACCAATGCCGCGAGCTTCGATCCGAAAAGAGGCTCCCTGCGAACATGGCTGATCACGGCCGTGCGCAATCGCTCGATCGACCACTTGCGCGGGCGCAGCGCCCACGAACGGGATGAGCTGGAGCTGCAGCCGGAGCTTGCCGAACCCGCGCCCCGCTCGGACCCGTGGCGCGAGGTTTCGCTTTCGCTGGAACGGATGGCCGTGCGCGAGGCGGTCAGCAGCCTGCCCTCAGAGCAGCGCCAGGCGGTCCAGCTTGCTTATTTCGGTGGCTACTCGCAGCGCGAGATCGCCGACATGACACACGTGCCGGTGAGCACCGTCAAGGGCAGGATGCGACTTGCCCTCGAGAAGCTGAGTTCGTATCTCCAGGGTAGAGGGCTGGTTGATGTCTGATCACGAAGAACTAGAGGGCTCGGTGGCGGCCTTGGTGCTGGGGGCACTCGAAGCCGAAGAGGCTGAGAGCGTCCGCCTCCACATCGAAGGCTGTGCAAGCTGCCAGCAGGCGGTCACGAGGATGCGCCGCGCTGCCGCCGCGCTGCCGCTCGAGGTCGAGGAGATCTCGCCGCCGCCGAGGCTGCGCGAGCGCGTCTTCGTGGCGGCCGCTGGGGCGCGGGCGTCGACCATGCCCACCGCGCCGGCGAGAAAGAAAGTGACCCCCGCGCCTGGGCGATGGAAGCCTGCCAGAACCATCCGGCTTGGCTTCCTACCCGCGTTCGCGGTCGCCGCCACCGTGCTGCTGGCCCTCTTGATTGGCCTGTACGCCGGAAACCTGCTCGGCCGCAACTCCGTGCCACCCGTGTCGTCGCAGGTGGCCCGCTTCTCGCTGGTGGGGCACGGCCCCCTTTCTGGGGCTCGCGGCATGGTGATCGACTTGAAGACCGACGGGGTGGCTCTGGTCGACTTCCACGGGTTGCCCGCGCTGGACAAGGGCAAGGTTTATGAGCTCTGGCTCATCACCCCGGGCGGCCACCCGGACTCGGCCGCAGTGTTCGTGCCCGACAGCAACGGCGGCAAGGTGGTGCTGGTGAACTTGCCGTTGAAGGGTTACGCGCAGATGGCCGTCACCGCTGAGGACGGCCCCGATGGGGCCATCGCGCCAACCCAGGCGCCCCAGCTGTACGGAACCCTGGCTTAAGCGCCCAAAAACAAATCAGCGGCGGGACGCTCCCGCCGCTGACCCCGGTTCCTTCGTCCGAATCTACATCCGGCCGGGTACGATCGGCGCCGGATTAGGGACTTCTTCTTCCTTTGGAGTCTCAGCCTCCTCCTCCGGCTGTTCCGTCTCCGCTATCGCGTGCATCTTTTCCATGTGCTTGGCGAGGTCTTCAGAGTTGTCGACCTCTTCGCCACAGATGTCGCACTTCACGGACATCCTCCTGACGCGTGATCTGAGTCTGAAGCGGGGGGGCGTGCTCGCAGCAAACCCCAATTGAGCAACGCGCAGGCGCGCTCTTGTACTCAATCGAATTCGCCGCGCAATGAGTCGGTTGTCGATGCGATGCGTTCTACCTATATGGCGAAACTCATTCCGGAACGAATGGATCGAACCTTTCACCTCGTCGAGAAGCAGGTGGGGCCCGTCCTGAGCACGAGGCGGGCGCAGGTCGCCGCGGGTGTGATCATCGGCGCGGTCGTTGTCCTTGGAATCGGCATGATCGTTTACCGCCGCCTAGCGCGTCCAACCCTCGCGTCGCGCATCAAGCGCCTGCTGCCGGAGGACCTCCGCCCGAGCTCGATCAAGCACGCCCTCGGCTAGTCGACCCTAGGCAACTCGCGCGGGCTCGGCCATAGGGGCGAGTTCGAGCACGCGCCTCTGGCTAGCGCCGTCCCGTTCGCGCGGCCGAGAGAGATAACGCCGGGTCACGCGGTAGGCGCGACTGATCAGCTCGGGCGTTCGGCTGAAGTCGGCCGGTGACACCGCGGGACCATCGATCGTCGGCAATAGGCAGATGTCCGCCGAATATTTGTGTACGGCGATCTCCACATGGAGCCGCTGCTCTACCACGCGGGCCAGCGCTTGCAACGCCATTCCGATCGCGTTGGTCTGTTCCTGCCGGAACCATGGATAGCCGATCGGCAGCACGTAGACCTGCGTTGCTCCCTGCTCGATCGCTGCCGCGATTGGCGTCATGTCTGCTACGCCACCGTCGACGAGCTCGCGCCGTCCGATGGTCACCCGTGGAAAAGATGCCCGGTATCGCAGTACTCGCCAGCAAGGCGGGGACAGCCGGCCCCGAAGACAGGACCACGCCGTGCCCGGTCCTGAGGTCGGTGGCGACGACGTGAACGGGTAGCGCGGCGTCCTGCAGGCGCCCGTAGGGAATGTGGCGCTCGATGAGCGCGCGCAGGCCGGCGTTGGAGATGACGTGATTGGTTCGCCCAACAGGCCGCGCGCGCCGGCCCAAGGGCTAATCGGAAAGATGTCTTGGCAGCGCAAGCCCCGCCAGATGCCAGCCAGCTCCCGGACGCCATCGCCGTGGGGATAGCCCGCCACCCAGGCGGCGTTCACAGCCCCGGCAGAGGTCCCGACCAACAGGTCAGGCCGGATGCCTTCTTCGAATAGAGCCTGCAGCATGCCGACCTGCATGGCGCCCAGGCTTCCGCCGCCGGAGAGGACGAAGGCGACGCGACGCTGTCGCGAAGGTGCCGACGCTGGGTCAGGCCGCATTTTCGGAAGCCGAGTCCGGCGAGGTGGGGCTAGTCTGGCCGCCACCGCGCTTGGCCCGAAACGCTTCCAGGAGCACCAGGGCGTCGACCCGATCCCAGAGGCGCCATTCCGCTTCGGATCGCCACACCTGGTCGAGCAGCGACTCGAGCTGAGTCTGCAGATCGGTGTCCGCGCTTCGTTTGCTCTTCACACCGTCTCCTACCCACAAAAACGCATTTCATGCGGCGGTTCGACTACCACCGTTGAACGGTTTTTTACAGGGTTTGGTAGGTATGGTGTCCCACCCAAACCTGGACGCGCCGGGACAAAACACCTGGGGTCCCGACTCTCAGCCGGTGAGGATGCGGTGCCTGTCCTTGCTGTCGAGCTTGAAGGTACCGGCCGAGCTGTTGATCGTGAAGGTGACGGCGTAGTCGCCGGAAGCCACCGGCTCGTTTGCGGACCGGCCTGTGCACGCGCTGGGGATGGTGACTGAGAGCTTTGCATCCGAGCCTGCGCCCACGCTGTCCGGTGTGAATGTGACGCTGCCGGCGTCGTACTTGTCGCCCACCTTCTGGAGCCAGCCTCCTTTCACGGCGGCCAACGTCATGGTCGCGTCGACGGTGGAGATCGTCACGGCTTTCGACGTTCCGTTGTGGGCGTCGATAGTGCCGTGCACATCGTAGTGAACGTTGCTGGCGCCCAACGGGCACGTGTAGCTCGCATCGACTGCTGCATTGCCCACGGTGAAGGTCGAGGGCGACCCAAAGCTGCACGCGGCGACGACAACAACGCCGATTGCGATTGCGACTTGGCGTACGCCGATGCTGATCACGGCCAGGAGCGCTTCGCTCCGGTGGCGGAGCCGTCAATCGTCTGGCGGACCGCCAGCACCCTCGCCACATCCACCGGTGACACGATGCCCACAAGGCGCCCCTTGTCAAAGACGAGGACGCGCTGATCGAGGGCGGGCCCGACCCGCTGGATGAGAGCGGCAAGGTCCTCGTCCGGCCGCGTGGTCGGCACCTCGGCTATAGGACGCGCGCGATCCTTCAATCTCTCCTCGGCGCGCGCCTGAGGAGGCATCCTCACCAGGTCGCCAAGTCGAACGATTCCGGTCAGCTGTCCCGATGGATCGTGGACCGGATAAGTCGTGAACGTGTGTTGCGGCGCAGTCGACTCGAGGAACTGTTCGACCGTCAGCCAGTCGGGGATGGTGACCACGGGCGATGTCATCGCGGCCGACACGGGTACCTTCCTCAACAGCCCTCTAACCGTGGTTCCGAGCTCCTCCGAGCTCCCGGCCGAAAGCAAGAACCAGCCGACGAATGCGATCCAGATGCCGTTGAGGACAGAGCCGGTGATGAGCTCGAACGCGCCGAACGCGATCATCAGGTATGCGAAGACGCGGCCGATGCGCACCGCGCTGTGCACTCCCCTCTGCCTGCTCCCCAAGCGCCACCAGAAAAAGGAGCTGAGCAGGCGGCCGCCGTCCAGCGGGAATGCGGGCACGAGATTGAACAACGCAAGGGCGACGTTGACGAATACGAGCCAGGCGAACAGACCGGCGACGAGCGTGGGGAGGGGGAGCAGCGACAGCACGAGGACGACCAGCGCGACCGCCAGGCTGGTCAACGGGCCAACGCCCGCGATCAACGCTTCCGCGCCGGCGCTCGGGGGTTCACCATCGAGCTTGGAAACGCCGCCGAAAAGCCACAGCGTGATGCCCGCGACCTTGACGCCGTACCGTCTCGCGACCAGCGCATGGGCGAGCTCATGGGCAAGCAGGCATCCGTAGAACACGACCGCGCCCGCCGCGCCGGCGATCCAGTACACCAGCGGGGGCTGGCCTGGCACATCGAATGGGAGGATGTCGGCGGCCAGCGTCCAGGCGATGAGCACGAAGACGAAGACCAGGCTCCAGTTGACGCCGATCTCTATCCCGAACAGACGCCCGAGCCGTATCGATGACGTCAACGTCAGCTCAGGTCTTCTTCGGCACGAGCAGAACCGGCCCCTTGGAGTGCAGGACTATTTCGTGGCTGACGCTGCCCAGCAGCAGCTCTGCCACCTCGCCGTGTCCGCGCCTGCCGACCACCACCAGCTCTGCCTTCTCCCGATCGGCGACGTCGAGGATCACCGACGCGGGACGCCCGTCCTGCATGATCGCGCGGTACCGGACGCCGGCCGCCTTCAGCGGCCGGCACCACTTGTTCTGGAAGTCCGCCGCGATGCGGGCGCGCCATTTGTCATCGAGAAGGAAGGGGATGGCATATGGGTCGGGCACAGCGACTGGCACGTCGATCGCGTAGACCGCGATGACCTCAGAATGCAGGGTCTTCGCCAGCCGTGCAGTCCATTCGAGCGCATGCTTCCCTGCATCGGATCCGTCCACGCCGACGACGATCCGCTTCACGCCCGCACTCCTGGTTGCCATGGTCTCCCTCCGATGGAATGTCTAACGGCGCCGGGAACGTTCGGTGGCGGTGGCCACCGCGAGCAGGCCGCTGAGCACCGCCCCCTCGAACAGCCCGTAGAAGACGGATCGCAGCAGCGGTTGGCTGAACGGCCCGACGTTGATCACAAACATCAGCACCGAGAAGATTGGAAACGATATCGCGAGCTGGTGCCACGTCTCCAGGGCTTCCCACCACAGGATCAGTTTCGATCGACGGGGTCCCCGCGCCTCTGGCGCGGGGCGGTGAGGTGGGTCGCCCATCTGAGTGGGATCATATTCGCAACTTGATATGGGCCTTCGAACCGCCATGGCTATGTGCCTCGGAATGTCGATGCTTTGCGCGACCGGGTGCGATCCTCTGACCGGAACCGGGCCGGGCACCGCGCCTGATCCGAAGCGCTACATCCACACCGATCCGGCGATGCACGCGGTCGTGATCACGTTGATCGCGGGCTACCCTACCGGCGACTACCAGTTCAACTACAACGGGTACAGGAACGGCGCGCTCGTGATCACCATCCCCGTCGGCTGGCAGGTGACCGTGCAGTGTGAGAATCACGGCACCGTGCCCAACTCGTGCGCGGTGGTCCGTGGCAATCACGACCTGGTGCCGATCGAGCCTGGCTGGTCGACGCCGAATCCGACGCGCGGCCTCGATCCCGGGCAGTCGGCAACATTCGTTTTCAGCCCTTCGACAACCGGCAGCTACCGGATCGCCTCGCTGGTCGGCGGCAACGAGGCCAGCGGCATGTGGGCCGACCTCGAGGTGACGGCGAGCGGCGTACCGGCCATCAAGGGCGAGGCCTGATCGATGCGCGCGCCCGCCTCCGTGCTGGCGTCTGGGGAGCCCACTCACCCGGTCGCCGCAGGCAGGCTCACCAACCTCTCGCTCTTCTTCCTGCTCACGGTCGCGTTCGCCAGCGGCTGGCTGGCGTTCGAGCTGTCCGGCCAGCCGGCCCGCGCTGTCCTGTTGCTGCACGCAGCTGCGGGGGTGGCGATCGTGCTCCTGGTGCCGTGGAAATCACTCGTGGCCAGGCGTGGCTTGCGCCGGCGGCGCACCCTTCGCTGGGCGTCGGCCGTCCTCGCCCTCGGCATTGCGGTGTCGATCGTCTTCGGTGCGCTCCACAGCGCTGGACACACCGACATCGGCTACCTGACCGCGATGGAATTTCACGTCGGCGCTGCGGTGTGCGTGATCCCATTCCTCCTCTGGCACGTGGTCGCCCGGCCGCTCAAGCTGAGAGCCACCGACCTCAGCCGCCGCAACTTCCTCAAGGGCGGGCTGCTGGCAGGCGCCGCCGGCCTCGGGGTAGCTCTTCTGCCGTCGGCGCGCCGCGGATCAACTGGCTCATTCGAGGCTGCGTACCCGGTGGCGACGCAGTGGATGTTCGACAGCGTCCCCGAGGTTGACGTGGGTTCGTGGCGCCTCGCCGTCGCAAGCCGGACGCTGACGTACCCCGAGCTCGCAAGTTACTCGGACCGGATCTCGGCGGTCCTCGATTGCACGGGTGGCTGGTACTCCGAGCAGGTGTGGGAGGGGGTGCTTGTCGAGCGCCTGCTGCCGAAGGGCGCGGGCGGCGGTTCGAGCATCAACGTGAGATCGATGACCGGCTACAGCCGTCGTTTTGCGATCGACGACGCTGGTCGCATGCTCCTGGCGACGCGCGTGGCCGGCAGCTCGCTGGATGCCGGGCACGGCTATCCTCTCCGCCTCGTGGTGCCGGGTCAGCGCGGCTTTGCTTGGGTGAAATGGGTGGCCGCGATCGAGGTCGATGACACACCGTGGTGGTGGCAGCCGCCCTTCCCGCTACAGTAGCTGGCGGATTGCGCCACCTCGAATCGCAGCGGTCGCTGCTCGCATTGGGCAAAGACTCGCCGGGACTTTCCGCGCTGGCGAAGAAGATGCGCCTGGCCCCGGACAATCACGTCGCGGTAATCAATGCACCCTCTGGCTACCTCGCCCAGCTCGCGCCTGCACCGGCGGACCTGTACACCGCGCTCAAGCCGTCAACCCTCTATGACGTCGTGCAGCTGTTCGTGAACAATGTCGATGAGCTGCGCCGGTTCGGGTCCTCCGCGATCAAGGCCGTGAAACCGGACGGGTTGCTCTGGATCGCCTACCCGAAGGGCGGGGTCACACGTGGGGCGACAGACTTGCCGGCCACGCCCTGGTGGACCAAACGGGACGTGCTGGGCGAGTTCACCGGCGAGACGGGATACAGGCCGATCGCCTTCGTCAAGATCGATGACAGCTGGACCGCCCTGCGCTTCAAGAAGACGTAGCGAGCCAGTTTTCAGGCGGCGCTGGCTAGTATCACGGCTGTTCAGATGGACGTGCCGGCCCGAGGTGGACTGTGGCGCAAGGTCGCCGTCGTCACGGGCGGCGGCAGCGGGGTCGGCCGCGCGGCCGCTAAGGCGATGGCGAAACAGGGCGCCAGCATCGTCGTCGCCGACTTCGACACCCCGCGCATGGATCGCACGGTCGACGAGATCCTGAAGCTGGGCACGAGCGAGTCCGCAATCGCGCTGTCGACGGACGTGCGCAATGACTCGTCGGTGCGATCGCTCGTCCGCGACTCGATCAAGGCGATGGGACGGATCGACATCGTGCTCAACGCGGCGGGCGTCTTGCTGCAGGGCAAGCTCGACCGCATCTCCAGCAAGGACTGGAGCTGGATGCTCGAGACCAACCTCCTCGGCGCAGTGAGAACGAGCACGGCATTCCTTGCGCACATGACCGAGCGTGGCTCGGGGCACATCATCAACGCTGTCTCGTATGGCGGCCTTCTCCCTAGCGATCCGATGACGATCCCTTACGACACCGGTCATGCGGCGCTCGCCACGTTCACCCGTGCCCTCGCGCTGCAGACGCAGGGCAGCGGGGTCTTCGTGTCGCTGTTCTGTCCCGGGTCCCGCAGCCCTCGCATCGGTCAGAACACGCGGTCGCGCGGGGTGGGCCGGTTCTTGAGCGGCGGCCTGGGCGCCGAGGACGGTGCGAGAGTTTTCGATCAGCTGGCGACCAGCCTCATCGACGGGCTGCATCACCCGAGGTTCCTCATAGTGGGCGACCCTGCGGAAGCAGATGCGCTGCGGGCCCGTTGGGAGATTTCCTCAAAGGCACCGATGCGATGACAGCGCCTACCAACGACCTGCTGTACAGCATCGGCATCTGCGTCACGGCAGCGGCGCTGCTCGCCCTGGTCGGCTGGCGGCTCCGGCAGCCCCTGATCCTGGCCTATCTGCTGGCGGGTTTCGTCATCGGTCCGTATGGCCTGAAACTGGTCACCAACCAGGCCAGCATCGCGACCGTAGCGGAGATCGGGCTCATCCTCCTCCTCTTCATCATCGGGCTGGAGATCGACCTCAACAAGCTGGCGTCGGCCGGCGCGCCAGTCCTGATCACTGGACTGCTGCAGGTCCCGATTTGCATCGCCCTGGGTCTCGGTTTCTTTTATGCCATCGGCGTGCGCAACACCGGCGGCCACTACGCGCTCCTGTATCTGGCCGCCTGCATGAGCCTCTCCAGCACGCTCGTGGTCGTCAAGCTGCTGAACGACAAGTTCGAGCTGGACACCCTGCCTGGACGCATGACCCTGGGCGTGCTCGTCATCCAGGACATCTGGGCGGTGGGCATGCTCGCCGTGCAGCCGAACCTCGTCAACCCGGACCTGCTCCCGCTTGCGATCTCGCTGTGGAAGGGCGCACTGCTGGTGGTGGGCGGATTCGCCATCTCGAAGTACGTGCTGCCGTATCTTTTCCGGGCGGTTGCCAAGGCTCCCGAGCTGGTGCTCGTGAGTGCCCTGGCCTGGTGCTTCTTCCTCGCCGGAGTGGCGAGCCTCATCGGGCTTTCGCGCGAGATGGGCGCCCTCATCGCCGGTGTGAGCCTATCGACCTTTCCGTACAACCTGGACGTGATGGCCAAGGCGGTGAGCATCCGCGACTTTTTCGTCACCCTGTTCTTCGTCGCTCTGGGCATGCAGATCCCGATCCCAAGCCTTCAGGTGGTCGGTATCGCGCTTGCGGCATCTGCCTTCGTGATGGTCAGCCGCCTGTCAGTCGTTCCGATCCTCTACGCGCTCGGCATGGGCCATCGGGCGAGCCTGCTGCCGGCCATCAACCTGGCGCAGGTCAGCGAGTTCTCGATTGTGATCGCTTCTCTAGGTCTGACCCTGCGTCCGGCCCAGATCGATCCCGACGTGCTGACGATCGTGATCATGACGTTCGGGATCACATCGGTCGCCTCTACCTACTTGATCACCTCGAGTCACAGGGTGCAGCGCGCCCTCAGCCGCCTGTTGAAGCTGGTCCGGGTCAGGGACCTCGACGTGGGGGATGCCGCGCCTGAGCGCAAAGAGGCCCGCTCGGAAACCGTTGTCTTCCTCGGCTTCTTTCGCGACGCCAGCTCGATCCTCCTCGAGCTCGAGAGCGGCGGGACCGCGGTCGAGGCGCAGGTTCTGCTAGACAAGATCCTGGTCATCGACTTCAACCCCACCGTGATGCGTGAGCTGCGCAAACGCGGGGTCAGCTGCGT